>Ga0075152_10000167_pt1 | contig 52982 bp, 40 predicted proteins | sample JI61114C2DNA_FD_70964 | JGI IMG/M metagenome (GOLD analysis project Ga0075152, IMG submission 70964) | Wastewater effluent complex algal communities from Wisconsin, to seasonally profile nutrient transformation and Carbon sequestration -... | ecosystem: Engineered > WWTP > Effluent > Algae...
GCACCATCGCCCGCGACCTTACATACGCTGCCATCGACATCGGTTCCAACGCGGTGCGCCTGCTTATCGGCGACGTGGTGGAGCGGGATGACCACCCGGTGATCAAGAAAACATCACTGGTCCGCGTGCCGATCCGCTTAGGAGCGGACGTGTTCGACGGTGGGGCTATCACCCCGGCGAAGCGCGATCAGCTCATTAAATCGCTGAAAGCATTCCGGTTGCTCACTGAAGTGTACGGCGTGCATTACCTGCGCTGCTGCGCCACCAGTGCCATGCGCGAGGCCACCAACAGGGACGAGATATTGGCCCGCGTGGAAATGGAGAGCGGCGTACACGTTGAGGTGATCGGCGGAACCACCGAGGCCGACCTCATTATGAGCACCTTCTGGACGCAGGACTTGCTGAAAGACCGCAGCTACCTCTACATCGACGTGGGAGGCGGAAGTACCGAGCTAACTTGGATCGAGAACGGAAAGCGCAAGCATTCCTCTTCGTTCAAGATCGGCACGGTGCGTTCACTTCAGCATAAAGTGAACGAAAAGGAATGGGAGACCATGGCCGATTTCCTCGCTGAGATCCGGGACAGTGGTGCCAAGCTAACCGCCATCGGTACGGGCGGTAACATCAACCGCCTCTTCAAGGAGAACAAAAACGGCTACGGTGAACCACTATCCATCGAAGATATCCGCAAGCAACGCGACCGAATCGCCGCGTATTCCTTCCAGGACCGCGTGAATCTGCTTCGCTTGCGACCCGACCGTGCCGACGTGATCATTCCCGCTGCGGATATTTTCCTGCGTACGATGGGGGAGGCCGGTGTGAAAGAAGTCTTCGTACCCAAAGTGGGTCTTGCGGACGGCATCGTGTACGACCTGTACAACAAGCAGTACGGCAAGCAACGGTACGCGGTGGAAACGGTGTGAGTTAGCTCCATCAATTGTCTTCCGCAGGAGACGTTGATGCTAAACCCGTCGATGATCTTTCAGCGTTCATGCGCTGCTTCCCGCTTCGCCGTCGAATGGTTTCGGATCGTTCGGTTTCCCTCCCAACTTTGGAACAGGAGCACCGTACTACAACCCGACGCGACATCCCATGGCAGTGACACCCTACACCGGCGCCTTCGGGCCACAAGAGCTGCGGCACCTGCTGCGACGTAGCTTATTCGGCGTTTCACCGGCCGACATGGCCCATTTCAACGGCATGCCCCTGAATGCCGTGGTGAATGAACTGCTGAATTTCACCGACGACACCACGCCGCCCATCAAGGCTTACAGCGACTTGAGCGGTGGTACGCCAGACCCCAATGCCATTGATGCGCCTGTCGCGTTTGGTGATACATGGACCACCGTGCCCATCGATTACAACACCCTTACCGACGACTCCATCGGCTACCGTGTGAACAGTTTCCAATACTGGTGGGCCGGCCTGATGGTCCACCAGGAACGCAACCTGCGCGAAAAGCTGGTGCTGTTTTATCACAGCTACCTGGTTACGCAGGGCTACGTGGTGTTCGATGCAAATTCGCAGTACGCGCTCAACCGCCAATTCCGCCAGCAGGCGCTCGGCAATTTCAGGCAGTTGGTGTACGATGTTACGCTGGAGCCGCACATGCTGGTCTACCTCAACGGCTACCTCAACGTGGCCAGCGCGCCCGACGAGAATTATGGGCGCGAACTGATGGAACTTTTTACCCTGGGAGAAGGCAGCGGATACACCGAAGCGGACGTGCATGCCGCAGCCCGCGTGCTCACCGGTTGGTCTGTGGCCTACGAGAACAACGGACAGCCCGCCCTGCCGCACGCGGTGTACTACCAAGGGAACCATGATGCCACGGACAAGCAATTTTCCAGCTTCTTCGGCAACGCCCTTATCGCCGGACATGCCGGACCGAACGGCGGCGCAACCGAGATCAATGAACTGTTGGACCTCATTTTCGCGAAAGAGGAATGCGCGCTGTTCGTTTGCCGCAAGCTCTATCACTTCTTCGTCCACGGCGAGATTGATGCCGATACCGAGGCCAACTTCATCACGGAGTTAGCCGCGCTGTTCCAAGCCAACACCGGTGCGCCTAACCAGATGCGCACCGTGCTTCATGCCTTGTTCACGTCGGACCATTTCTTCAGCAGCACCATCCGCGGTTGCATGGTGAAGAGCCCTGCGGACCACGCCGTGGGCATTGCACGCTCGCTTGGCATGCCGTTCCCCGGACCGGACGAATTTGAAGCGCAGTATTCACTCTGGGGCGACGTCTTTTGGCAGATCGCATACGCCGGCCAACAGCTCACCGATCCGCCCAACGTGGCTGGCTGGTTGCCCTATCGCGTAGCGCCCGCGTACGACCTGCTGTGGTTGGATAACGCCACCTACCCCGCCCGCCGCGACATCTACAATTACTTCTGCTATTCCGGCCTCACAACGCCGCCGGACATGGTGCAAGCGCAAAGCGCGAACGTGAATTACCCCATCGATTTCGTGGCGCTGGTGCAGCAACTTACGGATCCGTACGACCCCAACATCCTCATCAACGATCTGGCGGAATTGCTCTTCGCGGTGCCGGTTTCACAGGCCGTGAAGGACCAATTGAAGCACAATTTCCTGTTGCAAGGCCAACAAAGCGACTACTACTGGAGCAGCGCATACGAGACCTACGTAACCGACCCGAACACCACGGACATGACCGCGCAAATGGTGCCCAGCATTCTGGTGTGGCTCATTACCGACATGCAGGGCGCAGCCGAAAACAACCTCTTCTGAACCTTCAACAACAGCACAATGAACAGAAGGGATTTTCTACGCACCACCACCATGGCCACCGTGGGCGGCGTTGCCGTGCGCGGCTTCAGCAATCCGCTGATGGCGCCACTCGGATCGGAACTCGCGGAAGACCGCGTGCTGGTGATCGTGCAGCTTTTCGGCGGCAACGACGGCCTCAATACCGTGATCCCGCTGGACCAGTATTCGCTGCTGCAACAGTTCCGCTCCAACGTCATGATCCCACCGGGCAACGTGCTGCCTTTGAGCGGCCTTTCCGGCACCGGCCTGCACCCCGCCATGACCGGCATGCAGGACCTCTGGAACGACGGAAAACTCTCCATCGTGCAAGGCGTGGGCTATCCGGAACCCAACTATTCCCACTTCCGCAGCATGGACATTTGGGAGACCGGCGCCGATCCGGACCAGATATTGGACAGCGGCATCGCCGGCCGTTATTTGAAGCTGGAGTACCCGAATTATCCACTTGGCTTTCCCAACGCCACCATGCCCGATCCGCTCGCCATCCGCGTGGGCGGGCCGGTCTCCATTGGCATGCAGTACATGGGCGGCAACATGGCCGCGGCCATCTACAACACCGCCGATCCGCTGAACCTGGCAGGCAACATCTACTTGGACCCCATCGCGCCGGATTGCGCGGGCAACCACTTGGACGCCATCCGCACCGTGCAACACCAGACCGATCTGTTCGGCGATGTGATCCAAGCCGCCGCGCTGCCGGGCTGCAACCTCAGCACGCTGTACCCCACGGGTTCGCAACCCGGTGCCGAGCTGGCGCAGAATTTGAAGATCGTGGCCCAATTGATCTGTGGTGGCCTGAAGACGCGCATCTATTGGGTGAGCGTAACAGGATTCGATACCCATGCCCAACAAGTCGAACCCGGCGCGCACGGCACCGGCGTGCATGCAGAGCTGCTCAAAGGCGTAAGCGATTCCATCCACGCTTTCCAGAACGACCTGCAGCTCCTGGGCTTGGAAGACCGGGTGATCGGCATGACCTTCTCCGAATTCGGCCGCCGCGTACAGAGCAACGCATCCGGTGGTACCGACCACGGTTCGTCACTACCCATGTTCATGTTCGGCACCAACGTGATCCCCGGCATGCTCGGCACCAATCCGCAGATCGACCCCAATACGGACTACGACACCAACCTGCCCATGCAGTACGACTTCCGGAGCGTGTATGCATCGGTGCTGAAGGATTGGTTCTGCCTGGAAGCGAATGAGATCGAACAAGTGTTGTTGGGCACGTACCAACCGCTATCACTGCTTGATCCCTCGAATTGCCTTTCCGTAAACGTGCATGAGGCCAACCAACAGGCTGGCGTGAATGCACTTGAGGTGTATCCCAATCCGTTCACGGAAAGCACCTCGGTGAAATTCACCGTAAGCGACGGACAAGTGCTCCTGCAGGTCTTCGATGCGCAGGGCAAGCAGATCACCACGTTGATGAACCGGCGCATGGCGGCTGGCACCTACACCGTGCCGTGCGATCTGGGGCCGGTGCCCGCCGGTATCTACTACTGCCGGTTGCAGAACGGTAGCACGCAGCAGGTGAAGAACATGTTGAAGGTGCAGTAGGGGGGGATTAGTTCCATCAACGTCTTCCGCAGGAGACGTTGATGCGCATTGAACAGGATACGCTCATATGATAGTATCACTCGGCTTCGCGATTTTAAAGTAATGCTGTTTCGCAGTGTCACCGCCTTTCGGCGGGAGACACTGCGTACAACGACGAAGCCCCGACCAAGGCCGGGGCTTCGAGTTGTTCGAAACGGTGTTGGGCTTACGCCTTACGCACGTCGATCGCGCTGAGCCCTTTTGGGGTCTCCTCCACTTCGTAGGATACTGCATCACCTTCCCAAAGCGCATCACGCGTGCCGGTCTTGTGAACGAACACGTCTTTGCCGCCTTCATCAGGGGTGATGAAACCGAAACCTTTCTCCGTGTTGAAGAACTTTACTTTACCACTTGCCATTGTACTGACTGTTTTGTTAGGGCGCAAAAGTACGCTTTTACAGCTTTCCTTCTCAAAAAATCGTTCACCCCCCTTTTTTGACCTGCCCCAAACCGCAGCAGGGTCCCGAATACGGAACCCTGCGCACGGAAATTGAGACGATCACGCGGCTTCGTTCACTCCTTCACAAACGGCAATGCTTCCGGCCCGAACGGACCATCCACAAGCATTTGGTAAAGCCCGGAAGCCAGCCCCGAAACAGGGATCACCTGTTGTGGACTGTTTAATTCGCCGCTGGCCACAAGTGCGCCCGTGGCGGAATAGATCCGGTATGGTGCGTTGCCTTCTTCTCCGGAATCGCCGCGGAACACCGTTAATTCGCTGGTCACCGGGTTTTGCAGCAACGAAGCGCCGAAACCGGCCTCATCCGCATCAGCCTGCAACGACCGCAACTGGAAGCCCGGCGTATCAAAGGTGCTGGTGGCGCTCCATGGTGATACAGGTCCGTTGCCAGCGTCGCAATACACGCGCACCCGCCACGTGTAGCGCTTCAACGGGTCGATATCAGGACGGGAATAGTTCAATGGCCACCAGAAAAAGTCCTGACCCGGCTTTGTCTTTTGGGAAAGCAGGCTATGTGGTGCATTCAGGATGGGTGTGTTAGTCGCCAAGTCTCGGGTGGCCCAAAACTCAATGTCCACTGCCACGTTGTCCGCTGCGCTGTACTTCACGGTCGGCAGGGCTTTGTACCAGCCAACGATCACGCGGTTCTGCTGGTTCAGCTTCGCCAAGCCCACTGGGGCGTTCTGGTAGAGGTTGCAGGCTACTTCGTCCTTGTTGATGAAGATGGCGACCGTGTGCAAGTAGCACGCCACTACGTCCAAGCTGCCATCACCGTCAAAATCCGCTGGCGCAGCATCTTGGGGCCTTTCATAAACGTTCGCAATGGTGTGCTTGGCAACGAATGCGCCATTTTCCACTTCCAGCCAATTCAGCTTGTTGCTGGCGTAGGAGCTGGTCACTAGGTCGAGATCTCCGTCCGCGTCCATATCACCGGTTTTGACCGAGGAAGGATTGATCACGCCAAATCCCGCATCCAGTCTGAGGCCGAAGCCGGTGGCTGAATTCAGCGCGTAGTAGATCTTGTTGGTGTATTGCGCGGCGACGAACATGTCCAAGTAGCCATTTCCGTCCAGGTCCATCAATGCCACCTCTTCGGCCCCGTTCACGGATTCGATCGCTACGATCGGGCTGCTGAACGACGATCCGCCATTGTTCCGCATCCACATCACCCGCTGGTCGTAGGCGGAAAGAATGATGATGTCCTGGTCACCATCTTTGTCGAGGTCCGCGCCCATGAGGTCCTTGGGTCCGTTGATCACCGTGTCCAGGATGTGCTTCGCGCCGAAGGTGCCGTTGCCGTTGTTCAAGTAGTACGATGTTTCGTATCCGTTGCGGTCGGCGGCCAATGCGTCAAGGTCGCCATCGCCATCAATATCCGCCAGCCCGCACCCGGTGATCACGTTGAATCCCGCGGCCACGGTAGCAGGTGCCGCGAAGTTGCCGTTGCCGAGGTTGCGGTACCAAGCCAGCTTCTGCAAGCCCGAAAGTGCTAACATCAAATCCGGCTTTCCGTCGCCATCGATGTCGCCGATCTCCATGTCCAATGCGCCAACGGCATTGCCATCTATGGTCTGTTGCTCCGCGAAACCGGTCCCGCCCAAATTTTTGTACAATGCCAATTTCCGGTCGCCGGTGGATATGCCCACCACGTCCATGTCGCCATCTCCGTCTACATCAACCGGCACTGCCTTCAACGCGTACGACGCCGTTTTCGCAATGAAATGAACGCCGCTGAAGTTGGTTGTTGCAGCATCGCACCAGATCAACTTGCCGTCGTGATGACCTCCGGCTACAATGTCCTGCAACCCATCTCCATTGATGTCTGCCAATAAGGCCAACCAAGGATAAACCATGGTTTCCGGTACCGTGCCTTGGGTGAAAATGCCGCTGCCATTGTTCAGGAAGTACGCTAAATAGCCGCCGTCCGGAGCCGGACAAACGAGGTCCAGATCGCCGTCGCCGTCAACATCTCCGGCATTCAGGTCATAAGCACCCGGTACTGAGTTTGAAATGGTGATTTGACCACTGAAATTTCCGTTGCCAAGGTTCCTGTACCAGGTCACGTCATCACTGCCGAAGGCACTTGTTGCGATGTCGTTGTCCCCGTCGCCATCCAGATCTGCTGCAATAACCGCAGTGTTGCCAATTGAAGTGCTTGGGAGCAGGTGCTGCGGGCCAAATGCATTGTTGCCCAAGTTTTCGAACCAGGCTACGTCCTGTATGTTCAAGCAGGAAACCACAAGGTCCAGATCGCCATCACCGTCAAGGTCGCTGGCCACAATGTCGTCCACATCGGTGCTCGTGGTGTTGATGATCGTCTTCACGCCGAAAGTGCCGCCGCCCAAGTTCTGCATCATGCCGATCCGGTCCGCGCTGCCTTCGCCGAAGAAGATGTCCAGATCGCCGTCACCGTCACTGTCCGCAGCGGTAACCGCGCGGCCGTCGGTGATGTTGCCACTTAACAAAATAGCCGCACTGAACTGCATGTTGCCCAGGTTGCGGTACCACCACAAGTGCGTAAAATCAATGCTGAGCAAGTCCGGCTTGCCATCGCCGTCCAGATCCGCAATGCAATTTGCGTAGCCGCTTTGACCAGTGCCAATTTCCGCAGTAGTGAAATTCCCGGCCCCGTCGTTTCGGTACGCATACATACCGCTCACGCTGTTCAACGAACTGTTCGTGGAAACAACATCGATGTCTCCGTCGCCATCCAGATCCGCCGACACGGCATTCAGGAATTCCGACGAAGGCGTTACTAGCTGATAGGCCGGCAGGAACCCGGATTGTGCGAAAAGCTGTGCACCCGTCCAGAGCGTCACCAGAAGTGTTGCGGAGGATTTCATCGGGAAAGGGGTTTGGTTTGTGTAAGGGTGCTCTAAGATAGGTGAATCGGGGATTATTGGTTTCCGGAATTAATTGATGAGTCATCGGGAAAGGCTTGTCAGTAGAAGCATTCAAAGATTTTCCCGCTGATGGGGGCCTGGTTTTCAAAAAAAAACAAGCGCGTGCGGCTTTTTCGCGACCCCGGCGCAAGAGGCCCGGGTGACAACCAAGGAAAGGAGCAACGGCTGATCGAATCTTCGCTTCCCCGCCAAACTTTACATTCGCAGCCTGTCCGACACAAAGCAGGCACTTTATCAGCGAACAACATGAACCTTCACGAATACCAAGGAAAGAGCATTCTCGCCCAATATGGCGTCCGCGTTCAGCGCGGGCTGGTGGCCTACAACGCCGATGAGGCGGTGGAAAAGGCCAAAACCCTCAGCCAAGAGACCGGCACCAAATGGTGGGTAGTGAAGGCGCAGATCCACGCAGGTGGCCGCGGCAAAGGCGGCGGCGTGAAGCTGGCAAAGAACCTCGATGAAGTGCGCGAACGCTCCGAAGCGATCATCGGCATGATGCTGAAGACGCCGCAGACGCCGCCCCAAGGCAAAAAAGTGAGCAAGGTGCTCATCGCCGAAGACGTTTACTACCCCGGTGCCAGCGAAACCAAGGAGTTTTACATGAGCGTGCTGCTCGATCGCGCCAGCGCCCGCAACATCATCATGTACAGCACAGAGGGTGGCATGGACATCGAAGAGGTGGCTGAACACACACCGGACAAGATCTTCAAAGAAGAAATCGACCCGCGCGTTGGCCTGCGCCCGTTCCAGTGCAACAAGATCGCTACCAGCCTCGGACTTTCCGGAGGCGCGAAAAAGGAGATGGCGAAGTTCGTCGCTTCCTTGTACAAGGCATACGAAGCCAGCGACAGCGCCATGTTCGAGATCAACCCCGTGCTGAAGACCAGCGACGACAAGATCATCGCGGTGGATGCCAAGGTGCGCCTCGACGGCAACGCGCTCTACCGCCACCCGGACTACGTGGAAATGCGCGACAAGAGCGAAGAAGATCCCATTGAAGTGGAAGCCGGCGAAGCGGGCCTGAACTACGTGAAGCTCGACGGCAACGTGGGCTGCATGGTGAACGGCGCCGGTCTGGCCATGGCCACCATGGACATCATCAAGCTCAGCGGCGGCAGCCCTGCGAACTTCCTGGACGTGGGCGGCACCGCCGACGCGGCCCGCGTGGAGAAAGGCTTCCGCATCATCCTGAAAGATCCCGGAGTAAAGGCGATCCTCGTGAACATCTTCGGCGGCATCGTGCGCTGCGACCGTGTGGCACAAGGCGTAGTGGATGCCTACAAGAACATCGGCGACATCAAGGTGCCCATAATCGTGCGCCTGCAAGGCACCAATGCCAAGGAGGCCAAGGAGCTGATCGACAAGAGCGGCCTGAAGGTGCTTAGCGCGATCTCGTTGCAAGAGGCTGCGGACGCGGTGAGCGAGGTGCTGGGGTGATCCCAACGTCGACTCATAGAGGTATTTAGTCACCACTCGGTGTTCCGCGACCTTGGCCGCTTGCCAATTGGCTTGTGTGGTCAACGATTAGGCTATGAGCGGTTCCGTCACTAATGGCTATATATAACTTATAGCTTTTGTTAGCGGCTGTAATGTTTTTCAAAGGAGGCTTATTATATTTATGTCAAGGTCTGCCTCGTTATCTATATCAAGTTGTCCAATGTTCCCTTCAATTAAAGGCTCGACATCAAAGCTGGTTCTGATTCCGCTGGTTGCATCTACCCCTAGTAAGTTGGTTCCTTGTTGAAAGTGGTTGTTCTTAATCGTTACTTCACCTTGATACCAACAGTCAAAGAAGTTCACGAAGTTTTTAAAAATCGAATTAGTTATTGAAACCGCTTTCTTGTTATGGCCACCAGCTTGCATGTCAAGATAACCCTCAAAAGTGCAGTTGTCAATTACTAGCCCTCCAGTAAAATAAGTGTAGGCAAAATCACACCTTGTAAATTTTGAATTCGTAAGCCTGACACTGCGGATAAATTCAACACAACTTCCTTCTAACGATTCAAATATGCAATTCTCCGCTACTATATCTTTCTCACATTTGTAATTATAGGACCCGGTCAAGTTAAGTTTACCTGAAACAAATAGATTATTTAAAGGCTTTCCGGCATTTATCAAATCCATTACTTCGGTAGCAGTGATATTTTGTTTGGGAATTGAGTCAAGCATTTTGAATATTTTATTTACTACTAGTCCCTGTGGATCTTGACGTGCAAATTATAGCCGCTAAATAGTGGGTTGTCGTAACAGGTGAGTTTATTTCGCTATTGGAGGTGTGTATATCATCCCGCATGGTCAGATAAAGCACACCTTGTTGTTAAATGTCCAGATCATCAAGTGGGCTGCGGATATTACCGATGGCCTTGGTGCTTACGTGCGTGTAGATCTCGGTGGTCTTGCTGGAACTTGTCCTAGCAGAGTTTGAATATAGCGCAGATCGATTGTCATTTCCAAAAGCGGGACACCAGCATTTGGTATCTAGTCGGAGTTCGGCATTTGATTTTCTGATTTCCAGGTCGTCTTGTCGTTCGGTGCTACTCTCGCGCCGCCTTCCGCTCCTGCATATAATTCGCGATTGTCGCGCCGTTGCCCACCAACCAAAGCACATCGCGGCTTTTGAACACTGTTGTGCCGTCCGGGTTCATGATGCGCTCGCCGGCCCGCTCTATGCCCGCCACCATGGCGCTGGCCTCCTCGCGCAGGCCGCTTTCCCGGATGCTTTTGCCCACCAGCGACGATTGCGGCGTGATCCGGTAACGCCGCAGCCGGATGTCCTCCTTGGCCATGCCGCGCTTGCCCGGCGAGGTGCGCGGTTTTTCCAAGGCTTGATGAAGTTGGGCCAATTGGGCATCGGTGCCGATCACCATCAGGTTGTCGCCTGGAAGCAGGCGGTCGGCATTGCCGGGTGCGGACACGGTGCTACCGTCGGAACGTTCGATCAGGGCGATGTTCACGCCGTATTTTTCACGCAGCCCCAGTTCCGCCAAGCTTTGGCCCGCCAAGGCAGAATCCATGGCCATGCGCACCTGGGCCACGTGCATGTCCCACGGAGCGAGGTCGGTGCGGCGCTGGCTCAGCTCGCGCTCGTTGAGGTTGCGCATGAAGCGGGCTTCCATCCGCAGGTAGAACCGGTGCAACCGCTGGCGGAACATGCCCACTGCGAATACCATCAGTACCAACAAGGCCAACAACGCCCAACCGGTGCTGAAGAACACGTTCACCAGCAACGCCAGTACCACCACGGCAGCAGCGAGCCGCACCAGTTCCAACATCACCAAGGGGCCGCGCAAGTGCCGCTGGTTCAGCCATAGTGCGCGATACGCGTTGCGCGCGATGCGCCGCAGGCTCATCGCCCAAATGAGGGGCATCATCACCACGAACGTGGCCATGCCCGCCCAAATATGACCGTTCAAGCCCAGGAAGCTCTTGCCGAACAGTACGATGAACGCGGGACCCAAAACGAAAATGGTGGCCAAACACAGCACCGCGAACACCGCCAAATTGATGATGTAGGAGCGCAGCAACAGCCGCCAAGCGCTGGTCTCTTTTACCTGATCCGCCTGTTGGCCGTATCGGTCCAGCGCACTGGTCCACCTTTTCGGCAGGGTGCGTTCCAGCCAGCCCGCAAAGGGACCGCTGGCTTGGATCATGTATGGCGTAGTGAAGGTGGTGACGGCGGAAACGGCCACCGCGATGGGGTAGAGGAATTTGCTGGTGACATTCAGCGTAAGGCCAAGCGTGGCGATGATATAGGAGAATTCACCGATCTGCGAAAGGCTAAGACCCACGCGCACGGCCCTTGGCAATGGCTCGCCCGCGAGCAGGGAACCGATGATGACGCTGAGCGGCTGCCCGACCACCACGACCAATGAAATGAGCAGCACGGTTTGCCAATGTTTGATCAACATGCCGGGGTCCAACAGCATGCCCACGGACACGAAAAAGATGGCGCCGAAAAGGTCTTTTACCGGTTTTACCAAGTGCTCAATGCGCTCCGCTTGCACGGTTTCCGCGAGCAGCGCTCCCATGATGAACGCGCCCAACGCCGCGCTGAATCCCGCGTTCACGGCGAAGACGACCATGGAAAGACACAGCGCTACGGCAACGATGAGCAACGTTTCGTCGTTCATCAGCTTGCGGGTGCGCTGCAAGAGTGTGGGGATAAGAAAGATACCCATGGCGAACCACAGGATGAGGAAAAAGCCCAGTTTTCCGAGTTCCCAAAGCATGGCACTGCCGGAAAAATGCTGGCTGATGGCCAAGGTGCTCAGCAGTACCAAGAGCATCACCGCCACCACATCTTCGATCACCAAAACGCCCACCACAATGCCGGCGAAAACCTGCGTTTTCAGCCCCAGCTCGTCCAATGCACGAACGATGATGGTAGTGGAGGAAATGGATATGATGCCGCCCAAAAACAGGCTGTCCATGCGGCTCCAGCCCAGGGCCTGCCCCAAAAACCAGCCCACGCCCAGCATGAACGCCACGGTGACCAGCGCCGTGATGCCCGCCGTGCCGCCCACTTTGATCACCTTTTTGAAACTGAATTCCAAGCCCAAACTGAACAGCAGGAAGATCACGCCCAATTCGCTCCAAACACCAATGCTTGCTTCGTCGATCACGGTGGGCGTGAGCGACATGTGCGGGCCCACCAACACTCCCGCGATGATGTAACCCAGCACCAACGGCTGCTTGATCTTCTTGAAGACCAGTGTGGTGATGGCCGCTACCGACAGGATGAGACCGAGGTCGGCGATCAAGTCAGGGAGATGGGTCATGGGGCGGATGGTGCGGTGCCAAGGTAATCCGGCGTTGTTCTCCGGTGGTGTGACTTCGGGTTTAACCGCAGAGCGCGCGGAGACATGCCTACAGCAGTTAAAAGCGCAAAGAGTTTTCCGCGGTAGTAATGGGTTTTGAACTGCTGCTGAACCGCGGTTGATTTTTTCCTTTCCATATTTATCCGTGGTTCAAAATCATCCTCAGTTCATCCGCTCTTCGCATCTTCGTGCCCCATTTCCTAGCCGATGAAGAAGCGTACCATCAAGAAAATCCTCATTGCCAACCGTGGCGAGATCGCCCTGCGCGTGATGCGCTCCGCCAAGGAAATGGGAATCGCCACCGTGGCCGTGTATTCAGAGGCCGATAGCAACTCGCCCTTTGTCCGCGCTGCCGACGAGGCCGTGTGCATTGGCCCGGCGCCCAGCAAGGAAAGCTACTTGGTGATCGATAAGCTCCTCAAGGTCTGCAAGGACCTGAAGGTGGATGCCGTTCATCCCGGATATGGCTTCCTGAGCGAGAACGGCGACTTCGCAAAGGCACTTGGATCCACCGGTGTCATCTTCATCGGCCCTTCGCCGGAAGCCATGCACATCATGGGCGATAAACTCGCCGCCAAGGAAGCGGTGAAGAAGCACGGCGTGCCCTTGGTGCCCGGAACGGAAGGCGCCGTGGCAGACCTGAAAGAAGCCATGGCCGTGGCGAAGACCATCAGCTTTCCCATCCTCATCAAGGCCGCTGCTGGCGGCGGGGGCAAGGGCATGCGCATCGTTGAGCAGGAAAGCGAGCTGAAGGAAGGGCTGGAACGCGCCATCAGCGAAGCGCAGAATGCTTTCGGCGACGGAAGCGTCTTTATCGAGAAATTCGTGACCGGGCCGCGCCACATTGAAGTGCAGGTGCTCGCGGACATGCAGGGGAACACGGTGTATGTCTTCGAGCGGGAATGCAGCATTCAGCGCCGCCATCAAAAGGTGATCGAGGAAGCGCCGAGCGCAGTGCTCACTCCGGCCATGCGCAAGAAAATGGGCGAGGCCGCGGTGGACGTGGCCAAGAGCGTGAAGTACGTGGGTGCGGGAACCGTGGAATTTTTGCTCGATTCCAACGGCGATTTCTACTTCATGGAAATGAACACGCGCCTGCAAGTGGAACATCCAGTAACGGAGATGATCAGCGGACTGGACCTGGTGAAGGAGCAGATCAAAGTAGCACAAGGGGAGGAGCTCTCGTTCAAACAAGCCGACTTAAAAATCGAAGGGCACGCGATCGAGGTGCGTGTTTACGCCGAAGATCCCGCGAACAATTTCCTGCCGGACATCGGCACGCTCACCACGTACCGCCTGCCCGAAGGCCCCGGCGTGCGCGTGGACGACGGCTTTGAGGAGGGCATGGCGATCCCCATTTACTACGACCCCATGATCGCGAAGTTGATCGTACACGGCAGCACCCGCGAAGAGGCCATCGCCCGCATGGAGCGCGCCATCGACGATTACGCCATCGCCGGCGTGGAGACCACGTTGCCCTTCTGCCGTTTCGTGATGGGTCACGAGAGCTTCCGCAGCGGGAACTATGACACCCTTTTCGTCCGCGACCACTTCAAGCCGGAGTTTTTGAACGGAACCGACCCCGAAGCCGCAAAGGCCGCTGCACTTGTGGCAGCGCATTTGCATGAGGAGCGTTTGAAGGTGCCTGTGTTGGGTGCCGGGAACGCCCATCAGCCTTCACCTTGGTGGTTGGCGCGCCGGTAGGGCGAAAAAGCATCTTCGTCGATAGTGCCGACCTATTTGCAACTAACTGCGTTGCAAGGGTAACTTCGTAGTGTCTTGCAAATGAGGACCACTGTCTCAATTCTGCTTCTACTGGCCTGCATGGCCCCGGCTTCCGTATGGGCGCAGCAGACCATGGTCTCTGTGGTGATACAGGGCGGTGACACCATGCCCACTTACACCCTGGCCCCAGTATTGGTTGAGGCTCAAATGACGCGCAAAGTCCGCCGCAACGCCGAACGCATCGACCGCCTTACACGCTATGTGCAGAAGGTTTATCCGTATGCGCTTATCACGGCCAAATTGCTGGATGAATACGACCACGACTTGGCCGCAATCCACCGCGAAAGCGACAAGGAACTGTATTTGAAATTGGCGGAAGCCGAGCTACGAGCCGAGTTCGACCAGGATATCAAAAGCATGACCGTTACGCAGGGTCGCATCCTAGTAAAGCTCATCGACCGACAAACCGGCCATACGAGTTACGACCTCGTGAAACAACTCCGCGGTTCCTTCCAAGCTTGGATGTGGCAAGGCGTCGCCAAGGTTTTTGGCAACGACCTCAAAGGCGAATACGACCCCGAAGGCGATGACAAGCTCGTGGAATCCATCGTGCGCCGCATCGAGAACGGCGAGCTGGCCACAACACCCCGCGAAGCCCGCACCGAGAAGGCCGTGGCCCGATTGGTGAAGCGGAAGGCGCGGTTGTACAGGAAGTATGGGGTGGAAACGCCTGTGGTTACTTCTAATTAGTTGTCCGTTGTCCGTTGTCAGTTGTCAGGCGTTCTCAAGGGACCCTTCAGCTTGCGCATGGCGGTCGGTTGTTCTGCAAAGCACGTGCTCGGCTATTTGCCGAGTGTGCACAGTTGAGGGCCTCTGGCCCGTCGATCAGGAAGAGGGGCCAGAGGCTCTATTAATGCACCCACTCGGGAACCCCGGATGAGGTTCCGGGGCCGAGCGGGGGCGTTGGATTTCGGACCAACCAAGGAACTACTTAACAACGGACAACTATTCTTCCCTCCTCCGCGAACCCGCATAAAGTTCGTACCGCAAAAAGCGGCAATCCAAGGCTCCGTTGAACAAACGGATCTTCGGCCTCGGCGTTAGCTTGATGAATTTCGCGGCCTCCAAATTCGGCGTGAGCACCCAAGCTTCGTAGCCCGTCCAGTTCTTCTTCAGCGTGTCGCCGATCATCTTATACAACGCGTTGATGTCCTCATCCTCGTCCATCCGCTCGCCGTAGGGCGGGTTAATGATGAGCACCCCGCGGCCCTCGGGGGCGGGCAGGTCTTCAAATGCCACGTTCTTCACTGTGATCTCTTCCTTCAGGTCCGCGATGGCAATGTTCGTCTCCGCCTTGCGCGCCACGTTCTTGGAAACTTCGCCGCCCAAGATCACGGGTTTGTTGCCGGTGATACGCTCCATCGCGCCGGCATGCACTTTCGCCCACAGCTCCGCATCGAAATCGCTCCAACGTTGGAAGCCGAAGCCCTTGCGGTACGCGCCCGGCGGGATGTTTGCCGCGAGCAGAGCCGCTTCGATCAGCAGCGTGCCTGAGCCACACATCGGGTCTACAAAATTGCTCATGCGGTCCCAGCCGCTAAGCATCACCATACCCGCTGCCAACACCTCGTTCAACGGTGCCAAGTTGGTCTGCTCGCGGTAGCCACGCTTGTGCAAGGAATCACCGCTGCTGTCCAAGGAAACGGAACAATGATCGCCGGTGATGAACAAGCGTATGCGTAATGCCGGATCCTCCACATCCACCGTGGGGCGCTTGCCCGTTTTCTCGCGGAAACGGTCCGCCAGCGCATCCTTTGCCAACAGCGACACGTACTGCGAATGACCGAAAAGTTCCGTGTTCAGCTTCGCCGAAAAGGCGAACGTATCGTCCATGCCCATGAACACTTCCCACGGGATCTTCTTGATGCCGGCATAGATGTCCTGCTCGCTCCGCACCTCGAAATCCTCTATAGGGACAAGCACGCGCAAAGCCGTGCGCAGGCACAAATTGGCTTTGTACATAAAACCCAGATCGCCCCGGAAGCTCACCGCCCGGTTGTGCTTCTCCACGTCCTTCGCGCCTAAGCGCAGCAGTTCTTCCGCCAGCACCGGCTCCAAGCCGTACATGGTCTGGGCGGTCATGTTGAAATCGGGACTTGGCTTGTAGGCCGGGCGCTCGGGCATGGGGTGAAATTAGCGTGACCTTAGAATGCCGTCTGAAAGACTTTCGCTCAAGTGGGCAACACCAACCCCAAAGCAGTATGGCTCCGGGTCCTTACCTCCTTTATCAACGCCGCTTCATCCGCGAGGATCCGGCCATGCGAAGGCACCATGCTTTTCAGGCCATCCTGCCATTCTGCAGCGCGCTCCGGGAAGCATTTCAACACCAGTTTCAGCATGATGGAAACTGCCGTGCTGGCCCCCGGAGATGCGCCCAACAACGCGGCCAAGCTGCCATCGGCAGCGGAAACCAGCTCGGTGCCGAACTCCAGCACGCCGCCTTCCTTCGGGTCCTTTTTGATGACCTGCACACGTTGCCCGGCAATGGCCAGTTCCCAATCCTTTAGTACCGCCGTGGGCATGAACTCTTTCAACTCTTCCAAGCGCTCTTCCGGTGTAAGACTTACCTGCTCGATGAGGTATTTGGTGAGGTCCATGTTCTTCCATCCAGCTTGTACCATGGGCATAATGTTGTCCCATTCCAATGAGGACGGCAGGTCCAGCCAACTGCCGTGCTTGAGGAATTTGGTGCTGAACCCCGCGAATGGGCCGAAGAGCAGGGCTTGCTCGGTGCCAATGGTGCGCGTGTCCAAGTGCGGCACGCTCATAGGCGGACTGCCGCTCTTTGCCTTGCCGTAAACTTTAGCGTGGTGCTGCTGGATGATCTTCGGGTCGAGGCAGCGCAACCATTGGCCGCTCACGGGGAAACCGCCGTATCCTTCAGCTTCTGGAATGTCGCTTTTCTCCAGCAGGGGCAAGGCTCCGCCGCCCGCGCCAATGAAGACAAAACGAGCATGGTATTCCTTTTTTTCGCCGCTCTTGAGGTCGCGTACTTCTACGCGCCATTGGCCGTTGTCCATGCGCTCCAAATCGCGCACATCATGGCTCAAGTGGATGTCCGTGTCCGTTAATGTATCGAGGTCTTTGAACAACATGCGGGTAAGCTCGCCGAAGTTGACGTCCGTGCCGAGCATGCTGCGCGTCGCGGCGTACGCTTCCGTGTCTGTGCGGTCTTTCATCAGCAGCGGTGCCCATTCGCCGATCTGCTTTCTGTCCGTGGTGAACTCCATGCCGTGGAAGAGCGGGTGTGCGTTCATTGCTGCATGGCGCTTCCGCAGAAATTCCACATCGCTTGGCCCAGCCACGAAACTCATGTGTGGTATGCTGTGGATGAAGTTTGCCGGTTGTATCCGCTTTTGCCGCGCCAGCCACGCCCAGAACTGTTTGCTCATTTCAAATTCCTCGTCCACTTTCAACGCCTTGGAAATGTTGATGCTGCCGTCGGCGTTCTCCGGCGTGTAGTTCAGTTCGCACAATGCGGCGTGACCAGTGCCAGCGTTGTTCCAAGCGTCGGAGCTTTCACCGGCGATCTCATCGAGCCTTTCAACGATGTGGATCTTCAGCTTCGGGTCGAGTTCTTTTAGCATTACGCCAAGGGTGGCGCTCATAATTCCGCAGCCTATGAGGACCGCGTCGGTTTGAATGATCGTTATGGACATGCGTTGGTTTTGGGTGGAACAAGTAACGACGGGAATGGGTTGGGGTAATGAAAAATGAAAAACGTAGAATTCAGAATTCAGAGCTCGAACTCAGCATGTCGTAGGGTTTCGCGGATGTACCCAACTCCGTTCGAGTCAACGGACAATTGGGCCAATGGCCTATGTTTGCTCAAACAAAACCCGCACACATGAAATCACTCTTTACGCTCGTCGCCGGCACTGCCGCTTTCTCCACATTTGCTCAGATGGGCGTGCTCAACAGCAATGAAATGGCTCCGGTGGGCTCTGTATTTACCTACCAAACCGCAGTGAACTTGGATGTTCTCGACACCACGACCGGCGCGAATGTGAACTGGAATGTGACCGGACTTTTGCCAACCACCCAAACACCTTGGGATGTGGATTACTTGGCACCCGCCACATCGCCCCATCCTACGGCTTTCCCAACGGCGAACTACTGCACGTTTGAATCGGAAATTCCGCGTTACAACTATTACACGCTCAACAGCACCGCCATGGATAAGGTTGGATCCTGGACAACTTCCCAAGTCTCTTACTCAGATTACCAGCGCGAATACGTTTTCCCATTGCAACTTGGAACAACGAATCTTGATACGTGGGCTAATACCAGTTCGACGTTCGGTGGCACTTACAGTATTACCTGCATTGGCAGCGGTAGCCTGAATTTGCCGGTCGGTACGTTCAATGATGTGTTGCTGGTCCGCGTGAAGGGATATGACATCCTCACGATAGTGCAGTACCTATGGGTTGATGCGACCAACGGCGCTCCCTTGCTGATATACTTTCCCGGTGATGACTTCTTTATTCCTGAAGCTGCCGCATACGCGGTGAATACAGCAATTGGTATAGAAGAGAATGTTCAAACCACCGAGTTGCGTCTGCATGGTGTGGTGAATGACGAACTGCTGGTGTCATACGCTTCGTTAGCGCCGCTTACCCTTTATGTGCGTTCGGCAACGGGACAGTTGGTGCGCACGGTGGAATGGCCTGCTTCGCCTACGCCAAGCACAAGGGGTGTAGATGCCGCAGGTTTAGCTTCTGGCGTTTACATTTTGCAAGTGCAAGGTGCGGACGGTACCGTGCAAGCAGCCAAGTTTTATAAACCTTGAAGTAGGGGCTAGGTTGGAGGTAGTTGGCAGCCGTTGCCAATTACCTCCAACCTTCTTCACTTTTTCAAAAAGGCTTTTCGATAAGACCAGAGGACAACGCACTACTCCCAACCCCGCGCCCGGAAGAAAATGGGCCGGTAGTGGTCCGCGTTCTGGAACAGGTCGAAGAAGTTCATTTCGTTAATGCTGTAACACACCAGCAGATCACCTTGTGGCGTGATGAACTGTGGGTGCGCCAGCGCATTGTAGGTCCATGTTCCGGTGGGGACCGGTGTGGTGGCCAACAGTTTCTTGTTCGTGAAAGGGCCTATGGGTGAGTTACCTTGGTATATGTTGACTTTCGGGCCCAAAAAGCCTTCCTGCGAGAGCAGGTAGTATTTGCCATTGTGCTTGAAGACCGAGTAACTCTGCGATACGTCATTCCTAATGGAGATCGAAGAGGAAGCATCCGTGGTCCACGTGGTGCCGTCCCAGAATTCGAGCGTGCTGAACGGTGCAGTGATCGGCGTGCGTGCCACGTGAACGTATTTGTTGTACTGCTGGCTCTTGGTGCCGTAGATGTACACGTAATCGCCATCTTCTAAAACGGCCAAGCCCCATGCTACTTCGTTGTCATAAGGGAATGGGGCTACATTTTGCAATACAATGTTGGGCAAACTGAAGCGCGAAACATCTACACCTGTCTGGGCAAAGCCGAATACGCCGGAGCCTTGATTTTTAAGACGTTGCTGGAAAATGTACAAGGAGTTGCCGCTTATGAAACCATCGCCCGGCCAATACCATTCGTTCGGATTTTGCGGTGCAATAATGGGCTGCACCGCTCCACCTGCGGTTTGGTTTAGTGTTGTGAGCTGGTTGCCTTGCTGCATTACGTAGGCGTTCCGTACCAACGGACCTGGCGGCCGGGTGCGGTCCGCGAACACCGTGTCTATGAATGAATCGCCGAAGAGCCATAGGTCGCGGCCGTCCGGCAGGCGGATGCTGTAGCCTTGGTCGCCGCCACTCCAATCGTTGTACCGTGTGAAGAGTTGGTTGAAGGCCGGGACGGGTTGCGCAACGATCGCTGACTTCACCGTGCCGAGCTCATCGGGGACAGGGGTGGAGAGTGGTTCTTTCTGGCACGATGAAACGCCGATGGCGATGAAAGATGCGATAAGGAAGTATGCTGACTTCATGGGATGAAATGGGGCTGGGATTGGCAAGTTAGGGTATAAAGGCTTTTCACCACAGCGGCACAGAGGACACGGAGGGTAGTGGCCGCAGGCAATTGAATCAAAGATCGCCTCCCGGCTTGTAGGCCGGGACTCCTCGTGAACGGGGAGGAACAACGTCGGTCGGCATTCGCCCCCCCAATACGTATCGGGGAACTATCTGCATTTCTCTGTGCTCTCTGTGGCTCTGTGGTGAACCTCCACACCTCACCCCACCCACAAGATCGCCACTAACGACTTCGTGCTGATCAATACCCACAGTATGATCCCCAGCACCATCGGCTTCACGCCCACGGCACGCATGGTTTCCAGGGTGAGGCTGGCGCCGATGAGGAAGAGCGTGAGCGTGAGACCGCGTTTTGCCGACAGTTCAAGCCAACGGTAGAGTTCGCCAAACTGCAGGAAATAGCTGCTGATGATCATGGCCAAAATGAACAGGCCGATGAACCAAGGGATCTTCACCTTGCCGCCGCCCTTCATCACCAGCGCGGTGATCAGCGACAGCGGGATGATCCACAGTGCGCGCTCCAGCTTCACCGTGGTGGCCACCTGCAGTGCTTCGTTGCCGTAGGCTGCGCCCGCGCCCACCACCGAGCTGGTGTCGTGGATGGCGATGGCGCACCACATGCCGAACTCGTGCTGGCTCATGTTCAGCAGGTGCCCCAAGAGCGGGAAGACCAGCAACGCCACGGAATTCAGGATGAACACGGTGCCGAGCGCGACGGACATCTGGTTGCGGTCCGCGCGTACAATGGGCGAAACAGCAGCGATGGCGCTGCCCCCGCAAATGGCGGTGCCGCTGGAAATTAGGAAGGCCGAAATGCCGTCCACCTTCAAGCGCTTCGCGATGAACCAGCCAGCAACAAGGGTGATCGTGATGGAGAACACGGTGAAGATCAAACCGTCCTTCCCGGCGGCGATGGCGTGCTGCAAATTCATGCCGAAGCCTAAGCCTACCACGGATGCTTTCAGCAACCAGCCCGTTGCCTTGTGGTTGAAATCCGCGAACGGATCACCGATGGTGATCGACAGCACCAAGCCTAGTAACAGCGCCAGCGGCGGGCTCATCGCCGGGCTGAGGCAGAGCAATATGGCGATGATGAAGACGGCCTTGCGGGCGTTCGGGCCTACGTGCAAAGGCGGACCTTTGTCCGGGGCTTCGCTGGTGGCATCGGTGGCAACGGGGCCGGACATGTCAAATTCTGCCTGCAAATGTCCGATATTATCGGGAGCACTCCAGTCGCAATTTGGCAATTGCTTGAAGGCCTATCAAACTATCCTCAATACTCGAACGGATTGAAGCACCTTCGGTGCGCTTGGCGTATTCTACGAAGTCGTGAAGTCACTTGCCGACGGCCTTGATGAGATCCTTTAGCAGGGTACGATTGAATTGCCGGCTGTACATCATCTCAGACCTGGAAAACATCCGGATTATGTCCAGGTATAGCGTCTGGTCCTGCTCCGGGTCGAAAACCGAGACGATCATGCAGGGAGAATAATCGACCAACAAGTAATTGTAAGCCGGATCACCCTCGCGGATCCGGACTCTGTATTCGTCATTGTCCACGATCTCCAACGGGTGTTGATAGGCTTCCCTGAAGTCTTCTTCCGTAACACGTTGGTTGAAGATCTTGCGGTTGACCAACAGCGGTTTTTTAGCGCATGTTTTGGCATCGCGGGTCCGATTGAACGCTGCGGAGTATTTCGATAACTTGAGCCACCCCTCACCCGTGTAACTGTTGTTCTTGAGATAATCGACCACCTCATTGAGTTGGGCGATGGTCACACCGATCCGGTAGCTGCAGTCCTTGGTTGCGTCGCAATCCTCTGCAGAGCCGGAGGATGGATATTCACAGTAACCGCCTACACAGGCGATCAATGACTTTGTATTGAACTTTTCCTTGGTGTAAGTCCTATCATGGTACTGGGCGCCCCAGCCGTAGTATACATCCTTTACGATCCCATTCTCGACACCGTATTCTTCCGCGACAAGCCTGATCTCCATAAAACTCAGTGTGCTTTCGGCGGCATCCCAAGTGGCTTGGTCGGTAGCGTAGATCACAGGCGTTTGGTGCCAGTGGTTCTCGATCGCTTTTTGTAAGGCGGCATCGAACTGGGGGCATCCCGTGAGCTTTACCGTAAGGGTGGAATGAAGGAATTGGTCAACATATTCAGCATTCGACGCGCTTAAGGTGTATTGGGCCCAAATGCATGTATGTACGACCAAGGATCCAAGGATGAGTAGGGTTTTGCGCATTTGCCAAATGTATGCGGCCCCGTATTAGGCCGACGAGCGGCCAAACCCCACCTCCCATTACCGATCACCAAACGAACGGAATGATCCGCTTGGTGCGCTTGGCGTCTTTCGCGATCGACCACTCACCGCCGCTGAGGCCCTTTCCGCTCCGGCGGCAGCTTCTTTGCGAACCACAGCGTGTGCCGCGTGCCTTTCGTGCCCGTTGCCGGCACTTGCACTTCTTCAACCCGGAAGCCGCCCATGCCCAAGCGCCGTGAAAAGGGCTTGTCCGGGTGCGTGCTCCACACGGCAAGTACACCACCGGGGCGCAAGCAATCATGAATGGCGCGGATACCCGCAGTGCTGTAGATCTTTCGGTTGTCGTTCTGCGTCAAGCCTTCCGGACCGTTGTCAGTATCCAGCAAGATAGTGTCGTAAGCCTCTTTCCGCTCGCGGATGATCACTGCCACGTCGCCCTCACGCACCAAAGCACGCGGGTCCTGCATGGGGTTTCCTGCTTTTTCGCCCAGCGGACCTTTGTTCCATTCGATCACCTCGGGCACTAATTCCGCCACCACAACTTGCGATTTCGATCCCGTGTGCTTCAATGCTGCGCGCAACGTGAACCCCATGCCCAAGCCGCCCACCAGCACACGCGCCATGAGGGGAGAGGCCAAGCGCTTCAAGGCCATTTCAGCAAGCAATTCCTCGCTGCCATGTACGGCGCTGTTCATCAGGTCACCGTCGATGCCCACTACTTCGATGGCGAAATCTTCGCCGCGCTGGTAGAAGCGGAGCTCACCGCCGTTGTTCGGTATCGCCGCCGTGCCAAGCAGCGTGTTGGTGCGCATTTTCATGGGCGAAAGGTCGGGGGAAATGAGCTTGCCTTGATCCAGCAACGGGTGTATGTTGCGCCAAACGCGTTCTTTTTCCTGCTCCCAACACGGCTCCGGAGGCCGACTTCAAGGTTCGGGCAGCAAAGAGTTATAAACACTTGCGCAACGGGTCTAAAGTTGCCGAACTTTGATATCCAAAATCCCGCTAAAATGAAACACAAACTACTCTTGGTCGGCGCCGTTGCCGCACTTTCGTCCGCAACGGCCTTGGCCCAAATACCCAATGGGGGCTTTGAAACCTGGAACACTGTGGGCACCTATCAGGACCCCGCCCAGTGGATCACGTTCAACGCTCTTACCTCTCTGGCAGGTGCCCAGCCGTCTTGCGCGCAAGGCAGCCCTGGGGCGGTAGGCAGCTACTACGCCACAGTAACAACGCGCAACACGGCGTTTGGAATGATACAAGGCATCATGACCTTGGGGGACGTGAACAGTGGAAGTGCGGGCTTTGCCTACTTCTCCCGTCCGGCAGCACTCACCGGCAAATGGCAATATGGCATCCAACCAACGGATTCAGGCTTTGTCGCGATCTACCTGACGAAATGGAACTCCGTGACGCAACACAGCGACAGTGTAGGCGGGGGCGCTGCCACCGCTAACGGCACGCTTTCCGGATGGCAAAACCTCAACGTGCCGATCCAGTATTTCAACGCGATGAACCCAGATACGGCCTACATCATCGTTGCCTCCAGCCTCAATTCACCGGTGGAGGGCAGTTTCATCAAAATAGATGACCTTGGTTTCGGCGCTGCGAGCGCCATCGGGGAGCTGGACCAGGTCTCAGGCCTTCGCATTTTTCCTTCTCTTGCTACGGATGAAGTAAATGTGACCGCGGACAGTCCCATCGCCGATTTGATGGTGATGGACCTCACCGGCCGTTCAGTACTTGAGCAAGCCGTTGGTGCGCAGCAAGCGTCAGTGGATGTTGCGGATTTATCTACAGGCCGTTACTTCTTGCAAGTCCGCATGGTGGACGGGAAACGCCAGGTGCGCTCCTTCGTGAAGCGCTGAGCTTAGTTGTATCGGGAAGGTAAAAGAGGGGTCGCTTTAGCGGCCCTTTTTTTACCGTGGTGCGTGTATTGAAGGCCATTGGCCGCCCCATCCGCACATATCAGCTCCATCGCAGTTCCAGCAGGCGATTGTGGTCATGCCATCAAAGAGGTCCTTCATTTACAGGGAACCTCCCGGAGTGGATTCCCATAACTGACCTGCGATTTATCCTTGAAGAGCCACACGCCTTCGCTCTGAACTAACTGTCCAGTGCCCACACGTAATCCGCCGGTTTCCAATTTGAACAGCACTTCCTCTTTAGCTGTGATGCCTTCAGCCGTGTAGGTCAACAACGCAGTGACTGTCCCGTTTTCGAGCGTGCCGGTGAACGATCCGGATTTACGGTCTTTTTCCTGCGGATGCCAGTTGTACGTACCGTTCGCCAGCTCGCCAAGCACGTCCAATTTGATGGACAGCGTATCCACTGCGCCGGGAATAGTGTCCGTGCCATGTACGGCCGGCGCGCCTTTGGTGACTTGCAGATAGCAATGCGATTCGTTCTCGGGGTGCGACGTTACCGTGTTTTCTCCAGCGCCCCTGCCCGTGCTTTCAGGCTGCCCGCAGGATCCCAGTAGGAGCGAGGTGGCTGCGATAAATGCGAGGTGCCGAACCATGTTCACGAAGCGAACGCTGGCGCCACTACTGCGTCCTTACTGCCAGGGGTGTACTTGTAAAAGCCTTCACCGCTCTTCACGCCAAGCTTGCCCGCTGTCACCATCTGCACCAGTAGGGGACAGGGCGCGTATTTCGGTTGGCCGAAGCCGTCGTGCAGTACACGCATAATTGCCAAGCACGTGTCCAAGCCGATGAAATCCGCCAGTTGCAACGGGCCCATGGGGTGCGCCATGCCCAGCTTCATCACCGTATCGATCTCCGCCACGCCGCCCACGCCTTGGAACAGCGTTTCGATGGCCTCGTTGATCATTGGCATCAGGATGCGATTGGCCACGAAGCCTGCGTAGTCGCGCACTTCCACCGGCTCTTTGCCGATGGCGCGGCTCAGCTCCATCACGGTCTTCGTTACGGCATCGCTGGTGTTGTAGCCGCGGATCACTTCCACGAGCTTCATCACGGGAACCGGGTTCATGAAGTGCATGCCGATCACTTGGGCCGGCCGGCCGGTGACCGCCGCGATCTTGGTGATGCTGATGCTGCTGGTGTTGGTAGCGAGAATGCAACCCTTCGGGGCATGCTCGTCCATGGCCTTGAAGATCTTCAATTTTAGGTCCACGTTTTCCGTGGCGGCTTCAATAACGAGCTCGGCGTTCTTCACGCCAATAGCGGTGTCGGTCTGCGTGGTGATGCGTGCCAATGCAGCCTGCTTGTCCGCCTCGGAAAGCTTGCCTTTTTCCACCTGCCGACCCATGTTCTTGCCAATGGTGGCCATGGCCTTGTCCAAGCTGGCTTGCGCAATGTCGATAAGGACCACGTCGTGGCCGCCCTGGGCGAATACATGCGCGATGCCGTTGCCCATTTGCCCTGCGCCGATAACGGAAATTTTCATGCCGCGAAGGTAGGGGCCGCATTCGTTGGGGCCGCAAATTTGCGGCCCCAACGAATGCACCCTACAAATGCGGCCCCTACTTCCCGTCCCCCTTCAAAATAATGATCACCGTGTACGCCAGGATCTTCAGGTCCACCGCGAGGCTCATGTTCTCGATGTACAGGATGTCGTACTTCAACCGGCGCACCATTTGGTCCACGTTTTCGGCATAGCCGAACTTGACCTGGCCCCAGCTGGTAAGGCCCGGACGCACTTTGTGCAGGTGGCGATAATGTGGCGCAACTTGCAAAATGCGGTCTATGAAGTGCTGCCGCTCCGGGCGCGGGCCCACCAAGCTCATGTCGCCTTTCAACACGTTCCAGAACTGCGGTAGCTCGTCCATTCGCGTGCGCCGCAGGAACCGGCCGATGGGCGTAATGCGCGGGTCGTCGGCACTGCTCAACTGCGGCCCGCCGCTCTCGGCGTTGGCCACCATGCTGCGGAATTTGATGATCCGGAACGGCTTGCCGCCCAAGCCGATCCGCTCCTGACGGAAGAACACGGTTCCCTTGGAACTGGTCTTTACCAAAATGGCGGTTACCAGCATCACCGGGCTAAGCAGGATCAAGGCCAATAAGCTGAACACCACATCGAATACACGCTTCAGCGCGAATTGCCACGCCGGCATGATCTGCGGGTTCACCTCGATCAGCGGCGCCCCGAAGATGCTGGTCATCTTCACGCTCCCCGCCAGAATGTCGTACATGTCCGGGATGATCTTGATACGCACCGCCGTGCCGTCCAGCTCGTTGAGGATCTTGCTGATGTGCGCGTGTTCGCTGCTTTCCACCGCGATGATGGCTTCTTGAACCTGATGTTGGGGAATCAGGCTTCGGAGCTCATCCCACTTGCCCAAACGTGGTACGCCTACTTCCGCCAATTGCTGGTCACCGCCGTTCACATTCACGAAACCCACGAACCGGTTGCCCGGCGATTTCCGCAGCCCTTCGATCTCCGCATGGATGGCGATAGCGCGTTCGTTGCCACCTATCAACAGCGTGTTGAAGCCGATGCGCCGGTCATGCACGCGGTTCACCGTGCGGCTGGTCAGTAGGAAGCGGAAGAGGAACAGCAACGCGAAATTGAGACCGAACAGCGCACCGAAAGAGCGGTAGTAGAACTTGGGCGCCGCAACGGTATCGTCCAACAGCAGCGCGAAGAATATCATCATGGAGCCGATGAAAGCGATGAGCAAGGTCTGCCCCAATTCCTTGGTGCGGAAGCGCCGGAAGATGTCCGAATAACCGCCGATCACCACGAACAGACCGACCCAGAAGAGCGGTACCAAAGCCAGTCCCAGCCAGTATCGTCCGTCCAGTTCCACCGGCACCGCATGATGGAATTTCATGGGCTCCATGTACATTTTCCGGAACAGGAAGAAAAGCGTCCACGCCAAAGCACTGGCCAACAGGTCGGCCAGTACATACAACATGACTTGGCCGCGTTTTTCCATGCTTAGGGCTGCACCAGTTTGATGTTGTCCAGCTCGACCGACGCGGAGGTCGATCCTTCGGGCAGTTCAGCGCGGATGTAGAAGCGCATGTCCGACCCGGCAACGCTCATCGGCGTGCCGATGTTGATGTAGATCTTGTTCCACGGCCAACTGCTTCCATCATGCGATGTGGGGGCGGCGTAAGCATAGCCCACTTCGTACGGTTGGTTCGTGCTACCGGCCGTGTATTTTACCCCGAACAGCAACGGCACGTCGCTGCGGTAGTCAACTTCCAAAAACGCGTTGGGGCTTGTGGAATAAAACGGGTCGCCGCTGCTTACGCCGAGGTACAAGGAATGATCTGCGTCCAGCTCGATCCGCCCCACGCGCGTTTGTTCGCCCACCAGCGTGCCGTCCCCCGGCACTGGCAGCATCACCGCGGTGCAGTTGGAGGTGTCGAAACGCACGCCGGACTCAAAATCCGCCAGCCAGTAGGAGAGGCCGCCGTAATAGTGGAATTCCGGCGCGTAACTCACCGATTGCTCCGGCACCAAGTCCACTTGCTGCTCCCATGTGGCGTAGTACGGGTATTGGATCCGGTCGTCTGTGCTGCCGTTGTTGCGTATCCCTGCGATCACCTTCAAGCGTGCGCTGCCGGAGCCGATCAACGGGATTCTGCTACCCGGCTCCCAAACGCCAACAGGCTGGTCGTTAAGGAACACCCAGCAATCCGTGACTTTGGAGGATGCTTGCTCGCCGCCTTCGGCAACCACCGTCGGAGTGCCGAGTTGTAGATAGGCGGGGGTGGCCCCGTCTTTGGTGCAAGAGGCTAACAACAGTAAGATCAAGCCGCAGAAGGGCAGGGGGCGGGTCATGGTGTTTCCTGTGCGGGTAACGCGGTGCAAGGTTGATCAGTATGGCCGGGCGGCGGCTTTGGCCATGGCATCGAGCACGCGATGGGCCAGTTCCAGCGCGGCCAAACCGTCCTTGGCGGGCACAAGTGGGCGTGTATTGGTGCGAACGGAGTTGGCAAAGGCGCGCAGTTCCTCCCGGATGGCGTTGTCGGCGGGCACGTCGGGTTTTTCAAAGGCGATCTCGCGGTGGCCCTTGCCCGGGCCTAAGTCGATGGTTACCGCGAAGGGGTCCGGCTTTTCCACGTTGCGCATCCGCAAGATCTCGGCTTCCCGCGTTAACATGTCCACGCTGATGTAGGCGTCTTTCTGGAAAAAGCGCGTTTTGCGCATCTTTTTCATGCTGAAGCGGCTGGCCGTAAGGTTGGCTGTGCAGCCGTTCACGAAGGTGATGCGCGCATTGGCGATGTCGGGCGTTTCGCTCACCACCGATACGCCGCTGGCCTGCACGTCCGCCACAGCGCAGTTGTTGACGTGTAGAATAATGTCCAGATCGTGGATCATTAAGTCCAGCACTACGCTGACATCTGTTCCCCGTGGATCGAACGTGGCCAGCCGGTGCGTTTCAATGAACATGGGCTGCTCCAAGGCCCCGCGCACCGCCACGAATGCCGGGTTGAAGCGCTCCACGTGCCCCACCTGAACGGCCAAGCCGGTGGTTTCGGCGCGGTCGGCCATTTCCCGTGCTTCGGCCAAGGTGTTTGCGATCGGCTTTTCAATGAAGACGTGCTTGCCGGCGTTCAGCGCAAACATGGCGCAATCGTGATGGGCGAGGGTGGGGGTTACCACGTCCACCGCGTCGCATTGCGCCACCAAATCTTCCATGCTGGAACAGGTCGGCACATCGAATTCCGCTGCTACTGCCGCTGCCTTTTCAGGGTGTGGGTCGTAAATGCCCACTACCGTTACTTCCTGCAGTTCTTTTAACTGCTGCACATGGATGCGGCCTAAATGGCCCGCCCCAAGCACCCCGATCCGCAACGGTTTTTCCATGGAAGGGCGGCAAAAGTAGGTTAACCGGCGGGGTGCATGAAATAGCCGCTACCATCGCACCCGACGCGGCTTCACCTACCTTTCGTCCACTTAGTCACAATCTTGAGGAATGTTCCGATTACCCCGCACCTTCGCCTTTGCAGCCATGCTGATTGCCGCAAGTAGCGCCCATGCCCAGCCACAGGCAAATGGGCGCGAGCTGGGCTTCGCTGTTTCTGTTGCGCAAGACGGCGACCTCCCCGGCGCTGTGGCCAAGGCACAAGCCGCGTGCATGGCCACCATCCATATTTCCATCAGCTGGAATAACCTGCACCCTGACACGCTCAGCTGGAACGCCAACGTGCTTACCGATCTGGACCTCATCAACCTCTACTTCGCCTCTATTGGAGTGAAGGTGGAATTGCAGATCGGCCCCGTAAACACCGTGGTGGACCAATCGCCTGCTGAGCTAGTGGGCTTGCCTTACAACGACCCGCGCGTGGTGCGCGACATGCAACGCACGCTGGACACTGTATTTGCACACTTTTCCGGGGTGCAACTCGCCGCGCTTAACATCAGCAACGAAAGCGATGTGCTGTGGGGCACGGACGCGGCGCTCTACAGCCAGTTCGGCCAATTCATGCAGGAAGTGGCGCCACATGCCAAAGCCGCTTATTTCGCCAGTCACGGTGATACCCTTAGCGTGGGCACCACCTTCACGTGGGCCGGCCTTACTGATCCATTGAGAGCCCCGTTGTGCCAGATCGCCAATGCCGCCAGCGACCACATTTCCGCTACGTATTACGGCATCCAAAACGATTTCACGGTAAAACCGCCGACCGATGTAATTGCGGACATGGACTTGCTGATGGCCATGCAGCCCAACCCACAGCCCGTGCGCTTGGCAGAAATCGGCTACCCAACAAGCAGCACCTGTGTTAGCAGTGACGAGCTGCAAGTCCAATTCGTGCAAGCCGCTTTCACCGCGTGGGACCAACACGCTTACCGCATGAAGTACATGGGTTGGTTCCTGCTCACCGATTGGGACAGTGCCACGGTGGACACGCTGGGGGCCTATTACGGCATTAGTTCTCCGGTATTTTTGGAATACCTGCGGACACTGGGATTGCGCACCAATCCCGGCAGTGGTACGGACAAACCCGCCTACCAAACGCTGCTTTGCGAACTGCAAGCCCGCAGTTTCTGCGCCACCGCCTGTGCCAACGGGATTCCGGAACAGACTTTGCGAGATCCGGTAATTGCGCCAAATCCCGCCAAAGACATTATCCGCATAACCGGCGCAACCGTTGTAGACGGTACCCCGATCAATTTCGTCTCCATGGCAGGCCTTACGCAATTCACGTTGCCTTTCGCTGTGGAAATCGATATTTCCATGATCCCACCGGGCGTTTATGCCGTACGCATCCCCGGCCTGGCACCGGCTTTACTGGTGATCGCCGGGCGCTAGTGGAACGGATACCGTTTCCACCGTCACCACAATTCTCCGCTCCGCATACCTTCGCCGCCCATGCCCCCTGACGATTACCGCCACCAAGGACAACGCCGCCAATTGGTGGAGGAATTGAAGAAAAAGGGCATTACCGATGCCGCCGTTCTTGCCGCCATTGGCAAGGTGCCACGCCACCAGTTTATCGACGATACGGCCTTTGAACGCTTCGCTTATGTGGACAAGGCGTTTCCCATCGATTGCGGCCAAACCATTTCGCAGCCCTACACGGTTGCCTTCCAAAGTCAGCTTTTGCAGGTAAAGCGCGGCGAAAAAGTGTTGGAGGTTGGCACTGGCAGCGGCTACCAGACTGCCATTTTATGCGAGCTGGGCGCGAAAGTGTTCAGCATTGAACGCCACAAACCTTTGCACATCGCCACCAAGCGCCGGTTGGCGGAATTGGGCTACAGACCCATGCTGGTGCATGGCGACGGCTATCTCGGCATGCCACTGCACGGGCCGTTCAACAAGGTTATCGTGACCTGCGGTGCGCCCGATGTGCCCGCCCCTCTCATGGACCAGTTACTGTCCGGTGGGAGGTTGGTGATCCCCGTGGGTGACGAAGAAGGCCAACGTATGCTCACTATCGATATTTCCCCGCAAGGTCCCGTCCGTAAGGAGCACGGCGCGTTCAGTTTCGTACCTATGTTGGAGCATAAGGCAAAGGGATGAGTTTGCATTATTGATCCCTGTACTACATTCGCCCCCTCAAAGCCAAAGCGCTCCAGCTTGAACGTACCCTTGCAGACAGGTTTTTCCCACGATCAACAAAAAGTTGTTGATACATCAGCAGCCTGTTTATAAGTTTGCCGCCCAGATCGGATAGTTTTGGCCCCGACCAAGCAACAAGAACCACACAACCTAAGCACACTAAAACTAAAAATCATGAAGAAGACAGTACTGTTCACCGCAGCGCTCTTCGCCGTAACGGCTGCCTCTGCCCAGACCGGGGAGATCACCAGCAACCGTGGCGAGAATTGGCTGTCCCAGGACGGCGATTGGGGCCTCACTTTTGATGCTAACCCATTGCTGAACTACGCCGGCAACCTGTTCAACGGCCACCAAGGCAACAGCATCGGCAGCGGCCTCACCTTCCTTCGCCCCGATTTCGCGATCCGCGGCAAGAAGTTGATCGATGCCAACACGGCTTACCGCGGTGCCCTGCGCATCGGCTTCGGTAGCAATAAAACCACCACCAAGGTTCAAGATGCAGCACCAGGTGCTGCTGCAACTGCCAGGGTTGAGGACGTGGAAAAGATGAATAACATGAACATCAATCTGGGCTTTGGTCTGGAGAAGCGCGTGGGTAGCACACGCTTGGTAGGTGTTTATGGTGCCCAAGTCGGCTTCGGCATCGGTTCTTCCAAGACCACGTACGAGTATGGCAACGCGTTGACCGCGACCAACCAAAACCCGACCAACTCCTTCGACCAAGGAGCCGGTGTTACGGAGGTGAAGAACGGTTCCACCTTCAGCATCGGCCTCAACGCCTTTGCAGGTGTGGAGTGGTTCTGCGCTCCTAAGATCTCCCTCAGCGGAGAGTACACCTGGGGTCTCGCTATGGCGAGCACTGGTTTCGGTACTACCAGCACCGATTCATGGGATGGTGCCAACAACACGGTATTGACCACCACCAACGAGGGTGCGTCGGACAAGACCAACAGCTTCAGCATCGATACAGGTGTTACCGGAGCTACTGTTGGTGTTAACTTCTACTTCCAATAAGCGGTTCCCGCTTTGGTCAAGGACGCCCCCGGAAACGGGGGCGTTCTTCTTTTATACCCCCCTCACTTCTTTGTTCAATCCAAGTCTGCCCCCTCGGGAGACCTTGATGGAACGAAGTGCGACATACCTTCGCTCCATGCTCCCTGTGCTCTCCGCCACGCAGCTTCGCGAAGCCGATGCCCGCACCATCGCAAACGAACCGATTTCCTCGTTGAAGCTGATGGAACGCGCTGCCGCCCATTGCACCCAAAAGCTATTGGAGACCCTTGCTTGGGATGTGCCGGTAGTGGTACTTGCCGGAATGGGTAACAACGGCGGTGACGGCTTGGCAATGGCCCGCATGCTTCAAAGCGCTGGCCAGCGTGTGCGCGTGATCGTGCTAAAACACAAGACGGAAGGGTCCCCCGATTTTCAGCATAACCTGCTGTGGGCCACAGAATCAGGTTTGGCGATCGAGGTATTGGATGAAGGTGCCGAATTGCCGGAGTTTGACCCCGGATCGTATTTGATCGATGCTATTTTAGGCACTGGGCTTCAGCGACCTATATCCGGATGGATGAAAGAGATTGTGCGTGCCTTGAACCAGCGCCCTAACACCGTCCTGGCCATCGACATGCCGTCGGGCCTATTCGCGGAGGATAACTCCGGGAATGACCCGGAGGCTATTGTTCAGGCCGATCACACCTTCACCTTGGAAGTGCCGAAACTGGCCCTTTTGCTGCCTGAAAATGCACGCTTTGTAGGTGAATGGGATGTTGTTCCGATCGGGCTGGACAAAGAATTTATTGCCTCGTTGAAGCCGCTGGCCGTAGTACTGGTGCAAGCCGATGTGGCCGCGCTGATGCCTGTTCGCACCCGCTTTTCCCACAAAGGCGACCATGGCCATGCTTGGCTTTTAGCCGGTGGCGAGGGCAAAATGGGCGCGGCATTACTGGCCGCAAAAGCGAGTTTGCGCAGCGGTACCGGGTTGCTCACGCTTCATGTCCCCCATGGAAATGATGTTCTCGTGCATACGGCAATTCCGGAGGCCATGGTTTCCATGGATGTATTAGCAACACATCTTACGGCATTGCCCAAGTTCGCAAAGGCCTCGGCCATCGGCATCGGGCCGGGCATCGGAACCGACGCGGAAACAGCGAGCATGCTCAAACGGCTAATTCAAGATGCGCCTGCACCCTTGGTGATTGATGCCGATGCACTGAACATTCTCGCCGAAAACAAGACCTGGCTGGCGTTCCTGCCTCCCGGTACCGTGCTAACACCGCATCCCAAGGAATTTGACCGTTTGGCAGGGGCTTCTACGAACGGCTACGAGCGTTTGCATAAGGCCAAGGCATTGGCCGTTAAAATGAACATGGTGCTGGTGCTGAAAGGCGCGTACACCGCCATCCTGTCCCCGGACGGAAGGGTGTTCTTCAATTCCACCGGCAACCCCGGCATGGCCAAAGGCGGCAGCGGCGATGCGCTTACCGGCATCATCACCGGCCTGCGTGCGCAAGGGCTCGATCCGCTTTCCGCAGCATTGCTTGGCGTATATGCACATGGCTTGGCCGGTGATCTAGCAGCAAAGCAACTCGGCTTGGACGGTATGCTCCCCAGCGATCTAATTGAGCACTTGCCGGAAGCTTGGGTTAAGTTGAGGTCGGCGTAGCCGCAGGTAACAGTTTGGTTACGAGTTGCTTTGTTACGGGTTACGTGTTGTACACTGCACCCGTAACTCGTACCCCCCAACCCGTAGCCTTTACAACAGCCCCTCTACATCCCCTTTTCCTTGGCGCAACAGTTCTGGCTCAGGGCCGGTTAGGTCAATAACCGTGGACCCCTCCAATCCACACATTCCGCCATCGATCACCAGGTCCACCTGCTTGCCGATGCGTTCGTTGATCAGCTCAGGGTCAGTGGTGTAATCCAGCAGTTCGTCGTCGTCATGTACGCTGGTCACCACCAATGCATGGCCCAATTCCTCTACCAACGCGAGCGGGATGGGGTGATCTGGAACTCGGATGCCCACGGTGCGTTTGTTGTTCTTAAAGATCTTCGGGATCTCGTTGCTGGCCGGTACAATGAAGGTGTAAGGCCCCGGCAATGCCTTCTTCATGGTACGGAATGCCGGTGTGGTGATGGAGCGCGCGTATTCGCTCAATTGGCTCAGGTCCTTGCAGATCAGCGAAAGGTTGGTCTTTTGTGCCTTGGTGCCTTTTAGCCGGGCAATAGCCTCGATGGCGCGGGCGTTCTGCGCGCTGCACACATAAGCGTATACCGTGTCCGTGGGGCAAACCACCACCGCGCCCTTGTTGAGCAATTGCACCACCTCCTTCACCTTCCGAGGCTCCGGATTCTTCGGGTGGATCGCAAGCAACATTTATTTCGCCTTTACTTGCGCCGCTTTTTTGTGGTCCGCGAGGAATTTCTCCAGACCGCTGGTGGTGAGCGGATGGTCGAACAGCGCAACGATGGCGCTCAACGGGCACGTGGCCACGTCCGCACCCACGGTGGCGCACTGCACGATGTGCATAGGGTGCCGGATGCTGGCCGCCAGGATCTGCGTAGTGAAGCCGTAGTTGTCATAGATGGTCCGGATGTCGTCGATCAGCTGAACGCCGTCCGTGCTGATGTCGTCCAAGCGGCCGATGAACGGCGACACGTAAGTGGCACCGGCCTTCGCGGCCAACAAGGCCTGACCGGAACTGAACACAAGCGTGCAATTGGTCTTGATGCCTTTGTTCGTGAAGTATTTAATCGCTTTCACGCCATCGCGGGTCATCGGCAATTTCACGGTGATGTTGGGGTGCAACGCCGCCAAGTTCTCGCCTTCGCGCACCATGCCTTTGTAGTCCGTGGCGATCACCTCCGCGCTCACGTCGCCATCCACAATGTTGCAGATGTCCACATAGTGCTTCATCACCTTGTCCGTGCCGCTGATGCCTTCTTTGGCCATCAATGAAGGATTGGTGGTTACGCCGTCGAGGATCCCGAGGTCCTGCGCTTCCTTGATCTGCGCCAAGCTGGCGGTGTCGATGAAAAATTTCATGGCGCGAAGGTATGCACGCCGTTACTCGCACCCTCAACGCAAAAACGGCCCAGCTTTCGCCGGGCCGTTTGCACATAACGTAGGGGCGAAGCAGGCTTCGCCCCTACGTTATTTCACCCAACGCACCGTAGCCGCCTGCCCATTGCTGAGCAACCGCACGGTATACACGCCGCTGGAAAAGCCCAGCAAGGGCAACTCCACACGGTCCATGGCAGGTGCGGCTTGTGCATATACTTGATTGCCTTGTGCATCGTACACTGTGATCTGCGATCCTTGCTGAAGGTTCGCAGGCAGCAGCAGCACAGGCTTTTGGGCAGGGTTTTGCTGCAAGCTGAAGCCATTGTTGGCTGCTTCCACGGGCTGAATTCCACTGATGATATCCAAGCCCGTGATGTTCTGCGCGTAAACGCCAGCCAGCGCGCGGTCGTCTTCCCAAACCACTACTACTTGGCCGTTGCTCAAGCCGCTGCTTTGGATGTCGCCTTTGTTACTGTTCACTGTGCTGAGGTCCATTTGCGCGGGCACATCAACAGGTAAACCGTTCAAATCCACGCGGGTTGAAGCGATGTGTTCCTGGCCGAACGCGCCCTGGTAAGTTACGATCACTGCACCGTCCACCGTGGCGGAGATGTCGGCCGGTACCGGGCCATTGGGAGCGATCAGGATTACAGGAACGGCTTGATCGCCCAATTGACGTACACCGGCGGTGTCCACACGTTGCACCAGTAGCCCCGATTGACCTTGAGCGCCATCGGTTCCTTGAATGGGGACCATCAAGCCGTTCGCATCATTCAGCCATACAAGCTTTTTCCCGGCCGTGAATTTCTGGATGCCGGCATCGTTGTCCATGCGCGTTCCCGTTGCGCTCCACAAGGATCCATCCCCGCGCACACGTTGTGCAAATACATCCGTGAAGCTGGGATTGTCCGGGTTGGAACTGTCAAAAGCGAGGTAGATGCCGTCTTGCCCATCGGCCACCGGGGCGGGGAAGAAGAAGCCGGGGATCGTTTGGGTGGAGACAACAACAGGGGCTGTCCACACCGGAAAGCCTGCTGCATCGTAACGCTGCGCATACATGGTAGCGGGAGTGAGGAAGAATGAACCTTCCAGTTCGTATTGAATAATGAAACCGCCATCGGTAGTGGCCACCGGTACCGGGCGCGATACCCGCGTGGCTTCCGCTATCAAATTGGGCGACAGCAAAAGCGGGTCGCCTGCTGGGCCTACCAGTTGAACGGCAATTTGCCCAGGTGAGTCATTGGTGTTCCAAGCAATTGCCGTGTTGCCGTTGCTTAGGCAAGCCACGGACGGAGCAAGCCCCGTGGTGCCCGGCGTGGGCAGCTCAACGCCGTCGGCTCCCCAGAGGTTGTTACCGTCCGGGTCGATCTTGTAGGCTACGATGTCCAATGCGCCAGTGCGTTCATCCTGAAAGGCCACTACGGCATTGCCGTCGGCATCGGTTTTCAGATCGGACCGGTAAATAGCGGAGTTTTGCGGGTGATCGCTTACTACCAAGCCATCGTCTGCCCATAGTCGGTTTCCTGCTGCGTCCATGCGTTGCATGTGCAGTTCATAGTTTCCGGCAACGGTTTCGAACCAGCAGGAGTAGGTGCTGCCGTCCGGCCCGTCAGCGATCAGCATGGAGCCTGCATCGTTCCCGCTGGCGGCGCGCACGGCGGTGTTCATGGAAACATCGGTTGTCCATTGGGCCTGTGCCGAACAGGCAGCCGCAATCAGCAATGGGGTAAAGTACTTATTCATCTACCTTGGGATTGTGGAAATGCCTCCGCGATAATCCGCAGAAAGCATACCCTGGTTCATTACAAAGCAAAGGTCCAACCCCAGAAAAACCAATCGCCGGACTTCACGTTATTTATACTCGCGCAGCACGAGCTTTTCGAACCACCGGCCAGGCAGGAGCTTCTTCATCACCACGGCCACGCGTTGCATGCCGTGTGCTGCATGGTAAACGCTTTTCGGCCGCCGCGCAGCCATGATCTTTTCCACCAGCACGGCCACTTCATCGGGGTCGTGGCTGTAGTGCAAGCTGCTGGAAAGCACCTCCATGGCGCGCTCGTAGCCTTTCCGATAGGCTTCGCCGATCACGGCAGGCTTGATGCGGTTGGCACCGATGTTGGTCTTGTATTCGCCGGGCTGAAGACTGCACACGTTGATGCCGAAAGCCGCAACCTCCGTGCTCAATGCTTCCGTATAGCGCTCCAAGGCCGCTTTTGCTGCGCTGTAGAAACCACGGTACGGCAAACCGAAATTGGCCGCCAGGCTCGTGATGTTGATGATGGTTCCATTGCCCTGCGCACGCATGCCCGGCAGCACGGCCCGGCATACACGGTGCGGGCCTACCACGTCCGCATCAAACACGGAATGTGCCTGATCTGCGCTTAGATCCTCAGTAGCCCCTTGGATGCCAACGCCGGCGTTGTTCACCAAAACGTCGATGCGGCCGGTTTGCTTCAACACTTCGGCCACAGCCTGCTGAACGGAGCTTTCATCCGTTACATCCAAGGCCACCAAGCTGTAGTTCGAAGGTTGCTCGCCCGGCTTCCGCGAGGTGCCGAACACGTAGTGCCCGTTCCGCGCCAAGCGCTCGCAAATGGCTTTTCCGATGCCGCTTGATCCGCCTGTCACCAGGACCACCTTGGGGGCGCTGTACATCGATAGGGAGAAAAAAATTGGGGCAAGCTCCTCATATCGCTCCGCTACGACCACCTACCCTTGCTGCCTTCCGGCCCTGGGGGATTCAGCAGGAGCTGGACGTACAAGACTTGCCCCGGCGCAAAGGTAAGGTTTACTTCGGGTTTTGCACCACCGGGACGCAGAGGATGCGCGAGTCTTGGGGCTTAACCCGGGAGGCTTGCGTCCACGAGCCGAAAGTCGACTCTCTTTTAGTTGGTATAACTGATCGAATTAACTTCACACGATGTTTTTTACTTCCAAACGTTGCACTTCAGGGCCTAAGCGGAAGGTGGCCTTTTGACCTTTTTTCTTTCCCAACAAGGCTTGCGCGATGGGGGCGAAGTAGGCAATGCGGCCTTCCGCCACATTTGCTTCATCAACGCCTACCAACGTGAAGGTGCGTTCTACGCCTTTTTGCTTGCCGTCCAAGATCACAAAGGTCACTGTGGCGCCGAAGCGGACCTCTTTGTTGGGCTTAGATCCGGGTTCCACGATGCGGGCGCTGGCGATGCGCTCTTCCAGCAGTGTGACCTTGCCGTTGATCTCCGCCAACTCCCGGCGCCGGGCGACTTCGTCGGTGGTCTGGACTTCGGTGCGTTCACGTTCCAGCTCTTCGCGCTCATTATGCAACAGACGCAGGCCGCGGGGCGTTACCAATTTGTCCAATTGTGCTGGCAATGGCGCGCGCTGCGGAATGAAGATGGGCTCTTCCTGGTCGTCTTCACGCACAAATCCACGGCTCATGGGGCAAAGGTCGCTGTTTGGCCTTGGGGGCCGGAATTTGAAACGGGATCGTCTTTCGACAGGATTACGGGATTTATAGGATTGAGGCGGGCTGGAAGCCCTATAACGGAACCCACTCGGGAAAAACCCGAGCGGGTGCGCGCGTGCGTGCTAAAAGCAAACGGGGCGCACCATTGGCGCGCCCCGTTCAGGTTTCAGATCGGGGAAAGGCTACTGCTTCACGAACTTCGATGTGTAGTGAAGACCTGCACCTTGGACTTTCAGCAAGTACATGCCGGGACTCAACGTGGACACGTCCAATGCACTGTTGAGCAATGAAGGGCGCAACACGGTCTTACCGGAGAGGTCGGAAACAGTGATGTCGCTTCCTGAAAGATCTTCCGCGGTGCGCAGTTGGAGCTTGTCCATTGCCGGGGAGGGGAAAATACTGAACGCCGCAGCCGGCAGAGAAGATATACCTACACTGCTCTGACCTTCAACCAGCTGCAAAGTTCCGTTGATGGCTGGTTCGAAGATGTGCTCCACGGAACCGTCCGGCCATTTGATGGTCACTTCGCTAACCGCATCATCCGTGCCCAGTCCGAAGTGGGCGGTGAGCGTGCTCATGTAACGGAAGCCGTCGCCGCTGCGGATGTCGCGGATCTGCGTGCCCAAAGCGCTGGTTACTTCGATGCGCGCCCCAATTGCGCTCGTGTTGCTGTTGACGCCTGTTGCCAATACGTTGATCCAGTTGTTGTCGTTGCCTTGGTTCATCCAAATGGTGCCGCCGTTCTGAATGTCCAGGAAGCCGTCGTTGTTGAGGTCGCCTATGGGTCCGTTATTTGCCGGGATCAAGGTTTGTGTAAAGGTCATGTCGCCGTTGTTCAGCATCAGCGCACCGCCGCCGAGCACGTCGATATAGCCATCGTTGTTGAAGTCCTGTGCCACAAACTCGATGCTGGTGCCGGTGAACAGGTCATAGCCGGACCCCACGGTGACGTTGGTAAAGGTGGTACCATCATTGCGCATCAGTTTGTGGCCGCCGCCGCTGAAGGAACTTGCGCCGATTATTACGTCCATATCCCCGTCGTTGTCGAAATCACCCCAAGCACTGCTCCAACTTTGCTGGTAGTCCGTGAGGTTCATCGCGGGCGCAACATCGGTGAACGTGCCGTTGCCGTTGTTGTGCCACAGTTGGTCGATGCTGGCCACGCTGCCTGCGCCGCGGCATTTGGCGATGAACATGTCGCTGAGGCCGTCGTTGTCGTAGTCGATCCAAATGCTGCCGTAGTTGCCGCCGTCCGGAGTGTCGCCCAAGCCGCCCTGATGCCACGTCCACGTGCCGTCACCGTTGTTGATGTAGTAAACGTTCGGCGCCACGTCATGGCAGCTGAATGCGTCCAACAGCCCGTCGTTATTGATATCCACCAGGTTGCTGCGTTGGCAGAAGATGTATTCCGGCTGGGAGACCTCGGTGTATGCGGTGCCATCGTCGTTCGCCATCATAAAGGTGAGGCCGCCGCCAGCGTACACCAGGTCGTTGTAGCCGTTGCCATCGAGATCGCCAGCGCACATGCTCCAATATGGTGTGTTGTCCGCGTTGGTAGTGGTATAAGCCACGTTGTTGAACCCGCCACCGGGCAATTGGTAGTTGATGTTGATCTGGTTCTCGTTCACGGAAACCGCATCATCCAAACCGTCCGCGTTCATGTCCACTACACAATTGGCGTATGAAGTAGCGAACACGTACTGCGCTGTGAACCCACCCGGAGGTGGCGGGGGAGGTGGCGCGTACATCACCTGAAAGGTGAAACCGGAAGCCGACCAATTGTCGTCAAAGGCGATGTAGTAGGTAGTGCCAGCGGTCACGTTGAAATTTACTACTGAAGTATACCCGGATCCGGAGTCATCATCTCCAGCGTAGCAAGAGAGATTGCCGCAGGTACCCGTGTACACATGCACACGCGTGTCCACGCCGCCGTTCTGCGGCAGGTCTGTGGTAACGCGGATTACGGTGTCGAAACTGGCGGTGTAACTGTACCACTCGCCCGCACTGGCATTGCTGCCACCGGAGGCACACGTCGGGCTCGGCACCTCCGAACCGTTTATGGCGGCGACATAGTAGCTATTGATGCCCACGGCCACCGCAGTGGCACAGGTGTTCTGGGCTTGGGCTTGCCATGCGATCATGGCCGTGGCCAGCAGGAGTAACGAACGTTTCATGGGCGGGTGGTTTGGTGTGAAAGTTAGGTTATTGGCAAGTATCCGGCAAAGCATTGATCCATTCCCCGATCAACGAAATGGCTTCTTCATGGCGCACCGTGCGGCCCATTAAGGGCATGCGCACCGCTTCTTCCGTGGAACTGATGCGGTAGTACATCATGCTGCGCGCTGCATTCCCGGCCGCCACGACATAAGTCTGGCCCGCATCGATCGGGTCTTCCGGCGGGACGCAAATGCCCAAGTTCACCGGGCTTGATGTTTCGCTCCAGGCAAAACGCATCGGCCGATAGTCGCAATGCCGCCCCGTTGCATGGCAATGCGAGCAGTTCATGTCCAAGTAAGCCCGTACGCGCCGCTCCAAGGTCTCATCGGGGTCGTCCCATTTCGCCACGGTCTCAATGTTCGCCGGCCAGCCGCTTTGCAGATAACCGGCAGCCTCCCACTTGGACAATTGGTTCATGGGCCCGTCTGCGTATGCCAGTGTGGAATTCAAGTTCTGCGGCTTAGGCCCGATGGGAATGGGCTGGTCGTAATACTTGTGGCAAGTGAAGCATTCCACGTCGCTGGGGATGCGGTAGTTCTCATCATGTGGAACCCCCAACGCATCGGTCCAGGTGAACTGCGTGAATGAACCGCTGAGGTCTTGAAAGGCTTCCGTCTGATCCGCGTTCCACACGTAGTCCGCGAATTCCCATTGCCCGGCCTTTTTGTACATCAGCCGTGTTTCGATCAACCGGCGGGTTCCGGCGGGCTGAACATTGTCGTAGTAAAAGGTCTTGATCAGCACCGCACCATCCGGGAAAACCAGCGCGGTGCTGTCGCTGGCATAGACAGCCTTGCTGCCGGCGGGCATCCACACGAAACGGAATTTGTGTGCATAGTCGGTAAAGAGCGGCGTGATCGGCTCGTAAGGCAGAACCCCCGCCACGGGCTGCTGGTCCGCCACATTGCCCGAGAAGAAATTGTAGTGGGAAAGCGTTGCGTAGGGCACCGAGTCAATGTTGAATACCACCGGTGATCCAGGCACTGGCGCGGGATTTACCAACGGGTCTTCCGGGGCATCCTTCCTGCATGCTGCAAAGGCCGCGACGATGCCAATAAGTAAGAAGACCGCGATGGTTTTGCCGGACATGGAGCGTTAAACGGTGCAATGTGGGAATTCCCGGGATATGACGGGGCACGAAAATGAAGGGTTGCCCCGGCGCATTGCTACGCACGGACATGAGACCTCACGCACGCACCCTACGCGTTCGCGAGAGCCACAAGCCCAACATCGTCAAACCCGCCACTACGAGCAACACTTCAAAGCCCATCTTGTAGCCGAAGAAAAGCTCCTGCGAATACATCCGGATGAAATAGGTGATGATGGGCGCCGCTATGCACACCCACGGCACCCAGCGCTCCTGCGGCAAGGCTTTGAAAAAGATGCCGAAAGCAAACAAGCCAAGCAAGGGCCCATAGGTGAAGCCGGCGATATCGAACAGCGTCTTGATCACCGTAGGCGTGGCCAACCAATGGAAGTAGAGAATGAATAGCAGGAACAGCCCCGCCATGCCCAAATGGACCCGCTGCCGAACGCGCTTCTGCTTGGCCTCGTCCCAACCTCGGTCGCGGATGCCGATGAGGTCGATGCAGGTGCTGGCTGTGAGCGCCGTAAGCGCGCCATCTGCGCTGGGGAAGAGTGCGCTGATGAGGCCAATGATGAACAACAGCCCCAGCCACGGTGGGAAATGCTGCAAGGCAAGTGTGGGAAAAACGTCATCCGAATGGGCGGGAAGCGGAAGCCCGTTGCGTTGTATGTAGAGATAGAGCAGCGAGCCCAACAACAAGAAGAGCAGGTTCGCGCCCAATAGGATCACGCTGAATACGCGCATGTTCTTCTTCGAACCTTCCACGGTGGAAACGCTCAAGTTTTTCTGCATCATCTCCTGGTCCAATCCCGTCATGGCAATGGTGATGAAGATGCCCGCCAACACCTGCTTCAAAAAGAAGCTGTCGCTGCGCCAGTCCAAGTCCAGTATGCGCATGCTGCCGCTCGCCTTCAGGTCAGGAAGCCAACCGCCCATGCCCGCGCTTTGGGTGATGTAAACGATGGTGCCGATCAACGCACCGATCATGAACACGGTTTGCAGCGTGTCCGTCCACACGATGGTCTTCACGCCGCCCTTCAGCGTGTAGAGCACGATCATCACCATTACGATGAAAGCTGTTACTTCAAACGGTACGCCCATGGCATCGAGCACGAAGAGCTGAATAACATTCAACACCACGAAGATCCGGATGGTGGCCCCGGCCAAGCGGCTCAAAATGAAAAACGAAGCGCCGGTGCGATAACTCCGCATGCCGAAACGCTCCCGCAAATAGCCGTAGATGCTGGTGAGTTGAAGCCGATAGTACAGCGGCAACAGCACGCCCGCCACAACCCAATAGCCGATCGCAAAGCCGAACACGAGCTGGAAATAAGTCCAAGCCTTGGCATCCACGTAGCCAGGAACACTAATGAAGGTGACACCGCTGAGCGAGGTGCCGATCATTCCGAACGCCACAACATACCACAGGCTCTTGCGGTCGCCGCTGTAGAAAGAATGTTCCCCGGCGCCACGCGAGGTGTACCAAGCGATGCCCAGCAACACCAGGAAGTAGCCGAACACGATGGCAAGCAGCAGGTAAGGGCTCATGGACGGTAAAAGAACGTTGTGCGGAAGGCTTCCACATGGGAAAGGCTTGTGAGTTGTCCAGTGTCGGTTGTGGGATGTTGACCATGGATCGCGTTCCAGCGGTGTTGGCCTTATCCGCATTTCGTTGTACTCCCGTTGCGTCGTAGCGTCGTAGCGGTTAAGTCCGTTCGGACCTGTATATCCACGCACTAAACTGGCTTGGCATCCCTGGTTCTACAGGGCTATCCTTGTTGAAATCGATAGCGCCATGGATTTTACGAAAGCACATACGGGTTTTTATTTTCTGATTCTCTCATCGACTTTGGTCCCACTCACCGCAGATGCACAAAAGCATGCCGCGCCCGCACACCCCAAGGGTTTCGTCCGTAACGTGGGCCAAGTGGTGAATCAAAACCACGCGGCCAATGCCGATGTGCGCTACCTCTGGGCCGGCGGTGCCGGTATGAACGTGCAAGTGAGAAACGAAGGCCTGAGCTATGACACCTACACGGCGGAAACAGTGGACGGCTCCGCACGCTTCCATCGCTTGGACATGCGCATCCTTGGTCGAAATGCAAATGCGGTTTTCGTCGGCGAAGAACCTTTGGCAAGCCGCATCAATTTCCATGGATACCATGCTGTGCCACATTTCAACCGCCTGCGCTACAACTCCATTTATCCAGGCATCGACATGGCGCTTTCGCAATGCGGTGATGGTGCAGCTTTCAAGTACGATCTGGTGCTGCATCCCGGAGCGGACATCAGCAAAGTGCAGCTGCGCTTTGAAGGCTTTGACGCTGTTACGGTCAACGACAAATCACTTGATTTCATCATTTCCGACAGGCACCTTACCGAATCCATTCCGCATAGTTGGACGCTGCCAGGCGGAGCGCCAGCAGACGTGCGATACCGCGTTGTGGAGCAAAAGGAAAAGCATGTGGTAGTGGGTCTTGAATGGGCCGATGCTGCGCAACACGGCACGGGCAAAACCTTGGTGGTGGATCCGGATCCCTTGCTGGAGTGGGCTACCTACTACGGCGACACCGCCTACGATTCGGGGCGTGCCATTGCTGTTGACCGGATGGGCCGTGTGTACGCGGCCGGTGCTACGCGCTCCATGGACAACATTGCAACTGATGGTGGCTTTGAAACTTCGTTCCTCGGTGATATGGATGCTTTCGTAATGTGTTTTCTCCCGCACGGTTCACTGCTTTGGGTAACGTACTACGGAGGCGAAGCGCAGGACGTGCCTACGGGCATCGCCGTGGATACCTTGTTCAATACCTACCTCGTGGGCAACACCACTTCCGTGCTGGCCATTGCCACAAATGCTTCGCAACAAGAGGAGCTGGCTGGTGGAACAGATGCGTTCGTCGCCAAATTCGGACCGGACGGCGACCGTTTATGGGGCACCTACTTCGGCGGAACGCTGAATGACAGCGCGGCAGCTTGCGTGTTGGATGGACGAGGAGGCCTCTTTCTCGCAGGGACTTCGGAAAGCTCTGGAATTGCTGGCGATTCCATTCAGCCGTTGCACTGGCCTTCCGGAGGAAAGGATGCGTTCTTGGTACATATCGACAGCACTGGTCACCGTATTTGGACCACCTTTTTTGGCGGGGAAGCAGATGATATCGGGAACGGGATCGCAATGGATAGCACGGGCATTTGGTTGGCAGGAACCACTGGTTCCACAAGTGGTATTGCCACCGACAGCGTACATCAGGACAGCTTGGCGGGCATGGAAGATGCGTTCCTCGCTCGTTTGGACAGTGCCGGTAATTTGCAGTGGGCCACCTATTTCGGCGGTGCCGAAAGTGATTGCGCCATCGGCGTGGCCGCTGTCGGCAAATCGGCTTTCATCTCCGGGGAAACATTCTCGGATTCACTGGTAACGGACACCACCGCACACCAAATGAACTACGGCGGCGGAGGCGATGTGTTCATTGCGCGCATCGACAGCGGCGGCGCTTTGGCATGGAGCACGTATATCGGCGACAGTTTGGAAGACCGGCCAGCGCGCATCATCCGCGACCCCGGTGGACAGGTTCGCGTAATCGGAACAACAGCTTCGACAAGTGCCATCGCCACAGAAGATGTGGAACAGGAATTTCTGAGCGGCCCCACGGATGCTTTCATTACCAAGTTCGACACCACGGGCCAGCGCCTGTGGGGAGGCTATTTCGGCGGCAATGTTGCTGAAGAAGGCGCGGACATCGCTGTGTTCGATGTGAACATCATGTTTTTCACCGGAACCACAACCTCGCACTCCGGGGTCTACAACCTCGGCGTGCGGGATTCTCTCGGTGGTGGTTCGGATGCCTTTGTTGCCAGGCTGGTGCAACACGTTTGGGACCATGGCGATTCCACATGCACGGGTGGCAGCGGTGGTGGTGGAGGCGGCGGCGGAGGTAGCTCAACCATCGATTCCATTCAAGCCATTTATCCAGACACTGTCTACATCTGTGCAGGCGATACGTTGCGTGCCACATTCGGGCCCTCGCCGTTCGGCGGAACCATGACACCGGTCTGGTATGAGAATGCATGCGGCGATCCGCGCTATTTCTTGGGTCTTGGGGATACTCTCGTTCTGGTGCCAACGGATACGATGTCTTTGTTCTTCCGCGGGGAGAACGTGTACGCGGCAACAAGTTGTGCCCACTTGATCGTAGTGGTAGACCCATACCCGATCCCCATCATTGAAACGTCGCAAGGTGCATGCCTCGGAGACACCTTGCAACTGCATGCATCAGGTGGCAACCATTATGCATGGACAGGTCCGAACGGTTTTGCCTCGGAAGAAGAGGATGCATGGGATATTCCGCAAGTGGCCGGCGATATACTGGTCTATCAACTCACCGCGTTTTCCCAGCACGGATGCAGTGTTGCCGACAGTGTAACCGTGCAAATTTTGCCCGCGCCAAACCTTGGCATCACCATAACGGACGCAAGCTGCTTCGGGGCAAGCGACGGCAGCATTGAGCTCGCTGCTTTGGATACAGTTCCGTTGAATTTCTTGTGGCCCACTGCGGGTTCCAGCGCAGCCTTGTTGAGCAATCTTGCCGCTGGTCAATACGTCGCGGTCACCAGCAACGCTCAATGCTCCCGCACAGATTCCATCACCGTGGGGCAACCGGTTTATCCCATTGATTCCATCGCCTTGCAGCACAGCACATGCGCGGCGGCGAACGGTTGGGCAGCGCTGTTGGTGAACAATGCATCTGCACCATACCAGTACAACTGGAGCAACGGCGACACGCTGGCATTGGCCGATGCACTGGTCGCGGGCAGCTACCAAGTAACGCTAACCGATGCGCTCGGTTGTACGTATGCCGAGCAGGGCGAGGTGCAGGATCGTGGCTCGCTTGCGCTGGAATTATTTCCGGACACCGCACTGGTGAACATCGTGGACAGCATCCAACTACAAGCCACATTGGTGCCGCTGGACAGCACAACGCAATTCCATTGGTCACCGCCGGATGCCTTGAGCTGCACCGATTGCCTGATGCCCTTCGCATCGCCACAAAGCGACACCTGGTTTGTGTTCACCGCCACGTCGGCGTATGGTTGTACGGTCTCGGATTCCGTGCTGGTAAATACATGGTACACCTGCGCGGAGACCTTCGTGCCGAACATCTTTTCGCCCAACAACGACGGGCTGAACGACGCACTTTGTGTGATGGGTGGCTGCATCTCGGAATTCCATTTCAGCGTTACCGACCGATGGGGAGAAACGGTTTTTCAAACGGTTGATCTCGCGCAATGTTGGGACGGCAACTTGCGTGGCAGCCCGCTCAGCGGTGGACCGTTCCGTTACACGTTGCACGTGCTGAAAGATGATGGTACCGCATTGGACAAGGCCGGCGAATTACGTATTCAACGATGAAGCGGCATGGACATATCGCAAGCAGTTACGCCATGGCCTTGATGCTGATCGCCAACGGAGTTTTCGCGCAAGATGTCGTTTTTTCTGAGCCGATTACGGCACCGTTAACGTTGAACCCCGCATGGGCTGGCGCCGTGAACGACATGGAGGCCAACCTCGTTCAGCGCACGCAGCAAAATCCGCTCGGCGACCCGTTCCGCACGCTGGCCGCGGGGTTTGCCAGCAGCTTGAAATCGAAAAGCGAAAGCAACGCTGCCGGTCGATCGGGCGTTGGTGTCCAGCTCGTTTCCGACCGCACCTCGGCCATGAACACCACGCAGATTGCCTTGAGCTTTGCGCATCATGTGGCCATTACGCGCAACAGCAGCGTGGGGGTCGGACTGCAAGGCGGTCTGCTCCAAACCGCCCAAAACGGTGCGGACGGCCAATGGGGAAGCCAATACGACGGCCTGCAGTACGACTCGTCCATCCCTTCGGGGGAAGCATCCATTCGCAACAAACACACCGCGCTCGACCTCGGCGGCGGAGTAGTTTATGCCGTGCATTGGGGCGTTGGCAGGGATGCCGTACAGAACCGTTTCACCGCAGGTATTTCCGGACAACATCTCGCCAGGCCCCAACTCTTCAGCGATCCCGCCCAAGACCGCATCGCCGTCCGTTGGGCGGCCTTCACACAAGCCCGACTGTTGCTGGGAAAACCAACGAATTACCTCGCCCCAGCAGCGTATTTCTTCGCCCAAGGCCCAAGCAACATCGCTATCGTGGGAGGCGCGTTCGGCCACGTTTTCGGCGCATCGAAGTCATTTCAAAACGAAGCCGTGCAGGTGAAAGCAGAACTCGGTGCATCTTGGCGAAGTGACGGTGCTATAGTCGCCAAACTTGCCCTACGGTGGTCCGCTTTTTCTATTGCTCTCACTTACGACTTCCCCACCACAAGCACCATGGCTTTCAAGAGTGCCACCGAAGTAGCTTTGGGCTACGCCTCTGAGCAAGATGAACGCTGAGGTGTATGTGTGTAATGATACAGGGTATTGGGTACTGAGTACCGGGTACTGGGACGAGCGATAGCTCCGCAGGACCGTACTCAGTCCCCAATACCATGTACCCAAATTCCTGACCTCCGAAAGCCTCAGTACTCTTCGTGCCCTTCGTGTTCTTAGTGGTACAACTCGCATTTCTCCGCGGTTTTAACTGCCTCAGACATGTCTCCGCGCCCTCTGCGGTTAAGCTCTTCTTTGCGCTCTTAGCGTCTTGGCGGTAGAACCCTGCATTCCGTTGCGCACCCGTTGCGTCGTAGCGTCGTTGCGGTTAAAACGACCTCGCGCCCCTACCTTCGCCGCATGGCACAAAAGCCTTCCACACCCAAGGGCACCCGCGACTTCTCCCCGCAAGAGATGCTTCGCCGCAAGTACATCTTCAGCACCATTGAAAAGGTGTTCCAGACCTACGGATTTCTTCCATTGGAGACGCCTGCGATGGAAAATCTTAGCACGCTCACCGGCAAGTATGGCGAGGAAGGTGATCGATTGATCTTCAAAGTGCTCAACAGCGGGGATGCTTGGAAATCGGTCTCGCCCGAAGTGAGGGCAGCACTGGGGAAAGATGAAGAAGTGCATCCGGGAAAACTAGCAGCCGAACTTTCCGAAAAGGCACTGCGTTACGACCTCACCGTGCCCTTCGCGCGTTACGTGGTGCAGCATCAGAACGAGATAGCATTTCCATTCAAACGCTACCAAGTGCAGCCCGTTTGGCGTGCAGATCGCCCGCAGAAAGGCCGTTACCGCGAGTTCTACCAATGCGATGCCGACGTGATCGGAAGCAAGAGCTTGCTGAACGAGATCGAACTCGTGCAATTGGTCGACGACGTTTTCACAGCGCTGAATTTGCAAGTGACCGTGAAGATCAACCATCGCAAAGTGCTCAGTGCCATCGCCGAGATCAGCGGACAGCCGAATAAGGTCGTGGACATGGTGACCGCGATCGATAAGCTGGACAAGATCGGCCAAGAGAAAGTAGAGGAGGAGATGCGCGCCAGAGGCATCACGGAAACTGCGCTCGCGACCATTGCACCGCTCTTTCGGCTCAGCGGTACTTGGCCGGAGCAAAAGAAGAAGCTCGAAGACTGGTTGGGCGGCGTTACCCTCGCGAAGGAAGGACTGAAAGGCTTGTCAACCGTATTCGATGCTGTGGGCACGTTGAAAAACGCAACGCTGGAATTCGATCCCACATTGGCTCGCGGCCTGGACTACTACACCGGCGCCATTTTCGAGGTAAAATCCAACGAAGGCAGCATGCCCGGCAGCATCTGCGGCGGTGGCCGGTACGACGATCTCACAGGCATTTTCGGCTTGAAGGACATGAGCGGCGTGGGCATCAGCTTCGGCGCGGACCGCATCTACGACGTGCTGTTGGAGACGAACAAATTTCCGGCGCAACTGGGCCAAAGCACAAGGTTGCTCTTCGCGAATTTCGGTGAAGCGGAAGCGCTGCACTGCCTAAAACTGCTGCGCCAAATGCGCGATGCCGGTATCGCCGCCGAGCTATACCCCGATGCGGTGAAAATGGCCAAGCAATTCAAGTACGCCGACGACAAAGGCATCCCCTTTGTGGCCATCATCGGTGAGAACGAAATGAAGAAAGGCCTCGTGACCGTGAAGGACATGAAGAGCAGCGAGCAGAAGGCGGTGAAAGTGGATGAACTGTTGTCGATCATCAGTTGATCAGAAACAGCTTGGAGTTGCGGATAGGAAAAATGCGTAAAGGGTTAATTGGTTGAGAACATGGGTTTATGCTGATCAGGATCGCTCTCTTATTCTTTTTCCTTTTTCTGAATAGCTTGGCCCAAGCGCAAGATGCAAGTATTCTTGGAGCTTGGGTCCGTAGTGCTCATCAGCCAGACAGCACAATGTCAATTTTTGTACGAGCACGGAAGATGAAGCCAAATAAAATGGGTTATGAGTTGAAGGCCAATGGAGTTTTGCTTGCTCGGATGAATTCTTCCGGATGCGCGGTGATAGGCAAGAACGGCAGATCACAGTCTTTCCTCGGTAATGTTCAAGGTGAATGGAAGTTGCTTGCCGACAAGCGAATTCTAATGACCTTCAAAACTTTTATGGGCTTCTACGAAGAAGAAGCGGTGATGCTTGATGGTCAATTTAGGTTGATAGCCGTGCGAATTCTGCCTTCGTCAGAATGATAAATTGTTTGTAGGGCGGTTTTTAAGGCTCTTCAAATTTAAGTTACCGTATTGGTAACATTCCGTACATTTGCGCCAATTCATTAAAGGTGCGGGTAATAGCTAAACGGACTTTACGGGACTTCTGGACTAAGCATGCCGATTGCGAACAGCAGTTGAAGGCATGGTTCAGGGAAACTGAAAAAGCAGGATGGAAGAATGTCAACGCATTGAAAAAGGATCATCCGAACGCAAGCATTCTTCACGGGAATCGAATTGTGTTCAACATCAAAGGCAACAAGTACAGATTGATCGTCAAATTCAACTTCGATTTCCAGCTCGGTTGGGTCCGTTTTATCGGCACCCATGCTGAATACGACAAGGTCAACGCAAACACTATTTGAAATGACCATCACCCCGATCCGCAATGAGAAGGACTATCAAGCAGCGCTTAAGCGGCTCGATAAGATCTTCGATGCCAAGAGAGGTTCCAAAGAAGGCGATGAGTTGGAAGTGCTGGCCATTCTCATTGACACCTACGAAAATGTACATTTCCCCATAGGGATGCCGGACCCGATCGAAGCCATAAAATTTCGCATGGAGCAAATGGGTATGAAGCAAAAGGATCTGGCTGAAGCCATGGGCTTCAAAAGCCGCGTTAGCGAAGTGTTGAATCGTAAACGAAAACTAACGTTGGAGATGATCAGGAAGCTCAACGAAGTTTTGAGGATCCCCACTGAAGTACTTGTTCAGAAATATTGATCTGTGTCATCACCACGCACTATGTCTAAGCCCCACCAAATAGGAACCATCGGCCTCGAACTCGCCGAGCTTGACCACATCCTTTCCACAGGAAGCCCCATCGCGCTCAGCACCGACGCCACAGCCGCCGTAAAGCGCTGCCATGCCTACCTGCGCGACCGCCTGAAGAAGAGCGATGCGCCGATCTACGGCGTGAACACCGGCTTCGGCGCGTTGGCAGACACCAGCATTCCGAAAGACAAACTCACGCAGCTCCAGAAGAACCTCGTGATGAGCCACGCCTGCGGCACCGGCGATCCCGTTGCGGCGGAGATCGTGCGCGTTATGCTGGTGCTGAAGGTGCAGAATATGGCCTTCGGGCACAGTGCCGTGGCCATCGGTACGGTGCAACGCTACATCGACATGTACAATGCGGACATGTTGCCAGTGGTGTACGAGCGCGGTTCCCTCGGAGCTTCCGGCGATCTTGCTCCCTTGGCGCACTTGGCCTTGCCCTTGCTGGGCTTGGGCGAAGTGGTATTAAAGGGCAAGCGCATGAAAACCGCGCAAGCCTTGAAACAATTGGGCTGGAAACCGTTGGAACTCGGTCCCAAGGAAGGCTTGGCGCTGCTGAACGGCACGCAGTTCATGTGCGCGTTCGCGTCGCTGCTCACGTTGAAGGCGAACCGCTTGGCGCAAGTCGCCGATGTGATCGCAACGATGTCACTGGAAGCGTTCGATGGCCGTACGGAACCGTTCCATGCCTCAGTGCATGCGGTGCGTCCACATCCCGGACAGGCCGTGGTGGCCGGGCATGTCCGTGATCTGCTGAAAGGTAGCGCCATCGCGAAGCGCGCCAAGAAACATGTGCAAGATCCGTACTCCTTCCGTTGTGTGCCGCAAGTACACGGTGCATCACGCGATGCGATCGCTTATGTGGAGCGTGTGGTGGAGCGCGAACTGGAATCGGTGACGGACAATCCCACCGTATTCGAGGATGAGGACTTGATCGTGAGCGCTGGCAATTTCCACGGGCAACCGTTGGCGCTGGCATTGGATTTCCTCGCCATCGCCCTCGCGGAATTCGGCAGCATCAGCGAGCGTCGGACCTACAAACTACTGAGCGGCCAGCGCGGATTGCCTGCGTTTTTAGTGGCTCATCCCGGCCTCAACAGCGGCTTCATGATCCCGCAGTACGCATCGGCGTCGTTGGTGAGCGCCAACAA
>Ga0075152_10000172_pt1 | contig 52158 bp, 44 predicted proteins | sample JI61114C2DNA_FD_70964 | JGI IMG/M metagenome (GOLD analysis project Ga0075152, IMG submission 70964) | Wastewater effluent complex algal communities from Wisconsin, to seasonally profile nutrient transformation and Carbon sequestration -... | ecosystem: Engineered > WWTP > Effluent > Algae...
GTGGTGCCGTCACCAGCGATGTCGGAGGTCTTGGAGGAGACTTCCTTGATGAGCTGGGCGCCCATGTTTTCATAGGGGCATGGGAGTTCGATTTCCTTGGCCACGGTGACACCGTCTTTGGTGATCGTGGGGGAGCCGAATTTCTTTTCGAGGATGACGTTGCGACCGGCAGGGCCAAGGGTGGCCTTCACGGCGCGAGCCAGTTTGGTGACGCCGCGCAGGAGTGCCTGACGTGCGGTTTCGTCGAAGTGGAGTTGTTTAGCCATAGTAGTGAGCGTGTGTGGGGGTTGAGTTGGGGATTAAGCGATGATGCCGAGGATGTCGGTCTCGTTGATGATGAGGAGGTCCTCGCCATTCACTTTGACTTCCGTGCCGCCGTATTTGGAGATGAGGACTTTGTCGCCCGCCTTCACGGTGAAGAGCGTGGAGACATCTTTGCCTTCGTCGTCCTTGCCGGTGCCCAGGGCGAGCACTTCGGCTTCCTGTGGCTTTTCTTTGGCGGTGTCGGGGAGGAAGATGCCGCCAGCGGTTTTTTCTTCGCTGAGGGAGCGCTTCACGAGGACGCGACGTCCGAGTGGGGTGATTGCGGTAGCCATATTGGTCTGGTTATTGCTTATCTAGGTTTTGGTTCTGGTTTGGTTTGTCTGCCCGGCCCGCTGACATCCCGCGTGCGGGATGGCGGCTGGCCGGGCGGAAATTTATTTGGGGGTCGGAGGCGGCGTTTCTCTGATGGCGACTCCGTTGGAAGCTCTCTCCGCTCCACCGAAGCTCAGCTCCGGTGATGCTTCGCCGACTTCCTCGGTGATGAAGCGGACGATCTGCTTCGGATCTTCGGAGATCACGGCCTGCACCATGCGGGACTTGCGGGCGTGGTCGTAGTTTTTGAGGTCGAGATCGAGCCCCACGGTGCCCGGCTCTCCAGACAGACCCTTCATTTTTGCTGCCAGTGCCACGCTGTTGTTGATCTGGTCCTGGAGCTTCTTGTCCTTGGAAAGCTTCGTCAGTCCGGCTTTCAGCGCCTCATGCACTTCGGGGACGTTGAGGATGTCCTGCGCGTTCTTGTTCGGGTATTTGGCAAGGATGTCCTCGGCTTGTGCTTCGAGGCCCGTTTGGACTTCGGATTTGGATGGGGCGGAAGGTTCCGAAGGTGTCAAAGCATCCGCGATGGCGGCATCGATCTTCGCATCGGAGACAGCGGCAGGTTTGGGTGCCTCGACAGTGGGCTTGGAGACTTCCTTCTTGCTGCAGGAGGCGAGGCCGAGACACAGCGCAATCAATCCAAAGAGGGGCGGCCAGTAAGCCGACGCTCTAGGAGGTGTGTGCGCTGTGTTCGTGTGCCGCATGGGTTGCCTCGGGTAGGATTACTTGTCCTTGTCCACGACCTCGAAATCAGCATCGACGACCTTGCCTTTGTCCTGGGTCTTCGTTTCCGAAGCGGCGACATCGGGACCGCCCATGCCGCCCATGTCTGGCATACCACCAGCGCCTGGGGCACCGGCTCCGGCGGCGGCGGCTGCCTGGTAGGCGGCGGCGAAGAGTTTTTCGATCTCTTCGGTCTCGCGCTTCATTTTGTCGGTGTCGTTGGCTTCGATGGCGGACTTGAGGGTGGCGAGCTTGTCGGTGATCGGGCTGAGCTGGTCAGCGGGGACTTTGCCATCCCATTCCTTGATCGTCTTTTCGATCTCGTAGCTGAGGCTGTCGGCCTTGTTTTTGATCTCGACGCCTTCTTTGCGCTTCAAGTCTTCCTCGGCGTGCAGTTCAGCGTCGCGCTTGGCTTTTTCGATCTCCTCATTGCTGAGGCCGGAGCTGCCCTGGATGGAGATGCGCTGCTCTTTGCCGGTGGTTTTTTCCTTGGCGGAGACGTGAAGGATGCCGTTCGCGTCGATGTCGAAAGTGACTTCGATCTGCGGCTGGCCGCGTGGCATCGGCGGGATGCCGTCGAGCTTGAAGGTGCCGAGTGTTTTGTTGTCGCGGCTCATCGGGCGCTCGCCCTGGAGGACGACGATCTCGACGCCGGGCTGCTGATCCGCGTAGGTGGAGAAGATCTGGCTGTGCTTTTTCGGGATGGTCGTGTTGCGCGGGATCATCGGTGTGGCGACTCCGCCAGCGGTCTCGATGGAAAGCGTGAGCGGTGTCACGTCGAGCAGGAGCACGTCTTTGACATCGCCCTTCAAAACGCCGCCCTGGATGGCCGCGCCGATGGCGACGACTTCGTCCGGGTTCACGCCCTGATGCGGGTCTTTGCCAGCGAGCTTGCGGGCAGTTTCGACCACCTTGGGCATACGGGTCATGCCGCCGACGAGCACGAGTTCGTCGATCTTGGAGGCGTCCAGCTTCGCAGCGGCGAGACAGTCACGCACGGGCTTCATGGTGCGCTCGAATAGGCTGTCGCAGAGCTGCTCCATCTTGGCGCGGCTCAGGGTCTTCATGATGTGCTTCGGCCCGGTGGCGTCTGCGGTGATGAAGGGCAGGTTCAAATCGTAGCTCTGGCTGGAGCTGAGGGCGATCTTGGCCTTTTCAGCTTCCTCTTTGATGCGCTGGATGGCGTCTGGCTGGCCGCTGAGGTCGATGCCGCTGTCGGTTTTGAACTCGTTGACGATCCAGGTGATGAGGGTGTTGTCCCAGTCGTCACCACCGAGGTGGGTGTCGCCATCGGTGGCGAGCACTTCGAAGACGCCGTCGCCGATTTCGAGCACCGAGATGTCGAAAGTGCCGCCGCCAAGGTCATACACGGCCACTTTTTCGTCGGACTTGCTGTCCAGACCGTAAGCGAGGGCCGCCGCGGTCGGTTCATTGATGATGCGGCGGACATTCAGACCGGCGATTTCACCTGCGGCCTTCGTGGCATTGCGCTGGCTGTCATTGAAGTAAGCGGGGACCGTGATGACGGCCTCGGTGATGGTTTCGCCGAGCTTGGCTTCCGCGTCGGCCTTCAGCTTGGCGAGGATCATCGCGCTGACTTCCTGCGGGCTGTAAGTCTTCGTTTCGCCGCCGACTTCGACCTGCACATGGGCGTCTCCATTGCCGGCAGCCACGATCTTGTAGGGCATGCGCTTGTCAGCGTCGGTGAGTTCAGTGAACTTGCGGCCCATGAGGCGCTTCACGGAGAAGACGGTGTTGCGGGGATTCGTCACCGCCTGGCGCTTCGCAGCCTGACCGACGACGCGCTCGCCGCTCTTCGTGAAAGCGACGATGGAAGGGGTGGTGCGTGCGCCTTCCGAGTTTTCAAGCACCGTGGCCTTGCCGCCTTCGAGGACGGCCATGCAGGAGTTCGTGGTGCCGAGGTCAATGCCGAGGATTTTGCTCATGATGTGTGGGTTGGGGGAAAAGGTAGAACAGGATGGTTTTGGTGGTTCTTCTTTGGCATGCAGCGTGCCAGCGTGGGTAGATGAATTTTAAAGCGTTGGTTGTCAGCTATTTATGATTGATGATTTATGATTTACGATTTGAGCAAACGGGGCTGAAGTGTCGGATGTGGCACTTTTGGCCTGCACGCGAGCTGTCACTTGGCACTTTGGCGGCACAATGAAGCGCTGACTGCTTTGATGCCGCCCTTCTCAGAACTCCTTGATGAGAATGGGGAAGTACAAATCACCCCGCCTCAGCCGTATGTCTGGCATGTCTTCTCTCTCACGCCGCCAACTTCTTCAATGCTCCGCTGGGGGCTTTGGTTATCTGGCTTTGAATGCGATGCTGGCCCAGCCGAGCGCTGCGGCACCAGCAACAGTGCTGAATCCGCTGCTGGCGAAGAAGACGCACTTCATGCCGAAGGCGAAGCGCGTGATCTTTCTCTTCATGAAGGGCGGCCCCTCGCATGTGGACACCTTTGATCCAAAGCCGCTGCTCCAGCGCGATGATGGGAAGGCGTATCCCTTCCAAGTGCCGCGCGTGACCTTTGCCGCCACGGGCAAGCTGCTGAAGTCGCCATGGAAATTCCGCCAGTATGGCCAGAGCGGGCTGCCGGTGAGCGAGCTCTTCCCGAATGTGGCGCAGTGTGCCGATGAACTCTGCGTGGTGCGCTCCCTGCATGGCACGAATCCCGCCCACGGCGGCGCTTTGCTGAAGCTGCACACAGGCAGCGATACCCAGGTGCGGCCGAGCATGGGCTCGTGGATCACTTATGGTTTGGGCACGGAGAATGATGACCTGCCCGGCTTCATCACCATCTGCCCCACCCTGGCGCATGGCGGCGTGAACAACTGGGGCGCGGCTTTCCTGCCTGCCTGGACACAGGGCACGCCCATCGGCAATGCCAGCATTCCTTCCAGCCAGGCCTTCGTGAAGCACATCCGCAACCCGCGCCTGAGCGAGTCGATGCAACGTCGCCAGCTCGACTTCCTCGCGGAGTCGAACCAAGAACATCTCAAACTGGCCGGAGCCGATCTGGCGCTTGAGGGCCGCATCAACAGCTTCGAGCTGGCCTTCCGCATGCAGGGCACGATGCCCGAGGTGCAGGACATCACGCATGAAACTGCGGCCACGCAAAAAATGTACGGCCTCGACAATCCGGTGACGGCAAACTTTGGCCGCCAGTGCCTCATGGCGCGGCGTTTCCTGGAAAAAGGCGTGCGCTTCGTGCAGGTGACTCACAGCGACAGCGAGGTGCAGTGGGACCAGCATGGCAATCTCTACAAAGGTCACAGCAAAAACGCCGCCGAGGTGGACAAGCCCATCGCCGGGCTGCTGAAGGATCTGCGCTCACGTGGTCTGCTGGATGACACGCTGGTGATCTGGGGCGGCGAGTTTGGCCGCACGCCCACGGCGCAGGGCAATGACGGTCGCGATCACAACCCCTACGGCTTCACCATGTGGATGGCAGGCGGTGGCGTGAAGCCCGGCTTCGCCTACGGAGCCACGGACGACTACGGCTGGTTCGCCCAGGAAAACAAAGTCCACATCCACGATCTGCACGCCACGGTGCTGCACCTCCTCGGCATGGACCACGAGCGCCTCACGCATCGTTATGCGGGCCGTGATTTCCGCCTCACCGATGTCGCCGGACATGTGGTGAAGGAGATCATCGCGTAGCGATGAAATGACGAAGCTCGAATAACGAATGACGAAAATCCGAGAGCAACATCTCGGAACTCTGGTTTTGTCATTCGTCATTCGCTCATTCGTCATTTCTGGCTATCACCTGCCAGACCATGACTCTCCCCTCCTGCATCACTCTCGAAGAGCCGACTCCCGGCTATCCTGTCTATGTCATCCAGCATCCTGCCGCGACGGCGCGGGTGGCGGTGAATGGGGCACATGTGATGGAGTGGACGCCGGCGGGGCAGTCGCACCCAGTTCTCTACATGAGCCCGGACGCGGTGCTGCAAAATGGGAAGGCGATCCGCGGGGGCATCCCGGTGTGCTGGCCGTGGTTCGGCGGGCATGTGTCTGACTCGACGAAGCCGATGCACGGGATCGCTCGTATTTTGCCTTGGGAGCTGCTGCGCGCGGATGAGCTGGGGTCGCAGGTGGCGATGCTTTTCCGCCTTCAGAGCAACGACGAAACGCGCGCGCTGTGGCCGCATGACTTCGTCTGCCATCTGGGCATCAGCTTTGGCGCGAAGCTGGAGGTGTCTCTCATGACGCAAAACACGGGCGCGGACGCGATGGTGATCACCGAGGCGCTGCACACTTACCTGAGGGTGGGCGATATTTCAAAAGTGACGGTGAGCGGACTCACGGACGCGCGCTATCTCGACACGGTGGGCACGCCGACGATGCGTGAGGGTGAGGAGGCGGACATCACCTTCGACCGGGAGGTGGATCGTCAATACGTGAGCCCGAGCGGTGTGGTGGTGGATGACCCGGCCTGGGGCCGCAAGCTGACGATCAACAAGCTGGGCAGCGGCACGACGGTGGTGTGGAATCCATGGATCGAGAAGTCGAAGCGCCTGGCCGATCTGCCGGACGAGGCCTACCACGGCTTCCTCTGTGTGGAGGCGGCGAATGCAGGCGAGTCGGCGGTGCGCATTGGGTCCGGCGGGCAGCATGTGATCGTGACGACGGTGTCCGTGGGCTGAAAATGCCAGAAATGCGCGCCAAACGGCTGCCGTCCGATCCAGTTTCATTTCCAAAGGCATCAAACGGCTACCGTTTAGCCTGTTTGAATTTCCAAATGCACCCAACGGTTACCGTCTAGCCCGTTTGAGTTTCCAACTGCACCAAACGGCTGCCGTCTAGCCTGTTTGAATTTCCAAGTGCACCAAACGGCTGCCGTCTGGCCCGTTTGAGTTTCCAACTGCACCAAACGGTTATCTTTTAGCTCATTTGGAAATCCTGGAAGACCAAACGGCAGCCGTTTGGCGTCCATTTTTCTGCCTCAGGCACGCATTACTGGCCCGCAGAGGCTTCAAAATGAAGCTTTTGCAGCTCGGCAGCTGCGGCGGGGGAGGTGTTTTTCTTCAGGGAGTCGAGGTAGGCCTCCAGGGGCTCGTCATCCTGCGGTGAGAGGGCGCGTTTGGCAGGCTCGCTGAGGAGCCACTGGGCCCAGCGGTGGGGGAGCGTCTCCTCGGGGGCGGCTTCCTCCGGCACGGCGGCGATGGCTTTTTTCAGATCATCGAGGGTGAGGGACTCGGCCTGCGCCTCGGAGGTGAGGCGGCGGCGGGCGAGGGCCTCGGAGAGATCGAGGAACCAGCCGGGCAGGCGGATGCCTTTGGGCGGCATGGGCAGGGAAAACCAGCCGCTCTCGGGCAGGTGGTAGATGAAGTGGGTGGCGTCCTCCGTGATGTGGACGGCGGTGATTCCGGCACCTGCGCGGATGGGCGGGGTGAGGCTGTTCCCCCGGTGCGTCTCCCAGACGCGGATCTCACCTGCATCGGTGATGGTGACGAGCTGCCCGCCATCGCGCGTGATGGCGAGGGAGCTGACAAAATTCTCGGGCCGGATGACGATGCCGGTGCTTTTCCCGGTGGGCACGTCCCAGAAGCGGATCTCCTGATCGCGCCCGGAGGTGACGAGCAGTTTTCCATCATCAGAAAGGGCGACGGCGCCGACGGCTGGCGGATGCTGGATGGCCGGGCCAAGCGCGCGACCTGTGTCGGGATGGATGACGCTGACATGCCCGTCCGCACTGGCGGCAGCGACGAGGCTGCGCTGGCTGTTCCAGCCGAGTGCGACCGCCTCACGAAGGGCGGCGGGTGAGTCTTTGGCGATGGGCGGCGTTTGGCGGAAGGCCTCGGCCGGATCCGCCATGAAGCGGCGCGTGGCCATGTGCTGGTGGATGCTCCAGACCTGCACATGCCCCTGATAACGCGGGGCCATGGCGAGCAAGGTGGCATCTGAGGTGATGGAGACTTCGGCGAGACTGTGACGCAGCCGCTGGCTGAGTCGTGCCCCGGTGGCGCTGTTCCAGACCTGGACTTCGCCGTGGCGTGAGACGCTGACGACCATGCCCTGCTCCAGGGATTGCTGCACAGTCATGATCTCGCCGTCGTGACGCTGCGCGGGGAAAAGCGGGCGGCCTTTTTGCATGTCCCAGACATGGAGGTAGCCGCCGCCATCGCCGACGGTGAGGGTGGTGGCGTCGGAGTTGAAGGAAAGGCTGGTGACGGCGGAGGGATGTTTCATTTCCGGCACAGCCTCCTCCAAGGCGCGGAAGTTCAGCACATGCACGACGCCATCATGGAGGCCGATGCCGAGCAACTGCCGCTCCCGATGAATGGCGATGGCGCTGACGCCTTCATCCAGCTGCACGAGGTCACCGATGATTTTCCCGGCGAGCCGATCCCAGACAGTGACGATGCCCTTGGAGGCCTCCGCGCCTTCGCCGCTGGTGTTGCTGGCCGTGGCGACGACGGTGCCAAAGTAATCCATCGTTAGGTTGATGATGGGAGTTTTGACACCGACGGGCGCAGGATGCTGGAGCATCATGGCGGTCTTTTCCGGCTGGCGGAGATCCCAGATGTAGATGGCGCCTTTGTCACCACCGGCGGCGAGGGTGAGCCCGTCGCCGGAGAGGCTCATGGAAAGCACGGACTGCTGATTGCCATCCATGTCGGGCGGCAGTTTGGGTGTGAGCAGGGTGTTGCTGTCGTCTTTGAGTGACCAGCGCATGATCTGGCCGTCATCACGGGCGAGGAAGGCGTGCAGCCCATCTTTGGAGACGAGCAGGGAGGTGATGACGATGCCGCGCGGCAAGGCATGATCGGTGCGGTGAAAGGTGCCCAAGTCCCAAAGGCTGAGCACATCATTCGCCGCTGCTGAGCCGTTCTCACGCGGGCTGGAGATGGCGAGCACGCGCGCGGCTTGTTTGCTCACGCCGACAAGCCGCGCCTCGGTGACGCCGGAGGGCAGACTGAGATCAGGGGTGACGGGCTGGATGAGATGCCCGTGCTCCAGCAAAGAAAGGAGATTCGTGGAGGCCTCGGCATTGTCAGGATCAGTGCGCAAGGCGCGGCTGAGCAGAGCCACGGAGCTGTGCAGGTCCATGCGCTCGGTGAGCTGCATCTGCCCGGCCATCTGGCCATCGGAGATGGAGGAGGCTTTGCGCGCAGCGAGGCGGTTTTCCTCAGATTCAAAGTAGAGCGCGGTGCTGGTGATGCCGCCCGTGAGCACGGCCAGCGCCACGGAGGCCGTCGCAGCAACACCGACGCGATGCCGCCGGACAAACTTTTTGATCAGGTAGCTCTTGCTCGGCGGGCAGGCATGGACGGGCTGGAAGTGGAGGAAGCGGCGCAGGTCATCCGCGAAGTCATCTGCATTGCCATAGCGGCGGGCGGGATCGCGCTCGAGGGCCTTCAGGATGATCCAGTCGAGGTCACCTTTGAGCACAGGCTCGCGTGAGGATGGTTTCGGTGGATCCAGCTCCACCTGATCACGCAGGATCTGGTGCAGTGGGCGATGCGCGAGATCGGCGGGACTGACGAGCGGCCTGCCGGAAAGCAGCTCCAGCAGGATGGAGCCGAGGGCATAGACATCCGAGCGTGTATCGACATGCGAGCTGCCATGCTCGATCTGCTCCGGGCTGATGTAACCGGGCGTGCCGACAAGCTGATCCATGCCGGTGGCGAGCGTCTGGCTCACGTCTTTCTGCTCCAGCACCTTGGCGATGCCGAAGTCGATGACCTTCGGCACGGGCAGGCCATCCTCTTCCATGACCATGACGTTGGAGGGCTTCAGGTCGCGGTGGATGATGCCTTTTTGATGCGCGTGATTCACCGCATGGCAGACGGGGATGAAAAGCTCGATGCGCTGCTGGATCGTGAGTTCCTTCTTTTTCGAGTAGCTGGTGATGGAGCGCCCGCGAACGAGCTCCATGACAAAGAAGGGCTGCCCGCGCTCCGTCTCGCCCGCATCGAGCACGCGGGCGATGTTTGGGTGCTCCATCAGCGCGAGCGACTGCCGCTCCGTGTCGAAGCGGGCGATGACCTGCTTCGTGTCCATGCCCGCCTTTAGAATCTTCACCGCCACGAGGCGATGGATCGGCTGCACCTGCTCCGCCTTATAAACGAGGCCGAAACCACCCTCGCCCAGCTTTTCCAGCAGGCGGAATTTTCCGTCGATCCAGCCGTCATTATCCTCCAGCAGGTTCGATGAACGCGGCGTCGAGGCACTGGCGGGCATCGTCGGCAGGCGGGCCGGCTTCGCCTGTGAGCGAGAGTCACGCGCCTGGGTGGCGGCGGAGTGAAGACTATCCACCATGATGGTGACATCATGCTCGGTGGAGGGATTTTCTGGATCAGTTTCGGACACGAGATGGAGAGCGGACGGGGTTGAAGCACGCCCTACGCCAGACTGCAATGCTGGCGTGGTGACTTCCAAGGAAGAGTTTTGCAGTCTTGCATTATCGTCACAACTCTGATTTCATCGCCAGACACATGCGCTCCCCCACGCTTTTTTTCGCCGCTTTTCTCGGCCTGCTATCCTCCTGCTCCACCTTCGACAAAGATCCGCAGGTGCTGATCACCGTCTTTTCGCAGGGCAATGAGATGGATTCCCCGAAGACCATCTTTCGCCGAGAGGTCGAGGGCAGACAACTTGTGCTCAAGGTCATCCCCGAGTTCACCCACCGCGGCATCGTGGCTTTCCACCCCTTCCAGGCGGATGATGGAACCTACGGGATCACCCTGAAGCTGGACTTCAAAGCGGCCAATGCCCTCGAAATCGTCACCCGCATGAAACAAGGTGAAGTACTGGTCAGCATGGTGAATGCGACGGTCGTCGATTATGTCACCATCGACCGGGTGATCGCAGATGGCATCTTCACCATCTGGCGTGGTCTGCCGGAGGAGCTGATCGCTTCCATGGACAAGGAATATCCAAGAATTCAGGCATTGAAGGATGCGGACGCAGAGTCCTCCTCTGACATGCTGAACATGGTGCCCAGCACTGGCACGGAGAAAAAAGAGGCTCTCAAGCGCGTGAAGAAATCGCAGAAAGCGAAAGAGGAAACTGATAAGCGCGCCGCCCGAGGCGAGTTCGAGCCTGAACTTCCTGCTGGAGCTGCCGTGCCATTGAGCGAGGCACTCAAAGATTCACGCTGACTCACCTCAGGTTGCCTCTTCAAACAGAGATGATACATCAAGTTTTAGATTTTGGTTTTGATCTGCTTGCCCGTTTCTGGCCGGTGGCGCTTGCGGTTTGTGTCGTGGCTTTCATTCTCGTGGTGATGATCATCGCAAAGATGTCCCGAAGCAGTAAATCGGTGCAGCGTGCGGATAAAAAGGGAGGGCCCAGCGCTGCGGGCGCGGCCAAACACAACAACCATGTCATGAATTCGCTCTATCGCCTGCCAGAGGAGCAGTATCGATGCTACCATGAAGTCTTCGTGCCGAGGCTGGATGGAGAAGGAACCACGAGGATTCACCACCTGATCCTGTCACAATACGGCATTTTCGTTTTGCAGGTGCAGCATGAATGCGGGGAGATCTCTGGATCGGCCGGTGAGCGAGAGTGGATGGCTCGTCAAAAGGATGGTATGCGACGATTCACAAACCCCATCCTCCGAAATGCCTACCATATAAAAGCTCTGGCAAAGCATCTGGGAATTCAGGAGTCCTTGTTTCATTCCATTGTAATCTTCGATGCAGAAGTTTGTTTCGAAATGACTCCTCCGCGGCACGTCTTGACGGTGGGCCTTGGCAGAGAAATTACTGCCCACACGACCATGACGATTACCCCTGAAGTCCTGGATAGAGTCGCGGAAAGCCTTCGCGAGCGAGATATGAGCCTGGATCTCGAGGCCCGCCGGAAGGACCATTACAAAGCCCGCAACAATCGGCTGAAGCACACACACGACCGCGTGGAGTGACTTACATCAGCCCCACTCGCTTCAATTCGGCTCCTGGGAACACGGCCGCCACCTCCGTTGAGCTGAAGCAGCCATGCAGCACCTCCGCGAACACCGCCCGATAATCCGTCTCCGCATGAAGCCCACCAGGGCCGGGCGTGTTCACATTCAGATCCTCTTCCGCCTGGATCGGCCAGGAGCCGAGCACCTGCCCGCCTTTGACCCGATCTCCCAGCGCCATGAGGGCAAAACCACGCCCGTGATCGGTGCCGAGGCTGGCATTTTCATACACGCGCCTGCCAAACTCCGTGGTCACCATCACCGTGTAGCGGGCGCGGTGGGATTTCAGATCCAGATCCAGCGCCACAAGTCCTTCCGCCAAAGTTTTGATACGCTCCGCCTGTGTACCCGTGGCATTCCCCTGGAAGAAATGCGTGTCCCAGCCGCCGAGGTCGATGCAGGCCACCTGGAGACCAAGCCGGGCTTTGATCAGCCGCGCAATCTCATGCAGCCCTGTGCCGAAACCATCCTTTGGATAGGCCGCACCATGCTCAGGCGCATCGCCCTTGCCTTGCAGAGCGGACACTCGCTGGAAGAGATCCAGCGTCTCCACCCCGCGCTGGCCCAGCAGCGTCACCTCCGCGCCATACATCGCTTGCAGCGCCTGCACCGCCTTGGCCGAGTCGCCGCTGGTTTTGATCGCGATATCCTCGATGCGCTCCAGCACACTCACCGCTGGCGCACCGCGCAGGGATTCTGGCAAAACAGTGCCGATCGCCACGGCGGAAAGCGCTGAAGTAGCGTCTGTGGCATTCAGGCGCAGGAAGCGCCCCAGCCAACCGCCGCCCGCAGGCGTGCCGTGCATTGAGTCTCCATGCTCCATCTGATCCTGGCAGTCGAAATGAGAGCCGCTCGTGTTATCCACACCCACCGACTGCACCGCACCGAAGCGCCCTTCTTTGTAGAGCGCCTCCAGCGGCTTCATCGCCGGATGCAGCGCGTAATGATCTGAAATTCGGATCGCGTCCTTCGCCGGGATCGCCAGCCCAGGCCGCAACCGGTAGTAATGATCATCCGCATGAGGCACGAAGAGATTCAGCGTGTCCGCCCCACCACGGAGAAAGACATGAATCAGCGTGTGCGACTCCTCCCGCGGCACCGCCGCAAAAGTAGGCGTGGCCGCGAGAGCGAGCTTCGAGATCAGGGAGCGGCGGGTCATGGCGGATTGGGTGTCTGCGGAGGTTCCGCTTTTGGAATGGGCACAGGCTGCCGTCTGCGAAAGATGCGAGTGTTCACCACATGGTCAGGTACCAGCATCCAGTAGGTGATCAATCCGATGACAGGGACCAACGTGATGACCAAGAACCAGAGGATCTTCTCCTGAGTTCCAAATTCCGGTGCACCCAGAATCTGAATCAGTGCTCGCCAATAGAGGAATAGCCAGACCAGCCAAATGACAAAGACGGCGAATGCAAACAGCGACGAGCCGTTCTGGAATTTGAAATCGAAGGGGATCATAGCAGGCGGGATGATACGAAGGATAGCGCTTTCGAGTCAACACCTCTGGAAAGCCGGACTCGCTAGGATGAGGCCGACGAATTGAGTTTCATCTTCAGTTTTCAGCGCAGCCAACTCCTCGGGTTTTGGCGAGCGGCCGATGAGATAGGCGAACCATGCTTCGGGCACCATTTTGAGCTGTCGGCGCAGTTCATAGAGGTTCACCCGCACGCCGTTTTGCTTCCCGGAGGCCAGGGCCATGCCAAAATTCCAGCGCCACATCAGCGTGCCCATCCAGGGCAGTTCCTCATCCGGATAGCCGTCGGGTGTCGGGTATTGGAAAAGGCCGTGGCCCATGCGTTGCAGCGGCTCCAGTACGGCCTTGTCAGCCTGGGTGTCAGCCAACAGGGCACGCAGCGCGGAGACCATGAACTTCAGCGGACGCTTCAAAAGCTGCCCACGACTCTCGGCGAACTCGGCGGAGCCGAAAAGCACGCGCAGCACGGATTTGACGTCTCCACGCGTCCTCGTGAACTCCGCCGCCACCTTCTCCACCACGCTGGCAGGCGGCTCCATGCTGACGAAGCGTTTGCACAGCTTCGTGGCGATGAATTTGGCCGTGCTCGGATGGCTGCAAACGATCTCCACCAGCCGGTCCAGATCCTTCTCACCACCTCCCGCCGGGATCACCGCGCCGAGCACCTTCTTTTCCCCATCGTCATGCCAGTCGGGTTTAAAAAAGGACTCGCCAGCATTCATCGCGAAGAAGCGATTTCGATCAAAAGTCCAGCCGCTGAGGCAGCGGGCGGCTTCATAGACATCCTGCTGCGTGTAGCCGCCGTGGACGCCCATGGTGTGCAGCTCCATCAGCTCGCGGGCGTAGTTTTCGTTGGGCTTGTCGTCGGTCTTCCGGCGCACCTTGTTCGACTTCCCATCCAGATAGACCAGCATCGCGGGAGAGGTGGCGGAGGCGCGGATGAGATCGTAATAATTGCCCAGCGCGTGCTTGCGGATCACATCGCGATCATCGCTCGGCTTCAGGTAGATGCAGTCACCCTTTTCGAGGTCGATATTGAGATGATCCGTCCAGAACTCCACCATCACCTCGAAGAGCTGGCGCTTGCTGTAAATGGCCCGCAGCAGCGTGTGGCGGGTGATTTCATCCCGCAGCACCGGCTTGCGGAATTCATACGCATCCCCCGCGCTGAAGTAGATGGATTCAAACCTCTCCGCCCGCAGATCGCAGGCCATGTCGTCGATGCGCTCGGGGTGCAGTTGCTCCTCCAGCCAGGCTTCACGCCCCATCTTCTTCAGCCGCCAGACATCACCCGGCCAGGGGCCAAAGGCTGCTCGGGAGAGCAGATGAAAGTCGGGGGCGATCTCCTCACCAGCAGGCGGAGGTGGCATCTTCTGAGGCACGCCTTCGCCGAGGAAATCACGATTGATCTGCGTCACCACACGATCACACGACGCCAGCCCCAGCGGCGCGGCGCTCAAAAAGTGGCGTCGGGTGAGTTTCATACTTCAAGCAGCGGGAAGTTCAGGAGGTAATGCGGGCGGCAGCGCCTCGACCTCCACCTTCGGCCCCTTCACAAACCACGCCCGCACATTGATCCCCCACCCGATGATGGCGATCATCGGCAGCAGCACGGCCCAACCAACGACAGGCATCAGCGCGCAGCAGATGATCGTCAGCCCGCCGTGCTTCGTCTGCCGCCACGGCTCCGCCTGCGGCCACAGCCTCTCCCCGATCAGCGCCGCGATGCCCCCCGCGCCGATGAAGCCCCAGGCGATCATCGCGCCGCCCACCAGCACGGCCAGAGCGCCCGCTTTAGGCAGCTTCGAGAGCACCGTGATGAGCAGCACGCCTCCGATGAGCGGCCCGAGCCCGATCAGGAAGCATTTAAACAGCCCACCGCTCGCCGCCATGCGCTGCTTTTCCAACCTTTCCGGCCAAAGTCCGCGAGCCAGCAACCAAAGCGCCGGAAGCGCCACGACAAAAGCGACTGCGATGAGCAGCCAGATGAGAACGGTAGAGAAGAGCATGGTAGTCGCCGGAGCTAAACGCAGCATTTCCTCCCCGGTAACAACAAACCCGCGTCACCCCAAGTAAGCTCCGCCAGCGCGGCACGTTACCTGGAAATCCCATGCGCCTGTTTCTCCTCAGTCTCCTCCTCGCCAGTCCACTGCTCGCTGCCCCACAGCCAAACATCGTCTTCATCCTCGCGGATGATTTTGGCTATGGGGATCTCGGCTGCATGGGCAGCACAGACATCGCCACGCCGAACATTGATCGTCTCGCGGCGGAGGGCGTGAAGTTTACCGACTTCTACGCGAATGCGCCAGTCTGTACGCCCACGCGCACCGGCTTCATGACCGGGCGCTGGCAGCAGCGTTGCGGGATCGAGTTCGCGTTCGGGTATCAGGTGGAGCAGTTCCGCCGAGTGAAAGGTGAGTGGGTGCCGGAGAAAGACATCCACGGCCTGGGGCTACCGCTGAGTGAGATCACCCTGGCGCAGAAGCTCAAAACGGCGGGCTATGCCACGGGTGTGTTTGGGAAATGGCATCTCGGATTCAAAGACGAATACAATCCCGTGAACCGTGGCTTCGATGAATTCTTCGGCGAGCTGCTGGGCCACTGCGACTTCTACCAGCACGCCTATTATGACGGCACTTATGCCATGCGTGAAGGGCTCGCTCCCGTGAAGCGCGAGGGCTACTTCACGGATCTCATCAACGTGCATGCCGTGAAGTTCATCCGCGATCACAAGGCCGCGCCGTTCTTCCTTTATGTGCCGCATCTTGCCGTGCATTCACCCTTCCAGCCGCCGGATGCGCCAGACACGCCGATGGTCACGAAGGAGACGATGCACCACGGCAGCCGCGCCATTTATAAGGCGATGGTGGAGCGCATCGATCTCGGTGTCGGGCAGATCCTGGCCGAGCTGGAAAAGCACGGCCTCGCCGAAAACACTCTCGTCGTCTTCTCCAGTGACAACGGCGGTGAACGTTACAGCCGCAACGCACCGCTCTTTCATCACAAAGCCACCGTCTGGGAAGGTGGCATCCGTGTCCCCTGCCTGATGCGCTGGCCTGCGAAGCTGCCGAAGGGCAAGGTGACCTCGCAGATGGCCATCACGATGGATCTCCACGCCACCTTCGCCGCCGCTGCTGGAGCTCAAACAACACCCGAAAAGCCAATGGACGGCATCGATCTCCTGCCACTGCTCACGAGTGAATCGAAGCCCATCGAGCGCACCTTCTTCTGGCGCATCGACCGCTCCAATCGAAAGCAAAAAGCCATCCGTCACGGGGCGTGGAAATACATCAATGATGGCAACACGATGGACATGCTCTTTAACCTCGAAACTGACATCGGTGAGCGCATGAATCTCGGCTATCAGAAGCCGGAGATCCTCGAAGATCTCAAATCCCGCCTAAAAGCATGGGAAACGGAGATCGATGCCACCGAGCGCGAGATCTGGGTGAAGTGAAGCTCACAAATCCAGCACCTTGTCCATCCTCCTCGCCACATCCGCGAGGTAGTCCCAGTCACCCGCCTTCACCTCCGCCGCCGCCCAGCCGGTGAAGTCGATCTTCGCCAGTTCGCTGCGCACGGCAGACCAATTGATGCTGCCTTCACCCAGCGGCTTGTCGAAGCCCTTTCTCATGCCTTCAGACATGGCCTTGTCGAGATCGTATTCCTTCACATCCAGCTTCATGCTGCGCTTGCCCAGCACCTCCACCCAGTGCTCCGCCACGCCCCAGCGCATCTGATTGCCGATGTCGAGATGCACCCCGACCCACGGGCTGCCGATCTCATCAATCAATCGCGCCATGTCGAAAGCACTGATCGTGAAAGTGTTCCAGACGTTCTCGATCAGCATCTTGATGCCCTGCTTTTCCGCATGAGGCGCAGCTTCCTTCATGCGTGCCACAGCCTCTCGCCAGGTTTTCTGCAATGACTGGTCCAGGGGGTAGGCCAGCACGACGAGCATGGAGTCACCGCCGAGCTTTTTGGTGATGTCGATCCCAGTCTCCAGAGTCTCCGCGCGTCCGCCCACGGTGCCGTCAATGATCAGACCACTGGCTTTGCTCGCTGCGCCCCACTCGTCTGCATTTTCCATCGTCACATGCCCGAGCAGACTCGGCTCGACGCCTTCAAAACCACATGTGCGTAACTTCGCAAAAGCCTCCGCCAGTGGCATTCCAGTCGCCGCCTTTTGAGCCATGCTCCACTTCAGAGACTTGCGGATCTTGCCCGTGAACTGGCCTGCATGTGAAGGCACCGCGAGCTGCATGGCAGCAGCCGTGGTGGAGAGGAGGAAGTGGCGGCGAGTCATGGCTTCCCAAACGCTCTCCGCCACATGGTTCTTCATCTGACGGCTAGAGAAGAAAACGGACACCTTCATAGGATATGAATGTTGATGGAAATTATATCTGGCACCTTTGGGTGGCTTGCCATATTCTAACCAACGTTTTAATTCAGCGGCATTGCATGATCTCCCTCACAGCAATTTTTGCTGTGAGTCTGGTCGGCGGTTCCGCCTGCAAATCGAATCAGGAAATCAGACCCATGAAAACTCATACTCATTCAATGACGGGAGAAGTGTCATGGAGGTTGTGCAAGGCAATGCGCCACCTCATCTACCTCGTGTACATGGTTGCCGCGCTTACCGGCGCAGCTTCGGCTCAGAATGTCATCACTACCACTCCCGGCGCGGGCGGTAATATTTTCCCTGTCGGTCCAGTGACGTTTCCCAGTGGTGCCAACCCGGTATTTTTCGTGATCCCAAATGCCGGGTTTTCCATTCAGAATGTAAAAATCGACAATGTGTCCGTGGGTATCGACTCGCAGGTGTATCCTGGGCCGGTGAACGCCGCCATGACGATCAGCGCCACCTTTGTGAAGAGCCCCACGATCTCCGCGAGTGCCAGTGGTCCAGGCACGATCTCGCCCTCGGGCAATGACACGGTGGGCATCGGGGGAGAGCGGACTTATGTGATGGAGGCAGGGCTGGGGGCCATCCTCTCCTCACTGACAGTGAACGGGGCATCTGTGACGCTGCCGAATCCGAAACCACAGTCATTCAGCCATACGGTGACGAACATCACTGGCAACACCACGGTGAAGGCCGTCTTTGCCCTTGATCCCACAAGGGTCATCCTTGTTTCCAGCGCGGGGGCAGGAGGAAGCATCACGCCTCTTGGAAAGCTTCAGGCGACCAAAGGTGGCAGCCAAAGTTATACCATCTCCCCTGCCACGGGCATGTACATCGCTGATGTGAAGGTGGACGGAAAAAGCGTGGGCAAGGTGAGCTTTCACACGCTGAACAACATCCAAAAGGCACAAACCATCGCGGCGACTTTTGCGAAGAACCCGATTAGCACTGTCAAACAAGCTGTTGGCGGCACGATCAGCCCTTCGACAGATGCGACCATCAGCTATGGTGGCAGCCGGTCATTCACCATCACCCCTGCGACGGGCTATGAGATCGTGAATCTCATCGTCGATGGCAAGACTGTGGCGGATACGGATGGCTTTTACACGGTCTTTAACATCACCAAGAACACCACATTCACTGCGGTTTTCCGAGCACTGGCGACGCATGCGTTTGTGACCTCCAGCGCTGGCGCTGGTGGCAGCATCAGCCCGCTTGGCAAGGTGGGTGTCGTCAAAGGCGGCAACCGCTCATTCACCATTACTCCAGCAACGGGCTACCGTATCTTGGACGTGAAAGTGGATGGTAAAAGTGTGGGCGCAGTGACCTCCCACACGCTGACGAATGTGCAGAAGGCACAGACCATCGCGGCCACGTTCGCCAAGAACCCTGTCGTATCGGTCAAACAGTCCACTGGCGGCACGGTGACACCGATGGGTGACATCTCGGTGCCTATGAGCGGTGCCCTCGATATCACGGCGACTCCGCAGGCTGGCTATGAGATCGTGAGCCTGTTCGTCTCAGGGCATCCTTTCCCACTGACGACCAACCTGAGAATCTCTCCCATCGAAAAGAACCTGTCTGTCAGTGCGACCTTCAAGCAGCGGGCAGATCACGTCTTCCTGACGACCACTGCTGGAGCCGGCGGCACCGTTACTCCGCTGGGCAAGACCTTGGTTGCCAAAGGCAGCAGTCCGGTGGTGAACATCACTCCGGCAACGAACTTCCGTGTGCTGGATGTGAAGGTGGGCACCACCTCCGTCGGTGCCGTCACGACCACCTCCGTGACCAATATCCAGGCGGCTACTACGGTGGCGGCCACCTTCACCCGGCTGCCGGTCATTGCCGCGAAACAGGCCACTGGTGGAAACATCTTGCCTACGGGCAACAAAGTGGTGCCGATGGGAGGGACTCAGAACTACACGATTAATCCCTCACTGGGCTTCAAGATCGACAACCTCATCATCGACGGCAAGCCTGTGGCGGACACGGATGGCAGCTTCACCTTCACGAACGTCAGCAAGAACGCCACGATCAGCGCTAAGTTCAGCCTGACGAGCCATGTCGTCACCGCCAGCGCACCGCCAGCGGGTGGCATCACTCCTTCCGGCTCGATGAATGTACTGAATGGCAAGGATCAGAGCTTTGCCATCACTCCACCTGTGGGATTCAAAGCGGGTGTCAAAATCAATGGCGTCTTCAAAGCTCAGAAGCCGGGTGGTGGAGTGCTGACTTATCTGCTGAAAAATGTCCGGCGAAACACGACGGTGGAGGCGGTCTTCGCCCCCATTGGCACTCAATTTGCCGGCACCCTGGGCATCGCTCCAGTAGGGCTGGGAGACAGTATCAATGTCGCCAACAAAACTCCGGCGCTTTTTAACCTGCTGACCAATGGCACTCTCGGGGTGGCAGGGGTCTATTATCACAACGCAAGCGCCCAAAAGTGGGGGCAGGCTGCCATGGGGTTGGATGAAGACAACTGGACCGCCAGCGTGCCCATGGTACCGGGCGACAATGAGATCTGGTTCGCCGCCGTGGGCACGGGTGGCGAGGTGGCCTGGTATCCCACTGTCGTCACCTATTATCCTGCCTCCGACTTCACCACGCCGCTGAGTCCCTATGTCGGAACCACACCGCTCTCGACCCTCACAGTAGGCTCGCCGACAACGGTGACCTGGAAGCTGGGCCTCCTCAACCCTGCGGGTGCCACTGTGACCTTGTTCCGTGTGGAGAATGATGACTCTCTCACCCAGGCCGGCGTGATGACTGACAACGGCGTGCTACCGGATGAAATTCAGGGAGATGGCATCTTCACGGTCAACACCAGCATCACTGCCGCAGCGTCGGGTTATCTTTACTACCGCGCCCGGGTGCAGAAGCCCGGCCCGGTGACCTACTTCTCAGAAACCAAAGAGGTGTGGGCACCAGAGCCGCTTACAGATGCGGAGGTCAACAAAGCTGGTGAGATCGCCGACGGTGCCGCAGCAGACTACGGAACGCGGATCACAGCGGGTGACACCCCACAGGAGGCCGCGCAGTTTGTGGCGGATAAGCTGAAGCTGGACCCGAATATCGGAGAAGTAGGCGTCACGGAGGAAGGCAGTGTCTGGTGGGTCACCGTGGATGGTATTCTAGGTTTCCATCATCCTCTCAATCCTGATTCAAGAGCAGGCGGTGGAGCGCCTGCAGGCATCACTGATCGTGGAAATCCGGCCGAGCCACCTGCACTGGATCAGGCTTTCCAAGCAGCACAAAATCCATTCTATCTGCCTGCCGATCTGGCCACTTTGTTTGCGCCCGAACTGACGGAGGTTTCCGTCGGTCCGAATGGAGCCGCCACATTTGCCGCTCCTCCTCCATCCCTTTCTTCCGATGGCAAGAACCGAATGCGTAGTGATCGGGCGGTCATCATCAGCCCTTACATCGTAAACTTGGACGATCCAGGAAACAGTTTCCGTCTTGGAGATGACTACTTCAAGCCCTGGCCCACCATTCAGGCTCACAAGACCTGCGGTCTTTATGCTGACAAAGAGTTCGTCAACAACGCCACCAGGGGTGTCACCCTGGACAACTTTAAAAACCTTTCCTCCTTCGGCTACATTCACTTCTGCACTCATGGTGACAATGTTTACAATGGGCTGCTCTCCGTCTGGCAGGACGTATGGGGTCCCAACGACTTTCTCAGGGGCAATCTCTCTGTCGTGGCGATGTACTCCGGCCTCCATCTCGCCGTGGTGGATGGCAAATATGTGAAGGGCGTTTACGAGGACGACATCAACAACAAGCGCATCGCGATTGGCGGTGGTGGTGCGGTGGCTCTTCTTCCCTCCTTCTTCAGTCACTATCTGGGTGGGCTTCCCAACAGTCTCGTCATGGTCGCCATGTGTCGCGGCGGCTTCAACGGCTCCATGATGAATGTCTTCAAGGGCAAGGGCGCTGGCACCGTCATTTCATTCACCGATTATGTGAAGTGCGGTTATGCCCAGAACAGCCTCCAGGAGATCATCGACCGCATGTATGAGGACAAAACCTCACTGGAGGCGATGCAGTCCGCCGTCGGCAAATATGGCGCGGACGATGGTAACAATGACGACACAGGTGACGGAGTGAATGATCCCGCCGCCCTCGTGTACACTGGTGCCACCGACCTCCGCTTCCCGCTCTCCAATCTCACTAATGCCGGCTTTGAAGACGGCATCATCGAACCTTGGGAGCGTACGGGAGATGGCCGCGTCATCACGGGTTTGGGCATTGAGCGGCCAAAAGAAGGCAAGTTCATGGGCATCATCTCCACAGGTCTCGGATACACCACCTCCGCAGGCAGCATCCAGCAGCGTCTCTGTGTGCCTGACGGTGGCGGCACCCTCAGCTTCCGCTGGAGCATGTACTCCGAGGAGTGGCTGGAGTATGTGGGCAGTCAATTCCAGGATGCCTTCTCCGTGAGCGTGGCCGTGGTGGACCCCGTCACTGGTGCTGTGGGTGCTTTCACGACCTTGTTTAATAAGACCGTTGACGGTCTGGCCGGCCAAGTCGTGCCGGCAGATGTCGGCTTCGACCGCGGCGGAGTTTACAAGACGGGCTGGCGTATCGATACACTCAACCTAAACGCCTACGCAGGCCAGACCATCGTGCTCAAGTTCGGTTGCACGGATGTGGGGGATAGCATTTATGACTCCGCCGTCCTTTTGGATGACATCAAGTTCGTCGAAATACCCACCCCATGATGCTGCTGCACCGGATCGCCGCCTTGCTCACCTCCGCAGGAATCCTTTCCTGCGGAGCAACAGTTGCTGACTGGCAGAATCTCCCCCTGCCAGGGGTGGGCACTTTGCGGTTGAAGCATTCCCATCTCATCACTGCTGCTGATACATCCAAAGCCACGATCACGGCTAAAACCCTCATTGATTGGACCCGTGCCAATGAGTGGGACAGGCTTCGTGTCATCGTCGATGACAGCCATCCGCTTGTCATCAAACTCAAAGCTGGCGATCTCCTCGTCCTCACCCCTGAGGATGCCGCGCTGCCCATTATCTGGCTGTCTTTGAGCAAGGATCACCGTGCGCTCCTCGAAGACCGCACCACCGGCAAGCTGAGCATCTTCGCACCACCACCCGGTAAGCGGCTGGATCTCAGTTGGCTGGGACTTTAAACATCCCGGATCGCTACGAATCGATAACCTCCAAACGGCGTCGCCCGCGATTGCCAGTGCCACGTTTGATCCAAACCAAGAGCCATCGCCAGTTCATCTCCACGGAACCCTGCGCGAATGCTCACTTGCATGTCGAATCGAGTGATCGGGTGCAGTTCTGCCAGCCAGCAAAAGAAGCGCCCCATCACCGTGGGCAGCCATCGTCGCTCTGGCTCTGCGGCCAGGATGATGCGTGTCTTTGGCGAGATGCGGCTGCTTAACACCCTGAGCTGTTCATCCGTAAAGTGATGCAAAAACAGATTCGCCACCAGCACTTCGCTGTCAGGTAATTGTTGGGCAAACAAGTCGCCCTGGGTCCATGCCGCCTTAGCAGGCCATTTAACCGGACGTTTCGCGAGATCAAAACCGTGAAGTTCACTCGCTTCACAGATGCCCGCCTGCCAAAACTGCATTGAAAGCGCTCCATCCCCTGCACCGATCTCGGTGATGCTCCACCCAGGTTGATACACACGCCGCAGCGTTCGTTTGATCCATCGATGGTTACCCATCACCGCATTCACCAGCCGCAGATCATCCCGCCCGATGATCGCGTCGGGATGATCGTCAGGATACGTTTCGAGAAGCTCCTGCTGGAGGACGCGGGTCTGCATGGCGCGCTCGTCAACGCAGAGGCTGATTCTGTCAATGAATCATCCCGATGAAGAAACACGCCAAATCACGTCCAATAACTCGTTTGAGCTTCCTCACTACTGACACACCATGCCCACCCGCCGTCACTTCATCTCCGCCCTCACCGCCGCGCTCGGCGGTTCCGTCTTTGCCGCCGACGGCCAGCCGAAGGCCCTCGTGCTGCAATCCGCGTGGGACACGATCAACATCGGCGACATCGGCCACACACCGGGCACGCTGCGTGTGATCGAGCAGCATCTGCCGGAGCTGAAGGTCATCGTGTGGGCGATGAAGGTGGATGAACGCATCCTCGCGATGCTGCAGCGCCGCTTTCCGAAGGTCGAGTTCCTGCAAGGCAAGCTCGACGGCAAAGGTGAGAAGGATCTGAAGCTCCAGGACGCGATCAAGAACTGCGATCTTTTCATCCGCAACTCCGGCATGGGCCAGGACCTCAGCTACATGAAGTTCTGCCGCCAGCACGGCCGCCGCTACGGCCTCTTCGGCCAGTCGTTCTTCCCCACCATGGTGCAGGGCGATGGCGCGGCGGAGCGCATCGAACTGCTGAACGCGGCCGCTTTCATCTACACGCGCGAAACGAAAACGCTGGGCATCCTGCAAAGCGCGGGCGTGAAGGCGGAATTCGGCCCGGATGGCTGTTTCGGCATCGACGTGCGCGATGACGAGCGAGGGCTCGCCACGATGAAGAAGCTCGGTTTGGAGGAGAAGAAGTTCATCACCGTCATGATCCGCACGAACACGCCAAAATACCCCGGCGTGGATGATCCGCGGCCGGAGAAACTCAATCCGCTGCATCCCACGCCGAAGCAAATCGCCGACGATGAGCGCCGCGCGGCGAAGTATCGCGAACTCGTGACGCGGTGGGTGAAGAAGACCGGGCACAAGGTGCTCATCGCGCCCGAGACGATCAAGGAGATGGGCCACAACAAACGCCTCATCCACGATCCGCTGCCGCCGGAGATCCAGAAGCATGTCGTGAACCTCGAAACCTTCTGGAACGCTAATGAAGCCGCTTCCATCTTCGCGAGAGCGCACACCATCGTTTGCCACGAGCCGCATTCACCGATCATCGCCCTCGCGAACGGCACGCCGATCATCCACACCTACTCCGAGTTCCACTCGCCGAAGTGCTGGATGTTCAAAGACATCGGCCTGCCCGAGTGGTTGCTCGAAATGGACGAAACACCCGTCGAAAAGATCGCCGAGACACTGTTTGCCATCGACGCCGATTATCCAGCGGCTCAGGCGAAGGTGAAAAAGGCCATGGCCTATGTGCACGAGTGCTTCGCAGGTTCGATGAAGCATGTGAAGAGCGTGCTGTAACACGAGATTCCGAGCTACATCCAACCGCGCGCCTTCGTTCTGGCGGCGTGATTTCTCGACTCGCTCTATTTCTCTTCCTTCTCAGCGCTGCTCAGGCGGATGTGACGCTTGTGGGCGATGGGAAGGCTGCTGCGGTCATTGTGATGCCTGACAAGCCGACGCGTGTCGTGAGCTATGCGGCCGAGGAACTGGCGCGGCATGTCGAAAAGGCCAGCGGTGTGAAATTGCAGATCGTTACGGAGAGCATGGCGAAAGCGGGGCCGCGCATCGTTTTGGGGCCTTGTCGCGAGAGTGGCATCGAGGTAGCGAAGCTCGCGCCGGAGGCTGTTGGGCTGCGGGTGACGGATGAGGCGGTTTTCATCGCGGGTGATGATGGCGGCGGCGATCCGCTGGAGGCGAACACGCGCGCGGGCACGCTCTGGGGCGTTTACGAGTGGCTGGAACGCGATCTCGGCGTGCGCTGGCTGTGGCCGGGCGAGCTGGGCACGTTTGTGCCGAAGACGAAGACGATTATCGCCAAAACCGCCGATGAAACCATCGCACCACACTTTTTCCGGCGGCACATCCGGCCTGGGCTTGGCTTTGAGAGCCAGCATCCGGCGCTGGGCTTCACGAAGGAGGCGGCGAAGCAGTTTGGCGACGAACAAACGGTGTTTCTTCGTCGGCATCGCATGGGGCGGAGTTATCCCGTGAGTTACGGTCACGCGTTCACCGAATGGTGGGAGAAGGATGGCAAGACGCATCCCGAGTGGTTCCAGCTCCTCGATGGCGGCAAGCGCGGCCCGAAGAAGAAAGGCGCACGTTTTTCCATGTGCGTGTCGAATCCCGATCTCGCGCGCGAGGTCGTGGCGCGATGGAGCGCGAAACGTCCGCCAGATGTGACCGCGCCCGGCTTCATCAACGCGGTGGAGAACGACATCCCCGGCCTCTGCACCTGTGAAAACTGCCGCGCGCTCGATGGCCCGACGCCAGCCGATTACCTCACGTTTTATCCGCCGGACTCGAAGGTGGCGGGCACGCGCTTTGTCTCGGATCGCTACGCGCATTTTTGGCTGAACGTGCAGCAGCAGGCTCCAGCGGGCAGCACGGTCATCGGCTACGCTTACTTCAATTACTTCTCCGCGCCCACGAGCGGCATCAAACTCAACTCCAACATCCTCGTCGGCTTCTGCCCCTCCGCAGGCTGGTTCCCACGCAGCGAGGCCGAGCACGCGTGGATGAAGCGGCAATGGACCGGCTGGCGCGAAACGGGCGCGCGGCTTTTCATGCGCACGAATCATCTGCTGGATGGCTACTGCATGCCCTTCATCTTTGCGCGGCAGTTTGCGGATGAGTTTCATCACGCGGTGAAGCACGGCATGGTCGCTACCGATTACGATTCGCTCACCGGCCACTGGGCCACGCAGGGACCGACTCTCTATGTCGCCGCACGATTGCACACGCGGCCGGAGGCTTCGGCGGACGAGTTGCTCGCCGAATACTATGCCGCCTTCGGCCCCGCATCGACGCAGGTGAAAAACTACTTCGACCAATGGGAAAATTTCACCACGGACAGCCGCGAAAAGATCGCGCAGACCATGCAGGCGCTGCAAACCTCCCGCTGGCGTAATTGGGCAAAGGCCGCGCATGTGCTGTATCCTCCGGAATGCTTCCTAGCTGCTGAGAAACAGCTCGATGAAGCCGCGCAGGCCGCTCGTGATGACGAAGAAGCCGCCGCGCGAGTGAAGTTCCTCCAACTCGGCCTTCAGCATGCGAAACTCTGCGCCCAAGTCTCCGCGAAGCTCACGCTGGCCGGTTCCACGGCAACCAAGGATGAGATCAAACAAGTCCTGGAAGAGTTGCTGGCCTTCCGCCGCGCTCATGAGCGCTCTGGCATCAGCAATTTCAATCACCTCGCCTGGGTGGAGGATCTGAGCTGGAAACTCTCGGAAGAAACCAAGCAGACGCCCGATTTGTATCCGTGATGACCTCCCGCCGCGCCTTCCTTCAAAACAGCACCCTTTGCCTCGCTGGATTCAGCGGGCTCAAAGCAGCCGATGCGGATGCCAAACCGCTGCTGCGAGTCGGTTTGATGACGGATTTGCACTACGCGGACAAACCACCGACCAAAACGCGCTTTTACCGCGAAGCGCTCGCGAAGCTCGATGAGGCCGTGGAGGTCATGAATCGCGAAAAACCGGCTTTGGTGGTCGAACTGGGTGACTTCATTGACCAAGCTGACTCTGTTGACCAAGAGATCGAGTGGCTGCGGACGATGGAATCGCATTTCGCGCGGCTTTCGATGCCCCGGCACTATGTTTTGGGCAATCACTGCGTCGGCACGCTCACGAAGGAGGAGTTCGCTGCGAATACGAAGGCTGCTGGCAGCTTTGAGAGCTTCGAGGCCGGTGGTGTGACCTTTGTCATTCTCGATTCCTGCTTCCGCAGCGACGGCACGCCGTATTCGCGGAAGAACTTCGACTGGAAGGACGCGAACGTTCCGAAAGACGAACTCTCCTGGCTCGAATCGCAGCTCAGTAAGGCCAGCGGTCCCGTCATCGTCCTCGCGCATCAGCGTCTCGATGCCGACAACGCCCACGCCGTGCAAAACGCCGCCGAAGTGCGCTCCCTGCTCGAAAAGTCCGGCAAGGTGCTCGCCGTCTTCCAAGGTCACTCGCACAAAAACGACTACCAGCAGATCGCGGGCATTCATTACACGACTTTGGTCGCCATGGTGGAAGGCAGCGGCGCGGAGAACAACGGCTACACGATGCTCGATGTGCTCCCGGATGGCTCGCTGCGCTTGAAGGGCTTTCGTCGGCAGGTGAAGCGCGTGCTGACGGCGGTTTGATCGGGCTTGCCCTTTCGGATCGCAGGCGTCAGTTGCCGCCATGAGCCCAACCCGCCCGGCCCGTGCCTCGCACATCTTCTTCTGGTCCCTTGTCTCGGCATTGGCGGGCTTTTTGTTTGGCTTCGATACGGTGGTCATTTCCGGCGCGGAGAAGACGATCCAGTCGCTCTGGGGGCTGAGCGACGGGCTGCATGGTTTCACGATGGCCTCAGCGCTGTATGGCACGGTGATCGGATCGCTGTGCGGCGGCTGGCCGACGGACCGCTGGGGGCGCAAGAAGACGCTGATCTGGGTGGGCGTGCTGTACTTTGTCTCGGCGGTGTGGTCGGGCATCGCGCCGGAGGTGGGGTCGCTCATCATTGCGCGCTTCATCGGCGGGCTGGGCGTGGGCATCTCCACGGTGGCCGCGCCGCTTTACATCGCGGAAATCTCGCCGCCGGAGCGTCGTGGCAGGCTTGCGGGCATGTTTCAGTTCAACATCGTCTTCGGCATTCTCGTCGCGTTTTTGTCAAACTACCTGCTCGGCGGCATCGGCGAGCATGCCTGGCGCTGGATGCTCGGCGTGGAGGCGGTTCCGGCGCTGATTTACAGCCTGATGTGCCTCACGCTGCCTGAGAGTCCGCGCTGGCTGCTCACGCGGAAAAAAGACCGTGCGCAAGGTCTCGCAGTGCTGAAGCTCATCCAGCCCGGCGCGAGTGATGATCAAATCCACGCTGTCGCCGATCACATCGTGGCCGCTGCGGCGGGGAGCCCTGCCTCCGCTCATGGATTCTGGAGCAGGAGGCTGCGTGTCCCCATCCTGCTGGCGTTCTTCATCGCGTTTTTCAACCAGCTCTCCGGCATCAATGCCATCCTCTATTTTGCCCCGCGCATCTTTGAGCTGACGGGTCTCGGCGCCAAGGCGGCGCTGCTGCAATCCGTCGGCATCGGCGTCACCAATCTCCTCTTCACCTTCGTCGGCCTGTGGCTCATCGACCGCCTGGGGCGGCGCACGCTGCTTTACATCGGCTCGTGCGGCTACATCGCCTCGCTCGGGCTCTGCGCGTGGGCGTTTTTCACGCAGCACTATGCCATCGTGCCCGTGTGCATCTTCGCCTTCATCGCCGCGCACGCCATCGGTCAGGGCGCGGTGATCTGGGTTTTCATCGCGGAGATTTTTCCGGACCAGCACCGCGCGGCGGGCCAGTCGCTCGGCAGCTTCACGCACTGGATCTTCGCCGCGCTGCTCACCACTTTTTTTCCTCAAATGGTCGCCGCATTCCCGCCCGGCTGGGTGTTCCTCTTCTTTTGCGGCATGATGGTGCTGCAGCTCGTGTGGGTGCGGCTCATGGTGCCGGAAACGAAGGGCGTGCCGCTGGAGGACATTGAGAAACAGCTCGGCATCGTTTAACCCCCGGGTGCTTCATGATTCACCTCTTTTCCTCCTCACTCGCCGTCCTGTTTTTGCTTGTTCACGCGAGCGTCTCTGCCGCGGACAAGCCTGTCACGATCTCCAGCCTTGCAGAGCTGGCGCAGGCTGCCGCGCAGAGCGGGCAGCAGGTGAAGATGAAGCCGGGGAAGTATCCACTGGCTGATTTCATCCCGCTGGAGTCGATCCCTGAGAGGCGGAAGGAGAAACGGTGGCAGTTCATCACCTTCAGCGGCAGCGACAACACCTTCGACCTCAGCGGTGTGATCATCGAACTCGACACCGCTTTGCGGCAGAAGCTGGGCTCGCCCATTCACACGGATGAGTTTCTCATCAGCGGCAGAAATGTGACCTTGAAAGGCCTGACGATCACGAGCCTGGGCAAGGGCATCGCCTTTGGCGGCGCGGTGCTGGGTGTCACGGGTCCGGGTGCGACACTGCGTGACTGCACGATCCATGTCGAAGGCTCCGCGCCGTATGGCTACGGAGATTTGCTGGGCAAAGGCGGGCACAAGCACAGCGGCATCCACATCACCGGCAGCCGCTCGCGCTTCATCGGCTGCAAAGTGTTGCAGAAGGCCTTTGGGCACGGTTTTTACCTCCAGGAAAACTGCGACGACGTGTTGTTTGAAAACTGCCACGTCGAAGGCGTGATGCGCCGCACGGATGACATGCTCGCCGAGACCTCAGGCATGGCCTTTGACCGGCAGTTCATGAGCGTGATCGTGAATCGCAGCGGCACCACGCGCATCCAGCCCGGCTACATGAAGGCGCTGAGCGAGGACGGCTTTCGCACCTACCACACGCATCGCGGCCTGGTGCTGAGGAACTGCACGGTGAGGAATATGCGCGGCGGCTTTGAGCTGCGCACGAAGTCCGCGCCGACGCTCGAAAACTGCACCGCCATCGCCTGTGAGCGCGGCTTCTGGGTAACGACCGGCGCGGTGCTGACGCAGTGCAAGGGCGACACCCAGCACGGTCCGCTGCTCTATGTGGAGGGCGACAAAGCCAGGGTGCATGTGCAACTGCTGCCGGCAGAAGCGGACAAGGTGAACGTGCATGCCATCGCCGCCATCTACGGCAGCGGCAACGAAGTGACGATCACCGCAAAAGGCCGCCGGGTGCATGCGCTGCCCATTTTGGTCGGCTTCACACCGCCCGCGATGGGTGAAATCGCCACCGCGCATAGCGAGCGCGCCGTGCGCGACCTGATCCTGCGCAATCAGACGACGATGCCCGTGGTGATCGGCGAGAAGGCGGAGAAATGCCAGATTTTCACGCGAGGACCCGTGAAGGAAAACAAGGGCCGGGAGATCGTCGTGACCGCCATCGATCCTTGATGGAAGATGTCCTCTCATGGCGTCGTCTCATGTGCCATGACGTTTCTTCCCCGCCTGTCAGCCTGCCTCATTCTCGCCTCACCATTCATCCAGGCTGTCGAGCCCGGCTTTGAGCCGATCTTTGATGGCAAGACGCTTGATGGCTGGAAGCACGGCGGCAACTGGGCTGTCGTGAATGGCGAGATCGCTCGCGTGAAGAAAGGCGGCTCGCTGGTGTATGAAAAGGCGAAGGTGCCGGATGACTTTGAGCTGCGCTTTGAGTGGAAGGTCGCGCAGGGCTGCAACAGCGGCGTGTATTACCGGCCGGGGCAGTATGAATATCAATTGCTCGACAACGCGAACAGCCCTTACGGCGAAAACCCGCGTCAGGCGGCTGCGTCGCTGTTTTTTGGCATGGCTCCGACGAAGGATGTCGTGAAGCCGCATGGCGAATGGAACGAGGGGCGCATCGTGTGCCAAGGCACGGTCATCCAGCACTGGCTGAATGGTGAGAAGGTCATTGATTTCGATTACACGGACCCGCGTTGGTTCAATGAGCTGGAAGTGCTGCGCATCCGTGGCGGTGATTTGACGAAGCTGGGCGCGAATCTCTCGCTGCAAGATCATGGAGCCGATGTGGGGTTCAGAAATCTGCGTTGGAGGGCGATTCCGGCCTCGGAGAAGCTCGTGAGCGAGAATTTGACGCCGATGACGATTCCCGATGGCGCATTGAGAAAGGAGCAGGAGCGCATCAACAAGATGCTGGCGGGCAAAAAGGGCGAATGGCGGCATGAAGAGGTGAAACGCCTCAAAGCAGACGAAGCGCATCAAGGTGTCGCCGTGGATGCGGAGCACTTTTATGCGATCACGAATGCCGCCATCGGTAAATACCGAAAAGACAGCGGTGAACGCGTCGGTGGCTGGAAAGAGACCGCTGGCCGCATCAAGCATCTCAACGCCGGAATCGTGCTGGATGGCAAATTGTGGTGTGCGCACTCAAATTACCCCGAGATGCCGATGAAAAGCTCCGTGGAGGTGTTTGATGCGAAGTTGATGCAGCACCTCGAAAGCATTGATCTGACGAGCGTGGGCGGTTCGCTCACCTGGGTGGATCGTCGCGATGGCTGGTGGTATGCCTGCTTCGCGCAATACGCGAAAACGGGCGATCCGGCGCGAACTCGAGTCGTGCGCTTTGATTTGAGTTGGAAGCCAGCAGCCGAAATTCGCTTCCCAGCCGAGATGGTGGCGAAGTTTGGCAAGAACAGCAGCTCCGGCGGCAGTTTCGGCCCCGACCGCCATCTCTTCATCACCGGCCACGACGCGCAGGAGTTGTATGTGCTCGATCTGCCCGTCGAAGGCGATGTTTGGACGTGGAAGAGAGCGATTCCGATCTCCGCGCACGGCCAAGCCTTCGCATGGGATCGCGGCGCTCCTTCACTCCTCTACTCCATCGACCGAAAGACGAAGGAAGTGATCGTTTCGCGGGTCATGCGTTGATGCCTTCAAGAGCGCATTCTTTGCGCTCCATGTGGTGGGTGTGCTGGCGGGATCAAACAAAGAGGATGGGTGGTGTCCCGTTTTTGACACAGATGAAGACGTGAGGCTGCGTCAGTCCTTCTGCCCCCAGACCCGCGGGGTCTTGAAGTTTGGAGACACTGGAGCGCTTTTCGGCGGGACGGCTTCGGCGGCGTAGGTGTCCAGCCGGGCGCGGAGTTCGGCGACTTTTTCGGGGTTTGTGGAGGCGAGGTTGGTTTTCTCGTTGGGGTCGGTGGCGAGGTCGAAGAGCTCCACGGCGGGTCCATCTGCTTTCTTTTTGCCTTTGGCCTTCTTGGCTTTGGCCTTGGGCTCGGCGCTCTCTTCCGTCTCGGTGGCATTGCCGCCGATCACGAGCTTCCAGTCACCCATGCGGATGGCTCCGTTGGCAGGGGTGGTGTTGAGCAAAATGGCGTCGTGAGGTGAGGCGGCACCTTCGCTGATGGCGGGCCAGGCATCGCGACCATCGAGTGGCAGTTTTTGCTCCAGGGAGACTCCGGCCAGCTTCAGCAGTGTGGGATACATATCGACGATGTGCAGCGGGGCCTTGACGGTGCTGCCAGCAGGGATTTTGCCGTCCCAGGTGGTGAAGGCGACGACGCGTGTGCCGCCTTCATAGAGGGTGCCTTTGCCAGCGCGGAGCGGGCCGTTGTCGGTGATCTCGCCGGGGCTGGGGCCACCGTTGTCGCTGGAGAAAATGAAGAGCGTGTCCTTTCGCATCCCGGCGGCGGCGATGGCCGCAGCGATCTGGCCCACGGCCTCGTCCATGGCAGTGAGCATGCCTGCATACTTCTGGCGGGTGCCTTTGAGGTCGGGGTAGGCGTTCGAATAGCTTTCCGGCACCTGATAGGGGCCGTGGACGGCATTGAAGGGCACATAAAGGAAGAGCGGCTTCGTTTTGTCGCGCTCCTGGATGAGACGGACAGATTCCTTGGCCAAAAGATGGGTGGAGTAGCCTTCGTCGCGATTTTCTTTGTCATCGCGGTGCCAGTCGTGACCGCCATCGCGATCATGGGTGAAGTAGTCGAGCGCGCCGTTGTAGTGGCCATACTGATGATCAAACCCGCGCTGCATGGGCAGGTAGGCGGGCTGGAAGGTGCCGAGATGCCATTTGCCGACGATGGCAGTTTCGTAGCCGCCTTCCTTCAGGGCCTGCGGCAGGGTGCGCTCCTCCAGGGGCAGGCCGTATTCCGCCCAGGGGCGGACCACGCCGACCTGCAATCCATGGCGCATCGGGTAGCGGCCCGTCAGGAGTGCTGCGCGAGTCGGCGAGCAGACGGGCTGGACGTAAAACTGATCCAGAATGGCACCGGCCTTCGCGAGTTTGTCCAGATGCGGGGTCTGGATGGCTTTCCCGCCCATGAAGCCGCAATCGGCACGCCCGAGGTCATCCGCCAGCATGAAGACGATGTGCGGGCGCTGGGTTTCGGCGGATACCCAGACGGCAATGGCGAAGAAGAGCGCTGTGAGGAAGGTGGCTTTCATGAGCGCGCCTTAACGCAGGTTGAGAGGCCGTGTTGCATCACATCGATGGGCGCACCTTGCCATGCGGCACGCTGACGTGGGGATGATCCGCCGCGAGGAAGCGCCACGGGAAATCCACGGCCTGGCTGATGCCAACACGGATGTCAGTCACGACATGCGTGGTTCGATTTGGGCAGCGCAGACCACACTCGGCTGGCCGCTGCCGCCCGGTCATGATCGTGCCGTGGTGATCGCCGGTGATACCCAGGGCCATGCCGAGCTTGCCCGGGCCGGAGCAGAGCTCGTGCAGCTTTTGCTTGTTCCGTCGTTCCTGCATCTTTTCGATCCCCTGACGCGGCTCCAGTGCCCGGATGAGGATCAGGCCGTCACGTCCACCGCCTTTGACGAGCAGGTTAAAGAGCCAGTACATGCCGTAGTTTAGATACACATAGGCGGTGCCGGGCGACTGCTTTTGCATGAACTCCCGTGCGCTGGGGCGTGATGCCGTGTGGCAGGCCGGGTCTCCCTCTGCGGCATAGGCCTCCGTCTCCACGATGATGCCGGAGCAGCCCTGCCACTCCAGTTCCACGCCGATGAGATCGTGGGCCACGGTCAGGACATCGCGCTCGAAAAAGTCAGATTTCAGGAAAGGGGCGGGCATGGCGTCAAGATGGCACAGGGGCTGCGAGGAGTGAAATTTCCTGCCACGCGTATTTGAGTCCGGCGGCGGACTCGTCTAGTCTCGGCACTCTTTCACTTCCCCGAACACCCTTTTCATCCCCTGCCCTGCCATGCCGAAGATCATCGAAATGCCCAAGCTCAGCGACACCATGACCGAGGGCACCATTGCCAAATGGCTCGTCAAAGCAGGTGACAAAGTGACCACCGGCCAGAGCGTGGCAGACGTGGAAACCGACAAGGCCACGATGGAGATGCCCTGCTTCTTCGAGGGCACGCTGCACCAGATCATCGTCCAGGCTGGTGAAAAGGCCCCCCTCAGCGCTCCTCTCGCCGTTGTTTTGGCAGATGGAGAGGAAGCCCCTGCCAATCTCGACGAGATCATCGCCAAAGCCAAAGCCGCTGCGGTTCCTGTGGTGAAGGAAGAGAAGAAACCTGCCGCTGGTGCTGCTGCCAAGAAGGCCGTTTCTGCTCCTGGCCCGCGCCTGCCCACCGCCCCACAGCCTGCCCGCCGCGCTGCTGCGGCCAGTGATGTCCGAGTGAAAGCCAGCCCGCTGGCTCGCAAGATCGCTGCAGAGAAGGGTGTGGATTTGACCTCCCTCGTGGGCACCGGCCCTGGCGGACGCATCGTCCGTGAAGATGTGGAACACGCCCCTGTCGGTGGTGCCAGCGTTGCCCGCGGTCCAGCCACCCCGGCCATCCGCCCCGTCTGCGGCCCTGAAGATGAGCGTGTGCCTACCAGCACCATGCGAAACATCATCGCCGAGCGTCTGCTGGCCTCGAAGACCCAGATCCCGCATTTCTACCTCCAGATCGAGATCGACTCCGCTCCGCTTATGGACTTCCGCGCGCATCTCAATGCCAGCGCTGAAAAGACCGGCGGCGTGAAGTACACCGTCAACGACTTCATCCTCAAGTCCGTCATCCGTGCCGCCCAGGCCCAGCCTGCGATCAATGCCGCTTGGGATGGTGACGCCGTCGTGAAGTACAAATCCGTCGGTCTCAGCGTCGCCATCGCCATTGATGACGGCCTCGTCACTCCCGTCATCAAGCAGGCTGAGAAAAAGACCCTCGCCGAGATCAGCGCTGCCGTGAAGGACCTTGCCGCCAAGGCCAAGAACAAGAAGCTCAGCCCGGATGACTTCGCGGGTGGCACCATCACGGTGTCGAACCTCGGTGCCTTCGGCATCGACCAGTTCTCCGCCATCATCAATCCTCCGCAGGCCGCCATCCTTTCCATCGGCAGCATCCGCAAGGTGCCTGTCGTGAATGACAAAGGAGCCGTCGTGGCCGGACAGCGCATGTGGATCGGCCTCAGTGGCGATCACCGCGTCGTCGATGGTGCCGTGGCCGCCACCTTCCTGGCGGAGATGCGCAAGCTGCTGGAAAATCCGGCTCTCATGCTGGTCTAGTCGCCACTACTTCCCACGCCACCACCAGGCGATGAAGTGCCCCAGCCCACTGAACTTGTGGGTTGGGTCCACCCATCGCTCAATCACATAAAAGGCGAAGTAGTAGGCGCGACAAAAGCCCCAAACGCAGAGTGCGAGCAGCAGTGCCGTGCGCCAGCTCCAGTTCTCCACAAGCAAGATCGCGGCGGACATCATGCCGATCAGTAGAAAGAGCCAGCCTTTGAGCCACATGGCCTTGGTGGATTGTAGGTCTTTCATCGTGAGATTGACCGAAAATCTATTCACCCGCCGACGAAGCCAAACTTCGCGAGCTGCTCCTCGATGATCTTCTCGCAGATGGCGAGCTGCTTTTCACGCTCACGACGGCCATCGTCAGCAATGGCCTGGAGGGCATCGATGTCGTAGAGGAAGACTCCGTCGATGTCGTTCACATGCGGATCCACATCACGCGGCACGGCGATGTCGATGATGAGCAGCGGCTCCCAACGGCGTTTGCGCATGACATCGCGGATCAGCTCCGGCTTGATGATAAAATGCGGCGCGCTGGTGCTGGAGATGATGACATCCACCTCATGCAGCGCGGACTCCCATTCATCGAAGCGGATAGCTTTGCCCTTCATCTCCGCCGCCATCTCGACGGCACGGTCGTGGCTGCGATTCGAGACGATGATGCTGTGCGCGCCGCGTGAGAGCAGGCTCTGCGCGCAGGTGCGGCTCATCTCGCCAGCACCCACGAGCATGACGCGGCACTTGTTGAGGTCGTGAACCTTTTCCGCGAGATCGACCGCCACGCTGCCGACACTGGTGGAGCCGCGCTGGATGCTGGTCTCGTTGCGCACTTTTTTCCCGACGGTGAAGGCCTGCTGGAAGAGCTTGTTCAGCGTGCGGCTGGTCGTGCCAGCGCCGAGCGCAGTCTGGTAGGCGGCTTTGACCTGGCCGAAGATCTCTGTTTCCCCGAGCACCATGCTGTCCAGCCCGCTGACGACGCGGAAGAGGTGCCTCGCAGCCTCGGCGGAGTCGAGCTTGTAGGTCACGAGCGCCTCCGCCTGATCGGGAGCGAGCTCGAAACGCTCGATGAGATACCTGATCAGCGTGTCATGAGCCGCCTGAGGCTGGCCATGCGCGTGCGTGGCGTAGAGTTCGACACGGTTGCAGGTGCTCAGGACCACGCCTTCCTCGAAGCCGGGCAGACCACGCACCTGCTGCACTGCCTCAGGCACCTGAGCTTCGGGGAAGGCCACACGCTCGCGCACCTCCACGGGTGTGGTGCGGTAGTTCAGGCCGAGGCAGACCAGTTGGGAAGGTGCAGGTGCTGCGTCAGCCATGAGTCGTCACGAGCCAGAGAGAGATGAAAGGGATGACAAACCCGACCGCAGCCAGCCACGCCGTCTGCCGTGGCGACAGCACATGCCGCCACATGATGAAGCCGATCACGGCATACAGCCCCCAGACTGCCCAGGCAAAGATCAGCTTGGGATTCGAGATGGGCGTGGTCAGTTTGAAGGAGATCGCGAGGCTGGCGCTGAGCAGGATCAGGCCGAGCAGGACGAGCCTTTGGATGGCCTTGGCCAGATCCTGAATCGGAGGCAGTTGGTAAAACAACCCGCCGATGCGATGCCTTTTCAAAAAGCGCTCCTGCAGCAGGTACATGACCCCCGTGGTGCAGGCCAGGGCAAAGGCGGCATAGGCGATCAGCGCCAGTGCCGCGTGCATCTCGACATAGGGGTCGATCTTCGCCTTCAAGCTGTAGTCGGGGAAGGCGTTTGGCACCGCGAGTGCCAGCACATGCATGGCAGTCACCAGCGGTGCGGTAAAGATACCCAGCAGGGACACGCGATACGCCGGCCCGACGAGGAAGTAGAGCAGCACCACGCTCCATGAAATGAATACGAGCACATCCGAGAGGCTTTTCATCGGGCACTGCTTCACAGCCTCGCCACGCAGATAGACGGCTCCGGTTTGCAGCACGAAGCCGATTAGCATCGGAATCCACTGGCGGTTCGTGCGCCAGTGGCCGCTGAGCAGCGCACGCACGGTGGGCACCACGGCCGCGAGAAAGGCGGCGGTGGCGAGCAGGAGCAGTTGGCGGTCGGCTGGCATGACGGGCGGGGAGTTACGCGAGAATCAACGCTGCTGGCAACTGCGAGTTCACTTCGCATCTTGTCGGCAGCGACTCTTTTTCGCGCCCGCGACCACCTCTCTTGACTCCACCCCATCTCCTCTCCTACTGCCAGCATGACTCCTCCCGATTGGCAAAACTGGAAGCCCGCCGTGCTCGCCACGCTGATGTTCATCGTCGATGAGGAGAAAGAAAGCGTGCTGCTCATCCGCAAAAAGCGCGGTCTTGGTGCCGGCAAGATCAATGGCCCGGGCGGCAAGATCGATCCTGGCGAGACCAGTCTGGAATGCGCCGTGCGCGAGACCCAGGAAGAGCTGGGAGTCACCGCGTTTGATGCCGTGAAGCATGGCGAGCTCTGGTTCCAGTTTGTCGATGGGCTCGCACTCTATGTCGATGTCTTCCGCTCCACCCGCTGGGAGGGCGAGGCCGTCGAGACGCCGGAGGCCATCCCGCTTTGGACATCCATGGCCGAGCTGCCCTTTGATCAAATGTGGGCGGACGACCGCTTCTGGCTGGCTGAGGTGCTGCTCGAAAAGAAGCACTTCATCGGCAAATTCCTCTTTGATGACGACTCCATGCTCACCAGCGAGATGGAGTGGCTTTGATTATGATCACAAAAAAGGCTGTCTGGTTCACAGACAGCCTTGATGGTTGGAAATCGGTTGGATTGTCCCGACAACGAGCTTGGGGGGGAAATTAAGCAGCAGGAGCGCCTTCAGCGGCACCTTCTGGAGCCTTCGGCATCGTGAAGCGGAAGCGGATCTTGCCACGCTTGGCAGCAGCACGGGCTTTGCGCTTGGTGCGCTCTTTCGGAGTTTCGTGGGCGCGCAGGCGGCGAACTTCTTCGAAGATGCCTTCCATTTCGAGCTTCGTCTTGAGGCGCTTCAGAGCGCGGTCGATAGGCTCACCTTTGCGGATTTGAACTTCGGGCATGGCTAAAAGAGGAAAGAGGGACTGGGTTTGAAAAAGGGCCGCGATACTACGGTCCTGACTTCATCCGTCAACCGGAAAGATGACAGCGCTGATCTCCCACCCCTGAACCAAGCCCCTCCTGCGTAAAAAAATCTAATTTACAAGACACGCATCCGTTATACCGACGCCTCATGCCCAAAAAACCTGCTTCCACGCCCAAAACCATCACCGAAGACATTGGCCCCGAGGCCATCAATGAAAACCTCGGCAAACGAGTGAAGAAGCTGCGTGGAGATCGTGGTTGGTCGCTGGAGGAACTGGCAAATGTGAGTGGTGTGAGCCGCTCGATGCTGAGCGAGATCGAGCGTGAGAAGGCGAACCCGACACTGACCGTGACCTTCCGCATCGCCCGTGCCTTTGGGCTGACTTTGCAGGAACTGATCGAGAGCGCGGAAGCCAGCGCCTCGAAGATCCAGGTCATCCGTGCCAGTGACCGCGCGCAGGTCTATCGCAGCGACAAACACCATGAGATCCGCACGCTCTCACCGCTGAATTTGGAGAAGGACGTGGAGTTTTACGAGGTCAGCCTGAAGCCCGGTGGAGCTCTGCGCAGCCAGCCGCATTTCGAGGGCACGCGCGAGTTTTTGACGGTGGAAGAAGGCACGGTGCGCATCGAGTCTGGCACGGATGTCGAAGACCTCACCAAGGGTGACTCCGGCACCTACCGTGCCGATGTGCCGCACGCCATCGTGAACACTGGCAAGGGCGAGGCACTCGTCTTCCTCGTCGTCATTTACCGCTGATCCATTTTCCCAATCCAACCATGAAAGTACCAACCTGCCTGCTGTTCCTTTTGGGCGCAGCCTCCTGTCTCGCTCAAATGCCCGCCGAACTCGTGAATGCCGAGCGCGGGAAGATTCTCCAAGGCGTGAAGTCCGTGCCAAAGGCCGGCGCGCCTGGACCTGTCGGTATCTGGGGCACCGTCGCCTTTCCCATCCTTTCTGCACCCGATAAAGATGGCGTCGAGATCGCCGTGGCGGCAGCAGCGGGGTATGCGAAAGGGCGTATCATCCTCTTCGGCCACAACAGCTACCTCGATGGCACGGCGGGTGGAGATCACGCGAAGCTCATCGAGAACTGCGTGAAATGGGCAGGCGCAAAGGACAACCCGCGCGTCGGTTTGAAAGGCGTGAAAGCAGGCGGCTTCGAGGCGAGCGGCTTCCGTGCTGAGACCTTTGATGCGGTGGACTCGAAGAGCCTGAACGACTTCGATGTCGTGGTGATCAACATTCAGGGCGTCACCAGTCCTGAGGAAGGTGCCGCTATCTCGGAGTTCATCAAGAAAGGCGGTGGCGTCATCGCAGGTATGACGGGCTGGGCTTTCGGCCAGACGAGCGGCGGGAAGGAACTCTCGCTGGCCCATGGCGTGAATCAGGCGCTCATGCCTGCGGGCGTGGCCATCACGGACATGAGTGCTTTTGATAATCTGCGCAGCTTCGAAGCACGAGTGGATCTGCCGCCAATGATGAACGCCGCTACGGCCATCACCGCGATCAAAAAGCAGCGCGAAGGTGGGCCTGCGCTTGATCCAGTGGCGATCAAACAAGGCACCAATGCCATCCAGATCGCCCTCGCTGCACAACCACCGGACCGCAGCAGCCTGCGCGATGCTGTGACTTCCGCGCTTGGCAATGCTGGCGACTCTGCCGGGCCGCTGCCGACACCGGAGACTCCACTCACTACAGCCAAAGACAACGCCGCACGACTCCGCCTCGGCATGGAGACTCGGGTGCTTCGCCTCGCCGGTGGTGAGACGACGGCTGCACATCCGGCCCACGTCTTTTTCCCTGGCAAAGCAGAGGCCGATGCGCCGCGCATCACCCGCGAAGTCAGCGTGAATCCCACCATCCCTGGCTGGGCCAGCACCGGACTCTATGCCGCTGCTGGGGAGACGATCAGCGTCACTGTTCCCACCGCCATCGCCGAGCAGGGCTATGCTGTGCGCATCGGCTGTCACAGTGACACGCTGTATCATCTCGACTCCTGGCAGCGCGCGCCAGACATCACGAAATCCAGCTCCATCGCCACGGCTGAAACCAAGACGGCGAGCGCCTTCGGTGGGCTGATTTACATTGAGGTTCCAGGCCGTACGAAGGAGACCGTCGCCTTCACCGCCACGATCAAAGGTGCCATCGCCGCACCTCTCTTCGTGCTGGGCCAGCACACGGACGAGCAGTGGAACACTGAGATCAAAAAGCAGCCTGGCCATTGGGCTGAACTGGCCTGTGCGAACCTCATCATCACCTGCCCAACGGAAGTCGCTCGCACGATCAATAACCCCACCGAGCTGATGACCTTCTGGCAAAAAGTCGTCGAGGCGCAGGACGACGTGAGCAATCAAGCCATCGAGCGCAAACGCCCCGAGCGCATCGTCTCAGACATCCAGATCAGCGCCGGCTACATGCACAGCGGTTATCCCATCATGATACCGACGAGCGCCGCTCCGGAGATGGTCACCTTTGGCCGCATCAAGTTCCCTGGCTGGGGCTTCTACCACGAGATCGGTCACAACCACCAGCGAGGCACATTTACTTTTGACGGCACGGGCGAAGTCACGAACAACGTCATCGGCATGTATTGCTACCACGAGGTCCTGAAAAAGGACTGGCTCATCGGCCACACAGCCATCACCGAGGAGGCACGCCGCGAGAATGTGCAGAAGATCAAACGCGCCTCCGACAAATGGCAGACGTGGAAGAGCGACCCCTTCCTCGCCCTCACCACCTACATCCAGATCATGCAGGAATTTGGCTGGGAGAGCTGGCGCAAATACCTGCACAGCTTCGCCGACACCAGCTTCGGTCCCGCACCGAAAGATGATGCCGATGCGCGGGATCAATTCCTCATCCGCTACTCAAAGGTCGTGAACAAAAACCTCGGACCCTTCTTCGACTTCTGGGGCATCCCAGTCAGCTCAGGTGCGAAGGAGCAGGTCAGCAAACTGGAGGCATGGATGCCGAAGGGCATCTGATCCGCCGCCCGACAATTCATTTGCAGCCTGCACAAGGTCTGGAATCATGGGCGCGCTAGCCCTCGTTGCCTGAGTGGCGGAATTGGTAGACGCGCCAGACTTAGGATCTGGTTGGGAAACTAGTGCAGGTTCGAGTCCTGTCTCAGGCACCAACCCTTGGTTTACAAGGGTTTGTGACGCCTGCGGAAACTCGCATTCTCGCGTGAAAATTCTGCGGCTGTGCACCGGCTGTGCATCTGTAGCGACCAAAACACGCCCCGGCAGACGCTCGCCGCCCGCGCCTTGGTGAGAATTTCCCGGCCTCCAAATCCATTCCAGAGGCTCCTATCTGATCCCCTCGGCACTTCGTCCGCCCCGGTGTTCCTACTTTGTCAGGAGGTGGGCAGGCGATACAATAGACCGCTCCAACTGCTCCACAGGGCGCTGATCTGATACTACAGCACCGTTGCCACTTCTGCTCTCATCATCCCCCAGAGTCGTAGAAGCTCGCCAGAGGCCACAGAGACGCCCACACAGGCGTTGCCTGCCTCAGTCCTGCACTTGGCACTCCCCGGCGATCTCCAGCGCCTTCACAGCATTCTCTTATCTCATCCCCTGGCACCCGGCAAAAAAGAAAAAGAGGGACGGCCCGGCTGTGTGGCTCGGATCACTTCGCATTCATCGCTTGGCAGTGTGCATCAAAAATGATACACTCACGCCAAGCAAGACTTTCCACCCGTGCCCGCACCGCGCCCCCTCAACGTCGTTTTCTACCGCTCCGCCTCTGGCAATGAGCCGGTGCGGGATTGGTTGAAGGACTTGCCCGCTGACGAGCGCCGCACCATCGGCGAGGACATCAAAACCGTGCAATACCGCTGGCCCCTTGGAATGCCGCTGGTGGACAGCCTCGGTGATGGCCTCTGGGAGGTGCGCACCCGCCTGCCCTCACGCATCGCCCGCACCCTTTTCATCGTCCATCAGGAGGAGATCGTTCTCCTGCATGGCTTCATCAAAAAGACCCAACGCACCCCAACGGAGGACAGGGCGCTAGCCCTGAAACGCAAACATGCCTACACCCAAAACAGCCAAAGCTAAGAACCCCCATCGCGGCAGCAGCTTCGACAGCTTCCTTGCCGAGGAGGGCATTCTTGAGGAAGTCGAGGCCGTCGCCATCAAGCGCGCCATCGCGCTCAAGATTTCGGATCTCATGCAAAAGGGCGGCGTCTCAAAGGTCACTTTGGCCCGCCGCATGTCCACCTCACGCGCCCAGCTCGACCGCCTGCTCGATCCTGAAAACCCCAGCGTCACCCTCGGCACCATCTCACGCGCTGCCAAAGCACTTGGCCGCAAAGTCAGGCTGGAGATGGTGAAGGCGTAGGGTTACTCTTTCATGGGTTTTGAGCAGTCGGCGGTTATTCAAAAGAGGCTTCGCGAGGCTCATCGCCATACTCAGGTAGCACACGGTTAGGCGGAGAATTCTGTCCCTGCTAATGCAGGCTTTTTCCCGCGTCCTGAAATCTCCCGAAAGGGCGGCTTTGTCACTCGGGTATCTCACTGCGGCATTGCAAACCCTCACGGGATTCGCTTTCTCTGCACTCTCACCATGAAAAAATACAACGTCGGCGTCATTGGATACGGCTGGGCTGCCACGGCCCACATCGAAGCAATCAATAAAACCAAGCAGGCCCAAGTCACGGCCATCTACTCTTCCCGCCCGCTGGATGAGGCGGAGTTGAGCGCGAAGCATGGCGGCAAGATCAAGGCCTACCAAGACATCGACGCGATGCTGGCGGACCCGGACATCGACGTGGTGGACATCACCAGCTACCCGAGCCAGCACCGCAATCAGGCCGTGGCCGCTGCGAACGCAAAGAAGCACATCATTTTGGAAAAGCCGATGGCAAACTCGCTCCAGGAAGTGCGCGAGATCGTCGCGGCAGCGAAGGCGAACGGCGTGAAGGGCTGCGTGTGCTTCGAGTGCCGCTACTCCGGCCAGTTCCAATCCACCAAGGCAATCATCGACCAAGGTCTGCTTGGCGACGTGCATTACGGCGAAGTCGATTATTACCACGGCATCGGCCCCTGGTATGGTCAGTTCCGCTGGAACATTGGCAAGAAAGACGGCGGCAGCGCCCTGCTCACGGCTGGCTGCCATGCTTTGGATGCCCTGCTCATGGTCATGCCGGGTGAGGTTGAGAGCGTGACGAGCTTCAGCACGAAGTCGAAGAGCGAAATCTTCGCCCCGTATGAATACGACACCACTAGTGTGACGCTGGTGAAGTTCAAAAATGGTGCCGTCGGCAAAACCGCCGCCGTGGTGGACTGCCTCCAGCCCTACTACTTCCATACCCATCTCGTCGGCAGCGAAGGCAGCCTTTTGGATAACAAACTGCACTCAAACAAGCTGAAGACGGACAAAAAAGCCTGGGGCCAGCTCTCCATGCACATGCTCGACAGCGGCGATGTGAGTGATCATCCCTACCAGACACAGTTCCAGGCATTCTTCGATGCGCTCGATGAGGGCAAAGACATGCCTCTCACCAGCTTCCAGGAATCCCTGCGCAGCTTCGAGGTCATCTTTGCCTCTGACAAGAGCGCCGAACTCGGCGGCAAACCGGTGGCGATCAGCGAGCTGGGCTGATCTTCATCCTGTGACACTTACAGGGCACTGACGCGATCTGCGTCAGTGCCCTTTTTCATGGGCGGCTCAGCCTTTAAAGATCACAAACTTCCGGCAGAGGAAATTCACCAGCACCGAGGTGAAGATGAAGCCGAGCTGGGAAATGGTGGATGGCAGCCCCAGCCCCTCCGCCAGCCAATGCACGACAAAAGCACCCGGGAAGAAGCCGATGGCACTGATGATCCAGAAGAGGATCATCTCCATCCATTTGCTATGTCTGCCCGGAGTGAAGACGAAGGCGATGTTCAGGAAATACGCGACCAGTGTGCCGAAGGGCCAGGCGATGGCGTTGTTGAGCACGAGGTTGTGGCTGCGCACTGCTTCTGAGATGACCTGGCCATCCACCAGCATCCCTTTTCCAGCGGGGAAAAGCGTGAGTGACAGGGCGATCATGACACCATTATGAGCCACCGCCGCCGCCGCACCGCACATGCCATATTTCATGAACTGCAGCATCGGGTGTGCATCGCGGCTGATGAGGGCACTCCAGATCGTGGGCAGGTCGTTTTGGCGGATGAACCGCCACGCGGCGGTGATGAGGACAAGCATGGCGGGCTTTGACACAAAGGGGCGAAGGCGCAAGCGGCCATGTGCTCATCTGGCAATAATCACCGGCGCGATTTCAGGAAGCGCTCCAGGTCTTCGAGGAAACGGGCGACGCTGTCGTTCGGCTTGATTTCCTGGGCGCGCTTCAGCAGTGGCACGGCGAGGTCATACTTGCCAGTGCCTGCCAGAAGCTGGGCGTGGCGGACTTTCGCCGTGGCTTCAAACTCGGGCACGCTGGCGGCCTGCTCGAAGCGGGCGATGGCTTTTTCATTCTCGCCCTTGCCCTGGTAATACTGGCCGAGCAGCACGAGCGAGTCGCCATCCAGCGGGTCGAGAGCGACGATGCTTTCGAGGCTCTTGGCGGCCTGATCCTCCTTGCCGGCGGCCATGTCGATCTTGGCCTCCACCTTCAGCAACTTGCGCTGATCAGCAGGTTTCAGCTCACCCTTCGCGGCTTTTGACACGCGCTGAACGAGTTCGCGCGCGGCATCGTAGCCCTCACGGCTGAGCAGGATATCGGCGGCGCGCAGTGGGCGCTCGACACCGGAGGCGACGCCGGCCTTTTCAAAGGCGCGCAGGTAAGCATCTGCGGCGACGTCGAGCATGGACTCGTTGATGTAGATGTCACCCAGCGTGCTGAGCTGCTCGGCGGTGAGCTTGCCGAGTTTGTCCATGATCTCGTAGTTGGCGGCGGCGGCGAGGCTGTTTTTCTGGCCGAGATAGGCGCCTGCTTGGAGATCCCAGAGGCTGGCGTCGTTGGGGTTGGCTTCGATCAGCCGATTGAGGATGGAGATGATCTCCGCCCACTTTTCCTGCCGCAGCAGCGCCTGGATCAGCCCCATCTCCCAGTCCTTCACATCAGGGCGGAGGATCATTGCATTGCGGAAGGCTCCCTCGGCGGCAAGGAATTTTTCGATGCCGAGATACGACACACCCAGCAGACCGAAGGTGGTACCATCACTGGAGCCGAGACGGATGGCCTCCGTGAAGTGCTGGATGGATTTCGCGTGATTGCCACCCTGAACATAAAGGATGGCCAGATTGTTGTGGGCCTGGCGATAGTCGGGGAATTTTTCGATGGCCTTGAGGAAAAACTTCTCAGCCTCCACACGGCGGTCTTTTTGGAAAAGGATGTTGCCGATGGCGAACTCCATGCGCGCGCTGGCTCCGGGCACGGCGGAAAGTTTGAGGAGGTAGTCGAGCGCCTTGTCGGCATCGCTTTGGATCAGTTTGGAGACCTGCTCGTAGTCGGCGGATTCGTTGTCATCGCGGAAGGGGGGCTCGATCTCTGAATTGATGCCAAAGCTGCCAACGAGGTGCTTTTGGAAGACGGGATTTTCCCACAGGGATGGCAGCGGGCCTGCGGCATGGGCGCTGGCAGCGGCTATCAGCAGGGCGGGGAGAAGGATCGTTTTCATAACAAAAGAGGTGATTTCAGCGGCCGTAGTTGAAGGGCTGCATGGTTTTCATGGGCACACGTTTGCCACCACGGGTGCCGGGCTCGAAACGCCATTGTTTGATGGCATCAAGGGTTGGCTGGTTCAGGGCTGGATTCGGAGTGCTGATGATCTGGGGGCTCTGCACGCGGCCCTGAAGATCGACAATGAACTGCACCTTCACCGTGCCGCTGGCTCCGGCTTTTCTAGCAGCGGGTGTGAGCCTCGGCATGACGGTGGAGACAGGGCGGGGCTTCACTTCATCTCCACCAAAGGAGAAGGCGTTCATCGCCTGGTTCGCCACGGCGCCGCTCATGGCGTTGTTCAGGATGGCCGCACCTGTGCCGCTTGGATTCAGCGCCCCTGAAATGTCTGCCAGTGAGGCGAGCGGCTGCTGCATCTCGGGCGGCGGCTCCTCGGGCTCAGGCGGTGGCGGCGGCTTGTCCTCCAGCAGGCTTTCCTGCGGCGGGGTGTCGGTGATGGTGGCCACACTGCGGGTGAATTCCTTTTTCTGCGCACCGCCGGTGACGATCTGAAGACCGGGCAGAATGCCGAACACAAAGGCTGTCATGAGGATGCCAAAGCCGTTTGCCGACACCACGCGCCCGATGAACAAAGACATGCCGCCTTTGCCACTCTGGAGCCGTTGAGGTGTGTCCGCCGGGGCGCTCATGAGTCAGTGAAATCAGTTCTTCGCGGTGGAGAGGGAGACCTTCATGGCTCCGCCGAGCTTGGCCTCGTCCAGCACGCGGGCAAACATGCCGGTGGGTGCCTTTTCATCGGCCTGAATGATGACGGGCGTGTCCGCCTCCTTATCGACAAAACGGCGCACGATAGGCTGCACGCCGCTGATGCCGATCTCCTTCCCACCATAGACGATGGCTCCCTCCGCCGTGACGGCGATCATGACGCTCTGCTTCTCCAAGTTCGCGCCGGAGGATGCCTGCGGCTTGTCCACCTCCACACCGGTCTCCTCCACGAAGGTGGTGGTGACGATGAAGAAAATCAGGAGGATGAAAATACAGTCGATCAGCGGGGAGATGTCGATCGCTGCTTCTTCCTCGGGTTCGTTGGAGCTTCCAAATCTGGCCATGGTGATGGGTTCGTGGGGTTAATCGGCGTCCGGGTCCTGATGGCGACTGAGCTTCAGCACGCGCTGGCAGCAGGCGTTTTGGAGATGCTCCAGGAAGCCCTCAAATTTGTTCCGTTTGCCCGTGAGGACGTAGTGCAGAAAGTAACCTGGCAGGGCGACCATGAGGCCGGTCTCCGTGGTGATGAGCGCCTCGGAAATGCCGCCTGCGATGACGTTCATCGTCTTTTCACCTCCGCCGCCTTTGGCCAGGCCCATGAAGGTGGTAAGCATGCCCGTCACGGTGCCGAGCAGCCCCCACAAGGGCGCGGCTGCAACGGCGATCTGGATGAACTTCAGGTCACGGTCCACGCCGGGGATTTCCTCCGTCACCACTTCCTGGAAGGCGGTCTCCACCTCCTGATAGCTGCGTTCGTTGTCCAGTTCCACGCCGTGGAAATTGATGTAGCGTTTGGCCGAATCAAAAACGACGGCGCTGGCCGCATGGTCGCCGCTGAGTTTGGTGACAATCTTCCGTCCACCGAAGTAATGGTGGATGCGGTAGTTCCTGATCCACATCTCCCAGAAAAGCTCGCCGCACTTCGCATACAGAATGAAGGCCGTGCCAGCCAGCGGCCACATGCCCCAGCCTCCGGCAGCCCAGAGATCAAGCGCGCTCTGCCAGTACTCCTGGGGAGTGACGGCGGCGAGCATGGGTGCTGAAATACTGACTAGCATGGGCTGGGTCAAACGGCGGGAGCAGGTGTGGCTCCGAGTGAGATGAGTTCAGGCTTTTTGTTTTCGCCTTCATCCTGTGGACCAATGCGCACACGCAACTGACCGGAGAGGCGATGATTCATGATGCGCACGCCGAGCTTCTCCATGTCATCAATGACTGCTCGGGCCTTGCGTGCCAGGAAGGCGGCGATGAGCAGACATGGGATGGCGGTGATGAGGCCCCACTCGGTGGTGATGAGCGCTTCAGCAATGCCAGAAGAGAAAGTGGAGGCGTCCTGCGTGCCGAAGACGGTGATGAGCTTGAAGGTATTGATCATCCCCGTAACGGTGCCGAGAAGTCCGAAGAGCGGCTCCACCGCAGCGGCGATCTTCACGAAGGGAATCCATGAATTGAGCTTCGTCTTCGCATCGAGGATCTTCTCGAACATCGTCTCCTCCATGACGTTCGTGGGATCGGTGTAGTGCTTGGCTGCCGCAGCCATGAACTGACCGATGGGGCCGCGTGTGCGCAGCGCCAGCTTCTCAGCATCCGCGTATTTGCGCTTGTCCAGCAGGTCCAGCAGCTCACGCACACGGCGGCCAGATGGACGGCCAACGAGGCTAAGTTGAATCCATTTGAAGAAACCAACCAGGACAGCCAGAGCACCGAGAATGCCGATGGGCCACATGAGCGGTCCACCTTTGAGGAATTCCTCCACGATGCTGTCCTTCTGCTCCTCGAGTTTGAAAGCATTGCCCCGCGTCGCATCGATGGGCAGGATGCCCTGGCCTGTTTTCGCAACTTCGACGATGCCCTTCGGCAGAGTCTTTTCCGGCAGTGGCAGCAGGGTGGGATCGAGAGAGTCGTTCTTCAGATCGGCGAGTCCGTACTTGCTGCCATCTGTGGAGGCGAAGTAGGCCAGTGGACCCATGACGATGAACTTCCCGTCCGTGACCGTGCCGCTGCGATCCGTGGCCTTGCCGTCGAAGATGGCACCGCCAGAGACATTCTCCAGCCGGTCGAGCGCCATGCTCACGATGTCGAACCGTGCCTGAAGCTGCTCACCCGTGCTGAGGTTAGCGTTGTTCCCCTTGTTCTGAAGACTCTTCAGCGGGCCACCTAGCTGCTGGAGCTCGGTGATGTGGATGCGGGTCTCGAAGTTGCGGGAGAACTCGTCCAGCAGGTTGGTGAGATACGAGGCGGTGTCCTCCTTGCTTTTGTTCGAAGACTTGAGGTTCGTGACTTCGAGCGTGCGGCTGTCGAGCAGGCGCAGCACGCGGTCATATTCCTTGCGAGCATCGATGACCTGCTCCTCCACCTGGCCGAGACGCTGTGTCATGGGCAGTTTTTCTTTTTCAATGTCCGCCCGCATCGCGGAAAGCGCTGCAGTGGCATCATCGAGACGCTTTTGGAGATCGGTGGTGACATCCTTCAGCGGACTGTCAGCAGTCTGAGCAGGCGCGGGGAGGCTGAGTCCGGCAAAGGCCGCAGCGGCGAGGGTGAAGAGGAGCTGGCGCTTCATGGGATTAAAGAGGTGGGCGCAGTGGTTCAGCGGATCTCAGCCGGCAGCGGCACGAAGTCGGCGGTCTTCTCGCCTTTGTTAATGGCGATCATGAGGTCGATGGCTTTGGCGTGGTCAGGCATTTCCTTCCACTCCCAGCCGTCCGGCCCTGGGATGCCGATGCCTGCGACATCCGCAGTTTCCTCACTGCCGGCAAAGTAGGCCTGGGCCAGCCCGAAGTAGAGCGTGCGCACCTCCACCTCCCGCCCGTCCTTGAGTTTGCGGCGCTCGTTCACCACGGCGATGTCTGAGTGAAATTTGTTCACCTCATTGAGGATGGCCAGCACCTTGAGAAAGCGCTCCGCCGAAGTGGCGCGGATGTCTTCCCGCTTCTTCGCGGCTTCAGGGATGCCATCGTATTGAGGCTGGAGCTTCGATTGCAGAGTGGGAGGCAGGGTTTTCCAAAGCTTACGCACCCGCGCTTCGAGCTTCTCGATGACCTCGATCTGCTGATCCTGCACGACGAGAAGCTCCTTGTTCCGTGCCTCCAGCTTCTCGCGCTCGGTGTCGTTGCCGGTGATCTTTTTGCTTTCCTCACCGGTCTTGGTTTGCAGTTCCTTGAGCTGACTTTCGAGCAGGTCGAGGCGGCTCTTCACCACCTCTTTTCCGAGCTTCCAGTCTGTTCGCTCCTTGTCGTGCAGCTTGCGGATCTCATAGTATTTGTTCAGCAGTTCACGCGAGAGGCCGAGGTAGTCCGAAGCGGGCGTGGGAGCAGGTGCCTGGGCATGTGTCCGGCTTGTCACAAAGAGCAAAGCCAGCAGGGCGGTGAGGACGGTTTTCATGGAACGGGAGGTCACGAAACGCAGAAATGCTGTCCAGCCAGTGAAAACAAAGGCGTTTCGGGTGACAAAAGAGTCACAGAGGCGCGATGTGGCTTGGGGTTGGGCCCTTCCAAATGAATGCCCGCTTGTAGGCAAAAAGATCACCTGACAGCATCAGGAGTTCCATCACGCCAGCGGGCGTGCAGCGTGAGGATGTCTGCAGGTTGATCGGGCGGAACTGCCCGCATAATTTCACGCAGGCCACCGCGCGGCGAGACGTCACGCACAAAGCATCACTTTACTGCGGTCAGCGCTTCCGGCGGGGGAAAGCGTCGGCGATGACTCGGTCCGTGACGGCATCCAGGCAGCCTTTGAGCTGCTCGCTCTGGGTGATGAACTGGGGCCAGAGGGTCTCGTCTACAAAGCGCTTGGTCGTATGGACGAGGAGGGTGTTTCGGCGCAGGCCGTGACGGCGGTAGGGCTTCAACCCATGATGCTGAAGCAGGGCGATGAGGAGGCGCTTTGACCACTCGTCGGCAAGGACGAAACGATATTCGATGACACGTTCGGCCTTTGCCGTGCTGACTCCGCCGAGCCGCTCCTGGAGGCGTGCCATGGCCTCGGCGGCGGCGTTTTTTTCTCCCGGCGTCGTCGCCTGGGCGTGCAGGCGCTCGATCTTGTGGAGTTTTTCGAGGAGGTCTCGGGGGGACATGGGTTGGTGGGTAGTTGCCTCGAATGACGAATGAGTAAAACCGAATGCTCAGTGACGAAAGTAACACCTCACCCTGGCATGTGAAGTATTCGATCTTTGAGCTTTGACATTCTTTCGTCATTCGGGACTTAGGCATTCGTCATTCCGTCCGTGATTCTCATCTGGAAACTTCGTGCGGACTGTGCCTGATAGGCGGCCCATGTCCGACGCTCCCGCTGACCTCAATCAACTCACCGCCCTGCCAGCGCGGAACAAGCTTTCCCTCTGGCTCGTGCTCGGGGCCACCGCCCTGAATGCCTTCAATGACAACATCCTCAAGATGATGCTCGTGGGTCTGGCACCCAAGGTGGCCGCCGGTGCCCTGGGCATGGAGATCGGGGCATGGCTGGGGGCGATGATCCTGCTGCCCTTCGTACTGCTGGCACCGGTGGCGGGCTGGCTATCGGATCGATATGCGAAGCGCTCCGTGCTCATCGCCATGCTCATCGCCCAGGCGCTGATCCTGCTGCTGACTGGGGCCTGCTTTGAAGCGGCCTGGGGAGAAACGAGCATCATTCTGGCGCTCGGCACTTTTTTCCTGCTGGCTGTGCAGTCCACCTTCTTCAGCCCGAGCAAGATGGGCATCTTGAAGGAACTGGTCGGTTCACGTCGGCTCGGCATGGCGGCGGGCTGGATGCAACTGATGACCATGGTCGGCATCCTCTCCGGCCTTGGTGTCGGTGGTGTGTGGTTTGATGCCCTTTATCAGGACTCGGGCGACCCATGGAAGGCTGCTGCGACACCGATCTGGATTCTCTTTGCCGTGGCTGTGGTGGCGCTGCTGGCCGGACTGGCGATACAGCGCACGCCCGCGCATCCCGAGGTGAAATTTCGCCCATCCATGTGCTGGGAGCATTTTAAAAACCTGCGCGAGTGCCTGATGGATCTGCCCATGCGCCGTGCCTTTTTCGGAAATTCCACCTATTGGTTCGTCGCCAGCATGGCGGCGGCGATGTTTGTCGATATCGGCCTCACGCTACATCCCGATCCAGCCACGGGCGGCGCGGCGTCCGCTTCCTCTCACATGACGCTCATGGTGGGACTCGGCACCGTGGCGGGCAGTCTGGTCGTCGCCTGGGTGAACAGGCGCGGGCTCCAGCTCGGCATCATCCCGCTCGGCGCGCTCGGCCTGGCGCTGGCGCTGATGTGGGCTGGTTCGGCGCCGGTGGAAGCGAGGAGTTTCGAGTACGCTCTGCTGGCCGTGGGCCTGCTCGGCGGCTGCTACATGGTGCCCATCCAGACCTTTATCCAGGATCGCGCGGAGCCGGAGAAGCGCGGACGGGTACTCTCCTCCATGAATCTGATGGATAGCATCGCGGGCGTGCTCGGCGTGCTGCTGCTGGTCGGGTTAAAAGCGGCGGGCATCGGCATCGCCGGGCAGTTTTGGGTACTCGCAGCGCTCATGTGCGTGGCGGCGGTTTACACCGTGAGACTGCTGCCGCATTATCTGCTGCGCTTCATCGCCCTGCTGATCGTGCGCATGGTCTATAAAGTACGCTCCGTGAATCATGAGCGCGTGCCGGAGACCGGCGGCGTGCTGCTTCTTTCCAATCATGTGAGCTACATGGATGCCTTCATCCTCGGTGCCGCCTGCCAGCGCCACGTCCGCTTCGTCATGTGGGACGAGCT
>Ga0075152_10000174_pt1 | contig 52054 bp, 75 predicted proteins | sample JI61114C2DNA_FD_70964 | JGI IMG/M metagenome (GOLD analysis project Ga0075152, IMG submission 70964) | Wastewater effluent complex algal communities from Wisconsin, to seasonally profile nutrient transformation and Carbon sequestration -... | ecosystem: Engineered > WWTP > Effluent > Algae...
TGCGGCGGCCCATGCGGCGGCCCATGCGGCGGCCCGTGCGGCGGCCCATGCGGCGGCCCGTGCGGCGGCCCGTGCGGCGGCCAACTCCTCGCTTGTGGCCGCCCCATTGGCAAATCGCTCGGCGACATCTAAAGCCGAAATGCTGCGCGGGTCGGTAATTAATTCACCCGTCATTCGACCTTCGTCAATTGGCGTCTCTCTCGCGCAACGCACCGCAAACAGCCGTTTTTCTCTGTCGCTTATTTTTGGGCAAACGGAAAACGCCCAAATCAAATCTTCCGTCGGGATGCCGACCACATTAAGTAAATCGACAAATGTTTTTGGGCAGTCGCCATAGCGATCCTGCGGGCTGTAACATGGCCTTGGAAAATCCTCCCATGTAATTTCAAAGTTTTTCATCGTTGCAATATTTTTTGAATTGTTATGTGCGTCTAATAAAAACCCCGCTCCAATACACGTTAGTAGTCGAAGCGGGGGCAGATTTCCAGTACGGGGCTATATTGCTACGGCCTCCCTACAATGATCTCATGAAAAGTTACTTTCTGTTCGTGGAGGCGGCAGGACTCGAACCTGCGATTGGATCGGTTTAGTCACCGCTGCTTTACCACTTAGCTACACCCCCGTTTGCTGAATTGAGGCTTCAGCGGGCCTGCCTGCGTTCGGCGTGTCTACGTGGAGAGGGCTGGATTCGAACCAGCACCCGTTTTCTCGATTTTTACAGCTTAACCAGAATTTTGACCGACAAGGGTTTTGTATCTGAATGCGCTGAACCTTCGCAGGTGATTGAACGGTACAATCTATTTGCGTCTACCATTTCGCCACCTCTCCTTGACACCCGGCGCTCATTCGCGCCGGGCTCTCAAAACTGTTAACCATGAGCGGTTCGTACAACCGAATCATCTGTCATTCATGAAAAGAACATTATGAGTTCATCTTACCTTATTCTTGCGATTCGTGCGCCAGTTCAATGGCGCGCTCCTCGATTGCTTTTTGCATTTGCAGTGGCAGCGCCGACGGCCCTACCAAGCCCACATAGCTACCCCTGTCGTTCTTCCAGAACAATTGCCAGGCGTCCACTATATCCCCGCTGTCTGGCTCCATCGGCATTCCAAGCTCGTCACGTGTGCCGCGTTCACCAAAGGCTATATTGGCTTTTACTGCAATCGTGAACTCGTTTCCTTGTCCGTCTTGGAGGTAGTAGTCAAATTCTACTACACAAGTATTTTTACTGTTATATGCGCCCATTGTTGAAATGTTGTTTTCTTTGTGCTTGTTGCAAATTGATAGGACAAAGATAGGCAAACGCTGTCTACATTTGCAAGTTTAATCTACATTTTTTCCTCTGAAAATGTAAACTTTCCACTTCGTTAAAACAAACAGCGCTTCTGTTGCAAAAAATGCAAAAAATAGGCGATAGAATTGCCTTGTTGATAAGGCAAAAAGGGTATATCCAAAAGGACTTTGCCCAAAAGATAGGCTACAACGCGGCCGCATTCAGTCGCGCACTGTCCACGGATAACCCAGGGCCTAAAATGTTGGATGCAATTGCAAACGGGCTGGAGGTGAGTGTAGATTTTCTAAGGACAGGAAAGGAGGCGCCCGACGCGGCAGAGGAGCCATACCACGAATATTTTTCAGAGGCGGACCAGGAATAAACCACCCTTCGCAAAGAGGTCGAGCAGTTGCGCGAAGAGGTTGCGCAGTTGATAAAATCCAACACAATCCTTATCGAGCTTTTGGCCAAAAAATAAGCCCCGCACTTTTGGTACGGGGCTGTTTGCGCCATCGTCTTAGCCGTTGCATCGCTACTTTCACCAATACCGACCTCGCCCCGTGACGACTTTATTTATACCTACTGAGCAGCCTTGCCTTTTTGTAAGCGAGCGCCGCCGTTAGATCCTGCTTTGTTAGTTTCCCGTCAATAGTGTATGGCAAATGCAGCGCCTTGTTTCCGGCGATCACAAACCCGTCAAGCCCCTTATTCATCCGGTAGCAGTCATTTGTCCAGCCAGAATACAACACGCCATCCTGCGCAACGCCAATCTTTCCAGGGGCAAACACCGTACAATAAACCTGCGTGCTGTTCAGCAACTTTCTGCCGGCCGCCCAACTGCGCATATAACGGCCTGTGAGTGCCATGATCTTTTCAGTGTCACCGTCTGCGCACCATCTTTTCACCTCCTCCAGCGTCACGCCAAAGCCTGACAATCCATTGCCGGTGAATTGTATCCATCCTGCGGCAACGCCATCTTTACGAATACAAAACGGATTCATGCCGCACTCGCTCCAGGCGACCTCATAAATTGCCAAGGGGTCGCAACCAAGATCGGAGGCGAGTTTGTAGGTTGAATCGCGGACGGTTTGGAATTGCGCCGGGCTTGTGTGTTTGCGCAGTTCGGTTTCGTAGCATTCCACCGCCCAGGCTGAACTATCGGCCACGATGTAGGTAGGCGCGACGTACATCTGCTCCAGATATTGCAGCCCGCATGACACTTGCGCCGAAAACAGGTAGACGGGTAACGCCAACACCGACAGCCACACAATGCGCTTTAGCCCCCAAAATCTGAACACAACTCGTTTTGATTCGCGGGCAAGCGCAAAGGCGAGTGTCGCGCAAAACGATAGCAGTTTCCACGCTTGCGCGGCCAGTACAACCAGGATGAACGCCAAGACAAAGCCGGTGCCGGGCGTTTGTATGGCGATTTGGATGGCGTCGATTATGGGTTTCATTAGAAAGGAAATTCGCCATCAGGTAATGGCTCGGCTATTTTGTAGGATATTTCACAAGGGAACCCGGCTGTTTTTGAATACACGCTTAGAAATTCATCTTTCACACTGTATTCCCTCAGCCATCCACGTTTCATACACTTTAACTGCAACCATTGCAGGCGCACGAAGTCTTCGCGGAATTGCATGTGAGACTTTGAGTTAATCGCAAGGTGAATCAGCGCCGTACCATACAGCCTGCGGCGTGCTTCGTAATCGCTGGTGTATCTACCCCAACGGCGGACGTCTTTTTTCAGGCTCATTCGGATTCTCTTTTGTAGTAAACGGATGCCGCCGCGAACCCTGCAAACAGCAGCATTAAAAACGCAGCCTGTGCAGGTGGAATACTCGCTAAAGCTATCAAAAAAACAGGTTCCATATGCCATAAAGTGCAAGCCCTGCAATCGTGTACTGAAAGAACGCCAGCAGGGAAGTGAAAATGATTAGGTCGAGTGGAATTGGCAGCAGCATCACCAACGCGGACGGCCAGCGCGGCCAATCAAAGCCAAAGCACACTATCCATACAACAAGCCCGACAAATACATTCAAGCTCCAAGCCCACTCGGTGTGCCCGCTGCTGCCCGGCGCAATCTTCGCCGAATGCCAAAGTAGGCAGCGGTGTATTGCTTTCTCGTTTGCCTTGGCGAAAAATACCGGAAGTTTGAAAGCGCAGGCCACATGCACAGGCTTTCCAACAACCTGGCTGATCGACGCGCGAACGTCTCTGATTCGCGCGTCGAACGTGCCGGAAATACCAACCTTGAAACGGTACGGGTAGGTTCTGGAAATCAGGACGTATTGCCACTCCAGGCCAATTTTTTCAAAAAACTTATCTGCCTTTTGCATATCCATAAACCATAGAGGTCATTACGATTACAGCGCAGCCGTACATGTATAGATTGCCACCAATGGCTATCATTGTGCCAAAAACTATGATCGTAGCGGCGTTGGCGAGTTTTTGCGATTGATTCAGCCCTTCCATGTTATCCATTTAAACGTTGTTGCCCAGGGTATCCGCCTCCGTTGTTGGTGCGTTGAGTTGGTGAATCAGGCAGGATCTTTTCAAACGCGAATTGCCAAACCCAATAAATAGCGGCGTACCTCACAATGAAAAGTAGCCCGAAAACTTCCGTGTAGTAGGCTCGGATTGCATCGTTTACAATAATCACAAGCGTGGGCGCCGCCATCAGGATAAATAAAACGGTCTTGCTCCATACGTGCATCGCTGAAATGGCATTGCCGATGAATGCGGCCCCGTACACGTCTCGGATTGAATCTTTCGCCGACACTTTCGCCCATACCCACATTGCGCCACCGAGGCCGAACATGATAACCATGAGTTGCCAAAACAGCCACATATAATAATCGGCGACTGGTTTGAGCGCCCGCCATTGCGCAGCCTTTTCGCGCAGGTGTTCACCCTTCATCTGCTCCAGAGCGGTACTATCTGGCAGCCGGTCGAAAATGCTTTGCTCTGGCTGTATATCTTCCTCTTTTATGGCAGATACTGCGGCGGCTTTCACCGACTCTTTGGCGGCTGGCTTTCCAATTGGCGCAACGGGTTTATTATCAACGGTTATGCCAATCAATTTACCCTGATCCTCGCTGTCTGTGAACGCGCTGGAGGCTTTGAGTAATTCGCCGTAAGGCTTCGCGCCATCGCCACGGCGAGACAGTACCGCCCGTTGAAACACAAATGACACGTCTGCTCCTGCTTCGGGCGCGTCGTTGGTGTAGCGCATGTCGCCCAAGTATTCGCGAACCTGCCGCGATTTCTGAGCCGATACGGGCATTGCAAGCAGCAAAAAGCAAAGGGCTGTCGCCATCGACCGAACAACCGTTTTGATCGGGTCGTTTATCGGGTTGCGCAGTTTTTCGAGCTGGGCCCACTGGCGGAAACGAACAGTAAAAGCCTGGCAGTAGTCCAGGTATTGCGCCCATGTTTCTTTGCCGAACTGCGCAACAGCTGCGGCTGCCGTGTTGATGTCGTCCGGTGCGTCGCTGAACTCCATCGCCGGGTAGTTGCGCAACATGGAAACCCCGTAGATTTCAGGGTTTGTATTGCCGGACATTTGTACCGCCGCGTATGCGCTGCGGAATGGTAAAACCAGCAGCCATTGCCCCAGCGCAAGTTGACGCAAAGCAGCATCGACGCGCGATTGATATTCGACCGGCGTTTCGGTTTCGCTTTCAGAAAAAACGGCGATGTCTGGAGAAACGGACAATTCGCCCGCTCCAAGTAGCGCGACCGGCTTCTTTTCATCGCCCCATTGCACTTTCAGTCCTTTTTTGAAATTGGACAGCGCGAAAGCGGCGACACAAAGCGCGGCGAGCAAGGCCAAAAGGCTATTCATCAGGAAGGAAAATCGGTAAACGGATGCCGCGTAAACCTCGCCACCCTCCAATGCAAGCAGCAGCATGTTGGTGATCACCATGAGCGCACCGAGCCCAACGACGGCAGGTATCCACCGGCGATTGGCGTGCAGGAAATACAGGAAGTTTGCCAGCGCCAATTTTTCAGGCACCGGGCAACCGGGCATAGGAACAAACAAGCCGTTTCCGGCGTCCCAATGGGTGTGCCCGGATAGGCCGATCCGGTAAACGGTGCCGCCTTGACGATGTACCAGGTACGGCGGGGTTTCGTGCAATCTGTACAGGGTTTCTGCACTTTCGGCTGCGTGTGACATGGTGTAAGTAGTTGAAAGTTAATAAATTATGAGTGCAGTGATTCTATTGCACCTTTTTTTGTGCGTTTTTGACGAACGGAAGCAGGGCGGCGTGGTCGGCTTTAATCATGCGCTCTCCGTAGCCGTGTCCCATGGTGCGTAATTGTCGCACTATTTGCGCCTGTTTCTTGCCATCCAACATGGCCTTTTTCACTGCCGTAGCCCGGCGCAGGTTGATATCGGTTGTTTTGTGCTTGCGCTGGAGCGCCGACAGTTCGGCTCCTGTGATCGCTACGCTTTGAATATCGCCCGACCAATCTACAACGTGCCCATCCCATACGCCTTTGCGTTTCAGCAAGGTATCCTGCTCTTCCTGCGGCACAACTTCCGCCGACTTGTTCGGGTATCGGTAGTAAAAGGCCATCAGTCAATTTTGTAATCCCTGAATAAATAAAGCGCAGTCCAGGACACGGACGCCAGAAACACGGACAATACCCCTGTCTGCAATTCTCCGATCTTGGCATTTTCCAGAAACGTAGGATAGTGGACAAACACGGCCAGCGCATCGACCAGCGCGACAAACCAAAGCGCTGTGTCTGATGTACGAACGCGCGTCTTGTCCGCAGATAACAACAGGGCAGCAAGGACAATGCAGAAGGCAAGGCAACCCCCAATAAGTCCGGGTGTGTCCCATTGCGCAACGCAGTCGTACCAAATCAGCAGCGCATGAATTACGACAATGCCGCAAAGCAATGTCTGTAATGCAATGTCCGCAAGGCTTCGGACTTCGGGTGTATTTTCAGTTGCTTGTACAGGGGCGACGACCTCCTCTTTAGGCGCCGCCGCCGTCCTGCTTTTCACAACACGTATTTTTGGCAGAATGGGCGCTGAATCGCCCCTGAGCGCTGGTGCAGACATTACCGCCGCCACTTCGCCCTCGGACAAAGGCGCCGCCTTCTTGCGCGGAATGTCTGGAAAATTGCGCAGCATGTATTTCTGCACTGTCGCGATCAATGCCGGGTTGCCCTGGCAGATGTCCGCGATTGTCCGCGTATTCGATGTCTGCATAATTGCGCCCATATTTTCGGACACGTTTTATCTGTGTCTTGGGACAAAGATAAAAGGACATATTCAATATTACAAAGACTTTGTAATTATTTCGGACAACTATTTTATAAAGTCTTTGGAATTACCCACCTTTGTGACATGGAAAACTACCTAACCATTAACGAGGCGTGGGCGGATTTTTACGGATGGATGCAAAAGCGAAAAAAGAACGGAGACTTTGACCGGATGCCTGCGGATGTCCAGGAGGCTAACTATGCCTACACCGGGCGTCGTCCGTATGGGCTCGGCGCGAAAAGGATAGAGGCGTTGCTTGTAAAGTATGCGCCCGAACGGTACGAATTTCAAAGCGTGGTAATTGTCCACGAATGAAAAAGGTGCTGTAATAACCCAGCACCTTTTTCATGGCTTCACTATCAGAAAACCTTTGTCCGGGTGAACCCCTTTTATTTTTGCCCTACAATCTAAGTGCAGCCACGTTATCGTCACCGCAGGATCTTCAATTGTAGTCAGTCCCGCCTCTTCAAACTCCGGCGCGTTATCCATTACACACTCAAACATTTGGCGAGCGCTCAACCCCTTTGATTTATTATCGCTCGCTCTTCCGCCTCGGTGCTGCGAAAGAATGCCGCCCACCTTTTCCCAAATAGGCCGAAAGCCCGATGCGTCAAATACCGGCTCGCCTGGAACTGCGAAATGCCAGTTATTTACAATGTTTGGCAAGTTTGTTTTAAGGCGCAGTAAGTCAGAGCAGCGAACCGTGCGCACGTCTACCTGCCACGCCGCCCGAACGCCAAGGATTGACCAGGTGCGCGGGTCTACAAACTCGCGAACGTCAAAGTATGGGCTATTGTGAATTGGGAACTGTGGCACTGAGTTGCTTTTTGATGTTCTCCAGAATACCCTTTTCCTCTCGGAGGAGCCGCTTGCGCTCTGCTGGATCTGGTGATGTTTTAGCGGCAAGCGATTGCGCTTTAGCCTGCATGGTTAGGATGGAGGTCGGCATGGGTAGAGTGGGTAGATTGTGTTTCACTTTAAATGTACGGCAGATTTTTATTGCGCAAAAATCTTTTTTATCGCCGTAAGTGTACTGTCGGCGACGTTTCGCTGATTTGTCGCCCATCTTACAATTTCATCACGTTGCGCAGGTGTAATTGTAATGATTTTTGGCGGATTTGGAGGCGCAACCGTTTGCGGATAAATTCCTGAAACAAAAGCCTTGTCTGTCTCGCTCAGTGTGGTTCCGCCTGGAATACCCTTGCCATCGCAAACCCACGAACCTGGAATTGAATACTCCATGATGGAAAGCCCGTCGAACTTTGTAGTTTTCACAGTTGCCGGATCTGCTTTTGCAAAGACATTGTACCTGATCGTCTGCTCATCCCAATTATTCGGAGGCCCGGACAGGTCACGAATCACATTCGGTTCGTTCCAGCAGATTCCTCCGTCCGGGTTGGATTGCTCATGCTGCAATCCGAGCAAGTGGCCGATCTCGTGCAGGCAAACATCTAATCCACTCCAGCCGATATTCATTGTCGGTCGATTGCTTGTTATAGCCTGGTTGTCGGTTCCGATGTAGGACCAACTGCCATCGCCAGAAACGAACGAAACCCGGCACTCGGTTTTTCCGCTGGTCACGATGGTAAATTTCAGGTTGGCATACTTTGACCACTCGGCGAATGCGTCGGTCACGTACTTGCGCTGCGATGCTGTGCCGCCGGTGAATTTCACGCGAATCTCCTGGCCGTTTTTCCAAAAAAGAGCCTTGGCGCCAACTGCCTGTGGCGGCAATTTAAGCCGCGCAATGGCTGCGCAGAATTGAGAATCCGGCACAGTTTTTACCACAACGGGCGGAACTGGAGGCGGGGCGGGCTTTGATGTGCAGAATAGCGTGCAGAAAACAAGCGTTGCAAAAAACAATGCTGCGCTAAAAAATAGAAATATTGCCGACTTTTTGCTCATGACCGTATTTGTTAAGCGCCCCGGCGGTCACCGGAGCGCATCACATGAAAAAAAGAAACTACTACACACTCGGCACTGCGCCCCGTCGATCTTTCAGGAATCTAACGAGTGTATTGCCGACTGTGAGTAACAGGATAGAGCCGAGCCCGATCCAATCCTTTGTGACCACTGCGGCCGCGATCTGCTCGACCGTGCCATCTGGCAGGACAAACCCGGTGAGCGCCAGCGCAGAGGCTGTGGACACGCCGAGTGAAATCCAAGTGCTTACTTTGGAAAAAATGGCTTTGAAGCTGAATTTGCCGCCGCTTTTAAACCAGTTGTAAACCGGGAAGAAAACAGACGTGCCAAGCAGCAGCACCATGCCGTAAATGCCTGACGTTGAAAGGCTTGTCACGATTTCGCCCGAAACGGATTCGGGTGTGCCTGGAAACTGCACGCCGGTCGCGGCAAAGATGGTCAGCGCCGAAGCGATAACAGAGTACAGGAAGCCCGGACTCTTAATGTCAAATAGTTTCATTGTTCAATTTGATAGTCGTAAAAAATACAGGTGTCTCCAGGCGGCGAAAAATCCACCTCCGATTTCACCCTGACGGTTTCTTTTTTTGCCGGCCGCAGCTCTGGCACTCGACGTTTGCGCGACGCTTTTACTGAGTTGATTTTTTGATCAAACTCCAGCGCGTGTTTGCGCATTTGTGCGGTGGCCACTGTGAGCGCGGAATCAAATTCGCGGTCGGCGTACTCCTCGGTTCTTGTGGGCTTTTGGGCGCCGCTTCTGTTTGCACATCGCGTCGAGCATAGCAGGAATGCTACTACAAATAGGGCGAGTGGCACGGTAAAATCTTGCTTCATTTTGCAATTTTCTTGATGGCCATCTCATGCGCCCGGTAGATTGAATCCGAGGTGATCAGGTAGGCTGTTAATCGTTGCTCGTTCTTATGGGACAGCGCCTCGCACTGCTCCAGCTTATCCCTCCACTCCTTGTCGCTTTTTACCCGGTCTGCGCGTTCAGCGTTCAATTGCTGATCCTTTGCAACGGAATAGCCTGCGAGGCCCGTTATAACCGAACCCATGGTGATAATTGCCAGCATGGGCAGGTTTTTCAATGTCAGGTCCATAATTGCAGAGGGGGAGTAAAAATGAAGCGCAAGGATTAAAACAGAAAGACGCTACCCGTTTTTACAGGTCATGCCAAGCGCAGACTCCAGCTTTTCAAGGAATCCATCGTGCGCTTTCATGTAGACGGCAAAGTGCGCGGGGATTGTAACACCCTCGCCTATGCCGTGACCCTCAGACTCTTCGCGGCGAACCACACGGATAATTAGGTTGTCGAAAATCTCGGCGCGTTTTTCGCCGTCCTCGTTGGGGGTAGAGCGCAGCAGCAAAGCCGCCAGCGCTTCCGGGAACTCGCGCACAACAGCCTCAACGTGTTCGGCCGTTACGAATCCGGGTGTTTTTTCGGTAATGATCTCAATCAGCTCGCGCCGGTCGGCTTCAGAATAAACGATTGCAGGCTGGTCCTTTTCGCTGTCGTTGGACTTCATGGTGTGTGTAATTTTTTCAAGTGAATTATTATGCAAAGCCCCCGCCCGGTGACGAGTGAGGGCTTTGTATTGATTGCGCGTTGTGATTAGATCGGAACAACCGATGTGATCGGCGCTGTCTGTTTGCCCTCGTAATAGCAGCGCAGGCCTATCTTTTGCAGGTCGTTCCGGCTGCCTGGGATTTTCTTGGTCAGGTAGGTTACGCTCATAAGATAACCACTCTCTCCTCCGTGGAGCTGACCGTTGGCAATGAACCACACGCGGCGCTGCTTGGTCACGCCTTGCTCGGTTGCGAGCAGTGCGGAGTTGGTAGCGCCCACATCGTCGATTTCCAGGTTGATTGTGTGCTTCGGAGTCGAGTAGGCCTTGCGGCCATTACTTACTTCCACCTCTGAAAGTTCGGCGTCTGGCCATTCGCCCGTCACGTAGTGGTAACGGATAGGCGCGGCAGTTCCGCTGGATGTCAGCGCGGCCGAGTTACTAACACGAAGCGCCCATTCGGCAGCATCGGTTGCATCGACGATCACGTCGGTATCTTCGGATCGAGTATAAAGAACAACGTCGATGCGACCGAATTGCAACTGAAAATCGCAAAGGTCGGCATGCGCCGCAGGCATTGTTGTTACGCAGACAGCCATGGTGTCGTGTTTAATTTTTTTATTATTCGGTTCAAATTTAGAGCCGAACACCCCTGAAAGGCGGCACGTTTTGTTATAAATGCCGGCACGCTACCCGCACGCTGTTCGGGTCAAAAAGTCCGCCGTGAATGACACGGTAATTTTTGCGTAGCACGGCGTGTTCCAATCCACATCTACCACAAGATCCCGACAGTTCATAGTGTCGCCCCACTGAAACGAGATGCCGATATTTTTGAACATTTGCGCTGCCGAAAGCGCGTCTGCGATAAACTCTGGCGCCACAATGAAGAAGCTGTGCCGCTTTTCGAGACGGTGGAACGAGTAGACCTTCGTACCCTCGCCATCCTCATCCGACTCCGGCTTGTACTCATACTTTGGCTGCGACACATTAACCGGCAGCGTGAGCGTGAACAGTGCTCCGGTTGGGAATTTTTCCGAAATAACACTGGTAGGATTTGACCAAGACATTTGCAGGAACTCGTCAGCGCCGCACGGCAAAGGCATTGTAGTCCACGGCGAGCCACTGCTAATCGTTGCGCTTTCTGCGAATTTGAATGTCTCGGTGTACCATGTATCCACCCCGTCTGTAAACCGCAGGTAGTATTCCGTTCCGACGGTTGGCGTAAAAGCGTGTTTTTGCCCTGGGAAAATGACGGCCGCCCAATCTGGCACCTCGTCAAGATCCTCCTCGCTGGATGTAACGCCCGAAATGGTTGCCCCCAATGGAGCGCCTACCTGCTGCAAAACCCAGTCGGTAATCGCTGCGCCACCGGCCGGCTTGCGAACCATGAACCCCGGAAAAGCAATGTGTGTGCCATCGAACGGTAAGGTCAACGAAAACAAGCTGTTACCCTCCGAGCACTGCGAAAGGTTGCGGTTTTGGTAGTGGTATTCAAGCGGGTAGTCTGGATGGTTTGGCATCATCCGGTAAACCGCGAACGGCTGCGGTACATAATCCTGAAACTTACTCATAATTCAATTGAAGTGTGATTGTGTCTTTTAGTATGTTTTCGGTCTGCTCCTGCACGAAGCCGTTGCCGAGTTGGGTTGTAACATATTTTGCCGGGTCCACGTCGTCTCCGCAGCAATACGGCGCCACAAACGACGGCGCCTTTTTAACCGGGCGAGTAGATAGGAAAGTAACATCCGCGCCGTTGATCGTTCCGGCTGTGCCTGGGCGGTAGTGCCTGTGTAGTTTGTCGTGCAAATTTGTCCAGGCGAGTGGCTTGTTTTGATCGTTCACGAAGTAAGAGCCTGAGTCTACGGTGTTGCTGATCAGCACCCACTTGTCGTCGTTTATCCGGTCTTGATTCGCTTCGTCACAGATGAAAACCAGATCGGTGCTGAATAGACTACACCTGCGCTCCTTCTTGTCATTGCCGCAGTTGTTGGTGATCGGCACGCCCTTGAAAAAGTCGCTGCAATCCTCGTCGACGAACACGTAGGTTTCCTCCTTTGGCGTGGTGACCTCGTACTCGATTTCCTTCGGGATAACTTGTGCCGAACGGTCAATTCCGGCGGTGCTCACCCGGTACGATACGTGTTCAATTATCAAATCATCGCCATCAATCCACCAGAAAGCATTGAAAAGGAATTGCAGATCCTCCAGCTTTTCTTTGAGTTTCATTTTCCAAATGAAAGCGTAAGACTGATCACCGTCGGGCCGCTTTACATCCGATTTCTGGTGAATAGTCATATCCTGATAATAAAGTGCCGCGTAATCGTAGGCGTCGTTATCTGGAGGTGCAGCGTGTGTGGCATTGATTCCGAAAAAGTGACTCCGAACAGTAAGCCCGCAATCTACTTGCGCCACCAGCTTTTCCAGCACAGCATCGAAGCGGCGCCCGTATTTCAGCACGCCAATTTTGAAAGATTCGTCGTCAGGGCAACGCCACCAGGTAGTGCCTGAAAGCAGCGTCCAGCCAGAGCCGTATGGCGGCGGTAGTAGCGTTGTGCCAGTGCCTGTAATCCGGTGGAAGTAGGTAACCGCGTAATACTGACCCGATGGACAGTCGTTCAGCAACCCGCCCGGAAATACGTCGGTCCGTTCTACGCAAGCGGTCGATGAAGAGCAGACCGGCGTTGGCGTAGAAAACACCCGGCACTCGTGGCACTCCTGTATTCCAGCCTCAAACGTGCCGTAAAATTCGCGCACCTGAATCTGTGTGCCGGTTCCGGCGTAGATATTCACGTCGTTCTCCCAAACCTTGGAAACGCAGCGGTACTTGTCGTCTGTTTTGGCTTTGATTGTGAGGCGGCAACGGCTTTCGTCGATCTTGCAATCGAATTTGGTGAATACACCTACCCACTCCTCAGCCCAATCGCCTGCGCAGTATTTTTCTACCGTAATCGCGAACTCCTCGCAGTTGTCGGTTACGCCATTGATCAGGTCGAAATTGTCTTTAACCAGCACGATTTCACCCCTTGGCGAATGCGTATGGTAGAGCCTGTCCGCTTCCGTTTTGCGGTCAAATTCAAAGCCCCAGGCAATGTTTTCCTGCGTCAGTATCGTTTCCGATACCGTTGAGGAAGATATTTTTATGCGAGTTTTAGCCAAAACGCTTTTATTTGTAACATGAAAACCATTGAAAAATTCATCGCATTCCACTCTCGGCATGGCCGCTTTGCCATCTACGCCGTTGCTTCTCTTATTATTGCCGGTATTGCAACCCCTCTTTTAGTTCCGGTAGTCCGCACTGAAATCTCAAAGCGCCAACTATCCGCCAGATATGAGGCCATGGGCAAACAAGCTGAAATTTCAATTCTAAGCACCGACAAAAGCCCTGCTTCATGGCCCGACTCTATGCGTGCCGAGCAATTTTTTCGGCGTCATGTTCACTATGGCGAATTGTCGATCAATGAAATGAAAATCGGCGGCGCTTATTCCGACCTGTACCAAGACTCCATGCGCATGATGCGCGACAGTGTTCTTTCTATTCGTTTGCTCGCCGACTCAAAACGCAACCTTCCACGCCTTTCAAAAATCCGCTACGTTGCCAGGTTTTTAACTCCAGAATTGACCGAGCCCGATACGTTTACCGCCGCGATCAACATGGATGGACAAGTTATTTTTATCACTGGCGCCGCTTATTGACTCGCTCAGTTCGACCCTTGCGCTTGATCACAACGTGGTCGCCCATATCCACAATTTCCGCCCGCTCCTCCTCAATTTCGATCAGTCTTTTGGAAAGCCGGTTGTTCTCCTCGGCGAGCGCATTGTTTTTTACCAACAGTGATTCAATCGCCGAACTCGTGCCGGCAGCGCGTGCGCTTTGAGCGTTCACGCCGTCAGATACCGCGCTGGTCGCAATCTGGTTCCTGCGCGGACCTCCGGTGAGCCTTTCCAAGTATTTCACCATGGCGGGTCGGTCGTCGTCGTTGATCGCCTGGAGCAGCCCGAAGTGCGCAGATGTTGCGCTCTTTTTTACAACCGATATGCGTTGGCCGTCTTGGTAGACAAACTCGCCACCCTCGACCTCCAGTGGTACGCCGTCGTTTTCGTGCGATGGCCCGACGACAATACCTTGCTTGCCTACTTTGCCATGAATGCCTTGGCGGGCCTTTGTGGCTTGCAATGCCAGGGCTTTCGATTTCAGGAACGAGCCGACCATCAGGGCAATGGTGCCAATGGCCAACCCGATACCGAACGGGCCGAGCGGCGCCAGCGATTTGTAGATACTTGTCGAGCTGGTGATCAGGTTGGATGCCTGCAATGCTGAGTCGAGCAGGATCTGCGCCCGCTGCGCCTTGCGCTGTTCCACCAGTGCGCGTTCGCGGCGCACCTTGGCGTCTGCTTCTTCTTTTTCGGCGAGCGCCAGCGCATTGCGTTTCCGGGTTACATCCGACGCAAAGCCGAGATCTGCCAGCCTCAATTCTGTATCGAGGTCGTCTTTCGCTCTCTGCACCTTATCCTCCGAGGCTTGCACCTCCTGGTCCGCCGCCTCAACCGCCGCTTTTGCAGACTCAACCCTGGCGGCTGTAAGATTTTGAAGCCCTGCCGTAACCTCGTCAATGGCCTGTTTTATAGCTTTTTGATCCTCTTTTTTGAATCCGAGAAGGTCGAGCAGCCAGTTCTTTTCAGTCCCACTGCTTTTTGACGCAATAGAAAGCCCGGCGATTTGCGCTTTTATGGTCGCAATTTTGTTTTTGATCGTCTCGATCTGCTTTTTATCTCCAGCGTCGACCAGCGCAAGCAATCCCTCCTGGAATTTGATCTCAGATTCGAGCGTTGCTGTTTTAGTCAGTTTGTCAAATTCGCGCTGGGCGTCTGCAATCTGCTTTTTACTCGCCCCGTTCGCCTCCAGTACGGCGATGAAGTTTTTAAAATTCTCCTCGTTGAGCGCGATCTCGCTTTCCTCCAAATCCTTGATCGCTTGCAGGTTCTTTTTGCCCTCGTCGATGCGCTCCTTGTTGATTTCCTTTTCGTATTCCGCCTGTGCCGCCCGAAGCTTTTGCAGTTCGTCGAGTCGCTTTTGCGCCTCCTCTGCTTCGTTCAGGTAGATTCCGGCAACATTCGCCTTGTGTTGTTTTTCCGCCTGCTCGATCAGCCCGTTTAATTCGTCTCGACCCTCAAAGTATTTGCGCAGGTCGGCGAGTAGTCGAGTGTAGCGCAGTTGCTCGGCGGCAATCTGCTTTTCGGTTTCGCCAGATACTACCGCAACGCGAAGGGCGGCGCGTTTTTCCTCGTCGGCGGCTTCTTTGTCTCGGATTTTCTTGCGCTCCTCGGCTGCTTTGTTTCGCAGTTCACGAAGGGCTTGCTCGCCCTGTATTTGGGCGTCATTGGCCTCAGCGACAAGGTTCAGGTATTCAATCTCGGATTTTGCGGCATTGTCGCGCAGCTCTGCGCTTACCGGAAGCAGGGAGAGCGATTTCAGGTCTAAGTCCCTTTGACGTTCCGCAAGACTTAGTTTTTTCTCCAGGCTTTGCTGCTCCAGTGCGTTGGCTTTTTGTTGTGCCACACTTCGCCGTCCAATTGACTGCGTTTCGTCGTCGGCCAAAGCCTTTAGTTTTCCAAGTTGGACAGCTTGCCTGGCAAGTTCTACGCCCAAAGTTCTTGAGTCGTCGCGCAATTGCTGAAAAGCCGCTTCAAGATCGTATGCTGCTGTTGCGGCATTAAATATTTCTGTTGCTACACCCGTGAAAGATGCCGCCAGATCGTCGGCGGCTGCCGAAAAGTTGCCGCTGAAGAAGTTTCCAATAGCGCTACCGAGGCTTAGAAATCGGTTGACCATCACATCGACAACCGCGCCGAGCGCCGCTGTAACGCGCGAAACCTTGTCGATACCAGCCTGAAACTTTGTGAAATACGTGATTAGGCTGCCAACGACGCCAATAAGCAGTCCGAGCCCCGTTGCCTTGATGACTGTACTCAATACCTTGAATGCGCCCGCGAATCTTCCAACGCCAGCGCCGCCAGCGCTCATTTTGCTTATCACGCCTGAAATCTGGTCACCCCACTCGCCAATGGTTTTTCCAAAAACCTGCGTATCTCTGATTGTCGATTTTAGCCGGGTTGAAAACCCGGCGCTCGCCCCCTCCAGCTTCTTTATGTCGGTTCCGGTTTCGCGCTGGACCTGCAATAGATCCTGCATTTCCTGCGTCAACGCCGTTACCTCGTCGCCTATGGTGCCAAATGCGGATTCGCTGACCTTCCCCGTATTTTGGAGTTCTTTTTGCAGGTCTTCAAGGTCTTTTTTGAGTGCCGCAATGGAAATATCAAGTTCAATATTTTCAGCCATAGTCTTTTTCCTGATTCCATCAAATTTAGAACCCAGGCCGCCCGGACAATGGCACGTTTTGTTATAAATGAATCTGCGCCATATATTTGGGGCAAAAATCAAATCATGAAAATCAAAGAACTCGCAAAGAAGGCCTACGAAAAAGCATTCCGTTATCGCTGGCGGATACTTGGAGTCGTATCGGTTGCAGCGTTAATTGCCACCATTTGCATATTTTCCCCCCGCGCAAATAGCGCGGCTACGCTCTTTATTAATACCACTACTGCTGTTTTGGATACAAGAAAGGACTCTGTTTCAATCGTGTCTTCGGACTACTTTCAGGCGAAGCTCATTGAGACTGTCGACAAAGAGAAAGGGCATTTTGCTGGAGCGGACATTGAGAAGTCGGAGCCCGGCGAAGATTTCAAATATATATTCTTCCAGGTGTCGGACTCTGCCGGATCGCCCATATACTTCAAGCAGCCGTCGGACTTCCTAAATTTTATGTCTGCCAGGGAATATGTGCTTGAAAGCGCAGTGAGGACAAGTCGAAGGGCGAACGAGTACGTTTTCAAAAAGAGTAAATAGTATTCTGCTTCATAAAAAAAGCCCCGAAGGATAACCTTCGGGGCTTTTTTGTTCTTGCGCGATCTGACTACTTTGGAGAGAACACAAAAATTGAATAGTCGCCCTTTTTTGTCTGGAACTTTATAGGGCTTTCTACCAGCCTCCTCTTACTTAGATTTGAGTAGCTTGGGAATTCAACATCAACCTCTTTCATGTCTTCACACATTCCTTTTAGGGTGGTCCATATACCCACCGCCACTTCGCCGGATACCAGCGGCGCTGCTGCGCGAGCAGATCAGCACCCAAAGAAGTATAATTGCTTTTGTCAAGGCTGCAATAGCCGAGCTGAACGCCTAACCGTTATCCACAATCTTCTGCACCGATACAACCAAGTTCCGCCGCACAATCTCGATTTCCTTTTTACTCGGCCGAATGATCGATTTGTTGTCCCGATCTGAGTTTTTCCTAATTTTGTTTCTGGCATCCTCGTTTGCGCCGCCAATGGTAACCACAACGCCATTGGCGGTTGCGGCAACGCCCAATACTTTAAAGTTGCGCCACATGGCGCCCGAAAATTCAAAGTTGACCGGCGCAGGATTCAGCCCATTAATCACCCTAAATTCCCGGTAGCTAATCCGTTCCTTTTTCTTCGCCAGCGTCTTGACCTTGTTTTCAGCGCCACCCGTCCGGCTTTTGCCGAGGTACATACTTGCCGGGTGCTTGTTGTCGGAATATGGCGTAAACTGCGAGCCGTCGGAAGATTCACCCGTTTGAACAACCCGGTTTGTGACAAGCGCCACCAGGTCAGCCCCGGCGACCGCTGCGAGCTGTCCAATTTCTGCGTCGAGCCGTGCGATTACGCGGCCGATCTTGGCGGTGAAGTCTGCAATGGTCATGACCAGACGGTGTCTACACGAAAGCCGTGCTCGTTCTTACACTGGAGGCAATCGTTTATTCCAAGCGCCGCCTCCTGTGCGATGTACTGCATGGTCTGCGCGTATTTGCTTTGCCATTCCGCCCGCTCTTTGAGCAGAAACTCGCGGTTTGTTGTTGCGGCCCTGGTCAACCGAGTGCTGCCAAGGATAAGCGCAGCGGCAATGTCGCAGGCTTTCCACTGGATGGCAAACGCGATAGATAGTGCCAGCGGGTCGGTAGTGAAGTCGAGTGAACCATTACACAGCACGGCTCCAATATCGCAGCCCACTTCCATTTGTATGGCAAGCCCGTTCAGGCATGTATCGCCCGTTCCTGTTTGGTTGTCAAAGTCGGTCAGTGTGTCGCCACGCCAGCCGCCAACCATCACCCAGTTAGCCCATGCGCGACCGCCTCCAAACCGTCCTTTCCATTGTGGATCTGCCAGGTCGAAGTATGGATAAAATCCACAGCCACCACAACTGCCGATGGTATTTGCCCGGAGAGGCGCGTTACTGTCGTGCTCGTAAACCAGGAAGTATTCGTGCTTGTCGTCGAAGTCGATGTAAGTAGGCAGTACAATAGCCGTCGCCAGCGTGTTGATTTTAAAACCATTGATCGTTTCAAGATCGCCCTCCCAAACCATTGTGTTCAGGCTATTGTAGATGTACGCGTGGATTGTGCCGGCCGCTGTGCCGCAGGTGCCAATGGCGGTAATTTTGGCACTACCACCACGAAGGGGGTTGAATGCCAGGCGAGCGGCTACGTAGGTTTTGTCTGTTTGGATGGATTGCCGCGCCGACGCTTCGCCAATTTGGCCTTTGAATCGTTCGCGGCGGCTTTCGAAGTTGGTGAGTAGTGCTGAGTTTGAGTCGGCAATAAAAGCCGTGATGGCCTGTGATCTGGACTTGGTGAGCACATCCCAAATACTGTCCGTGCCGCAATCCTCAAAACCCTCCATTTCATTAAATGGCGGCACGTCGGACATGAATAGCCCGGATGTCGAGGTGGTGTAATTTGATGGAGGCGCCGTGTTTACACATGGGCAGTCCGCCCGGCTCAATCCAATAATGTTATCGTAACAAGACATGGTGTGTAGTTTGGTTGAAATAAAAAAGCCGGAGCAGTTGCCCCGCCCCGGCTTTTATGCCTTATTTTTTTACTGTCGTCAGTTCTTTTTCTTCCAGCGTGTTGAAATCTCGTATGTGCTGGATTGCGTGCCCGCCCCGATCACCCGAAGCCTGTACCTGGACGCCTTGGCCTCGGTCCCGCTTAGTTGCAAGACTCGCCCCGCTGTCGTGCCGGTAATACTGTCAATGGCGCACCAATCCGTACTGGTTCCAGGCGTAGATTTATTCGACGCATCGAGTACCATCTTCACGGAAATTGTGCCGCTAAGGTTCAGCGGTATACACTGGATATTGTACGTGTATAGGCTGCCAAACGTGACAGGTGTGGTCACCGTGTTCCAAATGGAGTTGTCGCGAGCGCCGATGTTCAGCGTGTTTGCTTCCGCATTGGTCAAGGTGTCCTTACGGTAATCGAAAGAGACACTAACCCCGGATGGTCCAGCGAATTCCTCCGCGTACACGGCATGTTCAGTCGTTGGTGCAGTCTCCGGCTTGTCGAAAGCCGAGGAAATACCCACAAAGGCGAGGGCGCAAAGCGCAAAGAGCGCCGAGAAAAGAAATTTATTTTTCATTGTAAAAGCAATGTTTGTCGGTTGATGAAAGGGATGGCCCTTAGATTGATGTCGGACGTACAAAACTGAATACGCCGGTGTTTGCTGCGGTTTCACCCAGCGGGTTGAGGGCGATCAAGCCGTTAACTTTGAGCTGGAATGTGTGCAGGATTTCGCTGGATGTGCAAGCCTGGGTATAGGTTACTTCCCAAAATACGCCTGGCAGGTTGCGAGATTCGATCTGGTAGCGTTGCTGCCATGGATTCTGCACCAACATCGGTGTTCCTGGGTAGTGCGACTTGGTAACCATAGCGATAGCGCCACGGTCAACCATGTAGGCTTTTATTGCTCCGGCATTTACTTCGTCGATCTTGATCGGATCGAAGTACTTGCGGGCGAAATACTTGGAATCCATGCGGGTAGCGTCACCTTTTCCGCTGTCGTTTCCGCGATTGTTGGCCGCCTCTTCGTTCATGTACCACAGAGCCTCGCCGCTGATAAGCGCCGGGTTCATCATCTTCATTTTGCGGGCCGTCAATGACAGCTTTGGCATCAAAGATGTGTTCCATTGCTCGGCAGGGATTGTGGTATCACTGCTTGCAAATGTCCATGGGTTTGCGTCGCCTACCGGATTGAGGTAGGTGTTTGTACCGCGGAATGCTTCAAGTTTAGCCACGGCAACCTCTGCCAGATACTCGGACAGGATTTTGTCTGCTTTCAGGAAACCCTGAGCGATCAGTGGCGCCAGATCAAATTCGTCGGTACGGCGTTCGAGCAGACCCTTTACCGAGAACGACGTCTTACGGAAGATGTCGATGGTGTACTCGGTGTAGTCGCTCGACAGTTCCGGGCCAGTGATGGCGCAGTCGTCGTCAACGGCCGCGTCGGTCATTTGGTCGGTTTTTGCCCAGATCAGGCGCAGTGTCCGTGTCTTGTTCGGGTCTTGCAATGCTGCAAGCTGCGCGGTAGTTTCAGACATCAACGCTTTGGCCACATCGCACTCGGCAATGTAGTCGGTTTGAATACGGCTATCGGCCCACATATCGTTGGCCATAAGCTGAATTTTTAAGAGTTGCGATGCGGTAAAAGCCATGTTTTGATTTTATTTAAGCAAGGGCGCTATACGACAATTTTGCCGTTTTCGGCCTCCCACGCCTCTATGATTGCTTGTTGGTGTTCTTTTGGGGCGGCAGTAACCGCTTGCCAAAGTTCTTCTTCGGTTTTAGGCGTATTGCCGGGCCGGTATCCACCTTTGCCTGGTTCATTTTTGTTTCCGCCATTCCCTTTTGCGTCCTGGACTTGAAACTTGAAACTTTCGGCTGCCAGATCCTTTGCAATTTGCTCGAATGACTTGGCGTGACCGTGGTCTGTTTCAACCCGCTTGCCTCCCTTAATTGGGATTAGCGTACCATCCTCCATGGCTTCATACTCGAATTGCTTGAACTCGTTTAGGAAATACTGGATTCGTTTATTTGCGATCTTCGGATCGTCTTCCAAAACCGGCTTCATGTCGAGCAAAATTTGCTTTGCTGCGTTCTGTGCCGACTGTGTAAGTTGCTCGCGCTTGTACTCGCTTTTCATTGCCTCGATTGCGCTTTCCCGTTCCTTCGTCTCGTTTTCGAGTTTTTCCTTCCACGTTTTTTCGTGTTGCAGGAAGATCGGGTGAGTCTTCACCTTCTCATCGTCGAGTTTGTTGGGCTTTGCAATGTGGGAAATGGCTGCTACAATCAGATCCTCGCCGACCTCATCGGTTTGAACCCCTGTTTTTTCACGGATAAGGTTTTCGTACTTGGCGGAAACTTCGGCCTGGGCCTTTTTGTATCCGTTGTCAAAAAAAACTTTCGTGTCTGGTTTGAGCTTGGCGACACGTTCTTTGTCCAGCGTTTTCAATGCGTCCAGCGCATTTTCTTGCAAGACTTCTCCGGTGCCATCATCCGATTTTTTATAGAGCACTTCGGCAACGCTCTCAGTTGGCAGGTTTAACGTTGCTGCCAGAAACGCAATGAGTAATTCCTTTTCAGTATTCATGCAAAAATGATGCTTGTAAGCCGTGTTTGACGGCACGTTTTGTTATAATTCACTTGCGCTTTGATTTGCGCTCAATTCTTTCGGTGACTTCCGGCGGTGGAGACAAAGGGGCGGTTTCCTCGACTATGAATTTACCGAGGAAGCCGTTTTCCCTGATCTTGTCAAATTGCGCTTGTGTCACCGTCTTGGTCTTCCCGTCCGTCTTGGACGTCAGTTTGTACGGCATCTGCGTTGACTTTTTTGGCGGCAGCTTTTGCCTCCGGTTTGAGTTTGGCCGAAACCTCCTTAGGTTGCTCGGCTGCGGCTTTTTTCCAGCCGTCACGGGTGCCGTCTGCGCTTACAGGCAGCAGCTCCCATGCGTATTCTGAAAACTTGCCCTTCCCTTTTACGGGGTGAATTGCTTGAATCATGGTTGTAGAATATTTGAATCCCTAAGCGCTTCGTTGCGCATCCGGTGGTATCTTGTGATGCAGGCTTTGACATCCAGATCGTTTAGGCAAAAAGCCTTTTTGAATCTTAGAACCGCCGACCTGACTGTTATTGAATTATCGACACTCATAACGCCGTGTACGAAAGCAAACAGCATTTGAGCCTCGGCGCCTCGCCTTACAATGGAGTGCAGGGGCGTCAAGTGTTTACTGCTTGGCGGCATTATGACTTCTTTTTAGTTTTCGGCTTGGTTGTGGCTTTTTCTGGCGGCGTCTTTTGTACCGGCGCAGTCGTGACCGGAACGGCCGGAACCCTCCATGCTCCACCTGTTTTTAAAGCGTTCAGCGCGGCCGATCGGCGCATTAAAAAAGCGTTTCGGTCTTGCAGTTTTGCGAGTTGCGCGGCGACGTCGGCGGCCTCAGCGTCGAGCTTTGCCACAAACAGGCTGAGCTGCGCAGTATCCCGGAAAGGAACTGCGGTAAGTACCTGCTGAGGTCGTGGGCTGCCAGCAAAACTTTGCTGCGCCTGCTCGACCAGGAAAAACGAATCTGGGCGCACCCATTCAATCGAGTAGGAAATATCCTGCCCGAAAGCGGTGAGTGCGAAGAGTAAAAGCGTGAGAGTGAGCGTGTGTTTCATGTGTGCAATTATGGTCTGATTGTAAAAATTGAGCCGTTTAAGCCCTCTAAATAGTCGATAACGGTTTGCTCCAGCGCGTTCTGCGCTTTCGCCGTGTCGCCGGTGCCCGTGCCTGTAAAGGCGTCGACTTCGGCTTTGGTAAACTTTAGGGTGTATGTGAATCCGCTGCTTTCAAATGACGAGGTGTCTACAAATTGTAGATCAACCGTCCAGGTTTGCTCTGTCGGATTGTAGCAGCCGTTTACATAGATATTTGGCGAGGTAAACGAGCGGATACCGCCGTCAACCTTCATGTCTCCGGTCGTTTCAATCCAGCTTTGCCCGGTTGTGGTGTGCGCTAAAAAAAGCGCGAAAAAGAAGAGTATGTATTTCATTGTGCTTAGTTTGCGAGTGACCAGATAGAGAAGCGCAGTTTGTAGGCTGTTGATGCTGTTACCGTTCCGTTGGCTTTGAGCTGGAATGTATTTGAGTTTGCATTATCTGTAAAGAACTTAGTTATCTCATTGGCTGCTGCCTTATTCCCTGCACCCGGAACCGGATTAGACCATCCAGCGCCACCCCATGCGTTTGGGTAGGTGCCGGTGAAGATTATTCCGTCGGCTACCGGCCCTGTGCCAGTGGTGAATGTGATTTCAAAACCGTTATCCGTGCCGGTGATACTGTTCAATACCGGCCCTGTGCCAGCGCCAGTGCCAAACGCGATATTTCCAGCAAGCCAAATAAAGCCCTTGCCAATAAAGCCGGTAGAGGCCCTGCTCCTGCCCGTCACATCAAGCGCGTGCGCAGGGTTGTCGTTGTTTATGCCAACTAGAGGTGTTGCCGCCTGGGTGATGATCAACCCACTATTTGCAACACCACCGACAGTAAGGCTCGATGGTGTAATCTTGAATTTGTCAGCGTCGGAGTTGTCTACCCCTATCGCCAAATCCTTTACACCTGTAATGCCCAACAGGATGCGCGGGTCGCTCGCATTCGCGCCGCCAGTGTACAGGCTTAATGTCGTGGTGCCAGAGTTTCCGACATTGCGCGTGTTCGATAGGAACATACCCCAATCGCCGGAGGCGTTCACGGTTCCACGAAACGCCTCTACTTGCCCGGCAATAGCACCACCTGCGATAAGACTAACCCATGGAGCGCCAGCGTTGGTGCCGGTAATTTGCAGCTGACTCGTGGCGGATAGCCATTTAAAATTATCCGTGCCAGACATGCCATTTGCGCCCGTGTAGTAAGAAACCCGGTCTGCTGCGCCATTAAGCAGCGCAAGCGCCGTGTACATCTGCGCAAGCGTGGCGTCTATTGGCGCTGCTGCGCCGCCTGTGTTGTTGATCTTAAACGTGTTGGCTGCCATGTTGGCGAGCTTCGCGTTTGTTACTGCTGAGCTGGTGATGCCTGCGGTATTTACAGTGGCCCATGAAATAGCCGTGTTGCCTGTATTTACGACCATGACCTGATCGCCCGCCGTGGCCTGGATGTCTGCGACGTTGGCCGTGGCGTTTCCAGTTACGCCAACCAGCGAACGCGCGACGCCTTGCCGAAACTGAGCATTCCCGACCGCGTTATTTGCGATACCCCCCTGCGCCACCTGACCAAAGCCGAGTGTTGTGCCGCCGGTCGATACGCGCAGCACCTGGTCTGTCGTGCCGACCATATCAGCAACATTGCCCGTTGTGTTTGCGGATCTGCCCACCACAGAAAGCCCTGAGCTTTGCCGAAACTTGGCATCGGTCACCACGTTGGCGTCTATGGTCAAAACCGTAGCGCTACCGCTCACCGTTATATCCGTGTAGTCGCCATCGGCAAGCCCGCCGCCAGTATCCGTTCCGACCGCCCATGCCGTGCCGTTGAACTTGACTACTTGCCCCGTACTTGCTCCGGTTGTGGATAGTTGGCTGAGGTTTAGCGCCCCGCCAAGGGTAGAGAGTAGTATGTTTGCCGGTACTACGTCCACGGTCGAGCCTGAACCGAGCACCGCGCCAGTTCCGCCCGTTACAGCAACTTTTGAGCTGCCAGCGGTCAGGTTGCCCGTCGAAAGTTTGATGCTGTCACCACTGAACGACAGCGGGCTCACCACGATAGCGGAAACCAGGCAGCGGTCACTACCAACCAAAAGCCCTTGCAGGTTCGTGGTCGCCTGCAATTCGAGCAGAATGCCGGACGTGTCGCATTGCGCGAACGAAAGCGCCGCCCTTAGCGACAATAACAATACTATTACAAGTCTTTTGCTCATTTAAAAACCCTTACGTATGCCGTTTGCCCGTTCAGTCCTAATCCGGGCTCAAAATCAATCGTGTTATCTGTGTTGTTTACTGTAAAATCCCGGATTTCTCCAGGAAATGACGGGTTGTATTGCTGCCTGCGCACAATCACGAACACATTGTTCGGGTTGCTCGGCAGTACCAGATCGGCCGTTGGTATCGTAACCACATTGGACACAACCGTTCCTTTGTAGGTGTACCATGTGCCAGGTATGCTTGTTCCGCTCAACTCTATTCCAAATGAGGCGTAAGGGCTGCGCAATTGACCAACGTAGATGCCGCACGTGTTTTCCGTAACAGTCCAGGATGCAGGCAACACGCCACCCATCAGCGCGAATTGCGCGCAGTTGAATGTGCGTGTGTTTGTGCCGTCCGTGGCCGTTACTTTTCCCATGTTTTAAGCTCGAATTTTATCCGTTCAATCGATCCAGCCAGGCAGGCTGCGAGTATCAATGCAAGTATTTCGGTCATTAGTAGAAGAAAGTGATTCGGACATAGCCAATTCCGCCGTCGCCACCTGCGCCGCTATTCCCTACCGAATCCAGCGCAGCACCACCACCACCGCCACCTCCGCCGCGCGATCCATTTCCGCCATTTCCAGCATTTCCCGTTATGCTCGCGCCACCTCCGCTGCCGCCTTGCCCCGCCCACCTGCCAGCGGTCACCGCGTTGCCTGATAGCCCGTTATTATTTACCGTTCCGCCAATGACAGACGTGTATAGGCCCAGGTATGCAACACCGACGTTCCCGCCATTATTGGCAACATTTGCCGAGCTAATACCGCCGCCAGCGCCGCCACCATTGGCAACTATTGTATTTGTTGCCGCCGCAGATCCACCAAGGCCGCCGCTTGTGTTAGCTGCCGCCCCGGCGCCGCCAAGAAACATGCCTATCGTAGGCGCTGTGCCAGCCGTTCCATTTGACACAGTGCCGCCATTTCCGCGCGTGCCGCCATTCGCCTTGATTATTGTGGTGCCGTCTGTCAGCCCGACGCGGGTTTCTGTTTGGGTTGAACCGCCGTTGCCGTTTGTGCTGTTTGCTGTTTGCGCCGCGCCACCCGCCGCAGCCGCAGGCAGATTTATTCGGAGTGTAGATGCTCCGATTTCTGCAACGGAAAAAGTTTGGCACGATACCGCGCCAGCGCCGCCGCCGCCGCCGCCGCAACGAACAGTGCCAGCCGCGCCCTTCCTTCCTGACCCGCCAGGCCCGCCGCCGCCCACACACAGAATTTCTACGCTTACAACGCCATCCGGTATCGTAAGGTCGGTGTCGGTTTGTGCCGTTTCGTATGAATAAACCTCTACACCTGGTTTTGCTTCCTTGAAAATTCCAACACACGTCCACGCAGGGATGCCGTTGTCATACCAAAGCTGCGCTCCCTCCTTCGGGCTCAGTGTTATGCTTGTGGAGCCCGGCAGCGAAAATCGGTTTTCGGTATCGCTGCTTGTGCTATTGTGCGGAAGTATCAAATCTGCGCTTCCTACGTTCTTTACAATCAAAACCCGCCCAGTATAGCCGCCAAATATCCCACTCATGGTTGCCGTGGATGTCACGTTTAAGCGGAATACCGATGCAGTGGCATGGCCCGTAGGGGTGTAATTATCCTGGTCTGTAGTGATTGTGGTTGGCGTTATTTCGCCGGTCAAAGCAAAATCTTCCGTACCAACATCGACCGTTGCCGCAGCGCCCGCGCCCGCATCGGTAATTTTTACGTTTTGCCCCTCAGTCAAAACCCGTTCGTCTGTAAGGGTTGCGTCGGCAGATAGAACAAGGTATTGCGCGTCAGTTGGCGCACCCCCTCCGCCGCCGCCACCGCCTGTATTGTCGGTGCCTGGCGCCCATGCCGTGCCGTTCCACTTTAAAACCTGGCCGGTAGTCGCGCCGCCTTGCGCAATGTACGCGTGCGCTATTGCCGTGCCGTTCCAGATACCATTTGTGATTGTGCCGACAGTTGTAATGTCGCCACTTCCAATCCATCCGGTAAGAATGTAGTCTGTCCAGTCCGACGCATCAACAATCCACTCGTTTGTGCCGTCAAACAGGCGCATTTTGGTTGTGCCTGTGATGTTCGGCTGGGCGAACGCGCTTGCCGAGTACAGTAAAATTGCGAGTACGAGTGCTTTTTTTAGCGAATCCATATCCACTTATTGTCTGTGCCACGGCATTTGCAGGCTGCGGTAGTTCCTTGACTGTAAATGCTTTTTGTGCTTGCGCCGTCTGTAAACGTCTCGGTCGAGTTAGGGTCTACAATTGCCGCAAAGCCATCGGTGCCATCTTTTTGAAAGTCGTATTTCCATCCGTCGCGGGTTGAGTTACACGCAGGCAGGTTGAGGTTAATGTTTGCAGTAAGCGTTCCGACTTGGACAAGATTATGAGTATTGTCCAGGGTTGTCGTGCTGGTTACTGTAACAAAGTCACCATCCTGTACGCCTGCGGCATTTAGTGCCGCCTGAGTGCTCGTAGATGTTCCGCTTACGCCAGCGCTGCCAGTTACAAGCGCGTTGAATGTCTTGGCGCCAGCAAACGTCTGCGTCGACGTGCTTACAAGTCCCTCGTTACTTGCGTCGGCAGGTGGTAGGTTAAAGTTCAACGTTGTCGAGGATCGCGACCAGCCAATAGCCGCCGCACTGCTTGTCCTGGCGAGTGTGTAGTAAATATTAGCTGATCCGTTCGAGCCTAACAGTGTAACATCCGAGCCAACAGCGGTCAAGTTTGTGCCACCATTCGATACAGGGAGTGTACCGGATACGTGCGTGGTCAATCCAACCTTTCCGTATGATGGCGCCGTGTTTATGCCACCGGAAAGCAGCACATTGCCCGTTGCTATGTCTGCTAATTTTGACAGCGCAGATGTTGTGGACGCGTATAGGATGTCCCCAACAGCGTATGACGTTTGCCCAGTTCCGCCCTGCGGCGCAGTTACGGCCGCATTGTCTGTTAGAATTGTAGCCGAGGCGTTCGGCAGGGTGAATGTTTTTTCCGTGGACGCCGGGCCCGAAAACTTAGCAAACCCGTTTCCTGTGCCGCCGTAAGTCGACGCGATAATCTGCGTAAGCGCGGCGGAACCGTCGAAGTTATTGCCATAGATCGCCCTGGGTGTTGTAAGTGTGGCGACCGACCCGGAAGGTATTACGTAGTCGGTGCCAGCGGTAGCGGCAGAAAACGCAGTACCGTTGGCCTTTACCATGCCGGTAACCGATGTCGAAAGCGCGATTGATGCGTTTGTGGTGCTGTTCGTAACAACGCCCGCAAGGCCATTTGAGGATGTAACGGTGACGCTTGTTACCGTGCCTCCGCCAGCGGCCAAATATGCAGCCAAAGACGATACGTCCGCTTTCCAAACGCTGTTATTTTCCTCAAATTCAATCATGCTTGTGCCTGTGATTGAGGGCTGCGCAAATGCTGCCAAGCCGGAAAGTAGCAGCAAAAATGTGATGATGTTTCTCATTTTAGTACGTAAAAAACCAAACCCCAGACCCGCCAGAATAACGACAGGCGCAATTTATGTTTAGTGGTGAATAGATTTTTTTGTTGGCCGCGCCGTCGTAAAAAGTCTGAGCGCCTGCCGGGTCTATGGTTGCTCCGAATGAGTCCGAGCCGTTTTTTTTGAACTCAAATATTTTACCGTCGTTGGCCGCATTGCATGTTGGCAGTCCAATAGTAATGTCGGCCGAAATTGTGCCGATCAGTACGGTGTTTACTGCTGTGGTAATTGTGGCGCCGCTTGTCACAAATGTGTAACTATCGCCCCACGATGGCTCCCATGCCGTGCCTGTCCAGAAAATACCCTGCCCCTCAACCGCTCCCTGCTGTGCAATTGTCAACGGGTCGCCGCTACTGCCGTCGCCGCTCAGCGTGCCGTCTGTTTCTACCGCACCGCCTGCGCAGTTCAGGCAATTCCATGTCGTTCCGCTCACATGCTCGTAAATCTTCGGGAAATCTGGAGAGGCGCATGAGTTTATTACAAGCGTGCTGTTGTACTTGTTTGGGGTGTAAGCGGGCGCACCACATCCGGTTATTTTCTCTATTCTCTTGCCCATGTTCAGCCAATTCACCGAATTGCGGTCGCGCGATACGTACCAAGCGCCGGTCACGGTGTCAATGGCCACAATGTTGCCTTTGGCGCCTGGGCGAAAGGTTGGAGCACCGACGGTTTGCGATATACCACCGGAGGCATAGATATTGTTTACCTGTGCAGATACAGTGCACAGATTCACGGTAAGCAATATGGCTATGGCGATCCTCATGGTATTCTGTTTTGTGTAAGCGTTCCAGCCTTTACCGAGCTGTGACTATCCGATGCTACATACCACCCCTTGTAAGCAACCCCGTCGGCCGCCGCGCTTTCGTCGCTGTCGTATTCGTCGAACAGGTCGAGCGCGGCAGTAATCGCCTCTATTGTCACGGTTCCGGGCGGGCCTGGAGTCGACGCCGGAAAAGACAACACAACCTGTTGCTGCACCGGAAACTCCAGCACTACATCGGGTTGTATAAAATCCAGCGTCAATTCGCTCATGGCGTTGTCACTTTAATAGTGCCTTTTTCCAGGTGCTTAACCACCCCGCTCGCCTTAACCCACTTCACTTTTAAGTTAAGATCACAGTTTGTTGGAAGGTTTGCTGTTTGCGCCGCCGTAAGCGTGTATGTGTACACTCCCGTACTGCCAAACGCAACACCAGACCCAATTGTAAGCGTATGCAACGCCGTGCCGCGATTGTTTGAAATCGTGACTGTAATTGCGTCGCCAGATATATCCACCGCAACGTCCGCCTCCTTGATCGTGCGCGACTTTACCATGGTATCGCCTGCGCAGATTGTTAGGTTTACTTCCGCCGGAAGGTCAACCTCGTTAACTGTCTGAACGGTCATGCGGCTTGCTTTTTAAGTTCCGGCCGTAGTTCAACGGCCAATTCATAGGAAATCCAAGTAAGGAAGTGACGGCAATTATATCGCCCCCGGTCGATAATCGGGTTGTAATTCAGCTTCGTTTTCTGGTCGATCAGGTCGGGGTCATTGCGCCATTCGGCAGCCTCTTTATCGGAGAAAACCTTTCCGGCCTTCTTCCGGCAGAATTGGCGTGTCGTTGGTATGATCGAGCCTTGGTAAATGAAGTATTTTAGGTTCAGCGATTCAGCAAAAGCCTCGTTAGCAACCTCGTGTACCCGGTTATACGTGTCGTATGTGTACTGGCGCCAATACTTTTGCAATTCGCCGTCAACGCCTGGTTTGCCCTGGATCAACAACTTGAACCCCTTTTGAAAATCTGAGAGGCTGCGCTTCGATACAATGGCGCTCACCACGTAATTGCGCACCGCTTCGCGTATGGCGCCAATGGCTGACAGTTTATTGATATACCCGTCGTCGAACAGGTTGCCATCCTCGTCAATGCCGATCAGGGCCCGGATTAAGTTTAGTGTCTGCCGCACCCGCTCCTCTGTTGCGCTTGGCTGCGTTGCTTGGTAGTAGCCTGCTGTTATGCCTGCAACCTCCATCAATTCACCGGCAAAAAGATTCAATTCGGGGCGCACCACACTATTCACGAAGCCGTCGAACATGCGCTCCAGTTTGCGGGTCGTGCGGATGTTTCTTGCGGTTCGCGTCAGCTTTCCGTCCTTGAACTCAAAAGCATCTACCACGAACTCCAGGAAGCGGCGCACTAATTCGCGCTGCATACCCTGAACGCGCATGTCCAGAGCTTCAACCAATTCTGAAAGCCTGGCATCAAAGCCAAGCGCCCAATTTTGGATGAATTTTATGAGCTCGTTGTTTGTCATGCTGCGGCAGCCGGTGCGGTTTTGATTGGAATTGTGAGTGCAGGTGCGTCATTTGCGCCGCTTTCGTCGATGTATGCGGCAACAGCCTCGTTTACAATAGCCTGCTGCTTTTCGGCCGGCATCTCGTAAAAGCCTTTGTTTTTAGCCTCGATTTCGTTGAAAATTACCCCTTGCATCAGGTACAGTGATTTATATCGCTGCGGCACCAATGGATCTGTGAGCGCCAGCGTAACCATGTCGGCAGTGTATCCGCTGAACGGGTTAAATTTCTCTTTGGTAGACCATCGGATATACTGCATAGGGTCGTCTGTGTAGATCAGACGCGCTACATTGTCCTGGATGTGTTGAACAACTGCCGGACCCGCTTCGCTGCGCTTGGCTGATTCGAGTTCGGCCATTAATTCGCCCAATCCTTTGAGCTTGAAGTCCTTGGAGAAAAGAAGTTTCGCCTCCAGAACTATTCCCCGGCTGCCGTCTTTCAGGGCGCCTTTGTCAAGGTCTGCAAAGTTTGCTACGCGGAATACCAGGAATTCCCAAATGCTTGCGAAGTTCAGGGCGCAGGCATAAAGCGTGTCTTGCAGGTTGTCGCGGTCGAGCATCTTGCCCGTCGCTGTTGCCTGCACTTGTTCCTGGGTGAATGTTTCGCTGTTGAATACTACCGATTTGCACTTTTCCGTGAGCGCGTCCACGTATTCGGACTGGAACTTAACCAGTTCAACGGGCGGGCCTTTGAAAACCAACAGTTTTTCCAGGTCCCAAAGGTCCTCGCCAGGCTTTGGCAGTTTGATGTAGATAATGTTCTGTGCCGATGTGATTGAAGCATGGCCGGAGCCGTGGCACATTCCGCAAACGTCGCCGTTTGGCATGTGTCCACCCAGACAATCAGGCGCAGGGCAAGCAGGCATGTATTGCGCCCGGTGTGGAAACACCTGCTGCGCCATGGTAATGTCGAGCTCACTGTTTGCCTTGATTGACTTCATCAACAGCGGCACGGCTGCGTGGTATGGCGAAACGAATGTCATGCCGTCGCTCCAGGCGTCGCGGGTGTACCCGAATTGTTTTGCAGGAACTACACCGGCGTTGTGCGGCGTTCCGAAGGTCGCGATAAACCATTTTTCGTCGTGGCGCATAATAAAGCCGCCGTCATACTCTACCCAAGTGGCGTTATCAATGGTCGGGCGAAGTGGTATAGTTTGCGGGTCTATTTCCTCAACCTTGAAAGTCTCATCGGCCAGGTAGACCGTGAATTTTTCACCGACCCCGTCTTTATTTTTCTTGGTTGGAAGCGGAAACTTCGTGCCAACCACCAAGTATTGCAGGGTGTTGTTTTTATATTCGTAATCAATAGCCTCGGCGCTGCTCACCTCAAACGGATAAGGCTTTGCACGTTCGGTATTGTGGTCGAAAGCGTCAAACTCGACCACGACAAATGCGTTAGGGTCGGTCGCGTTTTTGTTCAGCCATCGGGTAGATACATAAGCGTCAAGGCTTTCGGTCCCCCAAAAGCCTTTTATGATTTCCTCCAGCGCTGTCACCTTAGCCTCGCTTTCGTCGCCTGAAATGGTAAGTATGCGCTGATAGTTTGCGCGTGGCACCTTGTTGAAAACGTCCATGATGTTGGACGTGATGGTGGTCGTGATATGGTTGGTGAGTTCGACGCGCTGCTTAAACTCCAGTTCTGTCTCGCGGGCAACAAACTGCTTTAAAAGCGTATCAAGGCCGTCGCCGGTGTATAGCTTGCGGTATAGCTTCGCGAGCTTCGTTGTGCGGTCGTACCACACATGCCGTTTGCCTTTCGTAATGATGGCAATGAGGTTAACCATTGCCTGGTCGCGAGTTGTCAAAATAAAAAAGTTGAAGCGTGTTTATTTTTGACTACAGAATCTCTCAAAGTCGTTTGCCGCTATTTTGCAAAAAAAGTAATCCCCCGCATCGGATGTGTGCCCGTACTTTTCGAAAACCTGACCGCTCGTTTCATCCTTGGCTTTCTCTTTAAATTTCACCCCGTTTGCATCCTGTCTCAAATACGTCAAATCCGCAACAAAGTGTTTACATGCCTGATCTATCATTATCCGCCATCTCGTTTTCCCCTCCAGCATGTTGTTGATAAAATCCCTGCGCTGCAATACTGGCGGGTTGCTCCGGTCTGTTCTGTCACTGTTGTTGTTCAGGTATCGCCTCAGCTCCTTTTGTACCTGGTCATAATCCGTTCCATTGCCCCGCGTATCTCGTTTGTGGCCACTGGCATCACCGTAGTAAAAAAGCCCGGTTATTGAATCGCCATACTTTGCCACAATCGCCCGGCAAAGCCTTTCGGTTGTGTTGTTCGGGTTCTCAAGACAGAACTCATCAAAACACCTCAGCTCGTTCAGTTCGCCGCTTGTATCAACCTGCCAGCATAAGGCGGTTATGTATGGCACCACGTTCTGGTCAAAGGTTACATGCACCGGAAGCCCTGGCTTAAACGCCACTCGCCCAACATGCCGCGATGCACTGAAGCTGCTGTAAAATTCACCCCCTGTTCTGCTGAAAGGGTCGGCGTAGATCAGCGCATTTGCTCGCTCGTCGGTGTTGTTCTCCTTCACCTTGTCAATAAATCCAGCAGGCAGGTTTTTTAGGTTGTGGTACGTGCTGCTAATTGCCACACATTTTCCTTTTCGCTCTTTTGCAAAAAAGGTTTTGTCGGAATAGATCAGGCTTGCAATCTCGCCCCTGAACTCATCCAACTCAAACCACTCGTTTATCCACTGGACTTTGGCCGGAGAGGTCAGGATATAAAGCGGGTTGAACGCCGTTTCCCCTGTTGCTGTCAGCCTCCAATCTTTTTCAAAGCCCATCGCCCTTTGGCGTAATCGGGTAAGTATCACCTCTTTCACGTCACCCTCCCTGGTGTCCTTTGTCTCGTCGAGTATCGCCCAGGCAAACTCTTTGCCGTCGTGGGCTTTTGCGTTGTCGAGCGACCCTAAAAACACAATGGCGCCTGTCTTGAAACTGCAAATGCCACGGTAACTGTCGAAGTTGTGCCGACTCACATCAAATCCTTTCGGCGGGGTTTTATTCACCACATAATCAACCCCCTCGTTCCACCCGAAAACATGCTTCCATACTTCGCGAATCCGCAGCATGGTTGATGTGTTGAGCTGGTTGTAGGTATTTGCCCCAATAAACCCGAACGCGCCCGGAAAATTCTGGATGAAATAATTTGAGATTATCCCGCCCAGGTGAGTTTTGCCGCTTCCAACCCCTGCCAGAAATAAATTAACCTCCTTGGTCGAGGTTAAAATGAACTCCTGCGGGCTCGATAGGCTAAAAATCTCTTTACCCATGCTTTCGGTACAAAATAACGACTAACTTTGCATAATCTACAATTTTTAAGCCAGAAAATTACACATTATGCAAACATCGGCTATAAAACCCGAACAAAATGCAAACTCTTTTACAACGCAATCAGGTCGCACGTACATAATTCACCCCTCAGTTACCGCAAAACGGCTCGGAGTGCTGGAGAAATTGCAGGCGGAGTTTCAGCATGGGGTCAGCCTGTCAGGATTTTTAGACGAGACTAAATCAGCTTACGACCTGCTCAATAAATCGAAGGTTGCAGACGCTGGAGTGAAGTTGTACAATGTAATTCATGGCGCCTCCAGGATCGCCAACGGGCAGCCGCACCCGATATTTTTTATCTGTGCACTGTTCATGTGCGAGCCTGACGAGGATCAGGGCAAGTGGGTGGAGGCCGACATGGTGGAGAAGATCAGCGATTGGGACGGCGTTGACGCGGATTTTTTTTTGGGTGCTGCGAAACTTTTTCTACGTCGCTATACGTCAGGCTTAACTACAGGTTTCCAGAATTTTTCGGAGCAAATAAACCCAGGGACAAGCGACCAGTAAAGGAGGAGGCTCCGACCACAATATTCGACCGGATAATCGCAATTGAGGATAGTTGGGTTGCAACAAAATACGCGGTCGCCGGGGCGGGTCTTAGCTATGACGAAGTTGACAGGCTGGATGTATTCGAATTTTTCACACTGCTGCGCGAAGTCAACAAGCGCAACGCACCAAAATAAAAAATGATTGATCTCGCAGTAGAACAATTGGCGGCAAGGCTCCGCACACTTCCTTTCCTTGATCTTGTTGGCGGTGTTGCCCGCGTTCAGAAATACATGGACGGAAAGACGCTGAAAACAATTCCGGCAAAACCAGACCCTGACAGCAAGAAAGCGTACCTCAGTCTTGCTCCGCACGAAGAGCGTGCAGGTATCGCGTATTTCGAAGTGCTGTCGAACGTGCAAAGTGGGGCCGTGTCTGCCGACCGGGCGTATCTGTTCACTGCAAAGATCCGTCTGGTTACCTGGTTAAACACAAAGCGCCTCGCTCCTTCGAACGTGGCGCCATTGGCAATGTCTATGGTAGTGAGTAATGTTGCCGGAAAATACAGCGACGTTTATCCGCTGATCAATATCAAGGCCGAGCCATTGCAGGAGGTTCCGCGTTCGCCGGAGCTGTTCGCGAAGTACAGTTACAACGAGGCCGAAAGCCAGTACCTCATGCTGCCATTTGATTACTTCGCTTTTGATTTCCAGTTGTCATTTGGGCTTGCCGTTGGTTGCGCTCCGACGAATGTGAGCATTATTAAGGCGGTGTGCTGATTTGAGCAAATAAAAAAGGGCCAACAATTGCTTGCTGACCCTAATTATCCCGTTTCTCGGCTACACCGAGCAGTGATTTTGTGGCGGGGACAGGACTCGAACCTGTGACCTCTGGGTTATGAGCCCGGCGAATTAACCATCTTTTCTACCCCGCGTTGCAAAGATATGCAATTGCAAATTATTGTGCAATAGGCGGCCTCAGATACGTCTCAACGTCGTGCAGTGTGTAGCTCTGCCCAGCCAACACATTAACCGCATCCAACAGCCTGTAAACCCGATCCAATTGCGGCGAGTTTTTGCCGTTCAGCGTGGCGGAAACGCTGGTTTGCGCGATGCCTGTGTGCTTGGCAATGGCGGATTGTGTAACACCGTGCTCTTTTGCCAGGGTCGCGAGGTTGCGCATGGTGACGGTGGATTTGATGCGCGAGTCAATTGCTGATCGCGCTACTCCAATTGCCTTTTCGGCTCGCGCCAGGCGTTCTGCGTTCTGCTCTGCACTTTCGCGGTTTCGGTATTTTTCGAGTGTTTCGTTCATTTAATTGATGTTTGCCAAAAATATAGACGTTGTTGCATTTTGTGTGCACGCATCTTGATTGCTCTGGTTGGAATCGGGCGGAGTGCCGCCACCTGTTCTTTTGGCGGCGATTGTGAAAATTGATTTTGGGCGCCATGCGATAATGTCGGCCGATATTGGCCATTCTCGCTCTTCGGTAGGCGATGCGTCCGATACTGCGACCCAGTGCTCATTGTGATGCGAGTAGTATGCGGAAATAACCATGTAACCGTGGTTTCTGTAAAGCGCCTCCACCGTCTCGCAGTCGTTCGGCATTGTTTCTGGACCCAGGGTTTTGCACCATGCAAAGTCATTTTCGGGATCATTAAACAGGATATTGTACAGTATACGCGCAAAGAAGCGGCGAATCTTAAGCGTTATTGATTTCATGATGTAAGTTTGTTGTTGTAGTTTTAATGCTCGTTGCTTTGTAGTGGGTTGTCCCACCTGTCAACCTTTACCATCTCAACCTTTTCGGCCAACTTGTAAATCTGCTGGCAGTTTGCACACTGCACAGCGTAGGCAAAAAAACCATCATAATGGTTGTGATGTCCGCACTCGCAATGTAGATCCATGCAGACGTCGGTTCCTTTCCACTGGATGAAGGTGGTGAGCTTAAACCGTTGCGGCTCCTGCTTTGGCAGTTCAGAAATCCTTTTTGCCTCAACCCCCAATCTTGTTATCATTCCAAGCGCGGTGTCATAATCTGGTTTGCCGCCATTCTTGCTCGCATCATCGCCCGCTTCCCAATCGGCCCGCATTTGCCTTTCTGCCTCATTTGCCTGCTCGTTGATATGCTTCACCATGCGAAGCACAGGGTTTTGCTCTCTTCCCGCATCCTCATCTCCCGCCGGTTCACCGCCTTTGGTGAATCGCATGGCGCATGCATTCTCTGGCATCTCAAATGACAAGAATCGAACATAGTTATTCTTCTCCCATGCTTCCCGCCATTTCCTTACTACGCTTGCGCGGTAACCGTCGATCATTGCCGACGCTTTCCACTCCGAAAACTCGCGCGAGTTTTGAAGGTTGTCTGCAAAAATCTTCTCAATCAATTCGATCACTCGAATTTCGTTGGCGCCGCTTTCAAATATGTGGGCGACTTCATTTTTTGCTTGTTCGTAGGTCATGTTCCGATTTTTGCCTGTGAAATTACTGGTTTTAACCGCATTGGCAAGCGCCGGACGGGTGATAAGTTGACGCGCTTGGCGCAGTATCCAAAGCAACCTACTTTCCCAAAAGAGCCATCTTCCATCGCTGTTGCAATGCCAAAACGGCACCACACGCTCCATATCTGCCCGTATTCATCGGCGTAGCACCCGTTTTCAGGGTTGGTTGTGCCGCATATTGCTTGCAGGGTACTGTCGCTTGCGGTTTGGCAGCCAAATGTGATTTGCGCCGATGCGCTTTGCATGGCTGCGAGGAATAGAATGAGCATGGTGTGTTTCATGGTTGATATTCAATTTGTTTAGGCAATGGCCTCCATGCAATTGGCGTACCTTTAAAATTATTACTTTCAAGTGTATTCCACATTTCCCCGCGAAACGCTGGCGTGTAACACACGGTTGGACTTCCTTCGTCTTTATAACAAAGAATTACATCTTCCCACTGCTCCGGCAGTGTTTCCGGGCCGTCAATCTTCACCCATTCACAATGGTTTTCTTCGATGAATTTGATGGCGGCTACAATAGCATGCCCGGTGTTTGTCAATGCTTCCGGCTTGGCAATATGGAGGCTAAATGTTTTGCGTAATTGCTCGGCGGCTTGTAGTGGTGTCATGGTTCCAGATTTATAATTTTAGCGTCCGCGCTGGCAGCGCAAGCGATTGAAACGAAGTATTGCGCAAGCATAGCCCAAACATCAGATGTGCTGATAAGGTTGTCGGTTATCACGTCGTGTAGCTCGGCAATTTCAACCTGCTCATCAGATTCTCCAATATAGCCGAATGCGCTACGGTAATAGGTTATCGACACTTCAAAGTCGCTTTCTTCAATATAAGACTTCGACACTATCACAACCGTCCAATACATAAGGTCGGCGTCTTTGAATTTGATTTGCTGCGTTTTTGTGGTCATAGCATTGGCGTTAAATACTCAGGAACATTGATGTCGTCACAAAAGTGGGTTATTTGATACGGTTCTTCGTGTATCCATTTCCCGCGCATATCCGGCGCAAACCAGCATTTGTTTTTAGTGTCCCACCTCACAACGTCGATTAATCCACCATGCACTACACTTGGATTGCAAACCCAAACAAGGCATGAAACAAATGGCGTTTCCGGGTATCCAGGGAATGGTTTACCCTCGTTTGTTGGCGTGTGGTCGCCTACTCGTTTCCAGTTAATCATGGTTACCGTCTTTTAAATTCAATAATCCCCGCCTTCGCCCCTTCGGGCGTCATCCATCCTTCAGTGACATTTGACCTGTCGAACCGAAACTCAAAGGCGCAAGAATTAATCATGAAATTGAAAAGCAAATCCATTGCGCCCTGGATGTCGGCGCAGATAATGGTTGCTTCGAATTGGGCGGTTTTGATGTTGTAGGTGTTCAGGGTATTCCGCCCGCGCACCTCATCCATAAAGGCATCGGTATCGACGCCGGCAAAAGAGGCTGTTGCGGATTGGATTTGTTCTGGCAGTTTATCCATGCCCATTTTTACGCGCAAATATTTTCCGGCTTCGCGCATTTCGTCAGGCAGGTGGAAGGGCAGTTTTTCGGCGGTTGGTTCGTGGGTGTTTGGGGTGGAAAATTCGCCGTTGTCTGCGCGGATTGCTATTGCAAGCCAGTAGTCGGAGCCCTGATAGGAATGACCCCAAAAGAATGATACGCCCAGCGCATGTGAAAGGGTGGCGATGTCTTCTTTTTGTATTTCACCGTTGAATTGCTTATCGTAATTCGCAATCGCCTGCCCCCGGTACGGTTCGGGCAGGTATTCGGCAAACCACCAGCGGGCGGTTTTGGGCGGATATGGATTTTGTGTGTTGCTCATGGTGTGGGTGTATTTACTGTTGTTATTCGGCCCTTGCATTTTGGGCATGACGAGTGATGCCATCCATCATTGCCTTTTAAGAAAACCCTTTCTGATTCTTGATGTATGTATCTGCATCGGGTGCATTTTACACTTTCGGCCTTAGCGTCATTAGTTGTTTTCGCGCTCATACACGGCTTCTTCTTCTTTGATTCTTGAAACAATTGATTTTGCTATTGTCTTGCCCCATGTTGGTTGCGGGTAGTTGTCGGCGTAATATTCTAGCGCCCAGAAAATTACATCCTCAACTTTTTCAGGATGCGCGTTTTCTTCAAGCTCGTCGGAAATTATATGTTTCGCTATTTTCTGGATGCCCATTTTTAATTTTTTTTCCCGCCGCCACGCCGCCTTCCAATCCACATTCCCGCCGGGGATTTGTGCTGTAAAGGTCAGCGCGGGGCGAGGTGGTTATATTAGATTTAAAATTGACTTCAAAACATCCCTGCCTCCATGCCTGTAAATAGCGCCCAAAACCTCAACGGCTATAACGGCCAGTAATGCGAAAACGGGGCTATCCTGGTCTTTATGCCAAAGGTATTTTGGTGGGTCGTCGAGTGGGTCGATCATGGCGTTAATGTTTCTTTTTTCTGTATTCTCGGATGATAAACCCGAGTGCGAAGATGAGGGCGGCAAGTGCTGGCGTCATGGGCCTGGGTTATATTTGTTTAAATTCAACCACCCAAACCCATTGCTCGCCGAACGAGCCGGAGCCGTTGATGGATTCCCAAAGTGACTTGAATGACAATTCTGGAATTGAAAACCACTTGCCTGGCCTACCGCCAACGTCCGAATATCTGCGATAAAGCGTTTCTGGACTCCCGTCACCTGGAACCGGGCGGAACGACTCAATGCCCTCTGCAATCGCGTCCGCCTCACTGATCTGGTTCAGTCGTTCAACGCGGATGTTGGTAATTTCAAGGGTGATGCGCGATGCTGCGCGGGGCATGAACAAAGATGGGCGTTTAAACCATCCTGTATTACCCCATTTATCGCGCTTCCCGATGGCGTGCGGCTCGCTGTCCGCGTATTTATATCCTCTACCGCTTTTTTCGGACAGATCAACAAAGTGCCATTTATTATTGTCGGTTGCGTTTTTCTGCCAATACCCAAAGGCGTAAAACGTTTCGCGAACCCAAAGCTGGTCGCCAATCTTGCCGTATGGGCAACCGAATCGACTGCTTGAATGTCCAGAAAAATGGCCGTTGTACACGCCAACCCAAAAGTCGCCTTTGGCTGGCTCAAAAATAACTTCGCCATCCTTTACTTCAGGTTGTGGCTTTATCGCTCGCCGCGTCTGCGTCTTGCGCCCGTCGAGTATGGCGCGAACCATTGGCGCGCTGAAAAGTATTGGTCGTTCTTTCATGTGTGGAGTGTAGTTGTTGAGTGTTATTATTGCGGGGCATTATGCTCGCCATCGGCCGAATATCGCTCCGAAACCATGTCGATCATTTGATGGGTAAACGAATACTTTTCGCCATCAAAATCCAGCCACCCAGATGTTAAATACGCAGACGTATTCCAAACAGGCTTACCGCCATTCACAAAGGCATCCAAAACGTCTCTCTCGCTTTCTGTCACTCGGTGAGTGCAAAATTTCATGTAATCCTCCCATGAAAATGGCGTCCAGGCATCTGGATTTGCCGACTTTTGGAGCATTAATATATTCCGAAGGATGGTTTCGCACTCGCTGTTTCTGAACGCTGAGTTCATTAAGCGGTGGTCGGTGCGAATGTCTTTAGGCTGTGCCATTTGGTATGCGTTTTTTCGCGTGATTCAAATCTATATTTCCCTACAAAGTTAGCGCAAATTTCTAATACTGCAAATATTTCTGCAAAAATAATTTGCATAATCTACATTTGTAAATGCTTACACAATACGACGTACAAGCCGCATTGCAGATCGCAATTGCAGCGGTTGTTTTTTCCGATCTGCTCACCAAGCGTGGCGAGATATTCGGGCGGTATGGAACCTGGTTGGAAAACTTTGAGACGCGGCACCCGATGCTGGCAAAGCCGTTGGGCTATTGCGCGAAGTGCCTGGGTGGACAGGTAGCGCTTTGGTCGTACTTGATTTATGCGCACCCTCGGAGCGTTGAGGGCGTTATCGCTTGGGCATCATTCGTGATGCTGACTATTTTTCTTTGCGCTGCTTTTTCTGCGGCTCTGGCGAAGTTGATTCGGTAGTGTCGGAAGGTGGGCGGAATTGGATATTGAGCGTTACCGGCGCGACTGTATCGCCGGAGTGTTTCACCTCAACCTTGTCGGCCATACCCAAACGGACTTTTGCAAGGAAGATCAAAGAGGCTGTGTCGCCTTTCCTTGCCTTGCTGTACAGCTTTTCCCGCAGCACTTGATCGCCCTTTGCTATCTTTTGTTGGCGATAGGCAGAAAAACCCGTCGAATATTCGTCTTGTATGCGATTGTATAGTGTATCTGCATGGATGCCAAGACGCGCCGCCACCTCTTCGCCGGTGCACCCAGCAACGAGCATGTCGTCAACTATGCTCCAGTCAATTTCAGATTTAGTTCGTGCCATGAATCTCGCATTGAATCTCGCATTGCTGCTCTTGCGCAGTAAATACATACTCGCAGCCGTGTGAAAATTCGTATGTGGCAACAATCCCGTGTCGACCAAACATGGCAACTCCTTCATCTGGATTATGCTTAGGTAGCGCAAGTCGAATACGCCCATTCTTGGCGATTGAAGAAACGGCGAGAGATTCGAATACTTGCTGGATTCTGCTGGACATTGAGATATGGTTTTGTTTTAAGTTCCTCAAAAATAGGCATTTCCGTCAACTCATACAACGGGTGCAAAAATCATTCCACGCGCCCATTTTTCACCCATTGTTTTAGAGTTGTTTTAGACAAAATGAAAAAGGAGTTACACCGTTTGGCGTAACTCCTTGATTTTGAACCGTCGGGATACCAGGATTCGAACCTGGGACCCCCTGCTCCCAAAGCAGGTGCGCTACCGGACTGCGCTACATCCCGAAAATTGACCCATTTTGGCGGAGGAAGCGGGATTCGAACCCGCGGTAAAAGCAAATGTTTTAGAACTGTTTAAGACCATGAGAGCAACAATTAAGATCGTAGTATTTAACGACAAAACCGCTGCCGGTAAACTTCCGGTCAAACTCCGCGTCACTTATGCGCGAAAGGTACGGTATTTTCCTTTGAATAGGTATGTTTCTCCAGAATTTTGGGATAGGTCGGCCGGCCGATTCATGCGCGGGTACACTGATTGGCGAGATGAAAACGAGGTTCTGGTTACATACGAGCAGCGGGCTATGTCGGCAATCCGTGGTTTTGAATTGGATGGCGCCGCTTTCACGTTCGACAAATTCGAGGCCATTGTTTTTGGCGCATCCGATCAGGTCCGGCTTTCTGCTGCCGACTTCGTGCGCTCCATCTCTGCGGAACTTGACGCGACCGGCAATGTAGGGAACTCGGAGGTTTACAAGCACTGTGCAAATTCAGTTGCCGCGTTCAGGCCAAAGGCTGCGCTCGCTGACATAGACGGCCCATGGTTGGTGGCATTTGAAAAGTGGATGCGTACCAGGCGCGGCACCGAGTCGGGCGGAATCTCGGTGATTATGCGAACGCTGCGGGCATCTTGCAAGCGGGCGGCAAAATCTGGCGTCATGCCAAAGACTTTTCAACCCTTCTCTGATTACAGCCTGAAACACCTCAAAGGCGACAACGCGAAAAAAGCTTTGCCGCTGGAGGTGATAATGAAAATTGCATCGGCTGAAATCCCCCGGCGGCTGGAGTTTGCCCGCGACGTGTTCATGCTATCGTTTTACCTGCGCGGTATGAACCTGGCCGATCTGGCAGAAATAAAGCGCGGCAGTATTCGCGACGGCCGGGTGCTCTATCGCAGGAAGAAAACAAAGGGGCTTTTTTCGGTTCCGCTGGTAGAGCCTGCGGCGGCAATACTTGCCCGATATGAACACGCCGACTCCGAGTATTTGCTTCCAATATTCCTATCTGGCATCCATGTAACCGAGCGGCAAAAGATGTACCGAAAAAAACGGGTGACAAAGGAGGTGAACGCGGCAATTCGGGAGGTTGCGGAGGTTATTGGGGTTGATACAGAGAACTTTACCTTCTACACGGCCCGGCACTCCTACGCCACGGCATTGGACTTGAAAGGGGTTTCGCGTGTGATCATATCGCAGGCCCTGGGACACAAAAGCCTTTCGACAACGGAGGGTTATCTGAAAGGCTTTAGTGAAAAAGAGGTGGATGAATTTGATCGGTTGATTTTAGACGGGTTTGATGGTAGCGAATTGGGTGTTTAATCTTCGTCGTAGAAGTCGTCAAGGTTTGGTCGCCAGTTTTGAATCGCTCCACTTTCGTCGATCTTCATGATTATATAGTCGCCAAAACCCTCGCCGCCCGGACACATAACATCCGGCACATAGCCGTCTTTCATCACGATTGTAGTGCCGTCTTCTGCCTGCAAAGTGTATTTGCCATCATCGCAGACCTTGAAATGAATGTCAGCGGTAGTTCCTTGCGGCCAATGCTGGATAATTCCGGTATTGACATCAATTCTCGGCTCCCATCGGTCGCCGTTACGGCACGGAATGAGGTCGCCATCTTCGTCAGTTACGCCGTTTACGGTGGCACCCTCCCAATATCTAGCGCCTGCGCTGACTTGCAGAAAGGCGACATCTGCGGTTACTTCTTTTTTAAATGTGAATTTCATTTTTTATTGAATTTTAGTGCGAGTGATTTGACTTTGGTCGAAAACATCCTGCCGAATAAGGCGCAACCCAAAGCAGGAAACATGCCCCTGCTCATTTCTTACCTCTCCGCTCGGAAGCTCGAATGTGTGGATTCCGCTATCGCGAACCTTTTTACATCTGAGTGTTTCGCCATTGATGATGTACGTTTCTCCTTCCTGTGGTATCATTTCGGGCTTTCAATCTTATACAATTCCAGCCCGCCCCGCCGCAAATGATCCTGCGTGTTCTTCGGGAACGTGTGCCAGGAATTAAACGGAGGTCGTCGCCATGCGTGGGTTGGCGAAAGATCCTGGTCGCATGTGTAGCCGTCCGACTCCATGGCCGACACTATCCCGTTTACTTTGCACGCTTGGCAGGATATGCGCATTGGTGTAACGCCTGGGTGAACATCGACCGTTACGACCTGGCAGCCTAAAGGGCAGTTGTAGGTATTGATTTTGCCGACGAATTTGTCAGACAGGGCCGAAATCATGTGCATCGTTCGCGCGTTCGGGCCGTACTCGCCGGGCTTTCGCGCTTTGAATGCTTGGGGCTGCTTTCTGCTTGCCGCCTTTTTGGCTGCTCGATCCTCGGCGCGTAGTTGCTGCCGGGTTTTTCGGGTAAATTCTGGCGTTATTTGGTTGCGCTGTGCCAGATCCTCAAAGTATTGGGCCTCTTGCTTGTCGTAACTCATTTTTTATTCTGGTTTTGCTCGACCTCCCAACCCTTCACCGCTACCGATGAAAAGCGCAGGTCGCGCGATTTAGATTTTGGATTCGATATATCCACCACTGGAAAGCCGCGCTCTTTGATCAGCATGTCAACGTGTGCGGGTGTGCATCGCAGGTACTCCGCAACTTCTGTTTTTGTCCAAAGCGCCCGCTCCTGTCTCTGCATAAAACCAGCGTCGATCAGGAATTTTCCGACCTGTATTGCCAGGGTATCGGGGTTTGTGTATAGAGTGACTTGATCGCTCATTGGTGGTTAAATTTAGCCTTTTATAAAATCAATGTCATTTTTCACAGCCTTAGCCCGTTCCGTATCCATCCCGACAATATTCCGGGCAAACTCGGAAAACTGCGTCAACAATAGCAGCCATTCCATCGCCTGGACAACTCGCCGCGCCGTGCGCCTGTCAATTGTTACGGGTTTGAGATTTGGCATTATGCACGAATTTTAAAACGAGGAGGCCAAGAATAAACCAGGCCAGTGTGTAGGGTAGAAACATCATAGTTTCAGGTAAGCTGTGACCGATTCAACGGCCTCGTCACAAGTGTAGCATACGTCGGTCGCGTACCCGTCCAAGCGCCGGGAAAAAAGCCAGGCCTCCTGCTCGGGCGATACCTCGCCTCCGATTGTTTTCATTTCAATACAAAGCCCGTGATACTGGCCACGGGGAACCAAAAGAACCAGGTCGGAAGCTCCAGCGTAAACACCCTCGTCTTTTAGCCTTTTCGCCTCCGCCTTTCCGCGCAAACCTCCGTTGGGTATTGCGAAAAGGGCGCCAGTATCGTATATCTTTTTGTGAACAACCCTAAACCAGCTTACAAAAGCCCGCTGCACCTGGTGCTCACTTGGAATCGGCAGCTTATTGTCCGGTTTCAGGCACCGCTTCGCTTTTTTCAGTAGCCGGACCTGGTTTGCATCCTGTTGTACGGCGCGTTTTTTGAGTAGGGCGGCTGCCTCCTCCGCTGTCCATCGTGCGCCGCTCATTTGCCTAACAATGCTTTTACATTTGAATGAAACTCTGGCGTTCCTTTTGCGTCCAGCGTGTAACGGCCGTGATACCCCCGGTTTTTGTTTGGCACCATTTCGGTGTTGATCACAAAGCCAAGTTGGCGCAGGTTGTGGATACGGGCACCGAGGCGCATGCATCCGTAGAGGCGTAGGCTTTGCGCTTGGTCAATTGGACCCTTGGTGATCAGGTGGGTAAGTATGAGGCGGTTGTGGGAGAGCGCCTGCGGTTGTGATTGTGCGTCGTTCATTGGTGCTTTATTTTGATGCGCATTTTTTCAGAAGTGGTGGAATCCATCATTGGCATTATCAATACCTGAACCGGCCCAATACCAAGCAGCATCGGCGAGTGCTTCGATTTGTTATAGTTCAGTATTTGTATTGGCTGCTGGACCGCCTTTTGAACACTCAGAATTGCTGGAAAAAACTTTGCGTTGAATGTTTGGTCGCCGATAATAAATCGGAACGCCGGGCTGATTATGGTGCCGATCTTTTTGCCGTCCGAAACGCCTTCGCCGTCACACTTCTTGCATTTATGCGAGTTTTCGCAGGCGGCGCAATACACGTCGCCCTCTCCATCGCAATTTTCGCACTCGACCTGCTCAAACTCGTCAATCATTGGCGCTTTTTCAATGGCGGATTCAAGGTCTTTTACTTCAATTACTACTGGAGTATCGAGTAGGTTATCGAGTGCGAATACTCTTGAAAGCCTGCCGTCGCCCTGTTTGTATTCGCCAGAAACTAACTCGGATGGTATTCTTATCGCATGGTGCGCGTCTGTCGCAAAAACAAATTCACCTTCTTTGGCGGGCGCACAAAGCATAGGGCGCAGTTCGTCGTCTGATACATACAAGTTGAGAAGGTTGTCGAGTGATTGAGTAGTTGTCATCGCTTTAGTTATTTTCGGTTACTGCGTTTTTAAAACCCCCGCCCATTGAATCGACTTTCCTTCTGTTCGCCGGGCGGGGTAAATAACAATGGGTGTCTTTATCTGCGCTTGTAGAGCTTGTCGCCGCGCAGGGTTATTTTCTTGTCTTCAACGAGTTGCGCGACAGCTTTTTGCCCGTCTTGCAGGTTTACATGGGTAAGGCCTTCGACAATCGACGCAATGCTGCGGCCGTAGGTCATTGTGCAGGTTAGTTCGACCTCTTTGAGGATCAGTTGCTTTGTGGTGTATAGTTGTCGGCTCATGGCTGTTCGTAGATTGCGAGTGATAAGAAGACTAATTTTTTGCGGTAAATCGCCTTTGCTTTTTCAGTCAGTTTTTCGGGGAAATCGCCGGGATTCTGTGCCATGTATCGTTTGATTGCGCGGGCTTCGTTGTTTGAAATCAGGCCGCTATCTGGATCTGCCAAAAACTCAGCAACCGCCTCATGCTTGGATTCGACCCATGATATTTTTTTGTATGCTTCGTCAACGTCAATCAGCCCTCGGACTTCCAATATCTTAAACCAGGCTTCTTTTACTTTTTTCCAGGAATCAACATCGTTGTTCTTGGTCATTAGCCCGGTCAGGTATTCAACAGTTTCGGAGGTGTTCTTTTTCCAGGCATTCGCATTGCGTTCGTCTCTTTCCGCAGCTTCGCCTTTTACGTGTTCGCCCTGTACAATATCAGAGTGAACCCGCTTCCTGTATTCCAGGTAAGCCCGAAGAGCAGCGCCGAACAATTGAACCGTGAACACACCGCCGTAGGCGATCAGGTTTGCGTCGGTCTTTCCTGCTGCTGCCAAACGAAATGCGTGCCGCACCTCTTCAATTCCGAGGTTTTGAAACTCCTTTCTCAGTAAAACAAGACACTCGTTCCATACCGGGCCGAGTGTTGCCACATCGTTTGCGCCGGTGTATGTTTTGGCGACGTACTGAACCGCGACCAGTGCTTGCTTTTTGAAAGCGTCGGCGTCCATTTGGCGAATCGGGTATCTCATGCCGGCCGCAACAACTCTGGCGTCGTCGTTGGTAAACTCGCCTGCATTAATACTCGAATTGCTTAGAGTCAATGCTTTCGTAGGCTGTTCGTAGACTGTCGGTAAACTGCTCATCGGCTGTTTTTTTGTTTGTTGATTCGATTTTGAATTTCCTTGCCGCGAACGAAAGGAAGTGGTCGCGCAAGTCGGATCTTTTGGTGTAGGTTTTTTCGCGGGCACCTATTTCGAGCCTGAATAATTCCAGGTAGTCGTCGAATTTGGCGGCGGGTACTTTGCGCGACACTGAAAAAGCATCTCGGATTCGGAAGTCGTTTTTCATCTCTTCGATTTCGGCATCAGTATCGACCCGGCCGGAGATGAAATTTTGCGGCCGCGCGGGCCCGGTGCGTCCTTTTTTTTCTTTTTCTCCAGCCATGAAAATTGCCACTTCAGAGTCGGCTTTGTTGTCGATTTCTTCCTCTCCGTCGAACTCTCTAAAACTCTCTAGACTCTCTTCATATATATTGTTGCCGGTTTTTCCCGCGTATTGTCCCCGGTTATTCCGGCTTCCAGTAGCGGGAAATTCCCGCAACTGCTTGCGGCGATCTCCGGCAACTGGAGATTCCCCGGACAAGTAGCGGGAAATTACCGCTACTAGGGCCTCCAAGTCAACCCGGTAGTGCATCCTTGCAGGTAGTCCGGCGCGCATTTCAACAAGCACTCCACACTTGCACATTTTAGCCCTCGCCGTCCTTTGTTGGTCTTCCGTTACCCCTGTTTCCTCGTACCACTCATCCGCTGTTTTGCTGAAAAAATCCTTTCCTCCAATATTGACCAGCGTTTTGTGCTTTGCGTTTTCCTGCCAGAAAAGGCCCTGTGAAAGCATTACCGCGACAACTACACTGTCGAATGCTTTTGCAAATACAGCGTGAAAGGATACAATTTTGCTTCCGAGTACAGATTGAAGCGTGGACGGTGTTAAACTCATTTTTTTTGCGCGTTGTGGGTGATGAAATTCGAGGGGTTGGATTATTGGCAGTGCCCGCTTTGCCCTGACTTTTCAAGGCTCGGCAGGCGTCCGCCTATCGGATTTCTTAATTGTGTTTCTTTGAAAATCAGTCAATTCCAAAATAAAAGTCGCCCAGGTTGGCGCCGCTTTGGCCTTGCAGGGCAGCTATTAATAATTGCTTGCTTTCGCCACACAAGCCAAACCCGTAGCCCTTGTACCGATACGACCTGTTAAATGTTGACAATGGGAAATTAACCTTGTCGTCAATCACTAATTTTCGGTTGAGTAGGTGCTCAAAGAATTTCAGGTGGCAGTTGAACTCATATTCGCCAGCCTCATTCTTTGCGTAAAAGGCTTTTGTGATCGTGAAATCAAACTCTGAAATAATAGCATCCGGCTCTCCTGTGTAGCTTGTAATACACTCAACGGCAATGCCCGTCTTTTGGTCGCGGAACGCCGCTACGCGTTCATTCTGCCATGCTGGCGAAAAATCAGGATTGCCTTGATAGTGCTCGATTGCCGCCTTTGCGTCTTCTTCGGACTTAAAAAACAAATCGACGTCCTTTATTTTTTCGCCTAGGAAAAGCCCTTTAAAGCACCCACCAGCAATGAATCCGGCATGGTTCGCCATGAAACGATCAAGGAAGCGTAGTTTTGGCAGCTGTGCTGGCAGTGAAGTATTTAGGTTCATATCGGATTTCTTAATTGTGTTTCTTTTTCTTCATCAGTTCCGCCCACTCTTCGCGGCCCATAAACTCGACCCCGTACGGCGGATTTGAAAACTCCTCGATTATCGCCTCCTCGTATCGCCGAATGAAATCCCGGTCGCTTAGGTTGGTACTGGAGCTTGTGGTGATGTACATTCCGAACGGCGTTTTTATCATGACAGGATTGAACCGCTGCTTCATTACCTCGTGTATTTCCTCGGTGTTTCTTGCGGGTCTTACCGTTTCGCCGTCCAGCACTTCAAAATGGTGCGCACAAGTCAAAAGGATGGACTGCATGACGTGGGCGAAGTAGTAACGATAACGGGTTGGACTGTAACCCCTGCGCACCTCCTCGATCATCACTTTGTGCCATCCATCGGGCAGGGATTTTACAGCCTCGGCGAAATCGGTTCTTGTTTCGCCTATTACCTTGCCTCCGATCACTTCGATGTTTACGGCCGTCATAACTCAGCGAACATTTTTGCGTTGCGTTCCAGCGCTGGCACGATCACGTCATTGATGTATTGGCGGCACTCGGTTACGCGCTTGCGTATGGCCTCAATTTTCTCCTCGTCGTACTGAACAGTGAATTGTCTGATTCGCAGATATGCAGGCAGATCGTCGTAGCGGAAAGCGTCTGCAAATTCTTGGTACTTGTCCTCGTCGTAGTCGTAGCCGAGTTTCCATTTCGCCTCCTTCCTGATCAGTTCCTCTGGCATCGACATAAGGCAGAAAACAACGGCGCCTGCTTGCTTTCCCGTAAGCGCCATGTATCCGAGTACCTGCCAGGCGTAGTCAGATTCCGGCAGCTCCTGGTCATACAGCGGGAATGTGTCGTGCGACCACGAAGATTTGATGTCGAAAATGTGGGTATCGGTAATGATGTCGGGCGACCCCTGCAGGTGTTCGTCGCTGAACTTTTCCAGATTCTTGGATGCCAGGCCCAACTCTTTCACGTGCCCCATGGCGTACAAGATTGCCTCATCTTCAACCGCATTTCCTTTATCTGTGTACTTGCTGCTAAACTCCGATCGGCGATTGTAAACGAACTGGTTACACCACTCCTCCAGTAAGGTGATACAGGTTTGCGACAGGCGCACTTTGTCGATGTCAGGGAGGAGGCGATCTATCTCAGCCTCCGTTTTTGCAATCGATGCCAGTGTGTTGGCGTAGGTTTTCAGGGTTGGCTTGATAGTTTCCAGCTTCGCCCGCTTGTCGGCGAGCACTTGGCGCAGGTCGGTGATTTTTTCACGAACACTTTTGCCGGCCGGTTCGGTCATGATTTTACCAATTGCTGAGGCCCGGATTTTAAATTGCGGTATGTCGAATTGGTAGTTATCTGGCGTGTATTTACTTTCGGTTCCCATTTTCCAGTTGTTGGCGGCGTTTAGAGATATGCTTTGTCAGATCGATATTCTTTTGAAGAGGGCCTATTTGCCCCCAAAACTCAGTTAACTCGCTTATTTGCGTGGCAACCTGGGCAACGCGCTCAAAAAACAGCTCGTTGAAAATTTGAACCTTAACCAATTCGGTAGTTTTGAAATCAACCCAGTATCCAAGCACCTGGCTAAATTCGGTCATTGATTCGAGCGCATCCTGAACTTGAAGATACCGGTCGGCGTGCTTTGGGTCCAGCCCGTTCTTTTGTTCAGACTGCGGATCTTTCGCCGACTCCTCAACGTCCGCCGGGCCGATTGTAACCACCTGGCCGTCTTTTTGGATGTAGGTAACCGATCCGTCGGCTTTTGTTGCCGCTTCAATTGCCGGTGTAAGCGGAAGCATTGCGCAGACTTTTTTTACAGGCACCCGCAACGCCATAGCCGCGTAGTGTTTTGCCCAAATGTCTTTTGGTGCGGCCGAAAATGTTTTTACTTTACTTGGCCCGCTTCCAGATACGTCGTATTGCGACTCCGAGTTTTTGCGGCTCTTTTCGGCAGCCTGTTTGGTAATCACCTCAAAGGCGGTATTGCCATCCGTCAACTTTGCGCTTGCATAAAAATGCGTGGTAACACCCTTTGATTCAGACGCGGGTACGTGCTTCCAAAAGGCATTCATGCCGTACTGAAAAGAAAAATCATCCTCGGCATACACTTCACGAGCCTCCAAAAATGAAATCAGCCCCGTTTGCATTGCCATTGCTTTCCATCCACGGTATCCGATTTGGAAGCAGCATACAGACACCCACTGATTTTCTACTTTCATCGTGCGTGGTATTAGGTAGCACTCGCCAAACTCTGGCTCCAAACGGAAGCCCATTGTTGCGGCCTTGTAAAGTGCGCCCAAAATCGTGGCTTCATTGCAGGCTCGCAATTTTTCAGAACTCAGCAGCATTACAGCGGCTTCGTAAACCCTGGACAAAAGCCCCTTGTCTTCGATGAGTGCCGAGAGGCGAGATTTTTGCAACGCCTCCAGTTGATCCTTCGGGTCTTTGCTTGATAGCAGTGGTTGTGGTAGGTTGCTCATTGATAGGCTTTTTTATTGTGTGATTAAGCGGCCATTTCCTGCAAAGTCGCAGTGGTTCGCCGTTGAATTTTCGCCCGCTCCAGTAGTGCCGTTGCGTAGCAGTCTGCTAACTCGGCATCTCTGCTGGAGCAGTACCCCGTGCGGCCTGTGATCCATGTGTCGCGCACTCGGCGGTCTACCTGGATTTCGTACCGCTCTGAAAGCAGTTGTACTACCCGGCGGTTAACTGCGATCTTGGCAGCCTTACCACCGAGAGCGGCGTATTTTGTCCTTATCTGTTTAATCGTGTCCATCTTTCCTTGTTTGCCTTGGGAAACTCCCCGGCCATTACAGCCAGGGAGAACCCCAAAAAAACCAAATAACCAATTTTCTACGGTGGAGGCGGCAGGAAATATTGCGGAAAACCCGCCTAACCCTTGAAAATGTCTTTGATAAACTGAATTTGGGCGTCCCGTGCGGCGGCCCGTGCGGCGTCCCCTTCGGCGTCCCGTGCGGCGGCCCCTGCGGCGGCCCCTGCGGCGTCCCGTGCGGCGTCCCATGCGGCGTCCCATGCGGCGGCCCGTGCGGCGGCCCATGCGGCGGCCCATGCGGCGGCCCGTGCGGCGGCCCATGCGGCGGCCCATGCGGCGGCCCGTG
>Ga0075152_10000177_pt1 | contig 51703 bp, 59 predicted proteins | sample JI61114C2DNA_FD_70964 | JGI IMG/M metagenome (GOLD analysis project Ga0075152, IMG submission 70964) | Wastewater effluent complex algal communities from Wisconsin, to seasonally profile nutrient transformation and Carbon sequestration -... | ecosystem: Engineered > WWTP > Effluent > Algae...
CGGGATACCGCAGCCACCCCCTCGACCGGCCATTGGGCACCGTGGTCGGGTCGGCGATCACTCAGGGGCTGCTGTTCTCCGGCTGGACCAAGCTCAACGGCTCGACCGGGTCGGAAACCTCACCGCACCCGCTGCTGGATCCCTTCGGGGCGATCACTGCCCGGGACACCACGGCGTTGATCTCGGCGCAGTGGCAGGCCGCGTTGGCCGACCTGGCCCTCGAGGACTGCTACTTCCGGATGATGTTCGCCCACGAGATCGGGCGTGGGTGCGGCTTTGACGTCGATTTCGGGCCAGGTCACAAGGGCACGTGGATCGTGTGGGGCTCGGCCCGAGATCAGGTCGACGGCTACGGCAACGCCGTGTCCCCGCCGGTGGGTGAATGGATCGGGACCCGGCTCCGGGCCGCTCTGCATCAGGCGGCGGCGGCGTGACACGCGAAGAGCTCTGGGGCCAACATCACGGCACCGCGACGGCCTTGTTCTCGGCCGACGGGCGCTACCGCTACTACCTCACGCGGGACCTTCCCGGCGCTGGTCCCGCTCTGCACTTCGCCATGCTCAACCCCTCGCAGGCCACCGCAGCGCAGGACGACCGGACTATCACCCGTTGCCTTGGGTATGCCCGAGCCTTGGGGGCCAGCAGCTTGCACGTGTGGAACCTGTTCGCGTGGCGCGCCACCCACCCCGACCAGATGCCCTCAGACATCACCGCGATCGGTGTACACAACGAAGACACCATCGCGACCGCGCTCAGGGCTGCGGCCGCGACCAGCGCGGTCGTCGTCGCCGCCTGGGGCGCGCACCAGCACCCACTGAAGGATCGGCAGGTCGCGCGCCTGCTGGCCGCCGCGCAGCGACACGGTGTGCAGCTGCACGCGCTGGCCATGACCCGGCGCGGGGACCCTGGACATCCCCTCCGATTGCCCCGGTCTCTCAGGCCGACGCCCGTGGCACTGGAGCCCGCGTGCTGCCCTGGCTGCGGGTGCACCGACGAGCAGGCCTGCTGGCCCGGCTGCTGGTGGGTCATCACCGATCATGGAATCCGGGTGTGTTCTACCTGCGTGAGCAGGAGTGCGCCATGACACCGGCGACCAGAGCCCTGTACGACCAGCTTCTGGCGACCTTGCAGGACTGCCACCAGCCAATGACGACCGGCGAGGTCGCCTGCGCTGCCCCGGCCTTGGTCGAGGTCTACGACGGGTGCGTCCAGTCCTGGCACGTCCGCCGACGCAGCGCCCGCACCCGCCAGGAGACCTGCTGCGGCGATCACCATGTGCACGTCCGGGCCCGGTTTGCGCGCGAGGTCTACCACGCCCTGCGGGCGATGGCGGCCGCCGGTGAGATCGTCAAGATTCCTGCACAGGATTCCTCGGCTGTGTCGTGGCGCGCCGTAGACCGGCCCCGCTTCGTCGACGAGCTCGAAGCCTGCCTGGCGATGCAGGGGCCTGACCGAGATCGGCCCGGCAGTGCAGACTGAGAGCGTGACCCCTGCAGAACTGAAGACCACCCGCGAGGCGCTGGGGCTGTCCAGCGAGTGGGTGGCCGAGGTGGGAGGTGTCACGGTGCGAAGCGTGCGGCACTGGGAGAGCGGCAACGGCGTTGTCCCCGATGACGTCGCCAGCATCCTCGACGAGCTCGCCGCCGCAGTCCGAGAGCACGTCGAGTCACAGCTCGCGGTCCCCGCGGGCGGTCCCGTCACCCTGCTGCGCTTTCGCGACCAGGACACTTTGAGGGCCGTCACCGGGCTGTCCTGGCCCGCCCCCACCCACGCGATCGCCCAGCTGCGCGTCGTCGATGGGCTGCGCGCCCGCAACGTGGCTGCGCGGCTCATCTGGTTCAACCCCGACGAGTACGACAGGTGGGCAGCGACGGCGGCCGAGGCGAGTCCGGAAGCGTGGGCGGGTCATCAACCCTGGGATCACCAGCCGTGAGCCCCGGCCCGTACACGCCCCGCGATCTGGAGTGGCACGACCACCAGGTCGCCGCTGCTGCCGCAGCCTGGCTGCATGAGCCCCGCGACACCGAGGCCTACCGCCGAATGGTCAACGCGGTGCTGCGCCGACAAGCCTTCCTGCAACCCACCCTCACCGAACCCCGGGCCGGGGACCCCGAAGTTCTGGACGAGCTGCACGCCCAACGTCCGCCTCAACGCCTGAGCAGCGCCTTGGACGATGTCCTCACCCGGCTGCGTGCAACCTCCGATACCGGCCCATCCGCCGTGCACGAGCAACCATCTGCGGCACCGGAGTCCGATCAGGTGGAGGGCTCGCCGGCGGGAAACTGACCCTCCAGCCGGCGGGTCTCGCTTTCGGTAGGTAGGAGGACGCCGGAACGGCCGGCGACCGGCTACCTGCCTTCACGCACGGGCATCGTTGCGTCGCCCGTGCGGGGTGAGGGCCAGAGAGCAGGCCCCAGTGGCTGAACAGCCCACGCTTGAGAGCATCCGCGCGCACCTGGAGGAAGCGCTGCGGGCGATCGACGCGCTGCAGCAGCTGCACCTTCAGCCGCCGCCCCCACCGGGCACTGGTGAGCACGATGAGTGACCCCCGCGTTGCTGACGAGGTCACCGCCGACCTTGCCGCAGTGCGTGGCAACCTTCACCAGGTCTGGGGGCTCGTGGAGGAACTGCGTGGGTATGCCCGCGGCGCGGAGAGGACCATCGACGATGTCGAGGCGGAGACCTCCCGCGTCCGACTGTCACCGCAGGACCCGCGGGCAGCCGCGTATCTTCGCAACGCTGGCGACCAGCTGGACATCCTGCGCCAGCGCTGCGCCGTGGGTTCCAGCCTGGCGGGCGACATCGAGGAGCGGCTCACGTCAGCCCGGCGCCACCTGGACAGTGCACGGCACCGTCTGGCCGGCTACGAGGACGACCACCCGACGCCCGCGGGGGCGGATGTCTCCAGCCTGACCGCCAAGGTCGAAGATCTCGCCGTGCTGGTGGACCTGGCCGCGCCCCTGGCCAAGGCAGCGCGCACCCATCTGAAGGAAGCAGCTGAAACCGCAGCCGCCTTGACCAGCCCCAGCCTGAGCGAAACGGAACGACAGTACGTCGCCCTGCGGATCGACCGGGGCACCCAGGTGGCGGGCCGGTCGGTCGTGCGCGGTGAAGAGGCTGTCCGTCATCTCGACCGGACCCTGGAGTACGCCGGCGCTGGCGCGGCTCGCTCTCTCGGTCACGCCGACGCGGTCGCTGCCGCCGCCCACGCCCACACCGGCGGCGATGGGCAGCTCGCGAAAGGCCCGTTGTTCGGCAACCACGCGGGGCCGGCCAGATGACCGGCGCTGCCGCGCACGCCACCACCCCGACTGCCGAGTTCGCCGCAGCCCTTGCTGCGCAGCTACGAGGGCAGATCGGCGAGGATCTCGCCGTCTGCACAGGCCGGCCCGCCATCGCCCCCGGGGGCTATCTGAACGGCTCCCTCGTCCTGGCGGAACAGCTGACTGCCACCCGCTGCCTGCCCCGTCGTTCCGAGAACAGGGAAGATCGCGAACACGAACAGAACCGGCGCTACTACGCCGTCGTCAGCCAGCTCCTGCGGGCGGCCGCCGACACGGTGCAGGGTGCCCGCCCCTCTCGCGCCGCTTGGGAGGCCGCCGAGCGGTTCTTGGTCGCAGCAGGGGCAACGCTGGACGAGATGCTCGAGGACCAACGCCAGCCGGTGGGACCACACCTGCGACTCATCAACGGCGGCGGACCATGAACCACCGGCTGTCGATGACGCTGCTCGGCCTCGGCCTCGCCGCCGCCATCGTGCCGCACGCGGTCGCCCCCAAGGCGCTGAGCTCGGCACCCGTGAGCAGCGGCAGGATCTCCGCGATCAGCGACGGCGACACCGTTCGGGTCACCTCCAGCGACGGCACGGACCTGGGCAGGATCAGACTTCTGGGCATCAACGCTCCCGAACTGGGTCACGACGGTCAGTCTGGGCAGTGCTGGGCAGCCCAGGCCAGAGACACCCTCTCCCGGATCGTCCCGGTCGGTTCCACCGTGCAGCTGGTCGCCGATCCCACGCAGGCTGACCGCGACGTCTACGGCCGGCCGCTTCGCTACCTGGTCCAGGACGGCCTCGACGTCCAAGAAGCCCTGCTACGGCAGGGCGCTGCTCACCCGTTCTGGCCCGCCGGCGCCGGCACCCGGGCTCCGCTGTACGACCTGGCCCTCACCGACGCCCAGCAGGCGCAACGCGGGCTGTGGTCAGCCTGCCCGAAAGGAGCCACCGTGAACATGGACCCCGACGCGACTGCGCAGCCAGACGCAGAATACGAGCTCGTCCAAGCTCAAGACACCCACGCGCAAGCCCTGGCCCGCATGGATCGGGCCCGACGGGAGCAGGAGGCCACAGACGCCGCAGGCTATGACCAGCCCGGCGAGGACAGCACCCGCACCAGATGAGGCTGTTCAAGCCCAAGACGATCATCGGTACACCCTCGACCGGTGCTCAATGTCGAGAGCCAGGATGACCAGGCGGTCGTCGTAGATGTCCACCACGACGCGCCAGTCTCCTATCCGGTAGCGCCACAACCCGGTCAGCGGACCGGTCAGTGCCTTCCCACGCGAACGGGGGTCATCGGCTCGTTCGACATCGGCCAGGTAGTCGGTGATCCGCTTGGCCATCGGCCGGTCCTTGCGGGCCAGGCTGCGCAGCGACTTGGCGGCGTCCGGGTGCAGCTCAATCGTCCAAGCCAAGCTCGGCCACCACCTCGGCCAAGGTCTCGGTAGCCACCGCTCCTGAGCGCACCTCGCCGACGCGCGCAGCGATGTCGTACTCCCACTCGACCTGTGGGAGACCGCGCTCGATCGCCTCGCGCAGATAGAACGAACGTGAGCGGTGCGTCCGCTCGGCAAGGGCATCGAGGCGTCGCTGTGTCTCCTCGGGGATGCGCACGCTCGTGGTCATCTCTGCTCCTGACCTTTGTATTCGGCTGACTACAGTGTATTCACTCTGTCAAGGGCTGGGTCTCGGGCGGCAGGTCAGTCGCGGTAGTGCGCTACGCCCCGATTCGTCATTGGAACGGCGGTTACGACGCGCGATCCATCGTCGAGGGTTTCGATCCCGAACGGCGCGTGGTGGATGTGCTGGGTCTCGTCGTGCGCCCACGCGGCGTTGTGCGCCTCGACGTACGCCTCGGGGGTCATCCATGTCGTTCCGGTCGTGGCGGGACCACGCCACGGCGCAGGCCCGATGGCCTGGTTCAGCTTGATCCGAGCAACTGTGCTCTTCGGAATGCGGAGCATGGCCGAGGTCTCCCGGACAGAGCTCCCGGCTTGCAATGCGTCATAGACGAGCGCATAACGCAACTCCGCCTCGACCTCGGCTGCGGCAGCAGCGGCAGCTCGGGCGCGTTCGTAGGCGAGGAGGGCGGCATCCATGCTCGGTTGGTGCAGCATATGAGGGCCCTTTCGTGATCCTGTCCCACCGTGGGACACCTGCACTGTCCCATGGTGGGACAGTCTCGATCAAGTACCTCTGGGGGCGCAGGGTCAGCGGACCAGCCCAAGCGCCGGGGCCGGGCGCGCGGCGCACTCCAGGCGGTGCAGCCGGCGCCGTACCGACACTGTGCGTGGGCAGCGGCGCAGGAACAGGGCCAGAGCGGGCCCGAGCCCAGCGTCGTCGGCTGCGTCGTCGCCCCGGTCGGTCAGCATCGTGTGCCACCGCCGCTCCCACACCGGCATCGCGTAGCTGACGGCGCCGATGCACCCGATCGTCACCGCGAGCCAGAGCTGGTGCTGGGCAAGGCACTGCACGACGGCGACGCCGATCACCACGACCCGCAGGCGCCAGGCCAGTGAGGTGAGCGGAAGACGAGCGCCAGCGGAGGAGATCGCCTGGCAGACCGCTCGTAGCAGCTGCCACGGCAAGGTCCAGAAGGCGAGCACCGGGTCCTGACGCACCAGTCCGCCCCGAACCAGGCCGGCGGCGTGCGCGATCACGGCGGCCGCCTGCTCGTCCGGGAGGCTGCCATCCTCGATCGCCTCCAGCAGCCCGCTAGAGAGCACCACCGTGTGCCTGCCGAACCCTCCGGCGGCTATCGACTTCTCCCCCGCCCGCACCCGCAGCTGCACCACCGGCGGTCCGAGTCCGGCCCGGCACAGCAGCGTGAGTGCCCCGGCCAGGCAGTCCACCTCGGCCGGGGAGACGGGCCGGGAGAACACCAGGAGCCTGGCAGCAGCCTCCTCGGCCGCCCCGACCGCCAGCGTCGCCGCCGCCAGCAGGCCGCCGGCGAACACGAGCAGAGCGGCCGGCGCCGGCAGAACCGCCCCAACCATGCAGGTCACTGCCGTGCTGATCAGCACGCCCGGCGTGACCGCCAGGGCCTTGGTCATCCAGCGAGTCATACCCGCACCTCCATCCACGCCCCGGGGCCGCGCCCGGAGTCTTGCTCGTGTTCTTGACCCGCCAGGGCCGGTCTCCCACTTTCGGTGGGTGAGGCCAGTGTCCACACGGGCACTGACACGTCGCCGGTTATCCACACCGGCCGGATTCCGTGAGCGGGACACCCGCCGGATCCGGCTCGATGGGGACGACACGAACCCGAAGGAGCCAAGACCATGACCGGCACTACCCACCCTCAGGCCGCGGCCTACGACACCTGGGCCGAGGTGGTCGTCCTGCTCGAGGAGGCCGCCGACTACGGCTACCGCGACAGCGCGACCGACCCGGCACTGCACTCCACCGCCCTGGCCGCGCACGCCCTGGCGGCCGCCGCGCTCGAGCTGCTGCCGGTTGAGCAGCGTGCTCGGGTCGATCAGATCCCCCCTCCGGCGGCTGCGTCGTCGATCGTCCTTATTCGCACCGCCGAGGCCGCGACCAGGCGCCACCCCATCGAGGACCTGCCCCTCGGGGCCTCAGAGATCATCGTCGCGATCTGCGACCTGATCGGGGAGCTCGGAGCGTGAGCGGCCCCGAGCCGCCGGTCGATGGCCGCAGCGTCGGTGAGCTGCTCCTGGACGCCGACCTGACCGCCCGCGCCAGCCTGTGGGATCCCAGCCCCGAGCAAGCCAAGGATCGAGCCCGTAGCTGGGGCGAGGTCGCCGAAGCTGCTGCCGACCTCTGGGCCAGCATCCCCGACCCGAGCGCCGACCCCAGCATGGGCCGGATCGCTGAGCTCGCCCGCGGGCTGCACCGCACCCACATGCGAGCCGGCTGGCCCGGTCCAGGTCCCGGAGATCCCCACCTGGAGTCCATCGCCACCTCACTCGCCCGCGCGGCCGAGCTCGTCCAAGCCCGCCGGCATCCCACCGCTCCCCTGTCGCGGGAGGGCAACCTCGACGCCGACGGCGCCCGCACCCGGATCATGCACACCCTCTACGTCGCCACCCACGGCGCCGGCGTCGCGCTGCGCAACCACCTCGCCGACCTGCAGCGCCGCCTCGACGCACGCCAAGCCATCCCCGCCGGAGACTCCCTCCAGCACGCCCGCGACACCATGCGCCGCCTCGACTCAGCCGAACGCCTGGCTGGGACGTACCTGCACGGCCGCTGGCCCGCAGCCCTCGCCGGAGAGCACCGGGACCACCCCGAACAGGCGCGCGTGGCTGCAGCCCTGGCCAGATGGGACCTGCAGGCCCACCGAACCCTGGCCGGGCCGCCGACCACCCCCAACCTGGAATGGATTGCCCGCATCCAGCAAGGATTCGTCATCACCACCGCCGTCGTCGGTGCCGCCGCCGCGCACCAGGGCCAGCTCGACCCCAGCGACGTCGCCCGAACCCGACCCGCTCTCACCGACCTCGAGCACGCCTGGGCCGCCCTCGCCGGCGACCTGGCCCAACTCCACGGTCGCCATCGAGTCATCGACCCCACCCTGCTGCTGGCCGGCCGTGAAGTCCAGGCGGCCCTGCGTGAGATCACCCATCAGCATGCTGGCTACGCCACGCCTGCGGCGATGGCCTCCCGCGCGGACCTCGCGCACACACTCGGCAGCCTCCGCGCGAGCCTCACCGCCGGCGTCGACCTAGCCCACGTGACCCGCGACGCCCTGGCTGACCCCGACCTCACCGTCAGCGCCCGCGCCGCCCACGCCATGGCCGTCCACGCCTCTGCGCCAACCACCAACGCGGCCTGGGTCGACGCGGGCAGCCTTCACCAGAACCGAGACATCCCCCTGCCTCAACCCGTCCGCTCCGCCCTCGTCGATCGCGCAGAACAGGTCATCACCTGCGCCGTCACAGCCGACTCCGCCACCCTGGGCCTGCACCGCCAACCGACACCCGTTCAACACGGCCTACCACCCCTCGGCCGCGCCCATGAAGACCGCACCCCACCGAGGAACACGCCCACCCCCGGGCTGGGCTGCGAACGCTGACGCGCACCGCGGGATCCGCGACACGCACCCCCGGGCTCCCACGGAAATGCATTTGCGGCTGCTTGGATTGAAGCCATGCCAGCAGTGCGTGGACGATCTCACCGCAAGAGTCCTTCGGGGTCGCCGACGGTGCCGCTTCAAGGCCGCGTCTCCGTGGAGGCGCGGGAAGCGGCACGCGCTGCAGCCGACGAGTTAGGACTCTCGATCGCCGCTTACCTAGAGGCGCTGGTTCTAGCCGACGCCGAACGGCGCATCGTTCGGCCCCAAGCCACCTACCGGCAGGAGGCTATGACCGCCTAGCCCGGATCGGGGCATGACCCCGGATACGACTGAGCCGCCACTTGGCGGTGGCGGCTCGAAGTCGATGTAGAGCGGAAGACCTGTTGGCGCAGGTCCCGCGATTTTCACCCTGACTCACCAAGAACCAAGGGAGGCTTTGCGCTGCCTACTGTAGCAACCCCGGACCCCGACGCGACACAACCTGAGGTTGTTGTCGCGGCTCGGCGTGTCCCGCGTGTCGTTACCGACCTCGATGAGCTCCTGTTCGCCAAGGCCGGATGGTTCGCCCTGGGCTCCCATAACGAGCGGGTCGCCGGCGTCGTCGTCGCCTCGCTGCGGGACGGTCTGCGGTTGATCGGACAAGGCCCGGTGACGGCGATCGTGGGCCGGCTTCGCCCCCAGGTCCGCGTGGTCGACGTCGACCTCGAAGGGGCTCGAGGGGACGCGGCCGTCGAGCTGGTGGCAGCCTGGTGCCGGCAGAAGGACCTCTGGCATCTGGTGCGTCCTTCCGGTGGTGGCCACGGCCGCGCGCACGTCTTCGTGGCCGTCGACGAGCTCGCCGCCGAGCTCGAGATCCACGTGGCGCAGATCCGAGAGCAGCTGCGCGGCACACGCCGCGCCCTCGATGTGCGTGACACCGTCCGCCCGCTGTCCTCCCCCCACCGGTCCGGGGCAGCCACCAAGCCCTTCGGGAACCTCTCAGAGGCACTTCTGGGCCTGCGCAGGCACCCGTGGGCGACGATGCCCCACAAGCCGCGTAAGAGGCGCTCAGGAGCCCCTGTGAGCGCTACGGCGGCCGTCCCGATCCGCCGGCGCCACCGCACCGACCTGCCCGGTCCCTGGCGGGACTACCTGGCCCATGGCGCCTTGCCGTTGATCCGGGTCGACGACCCCGACCATCCACGCTCCAACTACGAGGCCACCGCCACCGCAGTCCTGCTCCGACACGGCTACGACGCGGACGAGGCCTGGAGAACCATCCAAGCCGCCCACCCGAGCGCCTTCACCAAGACCCGCAAGCAAGGCCACAGCTGGTGGGTGAAGTACGTCTGGAACAAGGCCGTCGCCGACGACGACACCTTCATCCCGGTCGGCACCGCTCAGATCGATCCGGCCCTGGCTGGCGCCATCCACGCTGCTCAAGACGCACTGGAGGATCTGGCCTGGCGGCTGCCAGCACGCCAGCGCCCCGCACTGCTGCTCGTCGGGCACGCCGTACTGGACCGCATGTCCCGGGTCGGCGCACTGCGGGTTCCCGTACCCGAACGCGACCTCGTGCTCGACACCGGCCTGAGCGACCGCAAGACCATCCGCGCCCAGCTCCGCCTCCTCCACGGTCCTCTCGGAACCCTGCACACCGATGTCTGGGATCCGATCCACAAACGCGACACCTCATCCTTCGAATTCGAAGTCCTCCCAGCGAAGGGGGTGGGTCAAATCCCCCCACCTAGTCTTCACACCCCCCTCCCCCGCGGTTGCTGGGCGGCCCTCCCCCGACCCAGCCACCAACTCTGGCGGGCCCTACGAAAGTCTCCCCGTCCGGTCACCACCGAGGAACTGGTCGTTCAAGCCCTCATCACCGACCATCGGAGCAGCTCACCCAGCCCGCACCAGATTCGCGCGGCACGCGTGGCGCTGCGCGCCCTCGCGGAGGCCGGCCTGGCCGTCTGTAGCGCGCAAGGCACCTGGCTCGCGTCGACGCGTCCCACGAGGAAGCACGTCGAGCAGTCTCGTGCGGAGTTCGATACGTGCCAGGAACACGTCGAAGCCGAACGGATTGCCTATCGCAGCGGCAGGAGTAGCGCCTGGAACATCGCGCGAGCGGCGGCCCACAAGGCACAGCGTGCCCGCGAAGTGAGCTGGTGGGATGGACTTCCTGCCGACGAACGAACAGCGCGACGCGAGAGCCTGGCAAGGCGATTCCAGTCAAGCTCCGTGGTGCAGCAGGAGGAGTTGAAGCGATCCCTGGCCGATCGGCGGATCCGTCACGGAGGGGATGAGGCGGCCCGGTACCGGTCATGGCTGGCCAGTCTCAGTGACGATGAACTGGGCTGGCGCAGCTACACCCGAGCGGCCGCGTTCGCGACCTTGGGCCCACCACTCCAGCAAGCCCTGGTCGCCGCGTGGAACCGTCACCGGAGCCACTACAAACTCCCCTACCGTACTGGGGTGGTCTCGATACGCCTCGAGCAGCACACACTGCTCCCGGTCGGTGCTCGTGAGCGCGACGACGCGTTCTGGATCCAGCAGTCTCTTCCCATCTCGTCAGGCGAAGGAAGGCGCTACGGCTAGCGGGAACGCATGCGTTACCGCATCGGGTACGGCAACGCGGTAGGGCGAAGAAGTAGCGCGAGGCACAATGCAAGCAGCACGAAACGCAGTAGCGCTAGCCGTGACGCGTGCGGCAGTTCGTCGCCTTACGGCGTGGCGGCAGCAGTTGCGCTACCGCGCGCGTCATGATGTGCACTATGGCGATACATGAGGAACTGACCCGCGTTGTGACCGTGGCCAACGGCAAGGGTGGGGTGGGGAAGAGCACCACGGCGTGCAACATCGCCGGGTTGGCTGCCGTCGCCGGCTGGCGAGTCCTGTTGGTCGACTTCGACCCGCAGGCCAACGCCGGCCAAATCCTCGGCTACGCGTGGAAGGGGGAGTCTGACGGCGGGCGACACTTCGTCGACACCCTCATCCAAGGTGGCGCGCTCACCCCGACCTTGAAGGACGTCCGGCCCAACCTCGATGTCGTCACCGGAGGCCCGGCCCTGGACACCCTCGAGGATGTCCTGGCGGGCATGATCAAACGCGGCCAGGGCGTGGCGTCGGTGTTCGCTGACGCCCTGGCGCGCACAGCCACCGACTACGACCTGGTCGTAATCGACACCCCACCAACTCGTCCGCTGCTCCTTCGCCTGGCCTTGACCGCAACCCGCTGGATCATCGTCCCCACTCGCCCTGGCCGCACCAGCATCGAGGGCCTGCGCGCCTTGGCGAGCGAGATCGCCGTCGCACGTCAAACCAACCCGGAGCTGGAACTCCTCGGCGCCCTGCTCTACGACGTGGAGGCCGGCGCCACCGTCATTCGCCGGAACGCGACCGAAGACGTCGTCACGGTCCTCGGCGGAGCGGCACCCATGTTCGAGACGGTCATCCGACACGCCCTTTCTCCCGTCGTCGAGTCCGAAGAGAAGGGCATGTTGATCCACGAGGTCGCCGAGACCGTCGACAAAGCCGAGCCCTACTGGAAGGCGCTACAAGAAGGACGCCGCCCAGAGCGGGTCCCTGGGTCGGCGCCGGCCCTCGCCGAAGACTTCGTGCTGCTCACACAAGAGATCCTGACCAGCATCGATGCCCGCGAACGGGCGCAAACGGCAGAGGCGACGGCATGAGCAACGAACGAACCCCTCTCGCCGCTGTCCCTGGCCTCTCACGCACGGCCGCACTTCCGCCACCGCCCGCGCGCCGTCCACGCGGCCCATCCGACGCGCCGGCCCCGGCGGCCGCCGTCGAGCTGCCCCCAGCCCAAGCGCCCTCAAAGCCCAGCGGCAGACATTCGGAACCCCGCCCGGTCAGCAGCGCCGCCACGACCACGCGCAACGTCACGCTGTCTCTCCCGGCCTCCTTGGTCGCCCAGCTCAGGCAACGAGCTCGACAGGATCGTGCGTCGCAGCCGGAGGTCCTCCTGGACGCCCTGAGCGCCACGGAGAGCGAGTTGGACGCCCTACTAGCAGACGCAACGCCCCGGCCGGTCAGCGACGGCCTCTTCGTGCGGCGCATGCCGCGGCCTCTGACCCCCGATCCGCTGTCCACGCTCTCACTGCGTCTGCTCTCCACGAACCTTGAAGCGATCGACGCCCTAGTCAAAAGGCACGGCGCTGCTTCCCGTTCGGCGTTGTGTGGGGCCGCCCTAAGGCGCTACCTGTCCCCCCAGGAGACCACCGCGAAGTGAGCCCAGCTGAGCCCTAGGGTGGGTCCCGCTATGGAAACCGCTCCCGCCCTCGACGGTGACGCGCTACGCCGCGCCCGCGAACGCGCTGGCCTGAGTCAGAACGAACTAGCCCGACGAGTCGGCCTCGCTGCGGGCGATCGCATCTCCCGCTGGGAAAGAGGGGAGGCCCGGCCCCGCAGTCCCAGGACCCTTCACAACGTCGCGCGAGCCCTGGGGGTTGGCGCCCGCGAGCTCCTCCTACCCCCAGAGAGTGGACCGAATCTTCGCTGGCTCAGATTCGCCGCTGGCCTCTCCGTTGACGAACTCGCCGCAGCCACCAACAGCGGCGTCTCGACCATCAAACGCTGGGAAGCCGACGGCCACGCAACCCCAAGCCCCAAAACCCTCGCCGCCCTCGCGACAGCCCTCTCCACCACCCCCGAGGCCGTCCAGGCCGCCCTGACTAGCTGAAGCACCAGGGGAGGACCATCCACAGCGGGGGCACCTGACCGGGCAAATGTCACCCCGATGTGGTCGGATAACCCTCAGGACACGCGCGATGGAACGGCGCAGCAGCTCATCACGCGAGACATCGAAGGCAGGGGCACCGATGTTCGTTGACGACCCCCCGAACCCAGTGAGCCCATAAGGGCTACCCTCTATGACACCGAGTTGGGACATACTGATCCCACAACGAGGAATGACCGCCTTAGGGAACTGACGGAACTCGAGGAGCAGGTATGAACAAGCAGATGGCCGGCATCCTGACGGCTGCCCTCCTTCTGGCGTCGTGCACCGGGGGAGACGGCAACGCCAACCCGACGGCGAGCACCGCAACGCCAACGTCGACCGCGACCGCGACGACGACCGCGTCCCCGTCCCCGTCAACGACATCAGCGGAGGACCAAGCCGCTCAGCACGCCGAAGCCGTCTACCGGGACTACCTCCGAGCTCAGACCACGTGCCTGAGCAATCCTCGACAGTCTCTCCCGACCTGCTTCGACGCCGTCGCGATCGGCACCGAGCGAAACACCAGCCTGCAGTCGCTGCGTGCCGCTCAGGAGGTTGACTCCAAGGTCTCCGGTGATGTCACGATCATCTCGATCAAGACCACGAAGGTCGACCTGACGAACAAGGTCAAGGAGACGCCTCCGACGGTCCCGCAGGTGGTCTTCGCGGTGTGTATGGACGTGAGCAAGTTCAACATCGTGGACAAGGACGGCAAGTCCATCGTGCCGCCCTCTCGTAAGGCCCACGTCCCGGTGAACGTTTCGGTGCTCAACTACAAGTATCCCGACCCCGCCCAGTGGAGGGTGGGCCTGGTGACCGAGGTCAAGGACGGGTCATGTTGACCCGACGCCGAGCGGTGGCTGCACTGCTTGGCGCGCTCATCGTCACCCTGCTGGCCGCCGCGCCAGCTGCACACGCCGACCCCCCGGTCTGCCTCTCCTGGAACTCGATGGGGACATGCCTCATCTGGTCCGGAGGTGGTGGTGGTGGCGGTGGTGGTGGCGGTGGTGGCGGTGGTGGCGGTGGTGGCGGTGGCGGTGAGCCCGTCGTGTGGATCACTATCAACGGCGTCGAGTGCCACCCTGGCGGGCAGTCGGACCCTCAGCCGCCTAGGACTACCCGGTGTGGCAGGGCCACACGAACGGGGCCATTTATGACTGCGTGGTGCCGGACAAGATCGGTCCCGGCCTCTTCCTCGCCGGCTACACGATCCAGTACTGGGCCTTGACCGCACCCCCCCAGCCGCCCAATCCGGAGACATTGGCGAGGCAGGCAATCGCCACGATGAACCTGCGCGCGATCACCATCGGAATGGTGCCCGAGTCTCGTCCGGGGTCTGTTGGTCTGGTCGGCGTGCCGAACTGGATGTGGGTCGATCAGCCGGCCGCCAACACATGGGGGCCGATCACGCGCAGCGCCTCAGCGGCAGGGTGGACGGTTACGGCGACCGCCCAGGTCTCCAAGGTGACGTGGGACATGGGCGACAGCGCCCCAGTCGTCTGCAACGGCCCAGGCACGCCATACGAGGACAGCTACGGCAAGTCTCCATCCCCGACCTGTGGTCACACCTACACCCGCCAAGGGACATACACAGTGCGGGCCACCTCGCACTGGGTCATCACGTGGTCGGGGATTGGCCAGACGGGGACGATCACGATGGACCTCACGCAAACCGCTCCGGTGACCATCGGTGAGGCGCAGGTGCTCAAGCAATGAGGGCGGGAAGGAAGCCAGAGATGACGATGACGGTCGAGCGCGTGGCGGCGCCGTTGAACGGTGCCGGTACGCCGGCCGGGGTCGAGGGAGGCCTGCTGCCGTCTCCGCCGAAGGCTCGGCGGCGGTGGGGGTTGTTTGCTGCGATGGCTGCTCTGGTCTGTCTGGGGGCGTTGGGCAACGTGTGGCTGCACCAGGCGACCACGAACGCGAAGCAGGTCGTGGCGGCACGCACGATGATCGAGCGGGGCTCGATCATCACCCGCGACCAGCTGGTGACGGTGCAGGTCGGCAGCGACCCTGCGCTGCGAAGCGTGCCGGCCAGCGCCTTGACTGACCTGGTCGGCAAACGCGCGGCAGTGGACGTCGCGGCCGGGTCGTTGTTGACGACCGATTCCACGACGGACAAGCAGATGCCGGGGACGGGTCACTCGCTGGTCGGCGTCGGGGTGATGCCGGCGATGATGCCCGGGACGAAGTTGATGGCGGGGGACCGGGTGCGCATCGTGGCGACCCCGAGCCAGGTGGGGGTGTCGGCGGCAACGCCGGGGGCACCTACGTCTGTCGCGGCGGTGGTGGTGTCCACGTTCACCGGGACGGACACGACAGGGCAGGGCGCGCAGACGATCATCACGGTGGACGTCCCGAGCGGTGACGCCGCGCAGTTGGCGGCGATGGCCGCGTCCGGCAAGGTCGCGGTCGTGCTGGACTCACGGGATCGGTGAGGCGGCCATGAGTTTGATCGTGCTGGCGTCGGCGTCGGGGTCTCCCGGGGTGACGACCGCTGGCTTGGGACTAGCCCTGGGTTGGCCTCGCCCGGCCTTGCTCGTCGAGGCAGACCCGACCGGGGGGTCTGCTGTCGCTGCGGGCTATCTGCGTGGGTCGGTAGTGCCCCCGGAGGCGATGATCGAGCTGGCCCTGGCCCAACACGTCGACGGCATCCTCGAGACGCTGCCCCGGGTGTCGATCCAGCTGCCCGGGTCAGCGGCTCGATGGGTTCCCGGGACCCGCTCTCATGAGCAGGCACGCAGCCTCGTGCCGCTGTGGGAGCCGCTGACCGCAGCGTTGAGGTCGCTGGATGCCACCGGTCAGGACGTGATCGTCGACGCCGGCCGGCTGGGGTTGTTCGGCAGCCCTGACCCGCTGCTGCTGGGGGCCGACCTCGCCCTACTGGTGACGCGCACCGACATGGTCTCCCTCTCGGGTGCGAGATCGTGGGCCGAGACACTGCGGGACCGCTTCGCGCGAGCCGGGGCCTCCTCGACGTTGGGCGTCGTCCTGGTGGGGGAGGGCCGGCCGTTCCGGGCCCGCGAAGTCGCATCGGTCCTGCAACTGCCGGTCGTTACCACCCTCGCGTGGGATCCCGACTCTGCGGAGGTCCTCTCCGACGGCGCAGAACCTGCTCGTGCGGGTCTGTTGCAGCGGCTGGCGGGCCGCAGTGGCTGGGAGGACTCCCCGTTGCTGCGCAGCCTGCGAGGGGCGCGCAGCGCGATCACGGGCCGGATCAGGATCAATGACGAGCAGCTGCAGGCTGCAGGTCGGGGGTCGTCGTCATGACGAGCGAACCGTTGCTGCCCAGTGGTGCCTCTGGCGACCCGGCAGCGTTACCTCCGCTGTTCACGACCCCGTCGCCGAGGCCGGGTCGGGTCCGTGGCACGTTCTCACTTCGCGGGGACGAGCCGCCCGCGCCGGTACCACTGGAGCAGATCCGGCGCCGCCACGCGGTCGGTCGCCCGTCACCGTCTGTCGATCGGCTGGCCGAGCAGCAGGGCATCGACTGGGGGCTGGTCGCCGCGTTCCGCACCCTGGTCGCCAATCGCCTGGCCTCGGCTATGGGGGAGGGGTGGCGCGACCGCGCGGACTCCGACCCCGACCGGGTCGAGGCCGGGCGGATCCCTATGGATCGGTCCGCGCAGGAGCAGTTCGGCTGGTCGGTGATCGAGGACCTTCTGCGTGATCACACCGCCGACACGGTGAAGACCGGTTCCGGTGAGGCATGGACGCCGCAGCAGCGTGCCCTCATGGCCCAGGCCATCTTCGATGCCGTCTTCCGCCTTGGTCGGCTCCAACCTCTAGTCGACGACGACCGCGTCGAGAACATCTTCATCCTGGGGTGTCGCCAGGTACTGCTCGAGCTCACCGACGGCAGCCGGATCCAAGGACCATCGGTGGCCGACAGCGACGAGGAGCTGATCGACTTCCTGCGCTTCCTGGCCAACCGGAGCGAGTCCAACCCGCGCCCGTTCAGCGAGTCCACACCGCGGCTGCACATGAAGCTCGACGGCGGGTCGCGGCTGGCTGCCACTGCCTGGGTGGTCAGCCGACCCACTGTCGTCATCCGCCGCCACCGCCTCAAGATCGACACTCTGGCCGCCTGGGTGGACCGGGACTGCATGAGCCCAGCGTGCGCCAACCTGCTGGCCGCTGCCGTGAAAGGTGCCTGGAGCATCGCGGTCGCCGGGCCCATGTCGGCGGGGAAGACCACGCTGATGCGGGCCCTGTGCGCGGAGATCCCCCGCGAGGAGGCCATCGGCACGTTCGAGACCGAGTATGAGCTGTTCCTGAACGAGTCGGGCAACCACGAGATCGTCATCGACTGGGAGTCGCGCCCAGGGGTGGGGGAGATCGGCGCGGACGGCCGGGCGGCCGGTGCGTTCGAGCTCTCGGACGCCCTCTCGGACTCGTTCAGGTTCGCCTTGTCGCGTCAGATCGTCGGCGAGATCCGCGGCCCCGAGGTCTGGACGATGATCAAGGCGATGGAGTCTGGGACTGGCTCCTTGTCGACCACCCACGCCGCCAATGCGCAGGCCTGCGTCCGCAAACTCGTCACCTGTGCGATGGAGGCGGGCAGCCATGTCACCCGTGACCTCGCGTTGGAGAAGCTGTCGGGGTGTTTGAACCTCATCGTGCAGCTCAGCCGCCGCATCGAGACCTTGCCCGACGGCACCCAGCGGCTGCGCCGCTGGGTCAGTGAAGTCGTGCTGGTCGAACCTGGCGAACGGGAGATCGGCTATGCGTTGGAGCCGCTTTTCGGGCCGAGCTCGCAGGGCCCCGCCCAAGCCAGCGGCATCCTGCCACCGCAGCTGATGGCCCTGACCGAGTTCGGGTTCGACCCCCAGCTGTTCCAAGCTGAGGCCGACGGCAGGGGGTGGCGTCCGTGAACGCCTTGCTGCCGGCGGTGTTCGGGGCGCTGACCGTCCTGGGGATCATCGGTGCGGGGTTGGCTCTGCGCCCGTATACGCCGGCCCCGAAGGCACCCCGCGTGCCCTCGCCGCTGCAGCGGCGCTTGACCGGGTTGTCCCCGCGCAGCCGTGTCGCGCTGGCGGTCTCGCTGGGGGTCGGGGTGCTGCTGGCATTGCTGACCGGGTGGCTGGCGGCTGTGGTGATCCTTCCCGCTGCCGCCCTTGGGCTGCCCTACCTGCTGTCCGCCCCACCGGCGGAAGCCCGGATCCGCCGCGTCGAAGCCATGGAGGAATGGACCCGAAGCCTGGCCGGCGTGCTGGGCGCGGGCGTCGGGATCGAACAGGCGTTGACCGCCACGTTGCGGTCCACCCCGGAGCCGATCAAGCCGGAGGTGACCGCCCTGGTCGCCCGGCTGCGGGCCCGCTGGGATACCGAGGTCGCCCTGCGGGCGTTCGCCGACGACTTGGACGACGTGACCGGGGATCTCGTGGCAGCCAACCTCATCCTGGCCGCGCGGCGGCGCAACCGCAGCCTGGCCAGTGTCCTGCAGGGCGTGGCCGAGTCGGTCGCCGAGGACGTGGCCTCACGCAGGCGGGTCGAGGCTGGCCGAGCCAAGCCGCGAGGCAGTGCACGTCTGGTCACCGCGTTCTCCCTCGTGGTGCTGCTCATCCTCGCCTTCACCGGCGACTACATCGCGCCGTACCGGACCCCCGTCGGCCAGATCGTCCTGGTGTTCCTGCTGGTCGCCTACGCCGCCGGCTTGCTGTGGATGCGCAAGATGGCCGAGGGCAAACCCCTGCCGCGTTTCCTGGGCCCGGATGCTCGAGCGGGTGCGCGATGACGGGGCTGCAGCTGGCGCTGGCGTTCGGTGCCCTCATCGGCCTCGGCGGCGCCGTCATGCTCTACGCGCTCGTGCCCGCCCAACCCGACCTGCGCGACGTGCTGACCCGGCTGTCCCCGCCAGCTCGCCCCAGGCCCGGAGCACCCGTGCCGTCGGTCAACCCGGACACCGAGGAACGGCTCGGGATCTGGGCCGAACGCACCCTGCCAGCCCGCCTGCTCGGGGCCCCGCCAGCCCGGGACCTGGCCGTGCTGCGCAAGACCCCCGCCCAGTTCTACGGGCGCAAGGTCCTCTATGGCCTGCTCGGCCTGGTCCTTCCCGCCCTGCTGACCGGCTTCTTCACCCTGCTGGGCATCGGGATTCCCTTCGTGGTGCCGGTCGGCGCCACCGTGATCCTGTCCGGCGTGCTGTTCATGATGCCCTCCCGCGACATCAGCGCCGACGCCAAGAAGGCGCGGTCGAACTTCGCCCGCGCGTTGTCGGCCTACATCGAGCTGTGCGCCCTGGAACGCAACAGCGGCGCCGGTGCAACGGTCGCCCTCGCCAACGCCGCCGAGGTCGGCGACTCCTGGGTGTTCCGCCAGATCGGGCAGGAGCTGGCCCGGTCCCGCTACAACGGGCAACCTCCGTGGGACTCCCTCAAGGTCCTTTCCGAAGACCTCGGCCTGCCCGAGCTGGCCGACGTCGCCGACATCATGCGCCTGGCCAACGACGAGTCCTCGGAGGTCTACCGGCAGCTCCGAGCCCGCAGCGCCTCCGCGCGCAGTGCGCTGCTGTCCGCCGAGCTCGCCCAGGCGGGCGTCGTCGAGGAGCGGATGTATCTTCCCGCCTCCTTCCTCGGCGTGGTCTTCCTCGCTCTTCTCATGGCCCCTCCGCTGCTTCGGCTGTTCGGCACCAGCTGAGGGCCACGGAAGGAGGACTGACATCCCAAGCGGCCACACACACCAACCCGACTCCCACCAGCCAACCGAAAGGACAACGCCCGTGACCCACCTCTACGCGACCCTGCACACCCTCGGGGTGACCCTGCGCGAGCGGGCTGCCGCCGCGCGCGGTCAGGACCGTGAGCGCGGCGCCAGCACCCTGGAGATCGTGTTCTGGGCCGTCGCCCTGCTGGCCCTGGCCGGCATCGTCTACGCGGCCATTAACGCCTACATCCAGGGCAAGCTGCCCGGCATCAGCGGCTGAGCATGCACCCTCGACGCCACCTCGCGGCCGCACGCCTACGCCACCACGCGTACGCGGGCGGCCGCGAGGCTGGCGTCGCCTCCATCCAGATCGTCGTGCTGATGCCCGTGCTGTTCCTGCTCATGTTCATCGGCATGCAAGCCGCGATCATCTACCACGGGCGCACCGTGGCCATCGCGGCCGCCCAAGAAGGGGCCCGCGCCGCAGCCGCCCAGAACGGGACCGCGACAGCCGGCCAGAGCGCCGCGACCGCGTTCGTCGTGGCCGCCGGCGGTGAGGGCACCCTGCAAGGCGTCGCCGTCACCAGCAACCGGACCGCCACCACAGCCACCGTGGTCGTCACCGCAACCACCCTCTCGGTGATTCCGGGATGGACACCCAGCATCACCCAGAGCGCGTCGGCGCCCGTGGAAAGGCTGACTCGATGAGCGGACTCCTGCGACGAGTTCGCCTCCGCCAGGGACCGTCCGAGCGCGGTTCCTCCGTCGTGGAAGTCGTCATCCTCGCCCCCGCCTTGGGCCTGTTCTTGGCGTTGATCATCGCCGGCGGCCGGGTCGCCGTCGCCCACCAAGCCGTCGAGGCCTCCGCCGCTGAAGCAGCCCGAGCCGCCTCGATCGCCCGCACCCAGGGCCAGGCGCAAGCCTCTGCAGAAGCCGCCGCGACGGCCAGCCTGACCAACCAGACAACCCGGTGCGTCAGCACTGCGGTGACCGTCGACACGAGCGGTTTCGCCACGCCGGTCGGCACCCCCGCCTCGGTCGGGGCCACCGTCACCTGCCAGGTCGACCTCGCGGGTCTGCTACCGGGCTTGCCTGGCTCCATGAACATCACGGCCACCGTGCGGTCGCCGTTGGACACCTACCGAGAGCGGTGAGACCCGTGCGTTGGTTGCGTGGACGTCAAGGACAGCCCGACCGAGGTTCGGTCACGGTGTGGATGATCACCACCGCCCTCACCCTCGTCCTCATCGTGGGATTGGCCGTCGATCTGTCCGGCCGGGTCTACGCCACGCAGCGAGCACAGGACATCGCCGCCGAAGCCGCCCGTGCCGGCGGGCAACAGCTGCAAGGAGCAGCAGCCGTACGCGGGCAGGGCGCCGTCGTCGACCCCGCCGCTGCCGTCGCGGCCGCCAACACGTACATCGCCGGCGCGCCCGGAGTCACCGGCAGCGCCACGATCCAAGGCGGCACCCGCGTCGTCGCCGACACCAGCACCACCTACACGACCAAGTTCCTCAGCATCATCGGCATCAGCACCCTGACCGTCACCGGCCACGCCGAAGTGCAAGTGAACCGCGCCGTCGATGGAGTCGCCCAATGAGAACCCGCACCCGCCTGATCGGCCTACTGGCCACCCTGATCCTGCTCGGCATCGTGATCGGGCTCCCAGCCACCCTGCTGGCTCTCGGCGCCACCCCCATCCCTGGATCCCTGCCCACCCTCGACCAACTCCGATCCGCCGTCACCACCCCCGACGACGGGACCCTCGCCTTGGGGGCCATCAAGATCATCGCGTGGGCGTCCTGGATCATCCTCACCGGCAGCATCCTCCTCGAGATCACCGCACGGCTGCGCCGCCTGCCAGCCCCCCGCATCCCGGGCCTATCCGTTCCGCAAGGGGCAGCCCGCCGGCTCGTCACCGCCGCGCTACTGCTGTTCGTGATCTCGCCCGCTTCCGCAACCATCGCCACGGCCACACCTACGTCCCCGGCATCCGCAGCCACGCCATCGGCCGTATCGACCACCGTCGACCGTGCGCCCACCACCTCACCGGCGCCCACCGCCGCCACGACAGCAGCGGCCACGAAGCCGACCTACACCGTCCGGCCCGGGGACACGCTCACCGAGATCGCCGAACGCGAACTGGGCGACTCCGAACGTTGGCACGACATCGCCGACCTCAACTCGGCCGTGGCGAGACACCCAGATTTGATCCACGTCGGAACCGTCCTGGTCATGCCCTCCAGCACCCCAGCCGGCGTGAGCAGCCACACGTACGTCGTCCGCAAGGGAGACACTCTCTCCGGGATCGCCGAACGCGAGCTCGGGGATGCCGACAAGTACCCGCTCATCTTCGAGGCCAGCCGGAACACCGTCCAACCCGGTGGGGGACACCTGGTCGACCCCGACGTCATCGACGTCGGCCAAACCCTCACCATCCCGGCCACCACGCCCGCGCCACCCCCTGCCGGCGGCGCCACCGCACCGTCCACGCCATCCCCCGTACCCCCGCCCTCGGCGCCGCGGCCTGCCCGGCCCGATCACGACCCCGCTGACCGGGAGCCAGCCGGGAGCGTCCCGGTAGTGCCGTCGGGTGCTGCTCAGGCGTCCCCGCGACCTGCTGCCGACCCGGCCGAGGTCGTCGAGGCCGCCACCCCGGCGCCCTGGGCGCTGGCCGGTCTCACGGGGGCAGGGGCCATCCTGGCCGGCTCGCTCCTGACCCTGCTGCGCCGACGCCGACACGCCCAGTTCCGCAATCGCCGGCCAGGTCGAACCCTGGCCGCGCCGGCACCCGAGCTCGCTCCCGTGGAGAAGACCGTCACCACGGTCGGCGGGCAGAGCGCGCCCACCGTCGAGCGCATGGACGACATCCTTCGACGGCTCGCGGCCGCCAGCGGCGCAGCCGGCCAGCCGATGCCGGTCCTGGCCGCCGTCGAGCTCACCGCCACCCACCTCGTGCTGCACCTGGCCGACCCGGCACAGCTGCCATCACCATGGGAAGGCACCGCCGATGGCATGCACTGGAAGATCGCACCCGAGACTCCCCTCGACCTGATCGGACCCCACACTCCCGACCAACCTGCCCCGTACCCCCTGCTGGTCACGATCGGGCTCGGCGACCACGAGCAGGTGTGGCTGCTGAACATCGAGGACCTCAACGTCACGATCACCGGGGACCCCACCTACGGGCAAGACTTCGCCCGCTACCTGGCCGCCGAGGTCGCCTGCAACCCCTGGTCAGCCGGAGTGCAGGTCGCCTGCCTCGGCGTCGCCGCCGAGCTCGGCTCACTCAATCCAGACCGCATCCACGTCTACGACCCGGCGGGAACCGACGGCGATCCCATCGCGGAGTTCCTCGCCGACGCCGTCGCCACCGTCGACCGAACAGGCGACACCGACGTCGACGTGACCACCGCACGCTCTCACCAGGTCGGCTCCGACGCCTGGCCGGCCCGCCTCCTGCTCGTCGACGCCGCCAACCCCAACCCCGCCCTGGACCACCTCATCGAGCTCGTGCACGCCCACACCGGCCGAACCGCGACATCCGTCGTCGTCGCCGGCCCACGGCCCAACGTCGACGGAGTGATCCTGCACCTCACCGACCAGGGACGCATCAGCTTGCCCGAGGCTGGCCTTGACCTTGTCGCTGTCGGGCTCACCAGCGACGAAGCCCTCGGCTGCGCCTCACTGCTCGCCCACGGCGACACCGTCACCCACATCCCCGTCCCCGTCGACGCGGCCGCCACGCAAGGATGGCGCGCCTACACCGACGAGGCCGGCGCTCTGCGAGCAGACCACACCCTGACCCGCCACGACCACGCCGACGACCCCGCCACGGCCACCCTGCTCGACGAGAGCGACGAGACCTACCTGCAGGCCGCCGCCACGACCGCTGAGGACCTGCAGGCCCTGGCCCCTCGCGTCAGCCACGACGTCCGGGAGGATGTCGAAGCCGCCGACCCCACGCTAGATGACGACCTGGCCATGTGGCGTCGTGACGACTCGGCCCTGCCGAAGCTGGTCCTTCTCGGTCCGGTACGCGCCACCACCCGCGGCAAGCCGCTGACCAAACGCAAGCCCTACATGACCGAGCTGCTCGCCTTCATCGCCCTGCGCCGCCTCGGGGCCACCACCGACGAGGTCGCCGACACCTTCGGGATCACCAAGGCCAAAGCCCGCGACTACGTCCTGACCATCCGGCAGTGGCTGGGCACCAACCCCCGCACCAAGGACTACCACCTGCCCGACGCGCGCCTGGCCCCCGCCGCCGCGATCCGAGACGTCCCCGTCTACCAAGTCATCGACCTGCTCATCGACGCCGACCTGTTCCGCAGGCTCCGCGTCCGCGGTGAGGCCCGAGGGGGCCAGGAAGGCATCGCCGACCTCCGCGCCGCCCTGAGCCTGGTCCAAGGCCGCCCCTTCGACTTCCCGGTGGAACGCGAGCAAGGCGGCGGATGGGCGTGGCTACTCGAGGGCGATCGCATTGACGAGCACCTCACCGTCGCCATAGTCGACGTCGCCCACGTGGTCACCACCCACGCCCTCGCCGCCGGAGACCTCCGCCTCGCCCGGATGGCCACCGAAACCGCAGCCCTCGCCGCGCCCTACGAGGAGATCCCCCGCCTCGACCTCGCCGCCGTCGCCGCCGCCGAAGGCCACCACGCCGAGGCCCAGCGGATCATCCGCGACGAGATCTGCAACCGTACCGACGACGACAACGCACCCCCAGAGCTCGGCACCCGCACCGAGGAAATCCTCCGACGGCGCCAAGGCTGGACCGACACCAAGGCCAGCTGAGGACCGCCGGCCAGTGCCGGCAGGCCCAACGTCCAGCTTGCGCCCAGGGCTAGATCGCCGGCGCTTCAGAAGCCGCCGCCCGGATGAGGCTCGCGGATAGCAGCTGCGTCACCATGACCGGCGACCCGCCCTCCTCCACGACGAAGGCCACCTGCCCCATCACCCCCGCCGACCCGGACTCCCATCGCAACAAGACGCCCGCCACCCACACAGCGGCGTCCGTCGGCGACCCCGGGGCACGAACCCACACATGACGCACGCTCGGCGCCGGCAGGGCACGCGCCGACTCGGATCCGTGAAAGACCGGGCGCTCCCCTAAGGGCACCCCAGAGCGCCGGGGTGGGGGAGGGGTGCTCACCCACCGAAGTATGACCAGGCTGACTATGACAGGTTGTTTTGGCCCCACCGTGACGGTCTGATCTGGCCCCACTGGCGACTCGCCGGGGTTGTTGTGACGGTTTGATCTGGCCCCACCTCAGCCTTGCTCTCATCAGAGCACTCGAGGGATCGGGGTTGGGATGGGATCACGTGTGGAGTTGTTCGCTGCGATACGTCGGGATGCGCGGGTCGAGGAGGTCTCGATCCGTGAGCTGGCCCGTCGTCATGGGGTTCACCGGCGCACTGTCAGGCAGGCGCTGGCCGCAGCTGAACCGAGGGCGCGGAAGGCACCGACGCGTTCGGCGCCGCGGCTGGACCCGTTCAAGGACGTCATCGACGGGATGCTGCGCGCTGACTTGGACGCACCGCGGAAGCAGCGACATACCGCGACTCGGATCCTCGCGCGCCTGGTCGACGAACACGGCGCGACCGGGCTGTCGTATTCGACGGTGCGGGACTACGTGCGGGTGCGCCGGGCACAGATCGATCTCGAGGGCGGTCGACGGCTTGAGGCGTTCATCGCCCAGCACCACGGGCCGGGTGAGGAGGCCGAGGCCGACTTCGGCGAGGTCTGGGTCGTCCTGGGTGGGGTGAGGACCAAGTGCTACATGTTCGTGCTGTGGCTCTCCCACTCCGGGAAGGCGATCCACCGGGTGTATCCGACCCAAGCTCAGGAAGCGTTCCTGCAAGGGCACATTGAGGCGTTCGACGCGATCGGTGGGATCCCCACGAAGCACATCAAGTACGACAACCTCACCTCAGCCGTCACGGCCGTCATCCACGGTCCCGGACGGGCCCGGAACGAGAACGATCGGTGGGTCCTGTTCCGGTCGCACTACGGCTTCGACGCCTTCTACTGTCAGTCCGGCATCGAGGGCGCCCACGAGAAAGGTGGGGTTGAGGGTGCCGTCGGCTGGTTCCGCCGCAACCACCTGGTACCCATGCCCGAGGTGGATTCCCTTGACGAGCTCAACGAGCAGATCAAGGGATGGGAAGCCACTGACGAGGACCGCCGGATCAGCGGTCACCTCAACACCATCGGGCACGACTTCACCGCCGAACAGCCCTTCCTGCGACCGTTGCCGACCGAGGTGTTCGAACCCGGGCTGGTGCTGAACCCGCGCGTGGACCGGTCCTCGATGATCAGCGTCCGGATGATGAAGTACTCCGTCCCCGCACACCTCATCGGCCGCCGCGTCCGCGTCTCCCTGCGCGCGACCGAGGTGATCGTCTTCGAGGGCCGCACCGTCGTGGCCGTGCACCCACGAGTCGTGGCTCGAGGCAGCAGCCGGGTCGTCCTGGATCACTACCTGGAGGTGTTGCGGTTCAAACCCGGAGCCTTGCCCGGGTCGACCGCTCTGGCGCAGGCCCGAGCCGCCGGCGTCTTCACCGCCGCGCATGAGGCGTTCTGGGCGGCGTCGAGGAAGGTCAACGGCGACACGGACGGCACCCGCGAACTCGTCGACGTCCTGCTGCTCCACCGCTCCCTGACCCACGAGCAGGTGGTTGCCGGGATCACCGCCGCCCTGAGCGTCGGTGCCGTGTCCGCGGACGTCGTCGCGATCGAAGCCCGCCGACACACCCCCGACAGCACCACGGCGACGGGTGGGGCCAGTCCTGGCCGTCATCACGTTGCTCGAGGTGACGCGCGCGAGCAACGCGTTGTCAGTTTGACCCAACGCCGGCTGGCCGACCCGGCCACGGTGATCGCGGGCCTGCCGCCCGACACGCGACCCACCCCGTCCGTGGCTGTCTACGACGAGCTCCTCCCGCGACGACGTACCCCATCAACGACATCTTCTGCCGATGTGAAAGTGAGTACCAGCTGATGAGCCCGACACCCGTGGCCACCCCAGTCAGTCCCACGCTGCGCCGCCGACGTGGCATGACCGAAGAAGCCGCGATCGCCGCGGTCGACCAAGCCTGCCGTCGGCTGCGGCTGCCCACGATCCGGGCCTTGGTCGACGAGGCCCTGACGGTGGCGAAGAAGGAGCAGCTGACCTACCAAGGGTTCCTCGCTGAGCTGCTGCTGGCTGAGGTCGACGACCGCGACCGTCGCTCCTCCGTGCGGCGGGTCAAGGCTGCTGGGTTCCCCAGGGATAAGTGGATCGGGGACTTCGACTTCGACGCCAACACCTCGATCAACCCTGCGACCGTTCACGACTTGGCTAAGGGTGACTGGATCCGACGCGGTGACCCGCTGTGTCTGATCGGGGACTCCGGCACCGGCAAGTCCCACCTCCTCATCGCCCTGGGCACCGCAGCCGCCGAGCAGGGGTACCGGGTCCGCTACACGTTGGCCACCAAGCTCGTGAACGAGCTTGTCGAGGCCTTCGACGACAAACAGCTCGCCAAGACCATCGCCCGCTACGGCCGGGTCGACCTGCTCATGATCGACGAGCTCGGGTACATGGAACTCGACCGACGCGGCGCCGAACTCCTCTTCCAGGTCCTCACGGAACGCGAAGAGAAGAACTCCATCGCGATCGCGTCCAACCAGTCGTTCTCCAAGGCGCACTTGTTCGCTCGAACGTGTGCGTGGTGGCGCCGAGGTTTCACGGGTTCGGCTCGAGCTCGTGCAGGCGTGGGGTGTCGACGTGGTCGGCCAGATAGTCCAGGACGCCTTCGGGGTTCAGGCCGTACGCGCAGGCCACGAGTTTGGGGTCCATCGTGTTGACCAGGTCCGCCAGCCGGGTCACGCGAAGCGCCCGAGGTGACAGCCCGACGGGGTCGAGGATGTGGGCTAGGTAGGCGGACGAGGCGGCCCTGCTGTCGGGTTTGGTGCCTCGGGTGACAAGGACGTGAGGGTTGGCCGTCCGCAGCGAGTCCCGGTGCAGTACTGCGCGTTGGAGGGCGTCCCAGGAGGCTGGGTCCAATGGTGTCGGGTACGGGCGGGTGCCCAGTGACACCGCCCGGGTGGACGTGTCGATGTCGTGGACGGTCAGGGTGCGGGCCTCGTGGCTGGAGACGCCGTGCAGCAGGGCGAGCAGCCCGACCAGCGCTTCGTGGGGGTGGGTGCTGGTGTCGGTGGTCCAACGTCGGTACAGGGCTCGCTGGCGGTCCACCGGGATGGTGCGGCCGGTGAAGCCGCGGCGTTGACGGATGCGCAGCCCTGTTGTGGGGTCGACCAGCACCTGTCGGCTGGTCCGTGCCCAGCGGAAGAACTGGCGTAGCACGGTCAGGGTCCGGGGCCGCAGCCCTGGGCCGACGGCCGCGAGGAACGCTTCGACGTCGCCGCGGTCGACCAGGGACCACTGAGTCTTGCCGGCGTCGTTGAGGAAGATCGCCAGGTCGCGGACGGTGGCCAGGGCATGTTGGATCGTCGAGTCGGATCGGGGTTTGGTGCGAGCTCGTCGGGCTCGGTCGTTCGCGGTCAGTAGCGACGCCGCGAAGGCGGCCGTGGCAGGCCGTAACGGTTCGGGGGTGGCGTCGATCCGCCGCTGTCGGCGTCCCCGCGCGAGTAGGTCGTCGTGGTCGGTGGCGATGGCCAGATGGTGGCGCACGAAGTAGTCCTGCAGGGCCCGGGCCAGCGGCCCGATCGATCGGCCAGGTGTCCGGGCGCGTTCCAGGACATCGTGGGGACGCTGGGCCTGCTCGCCGCGCAGCAGCGGCTCGAGCCGGGCGATCAGCTGGACGGCTCGGGCCGGGGAGTACACGTCGATGACGTCCTCGATGAACCCGGCAAGCCACGGCGGGACGACTTCGAGCCGGTCGATCAGGTGCTGGGCTCGGATCCTGGGCCGGTCGGGATGTCGTTGCCAGCACGCGGAACACAACCCGTTGATCGGGTGGGTCGTGGCCGCGGAGCACTGCCCGCAGGCTCGGGGCGGCTTCCTGCCCGCCTTGGGGCGAGAGCAGGTCCCGCACCAGCCGGTGGCCTTCCGGATGATCCCGGGCCGACCGCACCGCGGGCACGACGACTTAGCCGCAGCTGCGGCGGCCTTGCGTCGGCACGTCTTACACAAGGCCCGATCGGGGCGCCTTACGCGTGCGTTGCAGGAACGGCAACGGCGAGAGCACACGACACACATTCCGCTGTCGGACAATAGGATTCGCGCCTTACCGCACCCCGGGCACGGCTGTCTCACGGCCGCCTCGCGCACCTTGCGGGTACACCGGCAGCACAGCGAACGGTCCTTGTACCCCACCGGCGCCCCGCAGGTCGCGCAGTCGCGTTGACGCTTGCCCACCCCGGGGCTGCCCGACCGGTCCTACAGCGGCGGCATCGACCGGCCCCGGCCGACGGCGGCCGCGGGTCTTGCCGTGGCCGCCGCGACCGGTCGAGCAGGCGCTTCGACCGCAGTGGTGTCGATCTCGAACAAGTCGTTCGGGGTGCACTCCAACGCCGTGCACAACGCCAGCAGCGTCGACAGCTTCATCTGAGTGGGTTCCTTGGTCAACAGCACCGACACCGATGCCGACGACATCTCCAACCCGGCCCTCTCGGCCAGCAGGCGACGCAGCTGGGCCCCGGTCCACACCTCACGTTGTGCCGCGGCCATCCGCAGCCGCCACCTGATCCTCACGACCGGTCTCCCTCCTGCGCCAACACGCTCACCGTGTCACTGACCGCACGCCGGTAGGCGTCCTCGATGAACGTCGCTGACGGGCGCACATACCGCATCGTCGACCCGACCGTCCAATGCCCGAGCATCTGCTGGATCGCCACCAAGTCCACGCCCCGCTCATAGTTGTGGGTCGCGCACGCCCGGCGCAACGCGTGTGGGCTGAACCACTCGCTGGCTGGTTTGCCCTCCAGCGTCATCAGGTACCGCAACCGGTTCCGGATCGTGCCCCGATGCAACGACCCCCCCGACTCGTCAGCGAACAACACGGGCGTGTCAGGGAACCGGCCCCGCACGTCGGTCAGGTACCAGCGCAGCACCAGGTCCAGCCCGTCGAGCATCGGCACCCACCGCGGCCGCGGACCAGAGGTACGCGCGCCCTTCCCGAACCGGACATGCAGCTTCCCGAACGGCCCCCGAGCGAAGTGCACGTCGGCGATCTCCAACGACGAGGCCTCATCGGCCCGCAACCCGCCGTGGTACAGCGTGCGGAACATGGCGTAGTCCCGCGCTGCCGGCGCGTACTTACGGGCCGTGCCGATCCGTCCCTTCATGAAGTCGAAGAACTCCTCCAACCGCGCCGAGGTCGGCGGCGGCAGCAACGCCGGTGAGTCGTCCCCGACATGCCGGGAGGCGTTGAACTCGTCCACCGGACAGGACAGGCGAACCCCGAACACTGCCTCGATCTCGCCGGCCTTGCGAGCCTGCAAGAACCGGTGGAACCCCTTGAACGACTGCACATACCCCCGTCGCGTCGAGGAAGCCATACCCTCCGCCGCCAGCGTGCCGGCCATCCCGTCCACGTCCGCCGCGGTGACCTCCCACGCCGGCCGGGCCAGCAGGTCCAACGCCCGACCCAGGACACCCGACTCGTTCTCGATCGTCACCGGGCTGAACCCCCGGGCCGTCCACGACGCGACATACGCCCGGACACACTCAGCCTGAAACAGCTCCGGATCCCGCGAGGCACCCTCGACCGACACCGGCTCACCCATCACCAGCCGCAGCCCCGCGCCGTCCATCCTGCACACCCTCTTCCTGCCACGGAATCCAAGGTGATACCTAGCAAACACCCCTCACGCCTCGAACACCAGCGACACGCCAAGAACCCCCATAACCGCAGGTAGCAGGCCAAACACGCCACCAGGAACATGAGCCAAGCCCATATGGGTGGACCGACACCTTCACCGACCCACGACTGTGCGCCGCGATCGTGGACCGGCTCACCTACAACGGCACCATCATCGAAACCGGCACCCACTCCTACCGGCTCGCCCATTCGCGTGCTGCTGCCCTCGCCTGAGCGTCGCTTGTGACGGCGCGACCCCAGAGAGGGCCTGTGATCCCGGCTCATCATCGGCGGAATTCTTGTGTCCACCGCAGAAAACGAGTGACCGCATCGAGCCGCTGAACCACAATCACGCGCGGGCGGCTGACGGGCACCCACCGTGCCCCGGCGCCGACCCCAGCAGTTGAAGGGACGGCCAGGGTCATTTGCGACAATCGCCCGTATGGACCCGGCCGCCTCTGCCCCTTATCGATGGACGCAGCTCTGCCCTGGAGCTGCGTCCCGTGCTGCCCTCACCCTCGTGCTGGCCGTGGTGGCGCTCGGTGCCTGCTCCTCGGACCCCAACTCGATCGCGCAGCAGGCCAAGCAGGGTGACCAGAAGGGCTACATCGCCGGCAACGGCGCCATCGAGCAGATCCCGGTCGCCCAGCGACTCAAGCCCATCACCCTCGAGGGCACCACGTTGGATGGCAAGGACTGGTCCAGCACGACCGCCCGCGGCAAGGACGTCGTCGTCGTCAACCTGTGGGGTTCGTGGTGCCCACCGTGCATCACCGAGATCCCCGAGCTTGAAAAGGTCTGGACCGAGGTCCAGGCGGCCAAGAAGCCGGTGCAGTTCATGGGGATCGACTTCCGCGAATCCCCCCAGCGTGGGGCGGCCTTCGTGGCGACTCAGAAGATGACCTATCCGAGCCTGTCCGATGAGTCAGGTGTGCTCATCCTGGCGTTCGGACGTCAGGCCCCGACGAGCCCTCCCTCCACTCTGATCCTTGATCGTGAGGGGCGGGTCGCCGCGCGCGTCAACGGTGTCGTCACGGCTTCCACGCTTCGGGGCCTCATCGACGACGTGTTGAAGTCCTGATCGTCGTGACCGACACCATCGCCTCCGGCGCCCTACCCCTAGCCGTCCTCGTGGCGGCACTGGCCGGACTGGTCTCGTTCGCGTCACCGTGCGTGCTGCCCCTGGTGCCTGGATTCCTGGGCTACGTCACGGGGCTGAGCGAGACCGCGCTGGAGCAGCGCTCACGCGGCCGGATGGTGCTCGGGGCGGTGTTGTTCGTGCTCGGTTTCGCCGCGGTGTTCGTCCTCGGGTCGATCTTCATCGCCAGCCTGGGACGGGTCCTCATCGAGCAGCGGGTCCTGCTCATGCGGGTCGGTGGTGTGTTCATCATCGTGATGGGGTTGGTCTTCCTCGGAGCGGGCGCACGTGCCGGCTCCCAACGTCAGTTCGGTCCCACCTGGCGACCGCGCACTGGACTCCTCGGCGCACCCTTGGTCGGGGCCATCTTCGGACTGGGCTGGGCGCCATGCACGGGCCCCACCCTGGCCGCAGTGTTGACCCTGTCAGCCTCGACCACGAACCCGAGCACAGGACGGGCCGTCGCACTCGCTACGGCATACGCCCTCGGTCTGGGGCTGCCGTTCATCCTCGCGGCGGCCGGGATCGAACGCTTCGGACGGGTCACCGGCTGGGTGCGTGAGCACCATCGCCTCATTCAGTCCCTGGGCGGAGGGATGCTGATCATGGTCGGGTTGCTGCTCCTGACCGGTGTCTGGGAAGACCTCACCCGTTGGCTGCAGGCCGAACTCGTGTCCGGCTTCACGACGCCGATCTGAAGGTCGTCGTTAGCGGTCATGGGTTCCTCCATTCCTGCGTCTGGATGACTTAGCCGCCCAGGAACGGACCCCCGCCATCGCGAACTCGCGCAGCCGTCCCAATCGGGGCGCCTCAATATGGTCACCATCGTCCAACCGTCCACAAATGGCGCTGTCAGCGGATTTGGACGATCAATCCGACCCCCGCTATCATCGGGCTATGGCAATGACAACGACCTCAGCAGACCAGGCGCTTCGGCGTGGGGCGGCCCTGTTCCACGGTCTCGCGGATCGCAACCGGTTGGCGATCGTGCGGCAACTCGCACACGGCGAGCGGCGGGTGGTGGACCTCACCAAGGCCCTCGATCTGGCCCAAGGCACGGTGTCTGGGCACCTGGCCTGCCTGCGTGACTGCGGCTTGGTCATCGGCCGCCCCGAGGGCCGACAGATGTTCTACTCGATCGCCCACCCCGAGCTGATGGATCTGCTCGCCGCGGCCGAGGAACTGCTTGCCCTCACCGGCGAGGCGGTCGACCTGTGCCCCACGTACGGCCCCGTCGAAACCTCCCCCGCCACGACGCAGGACGGAGCGCTGTGACGGACGCGTGCGGTTGCGGCCCCGACGAACCCCGCAACGAGCACGGCGAACCGGAGGAACACGAGCCCGAACGGTTGTGGGAAGTCAGCGAACTGCGGTTTGCCGCTCTTGCCGGACTCTTCCTGATCGCCGGATACGCAGCTCATCTCACCGAGGCCCCGGGGCCCGTGGTGACTGGGCTGAACGCGATCGCTCTGGCGCTGGGTGCCTGGACATTCGTGCCCGGCACGTTGAGGCGGCTGGCCAAGGGCAAGATTGGGGTGGGCACTCTCATGACGATCGCCGCCGTGGGCGCGGTCATCCTCGGTGAGGTTGCGGAGGCCGCCATGTTGGCCTTCCTCTACTCCATCAGCGAGGGCCTGGAGGAGTACGCGGTGGCACGCACCCGCCGCGGTCTGCGCGCGCTGCTGTCCCTGGTTCCGGCCGAGGCCACCATTCTGCGCGACGGATCCCAGGTCACCGTGGCCCCTGCAGACCTCATCGTGGGTGACCTGCTCTTGGTCCGACCAGGCGAACGAGTCGCCACTGACGGTGTGATCCGCACCGGCCGCACAGCCCTAGATGTCTCCGCTCTGACCGGCGAGTCTGTACCTGTCGAGGCCACCGTTGGAGACTCCGTGTACGCGGGCTCCATCAACGGCAACGGTGTGCTCGAGGTCGAGGTCAGCACCACTGCTGAGGACAACTCACTGGCCCGGATCGTCAACATTGTCGAGGCCGAGCAGTCCCGCAAGGGCAATGCCCAGCGACTGGCCGACCGCATCGCCAAGCCTCTGGTGCCCGGGATCATGGTCCTCGCAGCGCTCATCGCCCTTACCGGCAGCCTGCTCGGCGACCCTGCGACCTGGATCGAACGCGCTCTGGTCGTCCTGGTCGCCGCCTCACCGTGTGCGCTGGCGATCTCAGTGCCAGTCACCGTGGTCGCTGCCATTGGCGCGGCCAGCCGCATCGGCGCCCTGGTCAAGGGAGGCGCAGCCCTGGAGGCGCTGGGTCGGATCCGCACCGTCGCTCTCGACAAGACCGGCACACTGACCCGTAACCAACCCGCTGTGGTTGAGGTCGTCACCGCTCCCGGCCAGACCCGCGAGCAGGTCCTCGATGTCGCAGCCGCCCTGGAGTCGCGCAGCGAGCACCCGTTGGCCCGAGCCATCCTCGACGCCGTGCCCGAGCACCGCGACGCCGACGGCGTCGAGGCTGTTACCGGTGCGGGACTCACGGGCACCATCGACGGGCTGGCGGCCCGCCTGGGCCGACCCGGCTGGATCCCCGCAGGCGAGCTTGCCGAGCCCGTCGCCGCCATGCAGCGGGCCGGAGCCACCGCGGTCCTCGTCGAGATCGACGCAGTCGTGATCGGCGCGGTGGCGGTGCGCGACGACCTACGCCCCGAAGCCGCCGAGGTCATCGCTCGTCTCCATGCCAGTGGCTACCGCGTGGCCATGCTCACCGGCGACAACGAGCGCACAGCTGCTGCCCTGGCCGCCCAGGCCGGCATCAGCGATGTCCATGCCGACCTCCGGCCCGAGGACAAGTCGGACATCATTCGTCGGCTCCGGGAGAACGCCCCCACCGCGATGGTTGGCGATGGCGTCAACGACGCCCCAGCCCTGGCCACAGCCGATGTCGGTATTGCCATGGGTGCGATGGGTAGCGACGTGGCCATTGAGACCGCCGACGTCGCCCTCATGGGTGAGGACCTGCGTCACTTGCCGCACACCCTGACCCACGCACGACGTGCCAGGTCGATCATGCTTCAGAACGTGGGCCTGTCCCTGGGCTTGATCGCCATCCTGATTCCGCTGGCAGCCTTCGGCGTGCTTGGCCTGGCAGCCGTGGTGCTGGTCCACGAGGTCGCCGAAATCTTCGTGATCGGCAACGGCGTGCGCGCCGGCCGCGTTCGACCGCTTCCCCCCGCACCGGCGGCCACACCAAGAGCGGTCATCCCCTCGGTGGACGCCATAGGTAGATGAGCCGCCTGATGTCGGGGAGAGGGTTGGGTACCGGTCGTATCGCAGTCTTGCTCGTAGCGGCGATCGTTGCCGCGATCGATCTGACTGCCAAGACGGTATCCGAAGTTCGGTTGGCCCACTCGCCGGTCGATCTCGGGCTGGTTCAACTGCGGCTGGCCCATAACTCGGGCGTGGCGTTCAGCATCGGCGCCACCTTGCCCGTAGGAGTGCGCGTGGCCCTGACTGCAGCGAACGACTCGCCGGAGGCGCTGTGATCGGGGGCGCCCTCGCAAACGTGATCGACCGCGCGGGTGACGGGGAGGTCACCGACTTCCTGCACACCGGCTGGTGGCCCACCTTCAACCTCGCTGACACCTTCCTGATCATTGGCTTCATCGTGATCGCCCTGCTGCATCTGCATGCCGAACGCATGGCACGGAATGCGATGCCGCCCGTGTAGCACCAGCGGCTGCAAACCCTCTGAGATTCAACGCGACGAACAAACGTCGAAACCGAAGGAAGGCATGAACGTGATCACTTCCGCGGTCCAGGCCGTGGGCCTGTTCCTGGTCACCAACATCGACGACATCATCGTCTTGTCCCTGTTCTTCGCCCGCGGAGCAGGGCAGCCACGGACGACCTCCAAGATCGTCGCTGGGCAGTACCTCGGCTTCGGTGGCATCCTCCTCGCCTCCCTCGCCGTGACGTTCGGCGCCGGGCTGTTCCTTCCCGACGGCGCCATTCCCTACTTCGGCCTCATCCCGTTGGCGCTCGGTGGATACGCTGCGTGGCAGGTCTGGAGCAACGGGGATGACGACAACGACGGTGTCGCGGAGAAGCCCATCAGCGCCCTCACCGTGGCCGCAGTCACCTTCGCCAACGGGGGTGACAACATCGGGGTCTACGTGCCGGTTTTCCTCGCGGTCGGCACGGGAGCCATCGTCGCCTACTGCGTCGTGTTCCTTTGCCTGGTCCTCGTTCTCGTCCTCGTGGCGAAGTTCGTCGCCACCCGCAAACCGATCGCCGGGGTGCTCGAGCGTTGGGAGCACGTCCTGTTCCCTCTGGTCCTCATCGTGCTGGGACTGGTCATCTTGATCGAAGGCGGCGCGTTCGGTCTGTGACTATCGACCGAGCATGAACTCCACACCTCCGGAGCGCGTGATTGCGATACCTGGCACTGGGTCGGGCGCCCCGCACCTTCTGGAGCCGAGGCATGAAACTGGCGACCCGGGCAGCCTTGAGGAAGGGCGTTGCGGGATCGGCAGGGGCCCGTCAGCTCGTCGGCGTCAGAACGCCAGCGCCAATGAGCACCAACAGGCCCACCCCAGCGACGATGCGGTACGCCACGAATGGGGTGAACCGGTGGGTGGCGATGTAGCGCAGGAACCAGGCGATTACCGCATACCCGACAGCGAACGCGACCAGGGTGGCCAAGAGGGTCGGCCCCCACGGCGCCGTGGGGCCTTGCCCGATCCTCCGTAGCTCCAGCGCCCCGGACGCCAGCACGGCAGGGACGGCAAGCAGAAACGCATATCTGGCGGCCGCCGGCCGGGTGTAGCCCAGAATCAGGCCGGCGCTGATGGTGCCACCGGAGCGGGACACCCCAGGCACCAAGGCCATCGCTTGCGCGAACCCCAATGCCACTGCGTGGCGAGCGGTCAAGGCCTCCAGCGGGCGCCGGTTGGCGGCCACCCGATCGGCGATGCCGAGCACGACACCGAACACGATGAGGGTGACCGCGACCAGACGCAGGTCCCGAAGGGCAGTCTCAATCTGGCTCTGGAACACGAGCCCGAGCACCGCAATGGGCACCGTACCGACGATGACGTACCAGCCGAGCCGAGCCTCCGGGTGCGCGCGCAACTCTGGCGTCCGAAGCGACCGCGACCAGGCACGCACAATGCTGGCGATGTCGCGACGGAAGTACAAAAGCACCGCCGCCTCGGTGCCCAGCTGGGTGACCGCCGTGAAGGCTGCCCCTGGGTCGGGCCACCCAGCCAGCGCTGCCACCACCCGCAGATGCGCGGAGGAGGAGATGGGCAAGAACTCGGTGAGTCCCTGCACCAGACCCAAGACCAGGGCAGCCAGCCAGGTCATCGACCACCATCCGCACAGATCGTGAACCAACCAGGATCAACCGTGTGCGCTGTCATCGCCATAGCCGGATGATAGCCGCGAGTGAAACAGTCGCGTCAAACCGCACAGCCACCCACAAGGAACTCCCGAGATTCCGACCCCGAGCATGCTTGAGGGCGAAGAACCAAGACCGCCGGTCGACGCCGCAATGCTGATTTCGGACCAGAGCCAGGGGGAGGGCACAAGACGCGTACTCCCCGTCATCGCACCGACCTGGCCCTTCACGCGGCGCACCAGATCACGAAGCGCAGGAGTTCCCTCAACGGCGACCGCCGCGACTTCTCGACTCCTTGCCGGACGAAACTTGCCACCCATGGATGCCAAGCCGTGGTAAGGCAGTCACTCACACCGGGTCAACTCGTTCAGGAGACCAGCGTCTGCCAGTAGTCCCAGAACTGGATGGTGATGAGGCCGGCGATGGCCACGAGCCACACGGTGACCACGGTGGGACCGTAGTGCGCGAGGTCCTGTAGCCCCTTGGGCAGTCGCAGACGACCCGATCTGGCGTTGTGGGTGGTGGTGGCGACGAAGGCGGTGATGACGACGACCCAGACGATCATGCAGTAGGGGCACAGGGCGCCGATGCGATACAGGCTTTGGAAGATGAGCCAGTGCACGAACACGACCCCGAACGCCGTTCCAGCCTGGATGCCCCACCAGAACCATCCCGGCACGTTTGCCCGGGTCAGGAGGACCACACCGATGGTCAGCAGGGCTGTGAACCCGGCGACGCCCAGGATCGGGTTGGGGAACCCGAACACCTCGGCCTGATCGGTGCTCATGATCGAGCCGCAGGACAGCACCGGGTTGATGCTGCAGGACGGCACATAGGTCGGGTCCGTCAGCAGGGCGATCTTCTCGACAAGCAGCACGAACGCCGCGACCAAGCCGATCAAACCGGTGATCGTCAGCGCCCAGGCCGTGCCCCGCCCAACGCTCGCTGCCTGCTCCTCCGAGGCGTTACTTGGTGTGGTCTCAGCCATTGAGGGCGGCGTCGATCTGGTCGCGGAAGCCCTGGACCGAGGAGGGCTGGAGCTTCTTGCCGTTGAGGAAGAACGTCGGTGTCCCCTCGACGCCGAGGTCGAGGCCGTCCTGCCGGTCCCGCTCCACCCTCTCCAGGGTGGCCTTGGCCGCCACGGCCTTGTCGTACGCCGCCATGTCCAACCCCAGTTCTTGCGCGAAGCCGCGGAACAGGGACGCCTTGGAGTCCTGCTGCTCACCCCACGTTTCCTGGGTGTCGTACATGCGCTTGTACATGTCTTCGAACTTGCCCTGCTGCGAGGCGGCCTCGACCGCGACGGCAGAGTTGACCGCGTTCGCATGGCTGGGGATCGGGAAGTACCGCACGACGAAGTCGACCTTGCCGGCATACGTGGTGCGCAGCTCCTCCACGACGGGGTATGCCGCCCGGCAGGACTCGCATTCGAAGTCCAGGAACTCGACGAGCACGGCCTTGCCGGTGCCGGCAGCGCCGAGGCGGTGGCTGTCGTCGCGGACGAGTTTGCCCGTTCCCGCCTCCTTGGTGGTGGCGGCGTCGGCGGGGTCAGCCTCCTTGGGTGTGATGGCGACAGCGAGGGCCACGATGGCCGCGAACAGGGCCACGACGACCGCCGAGACGATGGCGTTGCGCTTGACAGGCTTCACAGGTTTTCAACTCCAAGCAGATGGGGGGGACAGGTGCAGGGATCGTTGGGGCGAACGGGTAAGGGTCCGGTCAGGTTCCGTGGCCGTCGCAGCAGCCGTCAGTGCAGGTACTCGGGGAACGGCTCGGGTCCTCAGCGGAGGAGCCGGCGATGTTGCCCGCCGTGATCGCGATCACGGCTTCAACCGTGTTGTAGGTGACCGACACTGCGGCCAAGAGTTGGGCACGGCGCATCAGGATCACTCGCCGCTCGTACGTCACCACACCGGATGCCAGGTGGTCACCAGGTGACCTCCTGGCATCCGGTGTGGGTGTCGGGTTCGACCTGAAGGGTGGCGTGTTCGACGCCGAACTTGGTGCGCATGACGGTGCGGGCGGCGTCCAGGACGGCGTGGGCGTCCGCACCCTCGCCGGTCATCAGGTGCGCGGTGGCCACGTTCATCCCGGAGGTCAGCGTCCACACGTGCAGGTCGTGAACGTTCGCGACGCCCGGGACCGCCGCCAGGGCCTGCTCCACCTCGTCCGGCGCCATCCCGACCGGGGCGTGCTGCCCCAGCACCGTGAGCACCTCGCGGCCCAGCATGATGGCGCGGACGGCAACAAAGATGGCGATCGCCAGCGCGATGCCGGTGTCCCACCACGCGTTGCCGGTGGCGCTCACCATGATCCCGGCCACGATCACACCGACGGACCCGACGGTGTCGGCCACAACCTCGAAGTAGGCGCCCTTGACGTTGAGGCTGTCACTGGCACCACCTCGCAGCAGCAGCAACGCGATGAGGTTGACCACCAGCCCAATGCCACCGACGATCAGCATCGGACCAGAGGAGACCTCGGCCTCCCCGCCGATGCGACCGATCGCCTCCACTGCGATGTAGACCGAGACCCCGAGCATCAGCAACACGGCCAGCCCAGATGCGAACACCTCAGCACGGTACGAACCGAACGTTCGACGTCCCGTGCTGTCCGGCCGCGTGGCGATGCGAGTCGCCACCAGGGCCGCACCCAGAGCGACCACATCGGCCGCCATGTGCCCCGCGTCGGAAAGCAACGCCAACGAACCAGAGAGCAGGCCCGCGACCAACTCAACGACGAAGTACCCCGCGACCAGAACGAACGCCAACTGCAATCGCCACCGGTGAGCCCCACCGGCGCTTCCGTGACTGTGCCCGCCGCTCACCGGATCACCTCCGTCGAGGTTGCCTGAGCGGCTGGCGTGCCCACAGCCTCATGGGCGATGTGCTCCCGAGTCAGGTCCAGCAGCATCCGCACATGCGCGTCCGCGAGCCGATAGAAAACCAGCCGACCCTCCCTTCGTCCGGTCACCACGCCGGACGCGCGCAGCATCCGAAGCGACTGAGACACCGTCGCCTCCTGAGTGCCGGTCGCCGCGGCGAGATCGCAGACACACAACTCGCCGGCCTCGAGGAGCGCGAACAACAACCGGGAGCGGGTCTGGTCACCCAGGAGTTTGAACATGCTTGCGGCTCGAGCCAAGTCCTCAGTTGGCAACGTGGCGTCGAGCACCAGCTGAACCTTGTCCGGGTGGACGCATTGGACTGAGCAACCATCCAGACCAATAACCTTCTCATCTGATCGCATGCTCAGATGATAGGACAACCACGGAACGGTTGTTCCCTTCAGTGGCCTGGCAGGCGGTTACGCCTACGAGCCCGCCATGGTCGCCGCGCAAGTCTGGGTACGTGGTGCAGAACCCAACGATCCTCCACTCGCAAGAGGGAAGGTGCGGGGCCAGATCGGACCGTCATGGTGGGGCCAAATCACCTTGACACAGTCAACCAGGCACCCCGACACCGGCAGCGCGTGTCGGCGGTAGGCCTCGCCGCGCACGCAATCCCCGGGTGAACAGCGTCGGGCCGAAACACAACCGTGAATTGGGGGACGTTCGCCAGGCGGCTCGACCGGCCCGGGGGGACGTGCCCTGACCTGCGAGAACGCGCGGAGTGGTTCCGGGGTGTGGTGCTGGCCGACCACGACGACGGGGGAGGGGACAAGGGAGGGACACGTCTGCGGGGGACGGGTGCGGGGATGAACGAGCGAGACCTTTCCGACCGTGTCACAGCGGCGAAAGGACCTCGTGATGAGCGTTGCAACCCAACTCGGCCTGGCCGACCCAGAAGGCGACCTGCTCGGTCAGGCGCGAACGATGTGGCCGACCTGGTGCGCCCACAACCCATGCCTCAACGTCGTCGACGACCTGCTCGACCTGCCTCCCTGGCTCCGGGCGGCGGACCCTGAGGCGGGCGACTCGGTCCTGCGCCGCCTGGCCGAACTGGCAAGCCCCACCGGCAGTGACGACGTCGTCGCCGCCGGCGCGCTGGCCTGGCTGCTGCTGCCCGGGGCGTGCCTCATGGCCCACCGGTTGCGGTCCCTGACCAGTCGTATCGACGAGGTCGTGGCCGCGCAACTGTGGCTGGAGATCAGGTCCTTCCCGTGGCAGCGGCAACGCAAGGTCGCGGCGAACATCGTCATGAACACCCGCCGGGGAGTGCTTCGAGAACTCGGCGTTGGGCAAAGCGCCCGGGAGGCAGACCCGACCTGGGCCCGCTCCCTGCAGTGCGAACCCGACTCGCCCGTCTGGGCAGTGATGGAGTCCCGTCAGGAGCCGCAGTCGAGGTCTGCGGCCGAGCTGGCGGACGTGCTGGCGTGGGCGCTGGAGCGCAGCGTGATCGACGAGACCGACCGCAACCTGCTGCTCACCCTCGCCGAGGTCGCGGACCGCGCGGGAGTCAGCCACAACGGCCGCGGTCGCAGCGGCCTGTGCTCCCACACCGTCGCGACCACCGTCGCCGGCCTCCTCGGGGTCTCACCGATCACCATCCGCCGCCGCGCGACGGCCTCGCTCAGCGCGCTGGCCGAGGCCGTCGCCGCTGCCGAAATTCCCGCCTCAGCGTGATCCGCCAAGGCCAGCGGCCCTGCATATGGAGACCGAGGTGATGACCGTGACCGACAACGACCTGGAGCGACTGGTGCGCGAAGCCCACGACGAGGACGCCGCCGTCGCCGACCTTGAGGGCTGCCTGCAGCGACTGCAACGAGCCCGGCAGGCCAAGACGACCCTGGCGCATCTTCCGGCCGACCAGCTCCGCACGGTCCTGCAGATGCGCCGCCGCGACCTGGGCGGGGACCCCGCATGAGCCAGAGCACCGTCACCCGCCCGGTCGGCGTGGATGAGCTACGCCGAGCCTGGCACGCCCTTCAACAGGGACAGTTCCGCGCGCGACCCACCGCGCCCCCTCGCCCCGACCACGACGCCGAGGGCGGCTGTGCGCCGCGCTGGGATCCAGCCGAGCCGGTCCTGCCCGTCGTGGGGTGTGTCGGTCAGGCCGGAGCCACCACCCTGGCCCTCGCGATCGCCACCGTGGCCGAAGCGACGCGCCTGATCGAATGCGGCACGGCGACCGCCAGCGGTCTGGCGGCGGCCGCCACAGCCGAGCTCGGCCGGGACGAACGCTGGACGCTCGGTCGACGCGACCGGGTCTGGCTCGCCCGAGCCAGCGAGGTCCTGCTTGACCCCAGCGAAACGCCGCTTCCTGGGGAGCTGGCCCAGCAGGTGTCTCTCAGTGTCCTGGATGTGGCGTGGGAGGTCGGTCAGGTGATGGCCTGCGACGGCTGGATCCGCCACCAACTGCTCGTCGCGCCCACGCCCGTCCTGGTGACGAGCCCGACCGTCCCGGGGCTGCGGCGCCTGGAGATCGCCCTGTCGCTGCTGCCCGCCGACCAGCCCGTGATCGCCATGACCGGAGCACCTGCCCGCCGCTGGCCCGCGCAGCTGACCGGATCCATCGGACCGCTCACAGCGGCAGCCCTCGCCGACCAGCGCCTGGTGAACATCCCCACCGACAAGTCCTTGGCCATCCGGGGCGTCAGTTCCAGCCCCCTGCCCACTTCCCTGCTCCAGGCAGCGGAGACCCTCCTGCAGCACACCGCTGTCAGGGACCACCACCAGAAGGGACAGCAATCATGACGACCACCCTCGCCTCCCGCATCACCGCCGTGTGCCCGATCGCCCCGCCCGGCGCGCAGACCTACGCCAACACCCTCACCGGATACGTCCTGTGGGGTGTCCTGGCCCTGATGCTCGTGGGCGTCGTCGTGTCCATCGGGGCCGTGGTCGGCGGGCGCGTCTTCGCCATGCCGCACGCCAGCAAGGCCGGCGTCGTCGGCGTCGCCGTGGTGTTCGTGGCGGCCGTCGCCTACATGGTCGTTCCGGGCATGCTCTCTGGGCTCACCGGCTCCGGCTGCGTCTGATGGCTACCGCAGCCGCCACCCTCGACCCGTGGGGGCGCCGCCGACTGGTGCGCACCCTTGTCACGGTCGCGACGGCGGCCGCGCTGCTGCTCGGTGGTCTCGGCTACGCCGTCTACAGCGCGGTCGGCTCCACCACAACCCGGCCTGGGGCCGCCGACGCGGCTGCGGTCGCGCAAGCCCTACCCCCAGGCTCGGTCCGACGCGACGCCATCGCCGCCGCACCCATGCTGGCCGTCCCCCCGGAGGCCGGCCGATCAGGAACCCCCTCCACCCGGCAGATCCCGACGATGACCCTGCCTGCTGCGGTCCGGGTCGGACCCGCCGGTGTGGCCACCGGGTTCCCGCAGACCCCTGAGGGCGCCGTGGCCCAGCTGGCGGCGATCGAGACCACCGTCCTGCAGAACATGTCGATCGAGCGGGCCCATCAGGTCCACGACGGCTGGGCCACACCAGGTGCGGGGTCGGCCGAGTCCTGGGAGCTGACCGGCAACGTCGCGGCCTTCCTGTCCAGCGGCGCCGGGCAGTACGCCGACACCATCCGCGGGGCGGTCGTGGCCACACCCGTGGCCGCCCAAATCAAAGGCGTCGACGGCGACGAGTGGGTCCTGGCCTGCGTCCTGCTCGACATCAAGGCCCGCCTGGCCACCCAGGCACGCATCGCCTATGGGCACTGCGAACGCATGCAGTGGACCCCCCAAGAAGGCGGCCGGTGGCTGCTCGGGCCAGGAACGGAACCAGCTCGGGCCCCCTCCACCTGGCCCGGCACCGACCTGGCCGTCCAGGCCGGTTGGAAGAACGTGACCGTGGGCGTCGACCAGTGAACGAGAAGAGAAGCCGATGAATTGGTGGGACTACCTCAACCCCTTCACCTACCTCGGGAACGCGGCGGGCAAGATCGTCGCCGACGGGTGGACCGCCGCCATGCTCGGGATCTGGAACGCCGGCCTGTGGCTGCTGAAGCTCGTGCTGGGCATCGAGGACGACTTCCTCACCCCGGACCTGTCCGAGAACGGCCCTATGCGCGGGATTTACCCCTACACCTTCTGGATCGCCGGGTCGATCATCCTGACCCTGCTGATGATCCAGCTGGGGATCGCTGCCTTCCGTCGCGACGGTCAGTCGCTGGCGCGTGTGCTCATTGGCTCCGCACAGTTCGTCATGGTGTGGGTCGCCGGCATCGTCTACTGCGTCGCCGTCGTAGCCGCCGCCGGAGGCCTGACCCGCGCCCTGATGGAGGCTCTGCTGCACGTCAACGCGATGGACGCCTGGCAACCCTGGACCGGGTTCTCCACCGCCGACATCACCGACGGCACCATCGCCACCGTCCTGGGCGTCATGGGCTTCTTCCTCATCTTCGCCGCCTTCGGGCACCTGCTCGTCATGCTCACCCGGGGCGCCGCCCTGCTCGTCCTGGCGGCCACCAACCCGATCGCCGCCGCCGGCCTGGTCTGGGAAGGTGGACGGTCCTGGTTCTGGAAGGCATTCCGCTGGTTCCACGCCGCCGCCTTCACCCCGGTCATCATGATGCTGATGCTCGGCCTAGGCGTGCAGATCACCTCGCACGTCGCCCTTAGCGCCACCGACACCCTCCAGAAGGCGATCGGCACCGCCGTGCCCGGCGTCATGCTCATCCTGGTTGGCTGCTTCGCCCCGCTGGCCCTGTTCAAGTTGCTCGCCTTCGTCGACCCCGGAACATCGTCCGGCGCGGCCATGCGAGCCGGCCTGGCAGCACAAGGCGGTCTGCAAGGGCTGCTGCGCGGCGACTCGGCAGGCGAGACCTCCGCCGCCGCCTCGAGCAGCGACGCCAACGGACGATCCCAAGGAGAGGCCTCCACCGAGGCCGCCACCAACCAGCGGTTCGCCTCCGCCGCCGGCGGCTTCATGGGCGCCCTCGGTGCTGCGGGCCAGGTCGCCGCCACCGGGCTGGGGATCGCCGCTGGGGCAGGCGCCCGAGCGGCCACGCTCGGCGCCGACCTGACCAACCAGATGGGCGTCGGGCACAACACCTACATCCCAGACTTCTCCTCCGGCCGGGGTCGAGGCCGCAACAACGCCGGCCCGAGCAACAACGACCAGGACAACCCCGAGATCAACGGCGCCGGACCCGAGGCCGACGTCGCCGCGCCGAGCAACACACCACCCACACCGATGACCACTGGCATGCCAGCGGCGGCGGGCCCCTCGGGCCTAGCAGCCGCCAGCCCCTCCACCGGCGCGGCTGCGGGTGGGGGAGCGGCCGCCGGTGGGGGAGCGGCCGCCGCGTCCGTTCCCGTCGTTCCCGTCTAGACGAGAGGTACACACACCATGTCCCAGGTCTACAGCGACTACGCCAAGGCCCGCCTCGGGTGGCTCCCGTTCGGTCTGACGGGATGGCAGGGTGCGATCGTCGCCGCCTCGAGCCTGCCGGTGTTTTGGTCCCTCAAGGAGCAGGCCTGGAGCTCCGCGGCGATGTTTCTGCTGATCTGCCTGGCCGTCACCGGGCTGACCGTTGGGCTGGTGCGAGGCCGCTCCGCCATCGGGTGGATCGTCGCATCGACGGCGTTCGCGATCGGTGGCCTGGCTCGGTGGACACAGTTCCGGGCCCGCGCCGCCCAGGGCGCGACCGCAGACCTGGCCGAGGTCGACCTGCCCGGCGTCCTGGCCGGAGTCGAGATCCACGAAGGCCCCCCGACCGGGCTGGCCGCCGCCCGGGTGGCGATCATCCAAAACCACTCCACCCGGACCTGGGCGGTGACAGCCGCCATCGTCCACCCGGGCACCGGCATGCGCGACGCCGAGGACCGGGCACGGATGGGCCGCGGCCTGGCCGACCTGCTCGACCAGGCAAGCCGCGGTGAGCTCGTCGACGAGATCCTCTTCCTGGTACGCACCGTCCCCGAGGACGGAGCCGAACGCGACCAGTGGATCGCCCGACACCGCCGGCCAGACGGGCCCGCGCAGGTGCGAGTCATCAACGACGAGCTGCAGCAGGTCCTCACCGGAGCCTCGGTGCGCACCGAGGCCTTCATCACCCTGGTCGTGCCCGAGTCCCGGCTGGGCAAGGCCGCCAAGGAAGCAGGTCGAGGCATCGACGGCCGTGCCCAGGTCCTCTACTCACAGATGGCCGAGATCGAAGCCCAGCTCAAGGGCGGCATGGGGTGCACCAGCGTCTCCTGGCTGACCAGCCCCGAGCTGGCTGTGGCCTGCCGCACCGGATTCGCCCCAGGAGACCGCGCCGGCATCATCGACGCCCTCAGCGCCCGCACCCGCGACCCCCACGTTAACGCCGACGTCCCCTGGGCGATGGCCGGCCCCTCCGGCGCAGACGCGGTGGCCCGCCACTACGGCCACGACGCCTGGAACTCCATCAGCGCCACCCTCAAGCTGCCCGTCAAAGGGGCCGTCCTGGGCGCCCTGGCCCCCATCCTGGCGCCCACCACCAGCGGCGAACGCCGCAGCTATCTGGTCGCCTTCCCCATCCTGTCCCACGCGAAGGCCACCCGGGCGTCCGCCTCGAGCGAATGGACCGCAGACATGGGTCAGGCACTGCGTGAGAAGGCCAAGATGAAGCAGACCACCAAGGCCAAGGACGAGGCCAACCAGGTCCGCAGCCTCGAAGCCAAACTCGCCCGCGGGTCGGCGCTGACCCGCCCGTACGCGGTGTGCACCGTCACCGCTCCCAAGACCGTCCGGATCGCCGAGTACGGACGCCGACTGGATGCCTCCATCCGGCGTGCCGGCTTCGCCCCCCTGCGCCTGGACTTGGCCCAAGACCTCGCCTTCGCTGCCTCCGTGGTCCCCCTGGGGGTCAGCCTGACCCGCAAGGGCGAGGCGTGACCCGCCCACGCCCGACCCGCGCTTGAGGAGGCATGACATCCATGCGCCGAACCCACCGCTCCGGGCGGGACATGAGCCAGTTGTTGGCTGACTTCGGCCACGACCTGCCTACCGCCGCGCCTCACGAGCCGGCCGCGAAAGAGGCACGGCTGTTCCGGCACGCCGCGCAGCGAGGCCCACGCAAGACCGGGCGGGGATGGATGCCGGCCTCCGCGCCGGTCGTCCCCTACCGGATGACCTCGGACCAGGCGCCCGTCTTCTGGCCGTTCATCGCCGGTCCTGGGCTGCCACCGACCGGCGCCCAGATGGGCATCGACGTGCTGTCCGGCTCGGCGTTCCACTTCGACCCCATCGGGCTGGTCCTGCGCGACGACATCCCCGTCACCAACGCCAACGTGATGTGCTTCGGCAAACCCGGCACCGGCAAGTCCGGAACCACAAAGGCGTTCTGCCTTCGGATGGTCGACTTCGGCTACCGCATCCTCATCCTGGGAGACCCCAAGGACGAGTACGAGCGGCTGTGCCACTTCCTCGGCGTCGAGCCCTTCGTCCTCGGCCCAGGGATGCCCGCCCGGATCAACCCCCTCGGCCTGGGCCCGCTCGCCGAAGGCTGGGCCCAGCTGTCGGCCCAGGAAGCACGCAACCGCGCCGCCATCGTGTTCAGCCGCTGGCTGACCCTCATGCGGGCCCTGATCGGCAGCCAGCGCATCGGCGCCGAACGTGTCCCCTTCGGGCCCTCGGAGGAGACCGTCATCAAAGCCGCCCTGCGCGACCTCACCGGGTACACGGCCGGAAACTCGACCCTGGTCGAGACCACCATCCCGCAGCTGTGGCACCACCTCGACCAGCCCACCGACTCCTTGATCGAGCAGTGCCGGTTCAGGGACCGCCAGCACTTCTTCAACGAGACTCGATTGCTGCGCGACGCCCTCGGCCAGCTCGTCTCCGGTGCCCTGGCCGGCCTGTTCGACGACCACACCAACATCAACGTCGACTGGAACGCCCCCATCCAGTCCCTGTCGCTGTCCCGGCTCAACCCCCTCGGAGATGAAGCGATCGGCATCGCCCTGGTCTGCCTGAACAGCTGGGGCCGCGGGATGCGCGAGATCGCCGCACCAGGGGACCTGCGCATCGTCGTGCGCGACGAGATGTGGAAGGCGATGCGCCTCGGGGTCGAAGCCGTCAAGAGCCTGGATGAGGACCTGCGCCTGTCCCGTGGGGTCGCAGGCCGGGGTGGGGACATCCAATGGGCCAACGCGCACAAGCCCTCCGACATGCTCACCGTCGGAGACCAAGGCTCCCAAGCCGCCAACATCGCCCGAGACCTCATGCACCTGGCCGACATCAAAATCCTGCACGGCCAAAAGCCCGCAGTCGCCGGCGAACTCGACGCCATGCTCGGCCTGGGACGGCAAGCCACCGAGGTGATGACCGACTGGGCGATGCAACGGAAAGGGCGCGCCCTCTGGCTCGTCGGTGAACGCAGCTACAAGGTGGAGACCCGACTGCACCCCGTCGAAGAACACCTCACCTGGACCAACGAAGCCCTCGAGGGCGCCATCTAGGCACGCCCGTGAAGAAGCTCACCGCCGCCGCCGCCGCCTTCCTGGCGTTGCTCATCGCCCTACCGCTGATGACAGCGGCCTTCGTCGTCTCCATCGCCCCAGCGGTCGCCCAAGCGGTGCAGTGCACCACTGCGGGACTACCTCCCACCGGAGCGTGGCGGCCCCCGTTCCAGCAGGCCTACGCAGTCAGCCCCAGAGGGTTCGGGTTGCAGTTCCACCCGATCTACCACCAGTGGCGCCAACACACCGGGCAGGACATGTCCTCCCTGCCCGACCCCGGACCCGTGGTCGCTGCCGCCCGTGGAACGATCACCTCGGCCGGCCCAGCGGGCGGATACGGCAACCTCGTCGTCCTCGACCACGGGGGAGGAGTCAGCACCTATTACGCCCACCTCGCCTCGATCAGCGCCGACATCACGCCCGGGGCATCCGTGTGGATGGGACAACAGCTCGGGGTCGAAGGCACGACCGGCACGAGCACCGGAAACCACCTGCATTTCGAGGTCCGCCAAGACGGCACCCCGATCGACCCCATCCCGTTCATGCTCGCCCACGGCGCCCCCCTCAACGGCCAAGCGGTCGCCCCATCGAGCCCACCCGGCACCGGGCCAAGCGACCCTGGCGGCCAGCAAGGCGGCATCGGCTTCACACTGCCCCCACCTGGCACCCCGCGCCTGAACTCACTGTCCAACCCGCCCCAGCCCATCCCCGCCGACATCAAGACCCTCTACCTAGCCGCCGCCGACCGATACCACCTGCCCTGGACCCTGCTGGCCGGGATCGGCATGGAAGAGACCGCACACGGGCGCGCCACCGCCACCAGTTCAGCCGGCGCCCGGGGCCTCATGCAGTTCATGCCCGCGACCTGGGCGCTGTACGGCGTCGACGGGGACGGGGACGGCCGCGCCGACATCACCAACGACGCCGACTCGGCAATGAGCGCAGCGAACTACCTGACCGCCTCGGGAGTCACCGCCGGCCCGGACGGCGTGCGGCGCGCGATCTTCGCCTACAACCACGCCGACTGGTACGTCAACGACGTCCTCTATTACGCCGCCGCCTACGGCGGCGGCACCGTGCCCGGAGACCCCAGCGACTGCGGACCCGGCGGCGAAGGCAACCCCACTCTGCCCCCGATCGACAACGCCAAGATCAGAACCATGCTCGTCTGGGCCCAGAGCCACCGCGGCGACCCCTACCGCTTCGGCGCCAACGGGCCCCACGCCTGGGACTGCTCCAGCTTCACCAAAGCCGCCTACGCCCGGATCGGGATCTCCATTCCTCGTACCGCGTCAGCACAACGCAACTGGCTGGCAGGTGGACACGGCCACCGCATCCCCCGAGGCCAGGAACGACCCGGAGACCTACTCTTCGTCGACTCCTACCTCGGCCCCAACCAGATCGGCCACGTCATGATCGTCCTCGACCCCACCCGACATCTCACCGTCGAAGCAGGCGGAACCAAGGTCGGCAACTACAACTACAGCCACTGGGCCGACCACCACATCTACGAGTTCTGGCGTGTCGGAGCCACCCACTAACGTGCTCTATAACTGGGGCGAGTTATAGAGAACAAGGAGAGGGCGGGAGTGGTGTGAAGCCAAGGATCTACACCCCGGGAGCAGGACACGAGCCCCCGGTCCTGGCCGGTCGCGACGACCAGCTTCGGGACTGGAGCCTGATGCTGAACGACGCAGCAGCCCGGGGGAGGGTCGCCGCCAGGGACACCATCCTGGTCGGCCCCCGGGGGGTGGGGAAGACCGCGCTGCTGACCGCCTACGCCCGGATCGCCCAGGCCCAGGGGACGGTGGTGGTCGACCTGCAGGCGGTCCGGGGGGAGGCCGGACTCATCGAGTCCCTCATGCAGTACGCACGGCGGCTGACCGCTGAGGAGGCCGGCCCGTGGCGTCGGGCGCGGGTCTCCTTCGAGCGGCTCGCCGGCTTCAACATCGGCCTCGCGGGAATCGGTGCCGGCGTGAGCCTGCGCGACACCTCGACTGCACCAGCACGCCCGGACGCCGGATCTTTGGCCGAGGCCCTCGCCCGCCTGGCCGCCGAGGTCGCCAAGGACCACTCCAGCGGTGGGCTCCTGATTACCGTCGACGAGCTGCAAGTCGCCGCCCACCCAGACCTTGCCCTGCTCGCCGCCACGTTGCACAGGCTCAACGTCGACCACTCAGGCGCCAACGTCACCTTCGCTGCCTCCGGCCTGCCCTTCACCACATCCGTGCTCAACGCGGCGGGAGTAACCCACCCCGACCGGCTCTTCGAGGTCGTCGACGTACCGCTGACCCTGCCACCGAACGACGCCCGGTACGCGCTCGTTGAGCCCGCGCGCGCAGAGCACGTCGCGTGGGAGGTAGCGGCCCTTGATCGTGTCCTCACCGTCACCAACGGCTACCCCGCGCATCTGCAACTGGTCGCAGACGCGGTATGGCGCGCAGCCAAAGGCCCCGACGCCATCACCCTGGCGGACGTGGAAACCACCCTGCCGGGCCTGGTCGACCAACTCGACCGGCGCACCTTCGGCCCCCGCTGGGAACGACTGACCGACCGGCAAGCAGAGTTTCTCGCGGCCCTGGCCCTGCACGGCGGTCGGGCCGGCATGGCTGGCCTCGCCCGCACCCTCAACCGCACGAGCACCGAGTTGAGCTGGCTTCGCGACCAGCTGATCAAGGAAGGCGACATCTACCCGCCCCGCTACGGCCACGTCGCCATGGCCGTGCCCCTGTTCACCGAGTTCGTCCTGGCCCGCTACCCCCAAGATCGGCTCGTCCCCAGCAGTGAGCTACTCACCCTCGAGCAGATGAAGGAGAACGCTGGCTACCCAAACCGAGATTTCAGCAGCCTCCATGTGGGTCAGCCCAAGCCTCGCCCAACTCTCCCTCCCGGCCCATCGGCTTCGCACGAGAGAGGGCGATGAGGTGACAAGGCAGGACGGGAAGCCCGTCGATAGGCCGACACAGCCGGACTGCTTGGCGTGCGCGGACAGGCCAGAACAACCATCCGCGAAGCCAAGGAGTGCAGCATGGACGACCTGACGGATCTCGAATCCCTCCCAATCGAGCAACTCATCGAGATGATCAGGGAGAAGACCGGGGCCGGTGTCAACCTGTCGTTCCCTGGGAAGGTGCTTGCCCGTCAACTCGGACGTAGGGTCCGACCGCGTACCCTGCGCACCGTCAAGGCCCATGGGGCCGGTGACGAGGATGCGCGCGCGAAGAACTTACTGATCGAAGGCGACAACCTCCAGGCTTTGGCGTCGCTGTATCGCGAGAAAGGTCAGGTGGACTTGATCCTGACAGACCCGCCCTTCCCCGGACAGTTGGCGTGTTGCGCGCTAGGTTGTGGGTGTGCCAACGACCGAGTCCTCGCCGATGTGGAGGCTCGGTCGGTCGCTGCCTGAGCGGACCGTCGGCGCCCCGAAGGTGGT
>Ga0075152_10000179_pt1 | contig 51045 bp, 37 predicted proteins | sample JI61114C2DNA_FD_70964 | JGI IMG/M metagenome (GOLD analysis project Ga0075152, IMG submission 70964) | Wastewater effluent complex algal communities from Wisconsin, to seasonally profile nutrient transformation and Carbon sequestration -... | ecosystem: Engineered > WWTP > Effluent > Algae...
TTTCATCATGCAGAAGAAGGAAATAATTTCGGAAGTGCTTTTTTTCGAGCGCCAAATGAGTTGGTCGAACATATACCGGTCACTCCAAAATTGCTATTCGAGTTTGCCCAAAAAGGTAAATGGGATTTGGACTATCCGGAGCATACCTTGCCAAAAAGAAGGTACGATTTGATAGCAAATGGAGTTTTTTGGCTAGTATTGTTGCTGATTATGATTTGGTATTTTATAGTCAGGAGGTGGTTGTGAATTTAACAGCTTTTGATATTTTCATTATATATTTTGAAGAAGGTGTCGAAGAACTCGATTAGGAGAAACTGCCAATTCTATTGACGAATAAGTATCAATCGTTTGAGGACGTTAAGGAAATACTTGGCGATGTTGCGAATCTCACTAAGTTGTTTATAGAATCAAAAAGCAAATGTCAGAACCGTTGATTCATTGATTAAATTGATTTACTATGATTTAAGTAAATATTCAATGTAATCATTAATCATAATCATCAGTAGTTCAGACAATATTCTGAACCGCTAAATAAGCTGGTTGGATTTATGGGCTATGATTTAAGTACAGATTCGATAAAAACAAATAAATCATAAGAATCAGTGGTTCAGACGATATTTTACATTACATTTGTATACTTCAATTCCTAATATCTTAAATCAAATCACCATGATAAAAGACCAATACAAATATTCTAAACAGACATCTGTAATTATTGGATGTGCTATGGAAGTTCACAAAATCTTGGGCAATGGTTTTCAGGAAGTCATTTACCAAAGAGCTTTAGAAGAAGAAATGATCTCAAAAGGTTTGTCATTTGCTAGAGAATTCGAGATGAACATTTTTTATAAAGAGATATTAATCGGTACTCGAAGAGTCGACTTTTTGATTGCTGATGTTATTTCAGTGGAAATCAAAGCTCTTACAAAACTGGAAGATGTTCACTTGGCTCAGGCGATAAATTACTTGGAAGCATACAATCTAGAAATTGGGTTATTAATTAATTTTGGAGCCAAAAGCCTGGAATTTAAAAGAATAATCAATTCAAAATTCAAAACAATTGTCTGAACCGTTGAATGTCTGAACCATTGATTAAGCTGATTGGATTGATTTACTATGAATTATGTGCATCTTCAATTTAATCATATAATCATAATCATCAGTGGTTCTGACAATTTTATGAACCGCATATTATTGCATTAAAGTGGCTGCCTAAGTTATGTGGTAAATAAATGACTTTTTTTCAATGGAATTAAATTCTAAGAAAGAAACAAAATATGAATCATCCTACTTTATTAAATGTTAAAAAGGCAAATAAAAAGCGAATTAAACACAACAACATGACCCTATCCAATTTCCTCCAAAACTACGAACTACCCCACTCCATCGTCCTCCTCGAAGGCAAACGAAATGTCAAAGAAGAAGACAAGGAAAAGCTTACCGCCCTTGGTGAATTGCTGGCGTCCAAAACACAAAACATGCTCTTCAGAAGTGGTAATGCAGAAGGATCTGATCAGTATTTCTCTGATGGTGTTACCAAAGTTGATCACACAAGGCTCCAAGTCATCACGCCTTATGCCGGACACAGAAAGAAAACCAATCAGGCATATGATACCATTAATTTGGATGAATTGGATCTTGCGGCAGATTCGCCAGTAATATACCATTCAAAAAGTAATAAAAAAACGGAGAAACTTATCGATAAATATGTCGCAGGTGCACGAGACAGGTTTTCAATTAAAGCGGCTTATATCATCAGGGATACGATAAAAGTACTCGGAACAGACGAAATATTACCTGCCACATTTGGAATATTCTATGATGATTTGGAAGATCCGATGGCCGGAGGAACAGGGCATACGATGGATGTTTGTAAACAACATAACATTCCGATGGTGGATCAGAGCGCTTGGTTTAAATGGTTGGAGGATAAACAATTGTAATTATACGTTATCTAATAATATTAAACACCAATTATTGAAAAGAGTATATGAAAATTGATACAAAATTCTTGATGGCATTGATTCAATTATTGTGGATAAGCCAGACGATCATCTATTTAGCACAATTAGTGCTTCCAAATAAATTTGCCTTTGGGCTATATAAGACTTTCAAATATTCGATATTAAGCTGTATCTTATTAGGATTAGCAATTTATATTGTTGGGATATATTCTACAACACAAAATTCTACATGCGGGGCAGAAAAATTTAACCCTATCACGATTTTGTCAATTTATGGAAGTGTTGGAAGCTTAATTTTATTTCTTATTGCTTCCTGCTTCAAAAAAATTGGGGCCATTCTGAAAACAAATGTTTAATTCAATTTTTTACATTTTATCATATATTGTACATATATTTGTACATAATAAGCGAATAATGGTCGTAACAAATATTTCAGAATTCAGGAAAGATATCAAATCTTACTTCGATAAAGTGGCTAAAAACTTCGAAACACTTATTATTAACAGAGGTAAAGACTCAGGCATTGTAGTCATATCACTTGAAGAATATAATTCATTGATGGCTACAAACTATGAATTGTCATCAAGGGTTAATGAAAAACGATTGGACTCTGCAATAGAGAAACTTAAAAAAGGTAGTTCTTTTTCAAAAGACTTAATTGAAGAAGATAAATGATATATATTTTCGTTGATGAATCATGGGATGATTATTTATACTGGCAGCAACATGATAAGAAAAAAGTAAAAAAAATCAATGAACTTCTTAAAGATATTGTCAGGACTCCATTCGAAGGATTAGGAAAACCGGAAGCATTAAAACATAAATACGCTGGTTTTTGGTCCAGAAGAATTGATGAAGAACATAGATTGATTTATAGATTCAACCAAGACGAAATACAAATAGTGAAATGTCGCCATCATTATGATTAAGACCTAATGGCAAATATTTTATTGTCAACTCATAAATTGACAATCACATTGCTTAACCATCATAAAGTAAAATTCAATCTGCCAATTAATCTTAAAAAACTTTTCAACAACTTATTTAACAAATTACTGTTATAAAATTCTGTAGCCACAATCAAACTATGTCTAATTTTAGTTTTTTTTATTTTAACAATCACATGACGTCACTCTTGACGTTTGCTACGCATGTGAATACACTTACCACAAGTACTTCTCTGTGGTACATTCACCAAAAGATCTGCGTAGCCTAAGACTCTGTTTATTGATCCAATAACAGAGGAACCTATTCCTATTATCTTCTTAGAAAAAACATAGCCGGCAGTGGCTTTTGTCACTGCGTGTCACATTTTCACGTAAAATAAAAATGAAAAATAAAAATTTAAATTTAAATTTTGAGGCAACGCCTTTTCTTATCATTTGGTTGTTAGCATTAACGTTACTTACAGCCGTAAGTATTCTGGTTGCAGTGCATCTTCTAAACCCATTATGGTTATTCGGTCCATTACTCGTAATTGCAATAGTGGCTTACGATACGTTTCAAAACCAACATTCTCTCAGGAAAAATTATCCCCTGATTGGGAGATTGCGTTACGTATTTGAGTCCATCAGACCTGAATTACGACAGTACTTTATTGAGGGAGAATTAGACGGCAAGCCTTTTAATAGAAGACAACGTTCAATCGTGTACCAAAGGTCAAAAAATGAAAAACAGACCATCTCATTTGGTATGCAGGACGATCCCAACCGGATTGGGTACGAATGGGCAGCGCATAGTGTCTACCCCATTAAAGCTAACATTGAGTCGCTGAGAGTCCTTGTAGGTAATAATCAATGCACTAAGCCATATTCTGCAAGTGTGCTCAATATAGGAGCAATGAGTTATGGAGCCTTAAGTAAAACAGCAATCAGCTCACTGAACAAAGGCGCAATGTTGGGCGATTTCGCCCACAATACAGGCGAAGGGGGGATAAGTGATTTTCATTTGCAGGGTGGTGATGTCATTTGGCAGATCGGGACCGGTTATTTTGGGTGCAGAGATAATGAGGGTAATTTTGACTCAATATTATTCGAAGAGAAGGCGCGGCTTGATCAGGTAAAAATGATTGAAATAAAATTATCACAGGGCGCAAAACCTGGTCATGGTGGATTGCTCCCTGCTCATAAAAATACACTTGAGATATCGAAAATAAGAAACATTGAACCTCATACGACAGTGCATTCACCATCAGCACATACTGCATTTTCAAATTCAACGGAATTATTGAATTTTGTCAATGAGCTTAGAGAATTATCAAGCGGTAAACCTGTTGGTTTCAAAATTTGTATTGGACGAAAAGATGAATTTGAAGACATAGTCAATCATATGACGCTGACAGGTATTATTCCTGACTTTATTACGGTGGATGGAGCTGAAGGTGGCACAGGTGCAGCGCCACTTGAATTTATTGATTATATGGGGATGGCATTGGCAGATGCATTGCCATTTGTAAGTCAAACCTTGCAAAAAAGCGGATTGAGGAGTCAAATTAAAATCTTTGCTTCAGGCAAGGTTATCACTGCTTTTGATATTGCAAAAAATATAGCACTAGGAGCAGATGCGTGTTATAGCGCCAGAGGTATGATGTTCTCTTTGGGATGCATTCAGGCCTTGCAGTGTGATAGTGGAAGATGTCCTGTAGGTATAGCCACTCAGGATAAAAAACTATATAAAGGAATAGATATCACAAATAAGAGTGTCCGCGTAGCCAACTATCACAAAAACACAATTTTGTCCTTACTTGATTTTATGGGGGCATGTGGGTTTGTGACATTAAGCGATATTCAACCTAACTCATTTTTCAGAAGGACCGCACACAACCTCAACGAAAGCTTTGAGGAAATTTATCTGCAAAATCAAAAATCACTTAATCAAATATCACAAAATCATTATTCAATAAATTAATTAAAAATGAAACCAATAATATCTAAAAGCGATTACGAAACAATAAAATTAGCGCTGTTACAAATGTCAACACTTCACAAAGCTCCGGAATTACGAAAGCTTGTCGAAGAACTAGACAGTGGAAGTATAGTCAATGACAACGAATTGAGTTCTGATCTCATCCGGATTAATTCGTATTTCGAAGCTCAGGAAGAGAAATCCAACAAAACTTTGAAATATATTTTGACATTGCCAGGACAGGCAAATATCACAGAAAGGAAAATTTCAGTTTTATCACCATTGGGCATAGCACTCATCGGTTTTAAAGAAGGAATGACAATAGATTGCGCCTTGCCAGTTGGCAATAAAAAATTAAAAATCATCAAAGTTCTTAATCATTCAGAGTGCGAATATTCCAACATCAGTGTTGCTCGATGAGGTAAGAATTAGAATGATTTTTAGCATGTTAAATAACAAAATGTCTGGACCCGTGATTAAGTTGATTGATATGATAGACTACGATTAGTGCACCGGTCAGCGCAATCATTTAATTCATATTAATCAGTGGTTCAGACAATCAATAACAAAATGTCTGAACCGTTGATTAAGCTGATGGACATGATAGACTATGATTAGTGCACCGGTCAGCGCAATCATATTAATCATAGAAATCAGTGGTTCAGACAATAAATTACAAATTATCTGAACCGTTGATTAAGCTGATGGACATGATAGACTTTGATTATTATACATATTCAGCGCAATCAATTAAATCATAACAATCAGTGGTACAGACAAATTATCTGAACCGTTGATTAAGCTGATGGACATGATAGTCTATGATTATTGGACCGGTCAGCGCAATCATTTAATTCATATTAATCAGTGGTTCAGACAACTTGAATCTGAACCACTGATTAAGCTGACTTGTATGATATGCTATGATTAGGGTAAAAACTAAGTCGATATCCCAATAAACTTTTAAAAATCATTCCATTATCATCTTCATTTATAGAGATGAAAAATATTACCTTATAAAGATTATTGGCAATTTCATTCAACAGAATTTCGATGAAGACTAGTCACCATTTGAAGCAAAATAAAAATTTTTACTTTTATTATATTTTTATGTTTATATTAGGTGCTTCATTCTGTTTATTATACTTAAACTTAAATACCTTATCCTGACTTTTCACTCATTTACCTAAGCTTTAACCCTTTAAATATTATATCATGATTACTAAAAAAAATATTGTTCAACATTCTTTGACAGCCATCCTTAGCGCCGGATTGGTTATTATTTATTTCCTCTTTACCAAAAACTCAAGTAATTCTTCTTTTTTAGCTAGTAGCGAAAGAATACCTCTCGATACGGCATTGAAATATAGAGAACATTTTGATAATTTAAAGCCTTTAAGAGTTACACATACAGGAGTATTTTACAGCGATCCGGAGAAAACAGAACCTTTAGAAGGATTCGTGTTTAATGCTTCTGATCTATATGAGATCGTACGCGAAAATCACAGTGGACTAACTCCCAATGAAGTAATTTTTTACTTTGGTCAGGATGGCGAGGCAGGTCCCTCCACAGATAGACATGGAGTCATCCATATCATAGCGATTGGAAGAAAAAATAATAAATTACTGATAAAAGATAAAGATACAGTCAGGAATGAACCTTCTATCTTCGACAAAGCTGACCCCTGTCCGCCTTTTTGCGGTACTATTAAAACAGAATAATGTTCTCTGACTTTTATCATATTTTTTATTATTCTTCTTTAATTTTAGCTGGACTGACAAGTCTGGTTTTTATTAAAAAAATTGATTTACCATTCAGGTTATTAGGAGGCTTGATCATAGTTACCCTTGGAAGTGAATTAATAGCAAAATATATTTCTGGCCATTTAGGAAGAGATAATAGTATTGTTTACCATGTCTTTACCATCGTAGAGTATATATTCTATTCTTTGATTTATGCCAGCTTCTTTAAAAACAGAAGATGGGATCGTATTTTAATTGCTATGGTTATATTCCTTTTGGCAATTGAAGTTTTGAATATCATTTTCTTTCAATCAATATTTGATTCTGATACAAATACTGTGCTATTAGAAAGTGTGCTGCTCATCTTCTTGTCTTTGTTTCTATTTGATAAAATAAGAGAAAGTAATGACTATAAGAACATTTTGAAGGAAAATATATTTTGGTTCAATTGCGCTGTTTTGGTCTACTACCCCTTCAATGTATTAATCTGGGGCTTCCACAGTATTAAAGTCTATCAGTTAAAGGATCCTCCCATCCTGATTTATTATATCAATTTTATATTTAGTGGAATGTTATATTTATTTTATTCGCTATTAATTATTAGGAATTTTACACAAAAAACAAAGGAGAACAAAAGCGTATGAATGCAATCTTAACATTATACTCTGCAGATGTAATAATATTCTTACTTGCAGGTATTATTGTCATCGTTCTATTGTTTGGGTTTATTATCTATTTTGTAAACTCTTACAGATCAAAAAAGAAGGACTTTGCATTATTAGAAGAGCAAAAACAAGAAATAGATCATCAGAAAGCAATTTTGGAAAAAACATTAACAGAGTTGAAAGCCGCACAATCACAGCTGATACAAGCAGAGAAAATGGCTTCACTCGGAGAATTAACGGCAGGTATTGCTCACGAAATTCAAAATCCTCTCAATTTTGTAAATAATTTTAGCGAGGTGAATAAAGAAATGCTCGAAGAACTAAAAAGTGAACGTATTAAACCTGATGCTGAAAGAAATAGAAATTTAGAAGATAATATTATCAATGAAGTTATAGAAAATTCATTGCGAATAAACAGTCATGGTAAACGAGCAGACGCAATTGTTAAAGGCATGTTACAACACAGCCGCACTAATAGTGGAAATACTGAGTCGACAAACATTAATGCCCTTGCAGATGAATATCTGAGATTGGCATACCATGGGCTTAAGGCAAAAGACAAGTCATTTAATGTTACAATGAAGACTTATTTTGATGAAAGTTTGTCGATGAATGCAACAGGCGATGGAAAGATCAATGTGATACCGCAGGATATTGGCAGAGTTATCTTGAACTTAATTTCGAATGCATTTTATGCAGTAGATGAAAAGAAAAAGTCAGGAATCGAAAATTACGAACCAATAGTTTCAATCACTACTAAGAAGCTAAATAATAGCATTGAAATAAAAGTTACTGATAACGGCAATGGTATTCGTCAGGAGATTCTCAATAAAATATTTCAACCTTTTTTTACCACAAAACCAACTGGACAGGGAACCGGACTAGGATTAAGTTTGAGCTATGATATTGTAAAAGCCCACGGCGGTGAAATTATAGTGGAAACTTTGTCTACAGAAGAAATTGCACATACACAAGAGGATGTCGAAAGCTCGAAAGACGGTCAATCAGGAACATCGTTTATTATTAAAATCCCGATTAACTAAATATTAATTCACTTCAACCATCTACCTTTGTTTCTTAACCGCCGAAACTTTAGTTAAATATATTTATACCTTCTTCAATAAATTCCATTTCAATATGATGATAAAAACTAGAATTATATTCAAGACATTTATTTACTTTTTTCTCCCACTATACTACTCCACCGCCTTTAGCCAATCAACAAGTCCACTAGATGGATCTGCTATTGAATTTATTAAAGGTGCTGACATAGGCTGGCTCCCACAAATGGAAGCATCCGGTTTTAAATTCTATGGAGATGATGGACTAGAACAGGATTGTTTTCAGATACTAAAAGAACATGGCATAAATGCTATAAGAATTCGTACTTGGGTAAACCCATCTGACGATAGACAAAGCGGTCATTGCAGCAAGGAAGAAACTGTCTCACTTGCACTACGCGCTAAAGGATGGGATATGAAAATAATGATCGATTTTCATTATAGTGACTCATGGGCTGATCCTGCAAAACAAAATAAGCCGGCTGCATGGCTTGATCATAGCTTTCCGGAGTTACTTGCTGATGTTTACGATTATACTTATGATGTCATGAAAGCTCTTGTAGCAGAAGGAATCACGCCTGAATGGGTGCAGGTAGGAAATGAGATAACTAATGGTATGCTTTGGCCGGAAGGCAAGTCCTCAGACAATTGGAAACAATTAGCTCAGCTTCTTAATCAAGGTTATGACGCAGTAAAAGTAGCAAGTCCTACATCCAAAGTGATAATGCACGTCGATAATGGCCATGATAAGAATATTACAAAAAAATGGTTTGACAACGCTAAGGAAAACAAGGTGAAATATGATATCATCGGCTTGTCTTATTATCCCTTCTGGTCCAATGCAAAATTAGTAGAGGGCACCTGGTTAAATGACAATCCTGATTACAAATTGACCATCGATGACCTAGGCGATAATATGATCGATCTTGCCTCTAGCTATGGCAAAGATGTGATGATAGTCGAAACAGGTGATATGGACGATCAGCCGGATCGAACTTACGATATGTTAGTTGCAGTGCAGCAGAAGGTCAAAGAAATTCCTAACAATAAAGGCCTTGGTGTATTTTACTGGGAACCGGAAGGAGCCAGAAGTTGGAGTGGATATGGATTGAGTGCTTGGGGACAAGATGGGAAGCCGACGCGGGCAATGGATGCGTTTTTAGCAAAGTAGTGAGAAGGTGAAAAAGGCGAGAAGCGAACTGTAAACAGCGAACTGTAAGAGCTTACTGATTTGCAATAATTGAACCGATCACGATTATAGAAATGTCTCATTTAATTAACGGGATTTAGTCATTAATGCTATTAACATTTACTTATTTAAAGAAGCCAAGAAGCGAACGGCAACATAGTGAAATGTTCGAGCTGATTTATTGACACTGGTTGAACATGAGTAAGACTAACCTATTTAACAAATAGCTACCATAGGCCTAATGAATTAACAAAATGAAATCATGAAATACATTACGAGGACAGTTTGGGTCTTATCCTTGGTAAGTTTGTTTACTGATGCTGCCAGTGAAATGCTGTATCCAATAATGCCAATTTATTTGAAGTCCATTGGTTTTTCGATAGTGCTTATTGGTATACTTGAAGGTTTTGCTGAAGCTACAGCTGGATTTAGTAAAGGATATTTCGGCAAACTATCAGACAATGCAGGAAAAAGAATTCCTTTTGTTCAAATTGGGTATGCATTTAGCGCAATTTCCAAACCAATGATGGCAATTTTCATTTATCCAATTTGGATTTTCTTTGCACGGACTATCGACCGATTCGGCAAAGGAATTAGGACAGGAGCAAGAGATGCACTACTTTCCGACGAGGCTACATCAGAAACCAAAGGACAAGTTTTTGGATTTCATCGATCCATGGATACTTTGGGTGCCGTAATTGGACCTTCTTTGGCTTTAATATATTTGTATTTTTATCCCCAGGACTATAAAACACTCTTTTTTATAGCATTTATTCCGGGCCTGCTTGCGGTACTGGCTTCCTTTTTTCTAAAAGAAAAAGTACGAAATGTTGTCAAACCAAAGTCTATAACTCCCTTTTTCTCATTTCTTAATTATTGGAAAGTATGTCCACCGGAATATAGAAAACTGGTGATTGGTCTTCTTGCATTTACACTTTTCAATAGTTCGGATATATTTCTTCTACTTAAAGCAAAACAATCTGGACTTAACGACACAATGGTCATAGGAGTCTATATTTTTTACAATCTAATTTATGCCCTATTTGCTTTTCCTATTGGTATAATTGCTGATAAAGTGGGATTGAAAAACATTTTTGTAATTGGACTTATTTTATTTTCACTAGTTTATTTAGGAATGTCAGCTAATACAAATCTATATCTGTTCTTCGTTCTATTTTTCCTTTATGGTATTTATGCTTCTGCTACTGAGGGCATTTCAAAAGCGTGGATTTCAAATATAACCGACAAGAAAGATACTGCAACAGCAATAGGAACATTTTCTGGTCTTCAGAGCATATGTGCTATGATCGCTAGTTCAATGGCAGGGATAATTTGGTTTAAATTTGGCGGGGCAATTACTTTTCTAATTACTGCCATAGCAACAATATTTGTTGTCCTTTATATCTTGACAATTCCCAAACCAATAACTTTTTTTAAGGGAACAAATTAATTAGCAAAAAGTAGGGTGACGAATAGCAATAAACCCTTAAGATGTTATGTTTAAATCAATTTTTACATTTTTAACATTATTTATAGATATTTTTGTGAAAAGTGATAACGAAAGAACAATTGAATAAAATTGATAATAATGAACATAAACATTCAACCAACTTTAGAAAATGAAAATGTAATTCTTCATCCATTGCAAGACAAAGACTTTGATGATTTATATGCCGTGGCCTCAGATCCAAAGATATGGGAACAACATCCAAATAAAGACCGTTGTAAAATTGAAGTTTTCAAAGTTTTCTTTGACGGGGCAATGCAAAGTAAAGGAGCATTCAAAATTGTGAACAAAGCCTCAGGTCATGTGATGGGAAGCACTCGATTCTACGATCACAACCAGGAAGAAAACTCAATAAGCATCGGATACACATTCTATGGCAGGGAATACTGGGGCAAAGGTTTCAATCATTCAGTTAAATCTCTAATGTTAGACTATATATTTCAATTCGTGTCAAAAGTTCATTTTCATATTGGAGCTGAAAATATTCGTTCCCAAATAGCAATTGGCAGGCTGGGCACAACAAAAATTGATGAACAAGAAATAGCCTATTTTGGCGAACAGGCTAAATTGAATTATATTTATTGTTTGACTAAAGAAGAATGGTTTTGTTAAGCGAATTAGAAGTAACCTAAGAAGACCTTTTTAAGGAAACGAAACTGTTTGAACGAATAGCCATAGCGACAGAAAATAAAGATGTCCAACAATAGAAGGACAGAGTTTAAATGTAATAAATTTAGGAACAGAAATATATTTCTTCAGTGGTAAGTGGAGGCTTTGATATGTCTAGTGTTAATTATTTACAGAAAATTGATTAGAATTTATTGTAATTTGTAATATCTGAGACCTGAAATACTCATTTAAGATGTATTAAATAAATATTTCATTTTTATTTAAATTTGAAATTATTACCAAATTTCAAGACACATTAATCTGACTAATGCTGTAAAATCTTAGCGATGAAGCACATATTACTTTTTTTTAATCTATCAATATATTTCTCAAACATAACTTTTGCACAATCACCACAAATAAAATGGTGGTATGACGTGCTCGACTCTTCATTTGGGCAATCGGCAGCAGGGGATATAGATAATGATGGCAAACTTGAAGTCGTATTTGGTTGCTATCGCAATGACAGTAGTGTTTATGCACTTAATGCAGAAGATGGCACTTTGCTTTGGCGTCAAAATACTAGAAACCCATTTGGTGGAGGATGCAATGATGTAGCGATAGCGCTATATGACATTGATGGGGATGATTCCCTTGAAGTAATCGTACCAAGTTCATGCAATGCGAATACCTTTTGTTTTAGAGGGAAGTCAGGAGAAATTCAATGGAAAACTCAAACTGCCGGTAGTGACTCCCCTCCTACCCTTGCGGATATAGACCATGATGGAAAAATTGAAATACTACATGGAGGTTTTGATGGTCATGTAATGTGTTTTAATAGTGAAGATGGAAGTGTCGCATGGAATAAGCCAATATTATCAAATTGCTGGATTCAAACTGCACCCACAATAGTGGATTTGAATATGGATGGTGAACTGGATTTTGTGGTCGGCACATGGGCATTTGGCATCGATACTAACTATATGTATGCATATACTGCAAATACTCAAAAACTACTTTGGTCTAAACGATTAGACAATCACATGTATAACGGCACGGCTACTGCAGACATTGACGAAGATGGAAAGCCTGAATTAATTTTTGGAGATTATAATGGCATTTTACATGCATTAAATGGAGAGGATGGATCTACTTTATGGGAATACAAAGCCTCCTTTTATATAGGTGCACCAGCTACAATCGCAGATCTGGACCGAGATGGTCATTGTGAAATTATATTTTGTGATGCTTATGGTGTTGGTGCTTTGAATAAGGACGGTAAATCAATATGGTATTATACTATACCCGATGTCGCCACAGCTTTTAGAGGTGTAGCAGTTGCAGATATCAATGGAGATGATATGCCGGACGTAGTCTTTGGAAGTAGCAAAGGTAGATTAACTGTGCTAAATGGAATAGATGGATCCCTAATTTGGGATTTGGATTTAGCAAAGCATATAGGGAAACTTTTTGATATTGATCATGCTCCTCTCATCGCCGATTTTGACAATGATGGCAACATAGATATCTTTATTGTGGGAGGAAATACAGATTATCCTGATTTTTCTAAAAATTACGGAAGAGCATACATGATATCTGCAGGTGCAGGGAAAGGGCCTGATTGGCTTATGTTTCAACACGACTTAAGGCGACAATCAAACCTTTGTGAGATGTCGATATCCTCAACTATATCAAATAATCAAAAAGAAACTTTTCATATCTATCCAAACCCAAGTGGCAACTATTTTGAAATAGAATCGAAAGAAACAGGGATAGCAGAGATAAGAAACCTTACAGGTACTTTGCTTCAAAAAGTTAAAATAAATACCTTAAAAACTAGCGTGTCTGCAGGAAACCTTACATCCGGAGTATATTTTGTATTCCTCAAAACATCTAAAGGTGAAAGTGTTCAAAAATTGATTATACAATAAAAGTAAAGTTCTTAGTCATTTTTTTAATCAATTCTAAACTTTGCACCTAAGAATCGCATTATAACTCCATTCCTTTTAATGACAAATTAAAAAAGATATGGTAGAATTTAGCGAAATCGATAAAGACAGGATTATAGAAATGGCATGGGAAGACAGAACGCCATTTGATGTAATAAAAATCCAGTTTGGATTATCACAAGGGGAAGTCGAAAAACTTATGCGGAAAGAACTTAAACATTCAAGTTTTAAAAGGTGGAGAAAAAGAGTTTCCTCAGGCGTTGGGGTCAAACATTTATTTAAAGCTGAAAATGATATGTTACGATTCAAATGCTCAAGACAGAAGCAGATTAGTCATAATGCGATCTCAAAGCGATAGACTAATGATTAATGAATGTGTAACAAAAATCTACCAGAGAAAGAATGTCCAGTTTGCAATTTAAAATTTAAATGGCGCAGAAAATGGCAAAAAAACTGGGATGAAGTTAAGTATTGCAGCGAAAAATGCCGAAATAATAAAAACGGTAACTACCTTTCAAAAAATAAGTTCAAAAATAAAGCAAATGATAGTTAAAACCAAAATTAGCTTTAAAGAATATGTAAAACTCATCTACAGCATAGCTTATAAAAAAACGCTATTGAGGCTTTTACTCCTTGTTGCATTTCTCATTCTTCTATGGATAATATTTTATTATTTGCATATTTTCAACCTTCCCAAACCAATTATATACCAATATATTACCTTGATCTTAATAGTTATTGTGCAGCCATCACTAATCTTTGTGACGATATGGAGAAACTATTATTCCAGCAACCATTTGCAAGAAGCTTTAGAAATGGAAATATCACAAAAGGAAATTAAGATAACAGGCAAATCATACTATATGGAAGTTAAGTTGGAAAACTTGTTTAAAATTGTAGAAAAAGCTAAGTGGTTTCTGATGTATCAAAATAATCTATCAGCGATAATTGTTTCTAAGAAAGACATGAATTCAAGTGATTTGAAGACTATCAGAAAAATCATTACAGAAATAGATAATGTGCCAGTTGAGTAGTGATTAAAATTCATTTACCCTTCAATAGATACACATTGTTAATCCTAACTAAAAATAAAATAAGCAAATGAAAAAAATATTATTCTTAACATTATCGATTCTCATACTTACGAATGTTCTATCGGCACAAGAAGCAACCTACCAATTGTCGAGTCATATCTTAGACATTACACAGGGCAAACCTGCCTCAAATGTAAAAATCTCTCTATCCAAACAAGACAAGAAAGGTAATTGGAATATTATTGATGAAAAATATACAGATGAGAATGGAAGGATCAAGAATTTTCTCAAAGAAGAAAAAGGTACCGATCATAAAGGAATTTATAAACTGACTTTTTTCACAGAGCCTTATTTCAAAAAGATGAGTCAGGAAAGCTTTTATCCTTTTATCGATGTAGTTTTTGAGCTAAAAGACAATAACCATTATCATGTACCAATTACATTATCGCCTTTTGGATATTCGACTTATAGAGGGAATTAATAACAATATTCTGCGAGATAAATAACTCATGATAGTATGGATATTAATCAATATGATGCAGAAATAAGAAATTAAAAATTAGAAGTCATAAGTCAGAAGTCAGAATGAAACTTCGATGGTTGATTCCACCAAATAAAATCATTTATGTAAATTTATGTAATAAAAAAATCAAACTAACTATTTAGAATACAAACATTTAAATAATATTTAAAATATATTATATGTTTATTTTGTTGTTTTTCAATGTGATAAACAATTTATAAGCTTAAGTTAAATATATTTCATTGACTATCACTCAAAAAGCGCTGCTATGAAAATACTTTTTACTTTTTTTACAATATTTATCTCTTTTAACATCCATTGTTTGGCTCAAACTTATCAGATTGGGCATAAGCAGCAGACATTTATTGATGAATCCCGTTCAAACAGGAATATCACAACTGAGATCTACTACCCTGCTGATATGAGCGGCGACAATGTATCTATAGCTTCAGGACAGTTCCCGGTTTTGGTCTTTGGGCATGGTTTTTTAATGACATGGAGTGCTTACGCTAACATATGGAATGATATAGTCCCAAATGGATACATTATGGTTTTTCCAACTACAGAAACAAGTCTTTTTCCCTCTCATACTAATTTCGGAAAAGACATTGCTTTTCTTGTTGGCGCCATGAAAACCGAAGGAACTAATGCTTCTTCTACGTTTTTTGGTGGAGTAGCGACTACATCTGCGGCAATGGGCCACTCTATGGGAGGAGGTTCCGCTTTTCTTTCAGTTCAATATGACCCAAGTATTACGGCACTTGCCACTCTTGCAGCAGCCAACACCAACCCTTCCTCTATAGATGCTGCAAAAAATATAGGTATTCCTTCAATAGTAATAGCAGGTGCAAATGATTGTGTAGCGCCACCTGTACAACATCAGCTTCCAATGTATGATGCCCTTGCATCTACCTGCAAAACCTACGTAACAATTACTGGTGGAAGCCATTGTCAGTTCGCAAACGCAAATACAAATTGCAGTCTAGGAGAACTAACTTGCAGTCCGCCGCCAGATATTAGCCCTATGTCACAGCAAAATATCACTTCTAGTTTATTGCTTTCCTGGCTTAATTACTATTTAAAGAATGAAAGTGATTCAGGGGTGGAATTTCAAAATTTAATAACAACAGGGGGCGGAATTGAATCACAACAAAATTGTTTGCTATTATCAACAAGAAAAAGTGAAAAAATAAGCGAATCAGGAATTAATATTTATCCTAATCCATTTTCTTCTGAAACAACTGTGCAGGCAAATATTCCGATGAAAAATGCAACATTAACTGTACACAATAACTTAGGACAACAGATAATGCAGTTGACAAATATTTACGGAAATACAGTCAGTCTAAAAAGAGGCGGTTTGTCCAGCGGATTATACTTTATAAGGCTAAAAGAAGATAATAAAATTTTAGCAACAAAAAAAATTATTGTACAAGACTAGATAAAAATGTACATAATGTAAATGCTTATTAATTATTTAATTTGTTGGTTTTATTATTTATTTTCCATGTGATATCTTATCTTTAAAAAAATAGAAATAATGAAAGTAGCTGTTTGGGACACTTATGTAACTAAAAAGGACGGAAGCATAATGCATTTCGACATCATTGCTGATGAGGAAATTAAGGATGAAAAGAAAATTTTTAGCTTTGGCGAAGATTATCTTACTTCCAAATCGCAGCAACAGCAGCCTATGACATCGAAAGAATGTAGATTCTGCCATATTGAGGAAGCAACACCAGAAATGAACCAAGCCATAGAAAGTAAAGGATATTATATAATAGAAATTGAAAACTGTAATTAAAAATGGATACAATACAACTTATACCGGGAAACTCATTATTGACAGCCACTCCGGAAGAAGGAAGGCAATTAGCAGTTAAAATGGCCAGGTTAATAATAAAATTAACGCAACCTGATGAAAACAAAAGAAAGGAACAAAGGGAGTTATATGCCAATGACCCAATGATGCTTATTGAAATTGGAAAGACTGTAGCTATTGAGTTTGCGACGATTGCGCAAGCCAATAACTATTGGAGATAGGCCAATGGATGATATTCTAAGAAGCTTAAAATTTATCAATAATAGAATTAAATTAGCCTGCAATAAATCTGGACGGGATATAAGCTCTGTACAGTTGCTTTTAGCTACCAAAACAGTGTCAGCTGAAAAGATCAAAATTGCTCTTAATTGTGGAGAGAAACTCATAGGTGAAAATAAATCTCAAGAGCTAAAAGATAAGTTTGAGGAATTAAAATTAATTCCTCATCAAACTCATTTTATTGGGCATCTCCAATCAAATAAGATAAAGGAGGTGTTGAAGTATTCTCAATGTATCCAATCAATTGATAGAATTGATTTAGTCCAAAAGCTAGACCAGCGTTTGCAGAAGGAAGGGAGAACCTTGGATATTATGATTCAGGTTAACACTTCTTTTGAAGAGAGCAAATTTGGTATTAATCCCGCCAATGTGCTTGAATTTGCTGAGGAAGTTGCTGCATTTGATACTTTAAAAGTGACAGGATTGATGACCATAGGACTTTTTAGCGCGGAAGAAAGTAAGGTTCGAAAATGTTTTAAACTCTTAAATTGTTTAAAGTCCGATCTAGAAGTTTTACAATTGCCCAATTTTGACTTGAAGGAACTTTCAATGGGCATGAGTAATGATCTTGAAATAGCAATAGAGGAAGGTGCAACAATCATAAGAGTTGGAACAGCTATTTTTGGCAGTCGAATATATCCTGACAGCTATTATTGGAACGAAAAACAGTAAAGAATAGATTAAAAGGTTATGAGATACAATTTCTGTTGTTTCAGAACTAAGTTATGTTTGTATTAGAAATTATTAAAGTAAAAAGTAGAAGAAATGTGGTGGCAGTATTTATTAGTCTTCATAGGTGCGTTATTATTTGACATAGTTCCTTTTCCCTTTCTTCCTGCATTTACCATAATGTTATTTCTTCAGATTGTTTTTCATTTAGATGTATGGTGGGTAATTGCAATAGGGCTTATAGGTTCAGTATTAGGAAGATATATACTAATTTTGTATATTCCTCATTTATCCAACAAGTATTTAAGTGTATCTAAGAATATAGACATTGAGTTCATTGGTGCTACTCTGAATCAAAATAAATGGAAAGGTCAGATGGTGATATTGGCATATTCATTATTACCGCTGCCCACTACTCCGCTTTTCTTAGCAGCAGGTATATCAAAAATTAAGGCCCGTTATATCATTCCTTGGTTCCTTATAGGTAAATTTGTCAGTGACACTGTGGCTTTATTCGCCGGGGCTTATGCTGTGGAAAACACAGAGTCTATTATTGAAAATGCCATTTCCTGGCAGTCCATTGCAAGTTTAGTATTTAGTGTAGTACTCCTCTTTTGCCTATTTTTTATTGACTGGCGCACGCTTATTCAGCAAAAAAAATTAGTGTTGAATTTTAAAATCTGGAGGTAGTAAAATCCAAATTTTACTATAATTGAAACCTTAATTTATGATCTTTCGAATATTTAAAGTGCTAATCAACTAATGTTTAGCATTTGCTTATTCCATTGGAAATCAATATTATAAAATATTTAATATGGACAATTATCTAATTTGTTGTATTTTAATTGGTTAGCTGAAAGCTTCTAAATCCTTGCAATTTCTACTCTTGTTAAGTTATAGGAATATTTTAAGAAATTATTGATAACTCTTAAACTTCAATTGCTAGATTTAGAATATTAACTCATCACCAAACTTAGCTTAAACGGCTATTATTTAGTTTTTTTGTCTTTTATATCCCTTTTTACGTAATAATATTTTAAAGTTACATAGATTTGTTTCTTTAAGCGACCCCTTCTAGAATAGAATTGGCTATTACGTAAGTATACAATTCTTAAAAATCCGTTTCACAAGTATTAAATCTTTAATAGCACAAAGCTATAACAGCGCCATTTGCATTATTGAAATGGGTTAATTAATTCAAAATAGAACATTATAAATTCGGCATTTTCATTAATTTAAAGAATTAAGTATGATTTTTAAAAACTACTTTATCGCATTATTATTTTTTGGGCAACTCACTTTCTGCTGTAACTATGCAACTGCCCAACTATATTGGTCCAATAGCAGCACATGGACATCATTTGGTGCTACGAAGCCTGTGGCAGGAAGTGCTGTTGTAATTCCTGATGGAATTGAGATCATTCTTAACGAGTCTCCTCCAGCGCTAGCTAGTTTAAACATAATGGGTAAGCTACAATTTGCAAATCAAGATCTAAATTTGACTGTAGGTTGGATCATGGTGATGGGCACTTTGGAAGTAGGAACCGAAACATCTCCTTATACAAGTAAAGCAGTGATCACTCTGAATGCAACTAATCCAAATGAGGAAATAATGGGCATGGGGACCAGAGGCATTATGGTGATGGGAGGACAATTGGAACTTCATGGTAATCCGCCATCAGCTGTGAAAACAAAAATAAATAATCATGCTATCTCAGGCTCTTCCACCATTACCTTGTTGGATGCAGTTTCCTGGAATGTGAACGATCAAATTGTAATAGCCCCAACTGATTACTATGGCGCCGGAAACAGTAATGCTCAAAGAAGCAAAATTACCACTGTAAATAGCCCAACATCCTTAACATTGCAAGATGGATTAAATGCACATCGCTGGGGTAAATTACAATATTTGACTCCAACAGGGATGAGTTTGACATATGCTCCACCACCTGCAAATCTATTATCAGGCACCCCAACTATCCTGGATGAAAGAGGAGAAGTTGGCAATTTAACACGAAACATCGTTGTCCAATCTGTAGATGATGCTTTGTGGCAAAACAGCGGATTTGGTTGCCATATAATGGTTATGAGAATGGGCGGAATGGTTGGCCGGGCACATCTGAATGGGGTAGAAATAAGAAGAGGTGGACAAGCAGGAAAATTGGGTCGCTATCCTTTTCACTGGCACATGCTAAGCTATCAGGGCAGTAACACTTTACCGGATGCAACAGGTCAATATATTCGCAATTCTGTAATTAATCAATCTGCACATCGAGGCATTGTCATACATGGAACTAATGGAAGTGAAGTAAGTAACAATATTGTGTACGACGTGCGTGGTCATGGTATCTTCACGGAAGACGCATCTGAACGTCGTAATATCATAAATGGAAATCTGGTTTTAAAAGTAAGAAAACCCCTAAATGGCAATGCATTGAAAGTGCATGAAGAAGATAATTCATCCGGCCTTTGGGTCAGTAATCCTGACAACACATTAACCAACAATACAGCTGCAGACTGCGAAGGATTTGGCTTTTGGCTGGCATTTCCTGAACAAACTTTCGGACTGAGTGCGGCGATTAATATTAATCCTAGTTTACAGAAATTTGGAGTATTCAATAATAATCATGCCCACTCTAATTTCGATGCTGGAATTTTTCTTGACAACGTGGAAATTGATATTCAAGGAAATACATATCCACATAGATATACTTCAACGATTGATGGATCAGAACCCGAATGGCCTTTTGACAATGTATTAACATATGAACTAGCTGATTATACTACATGGAAAAACAACTCCAGTGGCATTTGGAATCGATCAGCATCTGTGCGCAATAGAAGGGTTGTATCTGCGGACAATACTTCCTCCTTTTTTTCTGGAGCCAGTGATAATATAAATAGTGGTGAAATAGAAAGGTCTCTTGTTGTAGGTGTTAGTCTAAATTATAACATGAATGGCGTTGAACTTCCAGATCAATGGAATGCTGGTCAAAGGGCAGCATTTGCAAGTTATCACAGTACTTTCAATATTAAAGATAATGTCGTTGTCAATTTTGTGGGTGTAGAAGATGAGCCAAGCGGAGCATTCGCCGTAAACGATTACTATCTTATACCAATGGACAAAGGCACTGTTAGGAATACAAATAATTTAATAATCAATTCCCATCCAGGTGTCCGAACATATCCAGGTGAGGCACAACATGTCTATGGTGTAATTTGGGATTATCATAATTATTGGGGTGGTCCTGAAGGACATGATAATAATTATGTATTTGACAACCCGTTTTATACCTATGGTCTAATAAAACATATTGTACCACCGAATCCTGAAGTCTCTGGAGGAGTAATAGTAGATGGCCCATTCTATGGAGTTTATAGTTATAATATAAATGGGATTGAAAGATCCTATGAAAAAATTGTTGTAACAAGAACAGATATAGATGGAATTCCTGTTGGAAGCTGGACTGTTGAAGCCGGTCAACCTGGAGATATTTTGGGAAATATGCGACATTACGCAGCACATCCGAGTGGATATTATTACTTAGATTTTCCAACCATTGATAATATTAATGATTTCAACGTGTTAATTTCCAACATGTTAACTTCTGATGATTATCAAGTAATGTCCGTTGAATATTCCGGAGATTTTAAAATAACTAATTTATTTTCTTCAACTGCATATAACATGAGTGAATTTGGAAATAATTTACCATACCCTGAAAACCAACAAGATGTCCACACATATACAGCAGTTACAAGCTTTCAAGCTGTTGTAAGTGCAGCACAAGGCGAAGTCTATTGGCATGATAGAGCTAACAACAAAGTATGGTTTAAAGTACGTGGAGGATTAAATTCTGGAGATCCTGATCAACCCGAAACTGCAGATGCTAATCTTTATAAGGAATTCAGAGTTCGTGCTTATGGTGAATTAGATCCAACTCCATTAGCGATAAACTTTTCGACATTTGAGGTTAATAAGGAAAGTGAAAGAGCTGCAAAATTAGTATGGTCGTTTGAAACTGATCAGAACTCTGTAAACTTTGATATAGAACGAATGAGTACCGGCAGTAAATTCTCATCAATTGGAAAGATAAAAGATCGAAAAGCATTGATAGGTCAAAATCAATTTTTTTTCATAGATGAAAAACCATATTATGGAGACAATTATTATCGTATAAAAGCAATTGACGACAATGGAAAGGCAAAATATACGTCTGTTAAATCAGTCAATATTTCAACAAAATCAGATGTTGACATTAGTATATACCCCAATCCAGTGTCAACTTTATTGAATTTAAAATTCATGAGTTCAGCAGCCGGAAAAACTAATGTATTGATATACAACACAATGGGTGAACTAGTCAAATCTGAAGCAATAGAAGTAAAAATTGGAGAGAACAATTCAGTTATTAATTTGAGTAAACTACCAAACGGCGTTTATACTATTCAGATGTTAATAGAAGGAAAGATGTATACTGAAAAGATCATTAAAAACTAACGGCTAACAATATTCTGAAAAATATTAGATCATCACTACATTTTTAGCAAAGACGTAGTGATGATTTACTATACTATTTAACCTAATCATCCCATACCCACATTCTTCTGCTGCTAATCACCCTGTAACGAATACTAATTTTTAATACAACCAAGGTTGACTAATTCATGGTCGATTTATTTAATTTAAAATCATTAATATGAAATTTTATTTACTAATCATGATGTTCTGCACCAATGCAGCAATGGCCACTAACTATTATGTAAGTACCAGCGGTAATGATAGTTCTGACGGGCAAAGCATTTCAACAGCATGGAAAACAATCAACAAAGTCAATCAGGGAAATTATAACGATGGGGATATAATTTTATTTAAACGCGGAGAGGTATTTAGAGGTGCGCTTGACGTTCCCATGACTGGCTGTACATATGGTGCTTATGGATCGGGTGCAAATCCAACTATAAATGGTGCTGTCGTCTTGAGCGCTTGGACAGTTCACACTGGTAGCATTTATAAGGCTACTTTAACTGGCAATAAAATACCAAGTCATTTATATGTAAATGGACAATTGATGTTAACAGCACGCTATCCAAACACAGGATGGTTAGAAACAGATGCAGGGAGCCCCAATAAAAAAACTATTAAAAGTAATGCTTTGGGCAGTTTAGGTAAACCTGAGGGATACTGGAATGGCGCAAACATTCATGTAAGGAGTTTTAGTTGGTTGTTCAATAACCGAACGGTCACCAGCAGCAGTAGCAATGGAGATGTGGTAATGAATGCCGATTTGGACCAAACAAATTCTAATACAATTAATCCGGGATGGGGATTTTATTTGGACAATAAATTAAGTGAGTTAGATGCTCCGGGAGAATGGTTTTTTGATCCTAATACCAAAACAGTTTATTTATATGCACCTGGTGGTGCTAACCCCAACTCCCTATTGGTCGAAGCCGCCGTAGAGGAGTTTGGTATTAAAATATTTTTTAAAAACAATGTTACAATACAAGACTTAACTATTAATATGACTACTGATATTGGGGTGCAACCATGGTTAAGTGATGGAGTTACTATCGATAATTGCATCATAGAAAAAGTTCCTTCAGGCATTCACCAATCCTGGAATTGTCAGAACTTAAAAATAACTAATAATAAAATCAGAGACTGCTATGATTACGGAATATTTTGGAACGAAGCAGGAGATTTTGATAATGGGAATGATTTAATACAAGGAAACCAAATACAACGCATTGGCATGGTTCCTGGATATGGAGGTGATGGCGTAGTTCATTATATTGGAGTACGGATACTAGGTCAAAATATGAATTTTATAAAGAATACGATTGATAGTACAGGTTATGTGTGTATGTTAAGTGAAGCAAATAATACTCTTATAGAGAAAAATGTATTTAACCATTCGCAATTATTATTAGATGATGGTGGCGCATTATACATTAATGCAAATAATCAAACAATAAGAAATAACTTTTTTCTAAACAGCTTTGGTAACAGAGACTTTAGCAGCGGTTTGTATAATGGTTCTAATTTCCGTATCATGGGAATGGGCATATTCTCACAGGGCGGCTTCAGTGGTAGTCTCATAGAAGCCAATGTATTTGCTTATAACCGCGACAATGGCTTGTATCTGGACAATCATGGTAGTGTTACTATAAAAGACAATTTGATGTTCAATAATAAAATACAAATTGACTTAACAACTAATTATGGAGGCAAAGCTAACATGACAGGTAATACATTATATAATTTATTGCCAAGCCAATCACTTATAGAAATGGAAGAAAATCCGTTAGATTATGCCAATACTTTCAACAATGCTGTATACGGCAATCCTTACAGTGGCAATTTCATTAAAGCCAATAATAATACGTATACTTTTACCACATGGCGAAGTGCCTTTCCTGCTGTAGATGTTTCCGCTGTTAATAGTCCAATAAGTTTAGTTTATATAGATAGTTTAACAGCCATAAGTAAGCACCTATTTATAACAAACCCTTCTGATGATCCGTTAGCTGTAAGTTTAAATAATAAAACTTATCGGAAACCTGATGGGAGTTATATCTGCAGTAACCAAATAATCGTGTCTCCATGGAGTGCTCAATTGTTAATTTTGGACGAGGAGGGATCTGTTCCTATCCATACTGCAGCAAGCGCAATCAACCAAACAGCTAATGCAGTAAACCAATGCAAATGGTATAATATTAGGAAAAACAATCAAAGTTTAGTCTCGATAAACCCAAGTGGATCAAATTTAGGTAACGTAAATACAAATACTTATTTGTCCAGTGTGAGTCAAACGGTCACTGGCAATAAAGCATTGACTAGAAGTTGGGTAATTAGCCCTACACAAACGCCAACCAATGACGTCAAAGTAAAATTGTATTTCACTCAAGCAGAATTTGCAGCTTTAAAAGCCCTGGATCCAACTATTATTACAACAGCAGATTTAAAAATTGTTAAATACAGCGGTATAAATCAAGATAGTATTTTTAGTAATAATGTAGGTGCTTCTACGAATATTCTAAACATTAGTTTTGAAACTTACGAAAATGGATATTATGCTGAATTCTTGGTTAATTCATTTTCTGAATTTTGGATAACCAGTAAATTAAATGGGACTTTACCATTAAACCTTCTATCATTTAATGCTGAACCTCAAAATAATACTGTAAAACTTACCTGGCAAACAACTCAAGAAGAAAATACGCAGAAATTCGATATTGAAGTTTCTTCAGACGCTAGTAGCTTTGTTAAAATAGGAGAAGTAAAAGCAATAAATACTGTGAAAAACAATAATTATACCTTTAGTGACAACAAACCTTCAGTTGCAGAAATAATCTATTATCGTTTAAAAATGATTGATAAGGACGGTCGCTTTACTTATTCAGATATTAGACAAGTAAAAATAATCGCAGCGAACAATGCAGATTTGAGGGTTTATTATGCTCTAGGCAGTAATGAGCTTACCATAGATATCATAGATAATAAAATAGGTACTTATAAATATAGCATTTACTATGCAGTTGGAAATGCATTCATCACGAATGGAATCAATCACCTACAAACAAAAAGTACTCATTATGTGGATATAAGTTCCCTTCCTCCAGGAATCTACTTGTTTGTTCTAGTTGATAATAAAAAACAACAAGTGCAAAAATTCATAAAGTTTTAATATTAAAAAACTTTCAAATAATTTAAAAACGTTGCTCTAAAAAAGCAGCGTTTTTTTATTTGTATTAAAGTATGATCCAAATTTGAAATAAAAACAACCACTTAAGTTCATAAATTATATTTATGGAATACATAAAAAGGTTAAATAATAATTTATGAATAATTGAGCTCATATTTGTGGCATAGTAGCCCATTATTTAAAAGACAAGCTTGACTATTCTCTTTTAAGCTTTGGATAACCCAATTAACATATGGAATGAATTTACTAATTATTTTACCTATAAAATTATGTTAGAAAACAATATTTCTTTTATAACAAAATTTAATTCCGCAGTAATTAATTTACAATGCTGCTATCAAATTGCTGTTTCAATGGACCATCCATTTGAATGTCAATTAAATGGCAATTATTACTCAAATATTCATGGAATTATCATAAATAAAAGGCAATCTTATCAAGCTTCAACAAATGAAAACACAACAGTGTTAGTAGGGTATTTCGAAGACGATACGACACTGGGTGATGCTATAAGAAATAAATTGAATGGTAAAGACATCTTGACTCTTGATAAAGGAGTATCGGCAAAACTTATTAATGAATTTCTACCTGATTTAGATGATTCGATAAAGAATTTGATTCAAAATACAAATTTATTCTATGCGTGGCTATTATTTTCTGACTATCCAAATATAAAATTTAAATTAGAAAGTAACGATCCAAGGATAACTGCGATCATGAAGTATATATCACAGAATTTGAAAAGTAAGATAACACTTAAAGACATTGCGGCCATAGTTTATTTATCAGTAGATAGAACAAGACATCTTTTTTTGGAAGAAACCGGAACCACCTTAAGACAATACATTTTGTGGAAAAGAGTACAGCAGACAGTTTATAAAGTATTACATGAACAATGGATACTATCAGATGCTTGCATATTATGTGGGTTCAATAACATTGCCCATTTCAGCAGAATTTTTAAAAATATGTTTGGAATTCCTCCCAAACAAACTTTAAAAGATATTCTATTTTTATCAATGCCCGATATTTATACAAAAAATAATTAGATATTGATTGTTTCAGATCAATTTACTCACACCAAAAAGTAAGTGACATAGAAATTCTTTAACTATGTACAATTTTGTATGTTGTTTGTATTAAGTCATCAGACATATAATTCGATCAATTGAAGAGAAATCTACACTTCATACAATATCTATCTTTTTACCTATGAACATATTTAGGTGCTATACATCTAGAGAATAAGTAACTATATAGATCTTTCCTTAATAAAAAGGTCTTGTCACAAATGACAAGACCAAAATAATTCTACTCTAATTCAAATCTTGGATTTAAAATATTTCGAACACACACTTAGCTTATTTTTTGTGATTTATTTACCATTAAAGATCAATAATCCATACAATAGCATATAATTTAACACTATAGAGGTTGGTTTTTGGAATATGAATTTTAGTCAATAATAATTGTATAATCAAAATTAAGTCAAAAGGGGGTCCTGGCTTTTGACCAGAACCCAAAATATTTACCTTTTGCTTCCTATTATAAAACCAATTTAAATTCTTTTTAATACTGTTATTATTATGGTTAAGATGCATTATCCAAGATAATCCTTGGACAATGCATCAATAAAGTACCCTACTTTATCTTAACCAATTTCTTAGTAGCTATATGCTCCTTATCTGTAATAGTTACATTATACACGCCCGATGGCAATTTGTCTGTCTGCAACAACTCAGTATTATTACCAGGAACGCAGCTGATCCTCTTTTGTATCATCATGTTGCCAAGTTGATCAGTCACACGCACTTGAACTACCTTCGCTTCTGTAGATTGGAACTCCACATACACCATATCACTTGTCGGATTAGGCCTCATTGTAAAGTCTGTAGCTGATATAGCATGCTTCGCTTTATTAATTACCGCCTGCTCTGTTTTGTAGGAATCAATATCAGTTACTATTGACTCATTCGGAACCTCCAATGTGCACTCAACTTCAAGATAACATTCCGTCACACATCCATTCGCATCCCGCACAGTAACTTTTAACTGCAAAGTCTTGAATGATATTGAGATAATAATAGTCGGTGTATTCTGACCCGATACTATATGACAAGAGCCATTTATGACTTCCCATTCATATGTATATGGACCTTCTCCTCCTGTCACCACTACCGTAACTTCATTGTCAAATGAGCCACATATTACTTCAGGTATTTCAAGTATTGTGCATCCCAGATCTGACGTGTTGGAATGATTAATGATCTGTACATCACTCTTCTGCTCATTACACACATTTGTGTAAGTCCATGTTCGTATCTCTGTATAATTGCCATTCTGATCCACTCCCGAATTCGAACTGCTATATTCAAGTCCAGTAAACCCACAACCCAATTCCGGATATTGCACAGGAAGCGGTGCCAACTCCTCACAGTGCACGGTCACATCCGCCGGCACAAAACTAAAGTCCGGTTTGTTTGGCGTTGACATGATTACCTTAAGGTTTAGTTCAGCTTTATTTCCACAAACATCTGTCGCAGTCCATCTAAATAGGTACTCTTTTATAATCTCCTCTGAAGTACAGCGGGTACTGCCCTCGATCTGCTCAAACAATGGTGAGATATTCGTCTGACAGTTGTCCGTCACTAATACTCCACTATTATTGCGTATCAGCTCTAAAAAATATTCATAATTTTCGCAATCAACATGAATTGTATTGCTATTATCTATGTATATCAGCTTAAGAAGCTCATCTGTATAATAAATAACTGGCGGTGTATAATCATTGGATATCACTTTCTGATCCACTTCCGTCGTGTTGCCACAAGCATCTGTCGCGGTATGATGGATAATATAATAATATCCTTTGCCTCCACATCCATATAACTTATCTTCTTTTACAGATGTAACTTTCACTTTTTCATTATTACAATAATCCAGTCCATACACTTCAGCACCTTTATCATCTTGACATATATCCTGAACATTGTATAATACGGGCCCTATAGTGTCAGTTACTTCTACTTTTCTGGTAAAGAAGCTCTTATTGCCACAAGCGTCTGTCGCAGTATAGGACTCCATAGTTGTAAAGGTATTTTTACAATCGCCATCCTTTCTCTCACTTTTCACTGTTAATGTGACCGCTGAACAGTTATCATTGGCTCTGACAGGAGGTATATTATTTATACAACCCACTTGAATAAGGGAAGCATTTCCGGCAAATGATGGTGGTTGAGTATCGGTCAGCCTTATGTGTATTTTAAACTCAGAACTGTTTCCACAGAAGTCCGTCGATGTCCATGTGTAAGTCTCCTCTCTATAATACCCGTCCTTCAGACAGTTACCTGCTTTACTTGTGTGACTCAGTGCAGTATTAAAGTAATTACACACATCAGTTACACTTACCCAGTTTAGTGCATCCTGCTCATTAATAGGAGTCCAATCTTTACAATCAATAGATATGATCCCTCCATTGTTAGTTCCTGCATATGGACCAGCACTCATCACTATCTCAGGACCTTTGCCATCATTTGGCGTGATGATCTGATTAAGTGTCGTTGTATTATTACATCTATCTATTAAATACCATGTCCTCACAAATGTTCCGCTTGATGCACATTCTCCAGTAGGCTTGCTATCCACATATTTATATTCAACATCCGAGCAATTATCAACTGCGACCGGCCATTGATTCTTATCTCCACATGCAAATGGTTCAAAAGATATCACTTTAGGCGCTACCGTATCTATTACTTCGATGTAGAATACGAAATTTGAGAAATTACCACAGCCATCTGAACCTTTAATATTAACGGTATATAACTTAGAATATCCATATAACCAGCATGCATCTTCATTAGATACACTCAACTTCATATCCAATTTGACAGGACCTGAACAATTGTCTACTCCTGAAAATAACTGATTCACCGGCAGTGACAACCACGATGGAAGTCCCTGCTCATCACAATATGTCGTCAGCGAATCTCCATTTTCCATACCCACAATATTGGGGTTTATCGCTATCAACACAGGAGGAGTATTATCAACTACATTTATGGTCTGATCGTATGTACTGATATTACCACAACAATCCTTGGCCATATATCTTCTGATGATTGTATAATTGCCAGCGCAGCTGCCCGGTATTACGTTGTCTGTATAACTCACAATGGCGCATTCACATTCATCAGTAGCCAGTACTTCGAACTTAACAGTAGTATCCGAACATGCGATGGTCACATCCTGAGGCACCACTGTAAATACCGGAGGTATTGTATCTACTATGTGGATCGAAAAATTTAAATTTGTCTCATTTCCACAGTCATCCACCGCAGTGATCTGAACTTCTTTACTTTTAAAGTATCCATCTTCTACACATGTACCTTCCAATACTGTCTGCGTGATTGTATATTGTGCTTCTCCACAATTATCTGTCACTATCACTGCTGATTCAGTTATCGTAGGCAACACCCAACCCGGTTCTAGTGCCCTGCATTGAATATCTATAACATCGCCATCTTCTATATCTCCGAATATCGGATCATCAAATATGATCACAGGTCCTGTAGTGTCCTGAAGCATGATCATCTGTACATGTTCTGTGCTATTACCACAGCCATCTGTAGCTGTCCATGTCCGAATAATTGTTAAACTACCAGTACAATCTCCTTCTACACTTTGCTCAGAAAAAGTTACGATCGCTCCTGAACAATTGTCCGTCGCTGTCAAAGTTTCAGCTATTGGCACATCATCACATTCTACCGTAATATCTCCCGGAAGAACACCGTCAAATACAGGGCCGATAGTATCCTGAACCGTAATAGTCTGAGTACATGTCACAATATTCTGATTTTCATCTACTATTGTAAAAGTCCGAACTTTAGCTCCTGTCAATAATGAACATCCGTCTGTAAGTTCACTATCAGCATAGGTTATTGTGACATCTCCGCATGAAGAAACAATGGTTGGAGATCCAAGACTTATGGTATCTTGGTTCACACCGCAATCAATGAGTGTATCCTGTGGACAATCAACTATCAAAGTACAACATTGAGGTGCAATAAGCTCCAAAGTATCACTATCAACATTGCCGCAGAACGCAGCACCTGACAAAGTAATACTTAAGGTGGCTCCATTTACCTCATCTACACCAAGTACATATTTAATACTTGTGTTACTTATTGGAATGATCGTTCCTGTGCCGGTGCTGCTCCAATCGATGGTCGAAGGATCATATACACCAGTGATGGTAGCAGTGATATCCAGTGTATCACTGTCACAATCGATCAATACAGGTTGGATACTTATATTGATCACCTCTAAAGGTTGAACTATAACCCTTGCTGTATCCACCACATTTCCGCATCCCGTGGCATTGTCCGTCACATTCAATATATAGTCAAAAGTGCCTACGCCAGTCACATTACTGTTCACTGTTGGCTTTAAAATAAATGGATTATTTAATCCCAGTGTTGGTGTCCAGTTGAAATCATAATTTCCAGCAGGGCTGATTTGTGCATCTAATAATACACTTTCTCCATAACATATGGTGTAATCCGGTACTGACAAAGTCGGAATCGGTAAATCCAACACATCTATCGTCACCGGTACTTGTACAAAACAGCTGGTGCTGTTGTTCAGTATTGTAAGTGTATATATCACATCTCCTACCGGACAAGCCTGCGTCGTAGCACATATAGTACATGAAAGACCATCTACAGGCTGCCAAGTATAACTATAGCCCAGTACCGCCGGAGTTCCGATCTCTAAACATGTGCCCTCACATAGGACATACTCGGTAGTCAAGGGTGGAGGTATTACCGCATTGACCGTAATTCTAACAGTTGCTGTTACCGGACAAGGTGATCCATTAACAATCCTTGTCTCTACCACTGTAAAGTCATAGATCCCTGCACCTGCAGGTGGCGTAAATACAGGATTCATCGAAGTCGGATCATCCAGATATAATGCTGGAGTCCAGCTATAGGTAGAGGCAGGATCGTTGCTATCACTTCCTATATTGATCGTCTCACTTCCACATATTGTAGTAGATGTGATGACCATGGGTGGTGTAGGCATCTGCACCAATACTGTCCCATTGCCTCCACAACCATTAGGAGAGTTTACTCTCAATGTGTATATGATCTGTGTGGAAGAGGTAGTAGTTGGATTTAGTGTAGTATTATTGTTTAGCCCCGTGCTTGGATTCCAACTATAGGTACACCCTACACAAGCTCCAATGTTCTGAGGATTAATAGGTTCAGAGCCTACTGCACACTTGAGAATATTCGGCAATACAAGAACTTCAGGTGCAATGACGTTCAATTGAACTGTACCTACCGTAGTACATCCTATCGCATCAGTGATGGTCAGCGTGAATGTTGCATTGCTAAAAGAATTAGCGGTTGGATTTATAATTGTTGGGTTGTTGAGGCCAGCCGCGGGAGACCAGCTATAAGTGCAGCCTACACATTCACCGATAAGATCGGGGTTCAATGCCACAGATACATTTCTACATGTGGTGACCGTATCAAGCACTATAACACCACTTGGTAGTATATTAACTGTCACATTTCCCTGGCCAATGCATCCTTCAGGGCTAGTTATCTGTAAAGTATAATCTGTCGATGTATTCACACTTGAAGATGGATTTATGACCGTAGGGTTTGATAATCCTGTAGTCGGTGTCCATGAGTATGTACAATTTGCGCACTCACCCTCTAGCCCCGAGTTCAGTGGCACAGATGCAGCAGTGCACTTTTCTATCGGAGTTAATACAAAGTCTTCCGGCACGATCACCGTCACATTGACATCATCTACCAGATTGATCGGACAGTTGCCCGAAAAATTAACCGTCACTGTATAGGTTATATCCCCTGTAGGCGTGACAATCGGCTGTGCACAATCCGTGCAGCTCAGTCCTGTGGAAGGCGTCCAGGTATATGTCGCAAATGGTATCGGATCAAGACCTAGCTCTACAGGATTGCCTTCGCACACTACCACATCCGGAAAATCTATCACCGGACCGGACGTGTCAACTGTCACTATCATTGTATCTACTGCCATACAACCCGATACCGGATCGGTCACTGTCACCGAAAAAGTAAGATCTGTCGCCACCAATACTTCAGGCTGTGCGCTGTTCTCATTGGTACCATTCTGCCATGGGCTCGCCACAGGGGACCAGCTATAGGTCCATGCACCATTACTTGGATCAGGGACACCTAATTGGATTATCGCTCCAGGACATACAACCTGATTAGGCCCGGAATTTGCGAATACATTTGCCGTAATCCTTGCTGTATCTAAAAATTGGCAACCTGTTCCAATATCTGTCACAGTCACATAATATAGTGCAGGAAGGGAAGGCGGAATCACAATAGGATTAGAACTAGTGGACATAAATCCTCCCGGTCCCGTCCAGTTATATGCGTACCCTGCCACTGGCGGTTGGCCCAACTGAGCAGACTGTCCCGGATTACATAATGTAAAATTACCCGCCTCAAATATCGGTATAGATACCGATGGATCAGTAATCTCTATAGCATCAGAACAACTTGATCCCGGCAAATCAGGATGCGTGACTGTCACTGTGTACAGTCTTGGGATATTATCTGTAAGCTTTACTATCGGACCCATACAAGTGTCCAGGCCTATACATGGCGTCCAGGTATAGATGATGTCATTGGGGTCAACATTGCCGGGAAAACCCGCAAACGTTCCTACGGCAGTTAATACTACAGAATCTCCCGCAGCATTGCAACCATTTGGTTGATTTGAGAATATTTCTACATTACATCCACAAGGTGGGACTACGACTATGTCAGTACAGCACACACCTTCAAAGCACACTTCCATCTGATAGATGGTAGTCTCCGTGTCTGATCCACCTACATTCACTACAGCTAAATTCCTCGGGCCAATTAAATTATCCGGGCCGGATATCACTGTCCAATTGTAAGTAGCATCTATCTGTGGATGCCAATCTATTCCTATTGTCCTTGGGCCACATCCATCTATATCTGCGTCTGCCCTGACCATCGTTACGGTCATTGTATCATAATATGCACATCCTGCATTGACAGCAGTAAGCAGATATCTAAAGGGATTTTTCGTGTTTGTCGTAATATTATCAAGGAAAATAGATCCAGAATTAAAAAATACGGTCGGACTATTATTTGTCTCCAGAAAAGTGCCGGGTGCCCATGTATAAGTAAATCCGGGATCACCCGAATGTCCTATTTCAAAACGATTGGTACTACTATAACATACTACCACATCCTCAAGTACCTGCGTGGGAGCAGCTATCGGTGTGACAAGTATTGTATCTTGAGATTGACAAGTAGTGCCGCCAGGCAAGGTGATCGTCTTGGTTAATATATATTGAGTGGGTACTAGTGGTGTGGCTATCGGCCTGGCGCAATTGGTGCAGCTCAGGCCTGTAGCCGGAGTCCAACTATAAGTTGCAGGCTCGCCGGCAGTAAGTGCTGTACCTATCCGCACTCCACTTGAACCTCCGCAAAAAGATGCATCCGGTCCTGCGTCAGCACGATTAACAAACACAACTACTTGATCCAGGTTGATACAACCATTGGCATCTGTCACCGTTATGGTGAAAATCGTAGATTGAGAAACTGTGGCAATTGGGTTGGATACAGTGCTATTATCAAGTGCACCGATCATGTCCCACTGATAACTATATCCACCGCCACCGCCACTTGCAGTGGGGTTCCCTCCTATCAGAACACTTTCTCCCGCGCAGCTGTAGATATTTACTCCGGCATCCACTTGCGGTGCAGTTAATATACTTCCTTGTATAAGGGCTACATTAGAGATAGAAATTGTGTCTGTGACAGGGTCATTAGTGCAATTAATAGGAGAATTATTAATCACTAATCTTCGGAACCATCTGTTCACAGTGCCTGTGCCGGGGGTGTAGTTTTGAAGAATAGCACCCGGGATAGTAGACCATGGACCGGTGGCTCCAACATCAGAAAACTGCCATTGGTAGGACGGTAAGTATAGACCTGACTTTACACGATTACCTGAGAGTGGTTGTATCGGCCCTCCCTGGCAAAATGACTGAACCAATGGGGTAATGTTATTGGTGGTGTCTAATTTTGTTGTAATATTTATGACACTATATCCTGTGCCAGATACTGCATCAGGATGTAAAACGTCTGATAGATAAGCGTCAGGGGTTAACGGATAATTATTAAAAGACGATTGTCCTAAGTAATTAAAGAGATGTATTTTTCCATCTGCTGCATAGTTAAAATCTAAGGGATAATTTGATGTGCTAGAACCACCAAACCTACTGGCAGCTGCAGGAATTCCATCTGGACGAAATACCAACATTGCAACACTTCCCTGAGTGCTATTGTCAGTCACAGGAAAGTCAACTGAGTTTGTGTAGCCGCCAAGTAAAAAACTCCCATCAGCATTGATAGGAATATCAGTCAATCCAATAAATCTATCAGTACCGGATCCACCATAATAAGTAGAAAATACCAAAGTGCCATCCGCAGCAAATTTACTTATAAACATATCATTTTGTCCTCCTCCATAAGAGGACTGAAAGGCTCCGGCAGTTACCGGAAAATCAGTAGATTCGGTATATCCTAATAGTATAGTAGAGCCATCTGAATTTAAACCTAACCCCGGTCCTTCAATATCATTTATAAATCCAGTTCCACTGAAATAAGTAGAATATTTCAAGGAACCGTCAGGATTTAACCGAGTCAAGAAGGGGACATAACCAATCCCAAACGTCAACGGTTTTATAGCTTGATATGCATCAGGAGAAGTCGGAAAATTAACTGATTGTGTACCACCTGTAATATTAAGTACTCCAAAATTATCAACCTTGATAGTTTTCAACGTCTCTCTAGTATTGCCTCCTAAATAGGTAGCATAAACAATGTTCATACTATTATCAAACTTTACGATAGCTAATTCATCCAAAAATCCGTTAAGGGAAGGATCTGCAGCGCCGGGCGTTATTGGAAAATCATTTGAACGTGTGAATAAACCGGTGTAAACATTGTCATTAATATCAGTTGTAATTTTAATTGCTCGGTCTTCATTATTCCCACCCAGATAAGAACTATAGATACGGCTTCCGCCAGAATTATATTTTACGATAAATCCATCAGTATTCCCCCCAAATAAAGATTGATAAGCACCCGGCGTAATGGCCAAATCGACACTATTTGTCTCACCAACTACCAATATAGAATTATCAGAAGCGATAGCAATGTCTGAAGGAGAATTAAGATTTCCTGAACCATTATAATAAGTCCCAAAAATAAGTTGTCCAGAAGGATTGAATTTGGCTATATAAGGTTGATCAGTAGAATTGGGAACACTCGACCCGGGTGCCATAGGAAGATCCAATGAATTTGTATTTATCAATAAAACAACATTGCCATCAGGACCAACTTCCATATCTACTGATCTATCCCGACCTGGACCCCCAAAATAAGTAGCAAAAACTACTTGGTTATTGGCATCAAATTTTATCAAAACACAATCATCATTGCCATTATTCGCAGATTGATAGGCTCCAGGTGTCACAGGAAAGTCAGTATAATTTGTTGTAGTAAATAAATAGGTAGAACCATCAGGTGAATTTTTCATAACGCCATCATTAAATGCGGTACCATAAGCACTAATGTAGGTAGAATAGCACAATAGGAAGCTATCTCTTGTAGCAGAAACATCCTGGGCTTGTAGTTTTAGAAAACTAAAAACGCATAAAATGAAGAGAAGATGTTTTTTTAAGCAAAAGAAATTTTGAAATAAATCTAAATTGAATAAAGAGCGTAATAGTATTTTCATAATGGATTAGTTTAACAGATTTTAGTATTAATTTGTGAGATAGTGACCCAATTAAATGCTAAATTATAATTAAACCTAAATGCTTGTACACATCAAAAAAAGAATAGCCAGATTGTATAAGAATGAAATATAGCTTAGTGTATGATATTTAAAATGATAAAATTGAATAGCATCTAAAAAAGAAACTAAAGATCAATACCACAACTTTTGTAGATACATGTGACCCGGAAAACAAATAGTTTTTGATACCTTACACAAGTTGTCTTATTGCATTTTCCAGCAATAATTATCCATTATAATTGTAAGCTTTATAGTGACAATCTATAAATATTAATTACCTCATAGTTGATTGCGAATACGATTCTACCCCTTAAAGAAGAAGAGAGTTTTAGTAATGCTATGATCAGATATTTCAGTTGAGAGATAATGGATGTGTGTATAACAAAGTGCACTAAAAGTTACATATTCGAATAAATAATTTATAGAAAGATGGATACAAAATAAAGTAGTTGATTTTTATTTGGCATATTCCTCCCTTCAGTCGGAATGACAAAATCTTTGTTCAGAGGGGTATAAAAGGGGTGGCTACGCCGCCCCATTTCATGCCCCAATTCCATCGAACTAGCGTCTTTCCGAGCGAAGAGAGTAATTTTTATTAGCTAATTATTTTCTTTTTCGGTTTGTGCAATTTTTTGCACACACTTAATGGATTTAAAAACAGTAATGCGCAAAATATGAATTAAATAGTTGTGATTTTCTACAAAATATATTAACAGCCAGGAAGTTGCAAACGTATTTACAAATCTGACTAAAAACTATATTTCAAAAAATTAGTTCCTAAAGAGAGTGCATTTATTTTTCATACAAAATATTTATCTTTTTCAGCTCTGTTCAAAGCTCGAATTTAGAAATTACATACAATAAAAACCAATAGTCAAAAATATATTAAGTGTTCTATTTGACTTTAATCTATAAACCAATGTATTATAAAACGAAAAAAATTAAAATGAAGAATAAATTTGTAGTATCAGCATCCATTTGTATGATTATATTTTTGAATATGATGTCAAGAGCCAATGCTCAGGCATTTATAGATTTGGAAACCGGTGCAGTTTTCACCGGATATAATAATGTCAGAATCCCGGGTGATGCAGGAACACTATTTTCTCTTAAAGATGACCTTACACCGAAACCGAATGCCTTTATTCGCTTAAGGGCTGGTTATGCGATTGGTAAGAGACATACCATATCCCTTTTATATGCTCCATTGACCATTAAGTCAGATGGATCAATAAACAAGCAAATTGATTTTGAAGGTGTCACTTTCCCTTCTAACAGTCCATTGAATGCCAGCTATACGTTCAATTCTTATAGAATAACTTACAGATATGATCTTGTTAAAAGGCCTAAAATTGAATTTGGCATTGGGTTCACAGCAAAAATAAGAGATGCTGAAATTGCGCTTTCAAGTAATGGATTTGCCAGTTCAAAAGCAAATGTCGGCTTCGTTCCTATTATAAACTTTAGGCTTAATTACAAAGTAAATAACAATTTTGGAATACTCTTCGAAGGAGATGCGCTAGCGGCACCTCAAGGGAGGGCGGAAGATGTACTACTCGCCGTCACCTATAAATTCTCAGATAATTTAATGACGCATCTTGGATATCGAATACTTGAAGGTGGTGCAGATAATGATGAGGTATATAACTTTTCTCTCATTCATTATGCTTCTGTAGGCGTTTTGTATAAATTTAAGAAGAATGTAAAAGCAAATTAGAACTAGTAAATATCAGGATCTATAGCAAAGAAAAATGTCTATTGTTAAATTGTCTCTTTATTTATATAACCTTTATTTCTGCCTGTTTGACGTTAAAATCAAATAAACATGTTCCATAAATACTATTGCATTTTAATCAAATCTTAAGAAAGCATTAATCAACTCTTATACAAACTAATTAGATATTTGCATCATGAGAATATTGGTAGTTGAAGATGAGGATGGAATCGCTGCTTTCCTTAAACAAGGCTTAGAAGAAGAATCTTTTGCCGTTGACGTTGCAAATGAAGGTAGGAAAGGACTTCAATTGGCACTTTCCGGAGAATATGATCTGTTGCTATTAGATTGGATGCTTCCCGGATTAAGTGGCATAGAGATTTGCAGACAATTTCGAAAAGAATATCAAGATACACCCATTATTTTTCTTACAGCAAAAGATACACTAGACGAAACGGTGTTTGGCCTGCAATCCGGAGCAAACGATTACATAAAAAAGCCCTTTCATTTCGAAGAACTGTTAGCGCGAATAAAAGTGCAGCTTAGACCAAAATCCGGCGAGCATTCAATTTTTACACTTGGTGAAATTGTATTAAATACAGAAACTCATCAAGTACGAAAAGGTAATCAAGAAATAAATCTGACTCAAAAAGAATTTGCCCTTTTGGAATTTCTTATTCGCAATAAAGGAAAGGTGTGTAGAAGATCTCGCATCATAGAAAGTGTCTGGGATATACATTTTGATTACAATACCAGTGTGATTGATGTTTATATTAATGCCCTTCGTAAAAAGCTAATGCTTTCAGATGAAGAAAACTACATCCAAACAGTTCGAGGAATTGGATATATCGCAAAAGAATTATGAATCTCAGTTTCAAAAACAGGATAGCGTTTCATTACATGTTGGCTACGGCAATTATCATGGCAATAGTATTTGGTGCTATTTATTTCACAGTTCAGGAAACTGTGATAAATAATCTAGACAATGAACTATCGTATGAAGCAGAGAAACATGCAGGTGAAATAGAAATAATTGGCGACAGCCTTAAGTTTGAAAATAAGGCTGAATGGGAAGAAAGAGAACATCGTGAGATACAAGTCAATCCTGTGTTCATTCAGCTCTTAGACAAAAAGGGAAGACTAATGGATAAGTCCCCAAACTTAAAAGAGGAATACCTTTTATTTAAAAATTCAGAATACGGGGGTCATTTTGATGCCGAATTAAGCAAAAGAGCTATCAGGCAAGTACAACTGCCAATAGAACAAAATGGAAAAATAAAAGGGTACATCTTAGCCGCAACGACTTCAGAATCAGCTCAATCTGTCATCCTAAAATTGAGAAATGTTCTGGCACTGTCTTTTCTTATAGTATTATCAGGTTTATACTTTATTTCACGTTTCCTGGCGGGAAGAAGTATCAAGCCGGTGCAAACTGTGACCAATACGATTACAAAAATCTCAAAGTTGAATCTTAAGGACCGTGTACCATTACCTCAGAATAAAGATGAGATATATGAACTTTCATTAGGATTTAATGACTTACTGGCACGAATTGAAGATGCTATTGAACGAGAACGTCAGTTTACTTCAGACGCTTCACACGAACTCAGAACTCCCCTCGCTACTTTGAGAGGTACTTTGGAAGTGCTGATTAGAAAACCAAGAACCCAGGCAGAGTATGAAGAAAAAATAAAATTTAGTTTGTCAGAAATTACAAGGATGACTACCACTTTGGAGCAGCTGCTGCTCCTGGCTCGTTTGGACACAAAAACATCCATTAAAGAAAATAACTTCGTTGATTTGCCGACTATCATTGATGAGTCATTGAGCTATTTTAAAAGTCAGATAGCAGAAAAAGGATTAAATATTCATTTTGTTTTTGATCAAAAAAATGAACTACTTGTTCCTTATTATTACACCAACCTCATCATTAATAACATTTTAATTAATGCTATTAAGTATTCAAAAAAAGATTCAAACTTAAAAATTAGCGTGGAAGAAATCGATAACCATGTAACTTGTACTATCCTGGACGAAGGGTTAGGGATCAAAGAAGAAGATTTGAAGCGTATTTATGACAACTTCTTTCGATCTGATGCTATGGAGCACAAACAAATATCAGGTAATGGATTAGGTCTATCTATTGTGAAGAAATGTGCTGATGCTATTGAAGCAAAAATCAATATATCAAGTGTTTTAGGAAAAGGCACTTGCGTAACCATTACATTCTAAAAAGCATTATTAATATTCTTTACCCAAGCGTAAACTTTCTTATATAAACAAATAACTTTTAAATCTTTGACAAATGAAAGATACATCAAGTGACTATCTGGATAATCATTACATACACAAAAGCAATTGGTTAAGGGCAGCAGTATTAGGTGCGAATGACGGCATTTTATCAACTGCCAGCCTTGCAATCGGAGTAGCTGCGGCGAGTAATATGAGAGAACCTATTGTCTTGGCTACTTTAGCAGGCCTGGTAGCAGGTGCATTATCTATGGCAGCAGGCGAATATGTTTCTGTCAGCTCGCAAACTGATGTTGAAAAGTCTGATATTGTTAGAGAAGAAAAAGAGTTGGAAGAAATGCCCGAACTTGAATTGCAAAGATTATCAGAAATCTATGTACAAAGAGGATTAAAGAAAGAAACCGCTATGATAGTTGCTCTGGAATTAACTGCTCATGATGCATTAGGAGCGCACGTAAGAGATGAATTAGGTATAAATGAAGTTAGTCAGGCTAAGCCATTGCAGGCAGCATGGACTTCCGGGGCTGCCTTCAGTACAGGAGGGCTTCTACCCTTATTGGTTGCTTTATTCATGCCAGTGGCAAATATGGAATATTATCTGTACGGTTTTGCTATTTTCTTCTTAATTATTCTGGGTATTTTATCCGCAAAAGCCGGAGGATCAAGTATAAAGAAAGCTCTAATTAGAATTACTTTTTGGGGCACAGTTGCAATGGGTTTAACTGCACTTGTTGGCCATATCTTTGGTGTCAGTGTGGGTTAGAAGTTAAAAATCAGAAGTCAGAAGTCTCCTGTAATGCATTGCTTCCAAAATCGAAATTATAACTTGATAAGCTATATGTAAAATGTTGATTAGCACAATATCCCCTTCTGCAAGCTAGGGTTTATATATAAGTATTTTTCCAAAAAGGTCATTTCTAAAATAATAATATAAATATTCGATTATTAACCGATTGTGAGCAAAATGAATTTTGCACGCACCAAAACGCAGATTAACCTAAGCTCAGCACTTCATAGTGAATGATGTATACTATTTAAAGTTAAAGCTTAGATCGTGAAGCTCGGCGTAGGTTAACCTACGTCGTTGTGTTACCAAAGTTTACTTTGAATTAACTATTAGAAATACATTGATTTATTTAATTGTATTTATAAAATATTAAATATCTAATGTATTATTAACTAAAGTTTCGGAGTTGCTTTTTGAATTGATATTCAATCAAATAAATATATAACACTATTTATTTGCAATAACCTAAATAGCTGTATGCCAAATAGTTATTTTGTTTTTTAAAATTTTTAATTTTTTTTAAATGGTTTCATTTGCTGGGCTCAATCATCGAAGTTTTATTCTGAATTCTAACTTCTAATTGCTACCTTAGATTGAGCAATAGCAATATTTTTAGAGTTTATTTGTAACGCCGAAACTTCAGTTATTAAAAATCCAATAAGCAACTAAGAAACTTGAGTTAATTTATTTCTTAAGCAATTCTTAAGAAAGCCTAGAGAATAACTTCAGAATCCATCCTCTACTTTTGTGATATAATTAAATAAAAACATCCATGCTAGAAAGGCTCATTCAGTACAGCATTCATCATAAGTTGATTATTCTACTATTCTCCGCAGGAATTATTGGATTTGGAACATATGCATTAACTAAAATCCCGATCGGAGCTGTTCCTGATGTTACTAATAATCAAGTTCAAATCATTACTACTTCAAGAAATCTCGCCACTGAAGATGTGGAGAAGTTTCTGACCTATCCCGTTGAACTTGAAATGGCAAACCTGCCTGATGTAACAGAAATCAGATCTATATCCAAGTTTGGCCTCTCAGTAGTAACAGTTGTTTTCAATGACAATATTGGTACTTATCTACCTAGACAACTGATTGCCGAAAAAATTAAAGCTGCTGAAGAAAAAATTCCAGCCGGCTTTGGCACTCCCTTTATGGGTCCTATAACAACAGGTCTTGGAGAAATCTACCAATATGTTATAGAAGTAGACTCTGCACATCATGATGTTTATTCATTGTCAGATATTAGAACTATACAGGATTGGGTAGTAAAAAGACAACTATCGGGGATACCGGGAGTGGTAGAGGTCAATACATGGGGTGGACATTTGAAACAATATGAAGTAGCTATCAACCCTGAAAAACTCAGAAGCCTTAATATTTCTATTATCGATGCCTTTTCTGCGTTGGAGAAAAATAACAGTATTGCCGGGGGTGGCTATATTGAAAAATCAAATCAAACTTACTTTATTAGAGGTGAAGGACTCGTAGGCTCTTTAGAGGATATTGAAAATATCGTAATTGAGAACAGAAATGGCATACCTATCTTCATAAAAGATATAGCCACAGTAGGCTTTGGATATGCTACTCGATTCGGTGCAATCACAGGGAATGGAGAAGGAGAAAAAGTTCTGGGACAGGTTATGATGCTAAAAGGCGCAAATTCTAAAGCAGTCATCGATGCAGTAAAACAGCGGGTTGCTCAGATCTCCCCTACCCTGCCGCCGGGTGTTAGCATTAACCCCTTCCTGGAAAGAAGCGAACTAATAGATAAGACCACTTTCACTATAGCCGAAAACCTTTTATTAGGTTGTCTGATCGTGATCTTTGTGGTAGTGCTACTATTAGGAAATTTCCGTTCAGGATTAGTGGTAGCTTCTGTAATCCCAATGTGCTTATTATTTGCAATTTCTCTCATGTATATCTTTGGTGTAGATGCCAATTTGATGAGTTTGGGTGCAATCGATTTTGGAATTATAATAGATGGAGCAGTCATAATTGTAGAGTTCATTGCATTCAAGATTACAGCCGAAAGCACTCAAATAATGGCTTTGCCAAAACCCGAAAGACAAAATCTCATTGACAACATTACCCATTTAGGGGCAACGAAGATGATGCATTCAGCTGTATTTGGACAACTTATCATCATTATTGTTTTTATTCCGATTCTTTCCTTAGTTGGAATTGAGGGTAAAATGTTTATTCCTATGGCTTTGGTATTCTGCTTTGCATTGATAGGTGCGATGATACTTTGCTTCACTTATGTTCCGGTGATGGCATCCCTGTTCATCAGACCCTCTGACCCCTCTAAGAAAACTGTATCTAAACGCCTTATTACATTCTTAGAAGAAAAATATACACCAACTATTAATTGGGCCCTTCGTCGAAAAAAATTTGTGCTTAGTTTGGCTGCTGTCCTTATGATTGCTGTAGGTTTTCTATTTACCAGAATGGGAGGTGAATTTGTACCTACCCTTGATGAAGGAGATTTTGTAATTCAACCTGTCTTGAAAACTGGTACTTCCCTAAAAAATACTGTACTTATTACCACCAGAATTGAGAAAATTCTAAAAAGGTTTCCGGAAGTTGAACAGGTTGTAAGCAGAATTGGTGCAGCTGAAGTACCTACAGATCCCATGTCTATGGAAGAAAGTGATGTAATCATTAAGTTGATTCCAAAAGGCAAATGGGTATCTGCTAAAACCAAGGATGACTTGGCGGATAAATTCAAAGAAGCGTTGTCAGAAATTCCGGGTGTAGATTTTGAATTTACACAACCAATTGAAATGCGATTTAATGAGCTGATTACAGGAGTGAGAGCCGATCTAGCAATCAAAATATTTGGAGAGGATTTGGATCTACTTGCCAAGAAGGCTCAGGAAGTCGAAAAAGCAATTCAAAATATTAATGGTGCAGCAGATATAATTGTGGAAAAAGTAGATGGCCTCCCTCAAATGTCTGTAAAATATGACCGAAGAATGATTGCAAAATACGGCTTAAATGTGGAGGAACTAAACGACATTATTACCATGGGATTTGCCGGAAAAAATGCAGGAACAGTCTTTGAAGGTGAAAAGCAATTTGATTTAACCGTTAGGTTTGACAAAGATCATCATCAGGATATTCAGGATATTGAGAATGCAACCATCCAACTCCCAAATGGTAATCAATTACCTCTTAGTGAGTTTGCATCTATATCATTGACTAAAGGCCCTGCCAAAATTTCCAGGGACAACACTAAGAGGAGGATTGTAGTTGGGGTTAATGTCAGAGGCAGAGATCTGGAATCCGTCGTTAAGGACGTTCAAGCCGTTATTAACAAAGAAATTAACCTACCAACCGGATATACCATTGAATACGGAGGTCAATTTGAAAATCTAAGAACAGCTAAAGATCGCTTAATGATTGCCGTTCCCATAGCTTTAGTCTTGATATTCATCTTACTCTACTTTGCCTTCAACTCAATAAAAGAGGCATTGATCATATACAGTGCTATTCCAATGTCTGCTATTGGAGGAGTTATACTTTTATACTTGCGAGATTTACCATTTAGTATTTCAGCAGGTGTAGGTTTTATTGCATTATTTGGTATAGCTGTGCTCAATGGAATTGTATTGATAGAAGAATTTAAAGAATTGAAAGCTCATGGTATCCATGATATTACTAAACGCATTCTTATGGGAACAAAAAATCGATTACGACCTGTCTTGTTGACAGCCTCAGCTGCGGCATTAGGATTCCTTCCTATGGCCATTTCTACATCAGCAGGCGCTGAAGTTCAAAGGCCTTTAGCTACAGTAGTAGTTGGTGGACTTATCTCAGCTACTATCCTTACCTTGATTGTCTTACCGATTCTTTATGCCATATTTGACAGAAAGGGTCATTTACCTAAGGCAAAAGCAACGATAGTCGCAGGATTGCTGTTAATGATATTTATTATTCCTGCAGTAGGACAAAGTCAAACTAATAATATTACAGTTGATCAGGCAATTGAAATAGCTCTTAAAAACAACTTAGGTCTAAAGGCATCTGCGCAAAGGATAGAACAAGGGACACTGCTCATAGCAAGTGCTAATGATATCAATAAGACTGATATATATTTCAATAGGGACCAAAATAACATAGCTCCCAATAATGTACCGCTAAATGTGTGGGGCATCGGCCAGTCCATTCAGTTTCCAACAGTATATGGCGCCCAGCGTAAAGTACTGCAAGGTAAAGCTCAATTAATAACTGATCAATACAAGTTAGACAAATATATAGTAACCAAAGAAGTTTCCAAATCTTATTACGAAATCGTGTATTGGCAGCAAATGCTTATCGACTACAACTATTTGGATAGTATTTATACCACATTCGAATATGCAGCAAAGAGAAGATTTGATCAGGGTGAAACAAATTATCTGGAGAAACTTACAGCTGAAACTAAGAAAAAAGAAGTGAGCTTAAAACTCAATCAGATAAAAGAAAGCATCCAGAAATCTTATATTCTATTAAACCAATGGCTTCAAACTGATACCTCATTCACAGTAAGCGATACAGAATTTAAAAGAATAACCCTAAAACCTGTTGAAGCGAATTTACATCCAGTAGTAAATTATTATGAAGATGCTATGAAGCTATCTAATCTTCAGGTGTCATTAGAGAAACAAAAGCTTTTACCGGATTTAAATGCCTCCGTTTTTCAGGGATTGAATAATGGCATTGGCAAAAAATCATACTTAGGGTTCCAGGTAGGTGCCTCAATTCCATTATGGAGAGGTAGCCAACGATCAAAAATATCTGCTGCAAAATTGGAAACCAATATTCTATTGGATGAAAGCAATAATTATAAAGCACAACTAACTACAAAGTACGAAGCATTGCAATCTGATCTAAGGCAGTATGAGGAAGGACTAATTTATTATGAAACCACAGGTAAAAAATTAACGGAAGAAACCTTGTTTCATGCAAATATTGCATATAAAAACGGGGAAATAAACTTTCTACAATACATCCAGCTGCTGGATAATGCAAAGAGTATTGAAACCAATTACATCACAACCCTTTTCCAGTACAATATGACGGTACTTGAAGCGAACTATTTGATGAAATAATATGAAAAAATATAATAATATGAAAAAATATGCATTTAGCTTTTTGATTGTTTTCTCAATCTTCTGGCTGACATCTTGTAATTCAAAGTCTGAACCGTCGCCATCGGATGCTTCATCGGTAGAACAAGTTGGAGATGATGTGTATAATATCTCACAAGCACAATTCAACTCCTCTGACATGGCATTGGGTCAGATGGAGATGAAACCATTTAGTGGAATTGTAAAGGCTAATGGAATGTTTGATGTGCCACCTGATAATGAGGCAAGGGTAAGTACATATTTTGGTGGAACAGTAAAAAGTATCCAACTAATACCCGGCCAACGAGTAAAGAAAGGACAAATACTTTTCGTATTAGAAAATCCTGATTATGTGCAGATACAGCAGGATTATTTGGAAGCAAAAGGCCATCTCACCTATTTAAAATCAGATTTTGACAGGCAGAAGAATTTGGTGCAGGACAATGTGGCATCACAAAAGACCTTCCTTAAATCCGAATCAGAATATACGGTAACCAGAGTAAGACTTGAATCCTTAGGTAAAAAACTAGTCTTAATGGGTATAAACCCAAATGCGCTCTCTATTGAGAACATTAGAACAACTATCAATATTCATTCTCCCATTAGTGGCTTTGTTACACATGTGGATATCGCCAAGGGGACATTCCTCATTCCTTCTCAAAATGCTATAACAATTATAAATACTGACCATCTCCATTTGGAACTCAACATATTCGAAAAAGACCTTATGAAAGTCAAAATTGGGCAACCAATTGTATTTAAAATACAAGAAGATAATAGCAAGGAATACAAAGCGACAGTTCATATGGTGAACAAAACCGTAGATGCTGAGAAGCGTACTATCAATATTCATGGCCACATTATAGATCAAGGGCAATCTGCAAAATTTAATCCCGGAATGTATGTGGAAGCAGAGATTTTAACGACTTCTGAATTAAAAGCATCCTTACCGGAAGATGCATTGGTTGATTCAGAAGGTAAATATTATGTTTTAGTACTTAGCAATACAACAAAGGAAGGATACACTTTTATAAAAAAAGAAGTTAAAACAGGTTCAACAAAGGATGGCTTTGTTGAGATACTAAATATGCAAAATTTCAAAGACAATTCAAAATTCCTCGTTAGAGGAGCATTTAATCTTATAAAATAATAAAAAATGAACGGAGCACATTTTCATCTAGTCGTTAACCACCTACCTATTGTAGGCTTACTAATTGGAATTTTAATCCTTATCACAGGATTGGCATTAAAGAAAGTAGATATCCAACTTACGGCATTGGGAGTTTTTATCTTCAGCGCAGTCTCTTCCATTGTGGCATTTAACACTGGAGAAGGTGCAGAAGAAGTTGTAGAAAAGATATCAGGCATAAGTGAGACTTTAATCCATAGACATGAAGAGTTTGCTGAATCTTTTTTCACGGTCATATTGATTTTGGGTGGGATGTCTATAATTACGATTTTTACATTAATACGTAGAAATAAATATGCAAAATATTTCTTATATCTGTCTTTAGCCCTTGCAATATCAGCAGGTGTTCTAGCAAAATTTGTCGGAACAAGTGGCGGAGAAATTAGACACTCAGAGATTAGAAGTGAAGCACAGATGATTCCTGTGGAAAAGGAGGATCATTAATTATCTTACTAAATGACAATCTCAAGTTTCGGCAGTTAAGAAACAAAGGTAGATGGTTGATGTTATTAGTTGTTAGATGGAGCTTAGTCAATTGATTCATATTTCTTCTTTAATAGGTTTATTAGAAAAAATATCCATGTGATTGATGGATTCCGCAGTTGCGGGACTAAAATCTACTCCGCCATCACTTTGCTCATCGGACAAGCTTCTAACATCTAACATTTTATTAAATTTTAAATTATTTCTTCAAAAATGAAAATTTGACTAACGAAACTTAAGTGACAATTTAACAAACAATCTATTTCCTTAGTAATTGATGAATAATTTTATTCTGAAATTACTAAGGAATAATCTTTATTCATTTGTGCAGTTTATTTGCAATTTAATTATTTAACAATTAATTAATTCTGTTAAATTTTAAACGTGAAGACCTTAACATAATCGCTAGTAATCCTTGCTATACTTCAATTGGAGCAAATATCTTCTTATTATACAAGCACTACATTCTTAGCATTACTATTAAATAAATATTTAATTAATAATTAAATTTGGTATTTCAAAGCTTAGTTCATATCTTTGATTTTTAATCATCAGAATATTATTTATTTATTAAATGCAACAAATAAAACATAATTTTAGAAACTCTGTAGCTCATAGTCCTGAGCTTATTTGTGCATTCCCATATTTCGCGATATCTCTTAAACGCGAAACTACCTTCCTGTTCTAAAAAGGCATAACGAGTGTGCCTGTCTAACTCTTTTAACATTATTTCTTACTGAAAATATTCAATAATGACATCTTGAATATCTCTACTCGCATGTAGAATAGTGTTTCAATACAGAGTTGAAGTGATGTTCTTTATTTAAATATAAATTAATATTATCATGGCTGAATTAAAGAAAAAGCTTAGCAAAACTGACCTGAAGGAGAAAAAACAACTGAAAATTCTAAAAAAATTAGAGGATAAAAAAACGAGAAAACGTAAAGGGTAGTCAAATCCAAATTTAAATATTTTTAAGGAAGGCTGTAAATATTCATTTACGGCCTTTCTAATTTTTGGAAAAGACATAATTATACTCTGAGTGATTTAGGCTGAGATTCTACCGTGAACTTTTAATGGATAAACAGTTGGACATTGTTTCATAAAGTATTTGCTGTAAATAAAAGGAGCATCCTGATACACCACGTTTAAAATTCATAAATTGGAACTAGATTTTATGTAAGAGATAACAGCAGCCAAGCGGCTTAGTAACTTATAACAATCGTATTAAAACTTTGTAAATTTTCTAGACCATGAAGCTCCCTTCAACCAATATACACCTGAAGAAAATGCTGATATATCCAACATCTGCAAAGGAGGAGTAATTCTTAAAGTTTGTACTACTTGTCCATAAATATTAAAGATTTTGGCGGTTTCCGAATTGTTTGTTTGAATGTAAAGAACTTCTGCAGCAGGATTGGGATACACCTCTACTTTCACGACAGGCTTATTTTCAATGCTGATGACATTGGAATAATTAATAGCTCCATTTAAGTCTAAAATACGCAATCGGTAATAATACACTCTTTCCAATTTACTTTCATTGAAACTAACTTTCAAGTTAGCATTGTAAACAGCTGCTTCCCCTTTTGCTGGCAATGTAACCACAGTTTTGTATTGACCGGATTCCAATCGTTGGACCTCAAATTGTTGAGTGTTAATCTCAGATATACTCTCCCAACTGAGAAGATGCTCAAGTCCTATTTGCTGCCCCTTAAAACTTAAGAGCTCTACTGGTAAAGGAATGAAATTAATAAGCACCTTACTGGAGTAAGGAGGTATTGTAGCACTACTTACAGCAACATTGTCAAGATCAATAGTGCCTACAAGTGGAATAATGACGGTACTATTGGTTGGATTCTTAAGAATGAAAGAGTTATCTGTTGGATATGCCCACTGGAAATAACTTGCTTTGGAGTTCAAATCCAAACCTGTGCTGCTTTTCCATTGAGTGAGGGTAAAAGTTTGTGGAGCTGACCATATATACCTCGCTACCACAGAGCCATAAACATTATGTAAATAATTTTGATCAGATGTAGTCAATGTGCTATAATTGTAGTCATCAGAGGCTATTTCCAATGGCACCCCACCTGATACATTTGAATACAATACATTGTTGTTTGACACATTCCCATAAATACTCTCTCCCGGCAGCCAGTCAGCGAAACTAAGTGCTACCTTACATTTATAAACAGTATTATTTTGAATTGTGCAATTATTAGAACCGGCATTAATAACTATTCCACCACCAACAGGAATTTCAGTCACTGTATTGTTAAGTATTTGAATATCGTGGGCGTTGTTATCTATATAAATTCCCAAGGCAATTCCATTTGGAGAAATACCTTCATAATCTCCTATTACATGGTCGACAAAATTATTGCGAACAATGCAATTATAAGAGGAAGTTCCCCAGGTATAAATGGCGCCTCCATCCGACATATTCATTAAACTGTAGCTGACCTGATTCTTCTCGACTACTATACCGTTTCCGATAAACTTTATTCCATTGTACCCAGAATTAGTTATCACGTTTTCAGCAATTACACAACCAGGTGTACCATTTATTTGATAAATGGCATTTGGATAAAACTCACCAGAGAAGTTTGGAATATTTTTACCCCAAGTCATTCCTGTATTTTGAATGGTATTTTTGGAAATTGAGGTGTTTGAAGAATTAGCAGCTACAATAGCTTGTAAATAAGAGTCGTTAAAAATATTTGATTCAATAGCATTTTCATTACCACTGAGTAAAATTCCTTGATGATTCTGTTCAAAATTACAATTCTTAACTACATTATTATTACTCGAACCCATGAGTCTAATTCCAAAGTCAGCAAAATGCATAAATTTGAGATTGCTAATGACGTTATCGCTTCTGTTATCATTGCCGGCTATTCCTAATAATTGAGTAGATGCTTCCACTGAAAGTTCATCAGGGCTAACACCCGAAGTCATTAAATAAAGTGT
>Ga0075152_10000182_pt1 | contig 50389 bp, 38 predicted proteins | sample JI61114C2DNA_FD_70964 | JGI IMG/M metagenome (GOLD analysis project Ga0075152, IMG submission 70964) | Wastewater effluent complex algal communities from Wisconsin, to seasonally profile nutrient transformation and Carbon sequestration -... | ecosystem: Engineered > WWTP > Effluent > Algae...
TGGGCATTAAATCCAGCTTGATTGGCCTTATCCGTCAATCTAACTGCGTTATCTAATTTGGAGAATACTCCAATTACAACATAATGATTTGGCCCCGCTGTTTGTGCTGAAACCTTAAGCACAGTGCATATAAGCAGAAAAAGTAGTGTGTAGGTCGATTTTCGCATACCTTAAAATTAATAATAGCACCCAATTTAATACTTTCCTTTAGTAAACCGCAAATTTTGGGAGTTCGAAGTAATTCTAATCTTCCAAAATTTCGATTTCCACACGCACATTGGCTTGTGCAGCCGGATGATCGACTTCATAAATCGGTTGTTTTCCACCCCAGGCCTTCACCTCGGTGCGCGTTGGATCAACTCCATTTTCAATCAAGAATTTCTGAATTAGGATGGCGCGTTCTTCCGATAATTTCTTTGCCGAACCATGACCTTCTTTGTTATCTGTAGTTAAGGCAAAGAAACTTTTACTATCACCCATTGAGATAATTTTGCCCGAAGCATTACCATTGGTATGTCCATGAATTCTGATTTTATACTTTGGGTTTTCCGTTAGCATCTCTAACAAGCTATTTATTTCATAGCGGGATTCTGGTCGCATAATGGCAGCGTCTTTATAGAAATACACATTAAACATAATAGCCTTATCACCTTTTTGCAGGCGCGCTAATTCAAATGGCACCGTAACCAGATTATCCACTACGGTTACTCCATCTGCCGTTTCGGGGGTGTTATAATTAATAGGCATTTGTAATTTCCGATATCCAAATACCTCACAATCTAAAACCATGTTTCCCGATTTATTAATTGGCTTAACCTTCACTGCATCGTTACCACGGTAGGTTGCTGATTTCCTTTTTCGCGTAGCAACATCGGCATCGTAAATATCAACATCCCCGGCAAGGGTATCTTTATCAACTAAAGCGGTAATTCGAAATAAAAATGCTTTATCATCCGGATTAACAACTAACGTACTTCCGATTTCCTCTACTGGTTTATTTTCTTCCTTCTTCTCTTCCACAACAAGTATTGACTGTTCAGCAACGGGTTCTTTCTTTTCCACTTCCAATTGCTGAATGGCCTCCTTGCGTTCGGCATCATTGATTTTAATTACTTGAGGGTTATCACCTAATAGCCCGGAGTAAACCCATGTATCGTGATACGTGGATTGCTTTTGCAATTTGATTGATTCATTGATTGCTTGTTTGCGATCTTCTGTGTGCATGGCAAATACATAAAAAAGTTTTCGCTTCGGATTAAGCGCATACTCTGCATTTATATTTTGCTTTTTTGCATTTTCGGTAAACTCAATAGCGTTGTGCGGTATTGCAAAAGCACCAATCACAACATAAAGTGATTGATCGGTATTGGCATTCTGCTGAGCAAACAATGACGAACTTATAAATATAAGCGCGCCAAGTAGATTAAAGCGTGGCATAGACTTTTGGTTAGGTACGCAATTTTATGAAATCTAAATGGAAATATGGCAATTATGTAAGAGTATGTGCATCTGGCAACTTTTTGAACTACTGATTTCTATCCATCACAGAAAATTCCTGTGTGATTATCGTGCCTGCTTCATCAATCAATGTTAGCACGTGCACGCCCGGATCTGGTGCTACCGATAACTGATGGTTGCCCTTGGTCATACCAATATAAGTGCCATCCAAATGCCAATAAACAGGTGTAGATGATTGCCGATGAGTAGCCTCAAATAACACATTACCAAGCTCTCCATTCAGTTGACGAGGAATAAAAATACGTGCATTTGATCGTGGATAAATTATCTCTAAGGTTGCCACCGATGCCGGATTAGCACAGCCCGGTTTTAACGGTGGCAATAACCGATAATTCAAATTTTTTGATTTGTAATAATATTCTTGCACAGGCGGGAGCACAAACCATGAAACCGTTTTCATTTTAGCAAGTGATTCACAATCTGCATGCACGCGATATTTGCCATCTAACGAAAGATGGATGGGTTGATGATAAGGGCATGGCGAACTTTCTAAACCAGCGCGCGTAACTTTCGTAACTATAGTTTCCGTGCACCATTCAGTTGCACGCATTCCGCTCCGACTGCAGGTTTTGATTTCATTTAATTCCTGTTCCGGTATTTGAAACCAAGAGTTTCCTGGTAGTTGTGAAAAAATATCAAATAAAATTGGCGCAGCCGATTCAGTTCCTGTCAACCCGGTGCGGCCTTCACCATCAGCATTGCCAACCCATACGCCTACCGCATACTCACCGTTAACACCTACGGCCCAGCCATCGCGCAAGCCATGACTGGTGCCGGTTTTCCAGGCAATCTTTTTCGTGCTATTGAATTGTCGCCAGCCGGTTTCTTCACCGGGTCGGTATAATTCTTTCAATACATCAACAGTTAAATAAATAGAAGCTGCACTTAAAATTGAATTCTCTTCAAGATCATTTCTTATAATAGAATCAGCAAACAAATACGTTGGTTGATGGAAATCATTTTTGCGATATCTGTTCTTGCCAGGCACTTCAAAATAGTTTTGAAGTGTTCGGGCCATAGAAGCATAAGCGCCTGTAATATCCCAGAGTGTTCCTTCAGCTCCACCCAATATTAAAGAGAGTCCATAATGATCGGGTGACTGACTTAACGTTGTTATACCGACCCCTTTTAAAAGTTCGTAAAATTTTTCATATCGGTAATCTCTCAACTCGTAAACTGCGGGAATATTCAATGACCTGATCAATGCCTGATCGGCTGGTACCGCACCATCAAATTGTTTAGAGAAATTTCTTGGCGCGAATCCGCTGATCAATGTTGGAATGTCTGGCTGCAACGTTCGTGGCAATAATTTCCCTTCATCCAACATGGCTGCATATAAAAAAGGTTTCAAAATACTTCCAGTACTTCTATGGGCTTGAATGATATCAACCTGTTCGCCATGTTCTCGGCCTGATTGCGTATTGCCCACATAGGCTAATACCCGCCCGGTCTTAACTTCCATCACTAAGGCAGCAGCATTGAATACTTGATTCGCTTTTAGGTTTTGATGATGATCAGCTATAATCTGGTTAACACGTTCTTGCAAAGTAATTGATACGGTTGAATGAATTCGCGTTTCAGCATGCCCTTCCTTCATGGAGCGGGTAAGTAAGTGAAAAGCACTGCGGGGCAATGGCAATGGGTTTTCAGGAAGCGTTTCAGAAATAGAAAGCTCAAACGTTAGTTCATCAAATATTCCTGCTTCCAGCATTCGCCTTAGAAGTCGGTCGCGCTTTGATTTTAATAAATCGCGATTCCTTCCGGGATGAATCAGTGAAGGATTATTTGGTAACACAGCGAGCAGCGCTGCCTCCGACCAACTTAGTTCGGCTGCATCCCTGCCGAAGTAACGCCAACAAGCAGCTTCAATGCCAACTACATTGCCTCCAAAGGGTGCATGCGCAGAATACAAAGAAAGAATTTGATCCTTTGAATAGCGCCACTCTAGGCGGGTAGCAAGTATAACTTCAATAATCTTTTCAAAAAAAGTACGCGACTTATCTTTTCGCGCCAGCCTAATCACTTGCATCGTGAGTGTGCTTCCACCGCTGATAATCCTTCCTGCTTTTATGTTTTGTTGTGTTGCTCGTGCGAGCGAGCGTATATCCACACCAGCATGTCGATAAAATCGTTTATCCTCAAATAATATAATAGCTGCCTTAAATTTTTCTGGAACTGTATTTCCTTCCGGGAATCGCCACTGCCCATCATTTGCAATAGTGGCGCCTAACAACTTGCCATCACGATCTTCTAATACAGTCGAGTATGAATCCTCAAAAATTCTGTTGGGTAGGCAGAAATAATATCCTACGACAAGAAGAAACAGTGCCAGAAGGTAAAAACGATATCTGATAGCGATTGCCTTCATCTATCGTTCTTGCTTATACTTTCTTCTTCGCATTCAATCTAAACCACTCCGTTTCAGAGTGCGCAGGAATTTCTTTCGCTATGCTCTCCGCTAACTTCTCGCGAGCCCGTTTCATGGCTGAACTTACCATGGCGTGTTCGATAACTTCATCTTCCTTCATGCCCATTTTTTCCATCATGCCAATAATATTTTTAGAACCAAAGGCTTCAAAACAAGGATTATCCAAAGATGAACAAAAGGTAATCGAACATTGTGGGAACGTGGTGTTCAACTTTTGAACAACTAAATTTTCTTTAGCCGGTAACGGATAATGTCCTGCGAAAAAGAAAGAACCCTTATTACGCGTATTAAGCTTCTTGATTAAATCAATCGATGAAGATAAACTTGTATGATTTGCATCCGCCAAAAAAACAACTTTATTCTGCTGTGCACCTTCACCCATTAAATCGGGAGTAAGTTTATAGTAAGGCACTTTTGAGTCTGACAAAAATGATTCTATCTCGGTTTGAGTCTCTTCAAAAAAGCAAAAGACTATAGGAGTTTCGTTTCGAGTAATGGTTTTAAGCGTTTCGGTGACCATACCTCGCCACGCCATGGGTTTCGATTTCCAAACCCAATCGGAATAAACTGGCTTATCAGATTTAAGGAAAGAAAATAAGCCCATTACTTACTCAGTTTTTTAGTGTACTCCACTTCATCAAAGCCAAGCAAAATTACTTTGCCTTTATTTTCAATCAGGGGTCTCTTAATTACACTCGTTTTTTCAATCATCAGATCAATAGCTGCCTTTTCAGAAGTTATTTTCTTTTGAACTGCCTCATCCAATTGGCGCCAAGTGGTGCCGCGCTTATTAACCAAACTCTCCCACCCTACTTGTTTGCTCCATTCCGCCAGTTTTGCTTTAGTGATTCCTGATTTTTTATAATCATGGAACTCAAACTCCATAGAGTGTTTCTTCAACCAGTCAACCGCAGACTTAACTGTGTTGCAATTTTTTATTCCGTATACAATCATAAAGCAAAGGATAAGATTTCCCCAAAGTTAAAAACTTTGCAAGTGAATATCGCTTCCTTGTGGAAAGGAAAACGGCACAATCAATTCTTCTTTGAATTCAGCGAATGATTGTGTTACCATTTTTTCAGGCCAATGAACTTCAACCACCCCATTTTTCACTCTATATAATATCGTGTAAAGTGTTCCAAAGGATCTTTCGAAATTAGTGCTGTATAAAGGTGACTGCAGAAAGTGCTGCACCATAGACTTTTCAGTTTCTTCTGTTGAAAGAACTAACTTCTCCAGAAGACGTTTCCGCTCAATCGTTCCCGTAAGGATGGCATAGTCGCCCCATTCTACTACTTCTTGATGATTGGTGGCCACTGCTGTATTTACAACTACTGCTTTGCGATCGGGAGAAAGATAAACTGTTGCAAACTCACCGGAAGCATCTATTAACGTAACGTTGTAGGCCATGTGCACGGGCACGCGATTCAGGATTTTTAAACCCTCTTTAACAGTTTTAGAAGTTTCGAGTATGTAGCGAATGATAAGGGGAATACCGAATCCATCGCCTGTGATGTTACGGCCACCAAAAGTTAGCGATGCGGCAAGCCCCGAGGCATTCATGCCATCGAGTAACCCCCAAGTGCAATCGCTTACACCAATAACGGGTTGCAGCCAATTTGTTTTAAGCAATGTGCCTTCAAACATTTTGAAACTGTAATCATAGTTTCTAATTAGGGAAGTACTTCCATGCGTCCAGGCTACTTGCGAGCAGCCCGACATATACGCGGGCGGACAATACATACTGAGAAATCGAGCTTCTAAATCGCCACCACCTGCTAATTCAACTAATTGATTATACAGCGGAAGAATTTCAGGCATATGATCCTTTAATTCTCCCGCTGAACTTACATATCCTTTTCGCGCAAACAATCCTTCCGACAAAAACCAGAGTTTGTAATGTGGCCACGTTCGGTCAAATAAAGCCTTCCATTTTTCTCCGGGCTTATCTTCATTAATGCAACTAAACGATATGTGCATGTACTTTTAAATCATTTTAAACCCACCAATTTCTGCCGGTGTAATTTTATTATCTACTGGCACATAATCAACCGCTTTGTAAAGACCTTTGATTGCGTTTATCCAGTTTAGTGCACGGGGCTTTAATTTAAATTCATCCGTCATCATGCGACCGCGCATTACTAAAATACCCATATCGGCACCTTCGTAAAAGTAATCATCTTTGCGGCTAATTCTTAAAAAGAATGCCTCTTCATTTGTTTCAACAGCCCTGCGGTGCGTATCCATTCTTGAGTATTCGATCGAATTGTCGGCATTCATTTTGTAAATACCAGAGAGCGGAGCTTCCGTTATAACCTGAACCTGCGCTTTAGTGTATTTAATCACTAACTGACCCCACGAATCAATATTCTCAGCTTTGAACCAGCGGCTATTAATAGCATTTACATTTATCTTGTAAGGTTGGTTCATCCACTCCATCATATGAAAGAGAAATAGTGGCATATCAGAAAGCGCAAATACAGCATGATTGGTAATAGAACTCGCACCCGTAATTCTTGGATTTAGTTCACCTAAATAAACCTTCTGAGTTTCCTGATCAATCAGAAAGTCCAATTCAAAATATCCTTTATATCCTTCCTTGCGTAATTGATTTCCAAACTTCTGTGTGTATTGCCGGGCTTGCTTTCTTATTTCCGGTGTAAAGGCTTCTGCAAAAATTTCGTTACCGCACCAGCCGCCTTTGTAGGGAGTTAGTTCTTTAAACCCAACTAGCTCTGTCATGAGCGGTGCTACAATAGTGCCTTGTTGTGTAACGCACGCTTCAATAGCTGATCCTTTGCAATTAATGCGTTTCATTACTTTTACTTCCTTCTCCTTCACAATCTCATCAGCATACTTGTTCCATTCTTCCTCGTTGGAAATAAAGAACGTTGTGTGCCCTGAATCGCCAAATGGAGTTTGAATAACTAAGTCTGTACCCAACTTCTTTTGTGTAAGCGTGTTTAAATGATTGTAGCTTTTCACTTTTGATAGAATATAAGGAACACATGGCACGCCTGCCTTTTCTGCAATGCGATTTGTGTTAACCTTATTGTCCATGAAGTTCCTCATTTTGGCCGAAGGAAAACAAACTTCAAGACCTAATCGCTTGGCTAACTTCTCAGTATGCCCATCAAACATTAACATCAGCGCCTTTCCTTTTCCACCGCGTTCTTTAATGTAATCGGCTACTTCCTTATGTTCTAGCAAGTAGTTGTTAATATCTTCTATGCTCTGAAACTCTTCATGTGGCATTTCTTCTTTTGGCGAGAACACATTGGGATGTAAGCCATCAAAACATTCGATGTAACAAATAAATTTGAAACCCTTGATCCACTCATCTGCGCCAAGCAAATTAAAATTAGTGGCGCTTATAAAATAGATTGGAGTTTCATTTCGGTAGAAAAATCTTCGAATATCTGAGATCCCGTTAAGGACATTTTCAGGTTTTGCTTTTTTAATTAAACGCACTGCGCGCTTCTTTTTTGTTTTATTTTTTACCGATGCTTTGGCTAATATTTTTTTTATAGGACGAATGGTTCTCTTTTTAGTAGTTGCCATGTATGAACAAGTTTAGGTTATTTAAATCTTTCTAAGATCAGGTGATCACGTTCTTCTTTTGGAGTTGTATCGCGGCTTTTTTTAGATGTTATCCAAAGAATGATTCCCAGCAGACACAAACCTATTAAGATCGCCCACTCCAACGGCCACTTTAATGCTGCAGGACTAGCCGGTAATGTGATCGCCAGTAAAATAAGTATCGATCCGCCAATTGAAATGTAGCCAGCCCACTTTCCGCCAGGTGCCCGGTAAGGTCGATGTTGATTCTGGAATGAACGCTTTAACTTCAAGTAGGAAAATGAAACGCCTAAAAAAGCTGCCGCTATACAGAACGATCCTACATCAACAAAAGCAATCATAGCACCTCGCCCCAGCAACGTTGATAACAACGTTACCACACCGCTAAAGAGCACTGCATTGTAGGGTGTCTTGAACTTTTCATGAGTCTTGCCAAGTGCGGGTGCAACAATTTTACCTCTGCCCATTGCAAAAAGTACGCGTGAGCCTGCAAGGAAAAAACCATTCCAGCTTGTTAGTAATCCTATGAGAATAGCTACAAGAATTCCATTCACTAAAATTTTTGATTGAAATGTATGTTCAAAGGCACTTGCAGTAAACAATTCCGTTTGAGTTAGCGTTGACCAATCGGCTACCATAGACGTACTGAAGATTAATAGAATGTAAAATACAACAGCCGCTATTATTGAAACTAAAATTAAAATGCCGATCGTTCGATACGTAACATTCTCCTTTGCTTCTTCCGCTCCTTGCGGGATCGTATCAAAACCTACCAACCAAAAAGGTACAGTGGCAAACACGCCAATGATTCCCGCTCCTATTTCGGGAAAAGAATTTCCAACAAATAAAGGCTCTAAATTGCTTGCACTCCCCTTCCAAAAACCTAAAATCACCACGCATAATACAATGGCCAGAAACACAATTGTTAAATAGATTTGAAAGCGCATAGAATTTTGAACACCTACGTAGTTGATATAAGTAATTAACGAAACAAAAATTAGCGCCAGCAACAGATGCGAACCATAAATGATGTCGCCATTTATTGAATACAATGGCCACTGATCGATAGCAGGAAAAAGATAACTCAGAATTTTTCCAACAGAAATTGCTTCAAAGGCAGATACAGAGATATAACCGAACGATAGAAACCATCCTACCAGAAACGAGTGCCCCGTATCAAAAGCTTTGTATGCATAGGCAACCTCACCTCCTGATACTGGCAACATAGCAGTGACCTCGGCATAACAAAATCCAATGAACAACATTAACGTACCTCCTATCGCAAAAGCAATGGCAGCACCAAGCGGGCCAGCTGTTCGTAACCACGGGCCCATAGCCGTTACCCAACCAACGCCAATCATAGCGCCAAAGGCGAGGCAGAAAAATCCAATTCTTGTTATCTCTTTTTTTAACTCAGGTCGTTTCGAATTGCTTGAATTAGTCATTTACTTCTGTTTTTAAACTTATATTTTTTACTTTCTTTCCATTACTCTTGCCGCGCATGGAAGCGGCAGCACCCATTAGCGCGGTTCCTGATTGTTGACGATTAAGCGTGGCCTCCGTAAAAATCCGCAAGCCTAAATCAGGTCTGTAGCCATGTATTTCTTTTACATCAAGCGCTTGTAAGAAGCTGAGAATTTCTTGCGTGATAACCTGACCGGGCACCAACACCGGAAACCCGGGTGGATACGGAATTACAAAGGCTGCACTCACCATTGAACTCCCTTCCTGAATCTTTTTACCGCATAAAGCAAAATCAGTATACTCACATTTCTCTTCCTTGTAAGCCAGAAAATAAGCTTCGCGTATTCGTCCACCGGGTATGCCTGCTACCGCCCTAAATGAATCATGGAAATAACTAAAGTCCGGAAGTGGCGGTGCTTCTTGCGTAAGCGAATAAAGTTTGTCCTGCATGTTCTGATGCTCTTCCTGATTGAGGGAGTCAAACTGCAAATCAATTTGATCAACAATTTTTAATAATGCGCTGATCAGATAACTAACAGAACTTCGTGTTGTTCCAATATTTGTCATAAACAACACCGAGTTGCGTGATGTTTTGTTAACCTGAATATGAAATTGATCCATCAGGTATTTATTCTTGAAGGTATCACCATCAACACCTGTATTACCGATATGCAAATTAATTTTGGTAGGATCTAAAACAAACTCATCATTTGTCCATGCATCTTCCAACCGTTGCCATCCGGTTTCAGGATGGTAATATTCTGCAAGGCCAGATTGCCGATGCTTTTCAGGAATAAGGTCTTTGATAGTAAGAACCTTAAAATACTTTTTCAGTTTAGGATGATCGTTGATCTTGGCGCGCAGTAACATTGCCAGTTCAACACTTTTTTCTACCAACTCATAACCTTCAAAGGAAACCTGTCTGCGGCCAATATCTAATGAAGCCAATATTTGATAATTGGCTGATGTGGATGTGTGCGTCATGTAGGCTTCGTGAAAAGAAGTCTCTGCCTTGCGTTCAAATTCTTCATCATAAATATGAATCATTGAGCCTTGCCGCATAGACGAAAGTGTTTTGTGTGTAGACTGCGTTGCATAAACTCTGATCTTAACAAGTTCTGGATTAGGCATTGTTGGCAATGCACCCGCTCCGTTCTTTTTTACTTCTGCCAAATGTTTTTGATACTTCTCTTTGTAGGCTTCTGATTTATATTTTTTCGACAACTTATTCGCAACAAACATAGCGGTGCGCTGGCGATAGATTGGAGAGAACGCAGCAAACGCAAACCACGCTTCATCCCAAAGAAAAATCATGTCGGGCTTGATGGCCAACACTTCTTCCATCACACGCTCTACATTGTAAACAATACCATCGAAAGTACAATTTGTAAGTAGCAACATTTTAACGCGATCCAATCTACCTGCTCGCTTCAATACCAACAATCGTTCTTTAATATGCGATAAGGGTACGGCTCCATACATGGAGTACTCTTGTAAGGGATAGGAATCAAGATAGGTTACGTAAGCACCACTTAACACCATTCCATAATGATGCGACTTGTGACAATCTCGATCAATGAGTACTACATCATCTGGTTCAACCAATGCTTGCAACACAATTTTATTGGATGTTGATGTGCCATTAGTAGAAAAGTAAGTTCGCTTGGAACCAAACGCTTTGCTCGCTAACTCCTGTGCTTTTTTTAATGGACCTGTTGGTTGAAGTAATGAATCAAGGCCACCCGTGGTGGATGAAGTCTCTGCTAAAAAAAGATTACGTCCATAAAAATCACCAAAGTCATCAATCCAGTTTGATTTAAATATAGAATTACCACGCGAAATTGGCATGGCGTGAAATACTCCTGTGGGTTGTTGGCTATACTCTTTAAGCGCAGTATAAAAAGGTGTTTCGTAGCGATCTTTGATTCCGCGGATCAAACTTAAATGCAGCTCTTGTGAATCTTCCTTTCGATAAAAAATTCGCTCAAATATTTTTAATGAATTATCGGGTATGCTTTGAACAGCTGTATCTGTGATATAATAAATATCTATTTCAGGTCGTAGTTGCTTAATTGCTTCACCAAGTAAAATCCCAAGTTCATATTCAGGATTACCTGCATAATCATAATTCATTACATTTTCGATGTATGGCTGCAAAATTTCGCCTTTGCTTTTTGAGCCGAATGGAATCTCGTTTCGGATAATGCAAGCCTGAATGTTTGGATTGGCTTGCAAGGCAATCAACGAATCCTGAAATGACTTCGCAAACACCAATTGGTAAATAAAACGTTCTTTCGGATCCCAGACATCAGTCAATTTTTTGGTTATTAATTTTTCTTCTTGTTCAGAAAGATTGTCAACAAACAACACCTCGAAATACCGCTTCTTTGATTTAGGGCTAGTGGCTCCTTTAAGATCTTTCTTTTTGAGTAACGATGAAATTGAAAGTATATCAGGATCCTGTCTGTAATCTTCACTCACCAATAGCCGAAGAATTTCTTTAATCGAGTTTTTGAGAATTTGAAATTCATCATGCTTGATAAAGCCAGTAAGGGTATCCAAAATTTCATTCCCAGGAAAAGCAAAATATTGTTCAACCTCACGAAGCCCTTTCATTGCTTTTATCATCGAAAGCTTGCTTGCTTCTTTCTCTGTCTTAGATTCTGATTTAGTTAAGGCATAGGCTCTCAACTTCAACTCCGTCCAAAGTTCGGTGCGCAACTGTGCTATGTTGTAAAAAAAACTTGGTTGTTTACTCTTTTCTTTATCGTTATTCATAATGAGTTACTTAAAATTTAGGCCTTTGATTGCAAGGCCAATCTGTTGCCTTCCGTATCAACAATCAAAGCAAAGTATCCGATTGCTTCATTGATCAGTGTCTTCGGCAGAATTATGCGGCCTCCTGCGTTTTCAACTTTAGCAAGAACTATATTTAAGTCCCTTCCACCGTTAAGATAAATAAGTGGACCCGTCATGCTGGGTACACAGCCCTCACCGCAAACTACCGCACCACCAATGCCGGTAGTTGCCGGGAAATAAGCCATCGCATACCCGTTGATCCTTGAGGTCTCCATTTCGATTCCATAAATCGTATTGTAGAAAGCGACTGCGCGCTCGAAATTGTATGCCGGCAATTCAAACCAATTTACATAATGCTTTAATTTCAATGGCTTTTCTTTCTTCACATGCTTTACTGCCGTTTTCATTTTATTACTTTTAAATTTCTATACTTTATTTAATTCTGGTTTTCCGTTAGGTAGTGCTTCACTTCGTAAAGCCTCGTTCATTTGTTCAAAACGTGTTGGCTTATTCAATGCCCCAAGGGTTTGGAGATAGGGCATAGGTAACCCAGGTTGATATATATCAAAATTGACCATGCGATCGCGGAAACTTTTTAGTGGTTGCCCTAATCGAAGCACACCTAACTCTCGGCTTCGCTTCACGCGTTCCATATCGATTTCAATTGGAATAAGTTCTTCTCCATTGCTCGCCTGGTGCAACACTCTTCCATCGGGCCCGCAAATAATCGATCGGCCTGTGCCCCCGTCACCCAATCCATTGATATCAAAAATGAAACATTGGTTGGTTGCCGCTGTGGCTTGTACCAGTGCTAGCTCTATGTCGCGATCGATTGTTGCCGTAAGTGTTGGATGTAGGATTACCTCTACACCATTCACAGCAAGTGTGCGCGATGTTTCAGGAAACCACATGTCGTAGCAAATAGAAAGACCAAATCGGCCAATCTTTGGAACATCGAAAATCAAAAACTCATTGCCACCGGTTACACCGACTTCATAAGGATAAAACGGAAACATTTTATTGTATCGACTAACGATTTCCCCCTGTGGGTTGATTACGGTAGCTGTGTTATAAATTATTTGCCCGGTCTTTTGAAACATGGTTCCCGGTATCAACCAGATACTATAATGTTTTGCGATTGCGCAAAATTCAGCCTCGGTTGGATTTGGAAATTCTTGCGCGTTAAATGTAAGCGGCCCGAATGGACAAAGCTCACTAAACACAATCATCTGTACCCACGGATATATTGACATCATTACATCTACCTTGTGTTTCATTGTTGGCACATTGCTGTGGTTTGCTGAAACATGCATTTGAATTCCTCCTATTGAAAATGGTGTCATTTAGTTTTGGTTTGTTATGTTTATTAATTCTTCTTCAATGATTGTTAAGCCTCTATCCAGTAGTTCCTCTGAAATTACAAGCGGGGCAAGAATGCGCACCACGTTTTTATTTGTTCCGGCCGTTAATAAAATTAATCCCCTATTTAGGCAGGCTTTTATCAGTTGTGCCGTAATCAATGGATCGGGAGAATAAGGATCGTTATTCTCAACGAACTCAATGGCATGCATGGAACCAAGCGTTCTCAGATCACCAATAGATGGGCACGTTTCCTTTAATTTTAAAAGTCGGCTATGAACAATTTTACCAAGCTTAGTCGATCTTGTATTTAAATCTAATTTCTCCATGTACTTAAGGGTAGCCAATGCAGCAGCACAACACACAGGGTTACCAGGAAATGTACCACCGATAGTTCCAACAGCCGCAGCATCCATTACTTCTTGCTTGCCAATTACTGCTCCTAGCGGAAGACCTGATGCGAGCGACTTTGCCCATGTAGAAATATCTGGCGTTATACCATAGTGTTCGCTGGCGCCCCACTTTCCGGTACGGCAAAATCCAGTTTGAACTTCATCAAAAATTAAAATAATTCCATACTCGTCACAGAATTCACGCAAGCCTTCTATGTATCGCTTAGGCGCAATGTTAAAACCACCTTCCCCTTGCACTAACTCAATTATAATTGCCGCCAAACTATTTGGGTTTACCAAATTATGTGCAGCATCGTGCAATTTTTGTAGTTGTTGTTCTGCAAAGTCCTCTTCAGTCATTCCCATTCCATAGTGATAATGATTTGGAAAAGGCAAACGATACACTTCAGGTGCAAAGGGACCACAGTCCAATTTGTAATCAATCTTCGATGTGAGTGTCATTGCCATCATGGAGCGGCCATGAAATGCTTCGGTAAAGCAAAGCACCGCTGATCGTTTAGTTGCTTGTCTGGCTATCTTGATAGCATTTTCGACAGACTCAGCACCCGTGTTGGTTAGCATAACCTTGGTGCGCTCTCCATGAGGAATCAATTCCGCAAGCTTCTCGCACAATTCAATGTATAAATCATACGTAGATACGTTGAAACAAGTATGAATCAATTTCGCTGCTTGATCCTGAATTGCTTTTACAACCGGTGGTGGACATTGCCCAGCATTGAGAACTCCTATGCCACTGGCGAAATCAATCAACTCATTTCCATCTGCATCAACTAAGGTTGCATCCCGCCCCTGCACCGCACTTGTCTTTACAAACACGCTTACTCCATTGGCGACCGATTTCGTTCTTCTCTTTATTAATTCATTTGTTTTGTCAAAGCTTAACACTTTGTGTTGAGGCTCACTGATTTTTGTTCTCATAGAATTTTCATGCTGGGTTAAGTATTAAAAATCTAATCATGAAATATCATGATTATTAACTCGGATAATATCACAATGAACCACAGCAAAGCATTGCCGATTGTGGTTTTATGTTATTGAATTTACAAGTTGTGTTGCAATTAAATTGCTAACTTGAATGAGATCATCAAAAAAGATGAAGAGTTCTTACTGATTAATTAGTAGAATTATAAATATAGTCAATTTTGATCGGAATAGCCAGTATTAACTGTTATAAAAGTTGAATTCATTACTTGTCTTTTAGTGCTCAATTAAAACATATTTTTAATTTAAAAAATAAACTTCTAAATTAATTACTAGTACATCTAAATTAATTACTAGTACATCTAAATTAATATTGTTCATACCATTCAAATCGTTCTTTAATAATTCTACTTTTTTCATTTTTAAAAAATCTAAAAATGCACGGGCAATAGGCGAAAATTTTTTCTCTTTGAGCCACACTAAATTCCTTGCGGACTGTATAAAGTACCGGTAGAAATTTCGCTAGCATTTATACTACTCACGCTAAGCATGGCCGCGCTGGCATCTATGGTTATGCAGCGAAAAGCTGGAGGTCCTAATACTCCATCACCCAAATAAGATTTATAAAATAATCTTTTTAAAAGCATTCATCCTACGTCTTTTCACGAAGTTATTCTTGCTTAGCTTAAAGCGAGCAAGAATGACGCCATATCAAACAGTTTGGATAATCTGTGAATAAGAGCAAAAGTTTTAAATATCTGCACACTTACCAACCACCACCGAGTGCTCGATAAAGATCTATGGCCGCAAAAAACTGAAATTGTTTAGTTTCAGCTATCATTAGCTCCGCTTCTAACACACTCTTCTGTGCAGTTACTACCTCAAGATATGATGCCAGCCCTGCAACAAAAAGATCGTTTGCTGTAGCGACACCGTCTGTTAAAGTATTTACTTCCTGAAGTTTGAAATTATAAGAGGTTTGTAAGTTATCAATTCGACTAAGTTGGGTTGCAACTTCTTGAAATCCATTTAAAATACTTTGCTGATACTGGTAGAATGCTTCCAACTGCATGGCAGATGCTTTTTTATATTCTGACTTTAAAACGTTGCGATTAAATAAGGGTGCCGTGAGCCCTCCTAACACAGAATAAGCTAATGATTCAGGGGTGTTAAATAACACGCTTGCATTAAATGATTGAAGGCCTGCTCCGGCAGCAATATTTAAAGAAGGCAAGAAAGCCGCACGAGCCGATCTCACATCCAATCGAGCCGCTACCAACTGCAACTCGGCTTGCATTATGTCCGGCCGATTAACTAACATACGCGATGGTAACCCGGTATTGATTTGCTGCAACAACGATTGGTTTAGAATCGATTTACCACGGATAACGGGCTGCGGATAACGAGCCAGCAATAAGTTTAGTTGATTTTCTTGCTGAATGATTTCTTGTAGCACCAAAGCTTCCAAACTCTTTGTATTTAGCAACTGCGCAGAAAATTGTTTTACTGCTAGTTCAGTTGCACGTCCCGCTTCTTTTTGAACTATTATAAGTTCAACGGCCATTTGCTGAAGATTAATATTCTCCTGTATTACTTCCAACTTATTATCGAGTGTCAGCAAGTTGTAGTAATAGCGGGCTACATCGGTTACCAGTATTGTCTTAATAAGATGTTGTGACTTTTCTGAAGCAAGAAACCGCGCGACTGCTGCCTTTTTGCGACTGCGTAACTTACTCCACAAATCAACTTCCCAGCTACTTTGAAAACCTATGTAATAGTCGGGAAGATTTACCGGAATTCGCTTTTCACGCGGGACATTGCCCGATAAATTTGTATCGAAGTTACCAACCCCATCAACTGTATATTCACCAAACCGTTGCTGACCTAACGATGTTACACCATGAAGTGAAGGAAGTAATGCACCTGCTGCTATCGCTGTGTTGGCGCGTGCCATTGTTACTCTTTGCAAAGCCATTTTTAAATCTAAATTATGCTGAAGTGCCAGATCAATATAATTGACTAAAATAGAATCTGTAAAATATTCGCGCCATGGCAACACCGGTTGCTCAGTTTCATTTAACTCTTGCGAAAACTGGTTTGGCATAGTAACCAGTTTAGGCTCGTTAATTTTTTCTGAAACCTTGCAACCACTTAGTATAGTGATAAAAAAGAAAATGAAAAGCGCTTTGCGAACGAGAGAATACATAATTGTTATTAATGTGGTGTTGAGATTTGAGTTTGCTTTTTGTGAGAAAGAGCTTTGGCAAGACTGGCAAAAACTACGTAGAGACCTGGAATTATAACTATACCGAAGAGCGTACCAAACAACATGCCCCCAGCCGCTGCAGTTCCTATAGAACGATTGCCCATAGACCCAGCTCCAGTAGCAATACATAGCGGAATTAAACCTGCAATGAAAGCGAAAGAAGTCATTAAAATAGGTCGCAAGCGAGAAGCAGCTCCCTCTACAGCAGCTTCTAAAATACTTTTCCCTTGCTGCTGTCTTTGAATGGCAAATTCAACAATCAAAATAGCATTCTTACCTAATAAGCCAATTAGCATAACTAATGCTACTTGTGCATAGATGTTGTTTTGCAATCCGACAAGTTGAAGTGTTAAAAAAGAACCAAAAATTCCTGCAGGCAATGATAAAATTACAGGCAGCGGCAATAAGAAGCTTTCGTATTGCGCGGCTAAAAGCAAGTAGACAAACAGCAAACAAATAGAAAAAATATAAATTGCCTGATTACCCGACAAAACTTCTTCGCGTGTCATGCCAGACCACTCAATGGTGTATCCGCGCGGCAGTTCGCTTGCAGCTACTTCGCTGATTGCATTAATAGCATCTCCACTGCTAAAACCTTTTTTAGCATCTCCATTAACCATGGCAGAGGTAAACATATTATATCGGGTAAGTTGCTCAGGTCCATATACCTTTTCTAATTTTACAAACGAAGAATAAGGAACCATTTCGCCAAAATCATTTTTTACATGTAGTTTAAGAATGTCTTCGGGCGAGGCTCTATAATTGGGCGCAGCCTGCACCATAACTTTATACATTTGACCAAAACGAATAAAATTTGATGCATAGTAACTACCTATTAGTGTTTGCAGATTACTCATTGCATTTTCAACGGTTACACCTTTTTGCCCCGCCACATCTTGATCGATATGAATCATATATTGAGGATAGCTTGCATCAAAACTAGTAAAGGCATCAGCTATCTCGGGTCTTGCTTTCAGTGCAGTAATAAACCCCTCGGTAACATTGGCTGTTTGCTGCAAATTGCCTGAGCCTGTTTTATCTAACACACGCACTTCAAAGCCGCTGGCATTTCCAAAACCAGGTACTGTTGGCGGAGCGAAAAACTGTATGCTAGCATCTTTTATATTTTTCGTTTCTTCCTGAAGTTGGATAATTAAATCATCTACTGACTCTTTCCTTTCATGCCATGGTTTTAAATTAATCATTCCCATACCAAAGGCTGCACCGGCTCCATCAGTCATTAAGCTAAATCCTGCTAACGTAGAAACTGATTCAACCGCATTTATATTTCGTGCTACTTGTTGAATTTGATCCATAACTTGCTCCGTTCGCTCAACGGTTGCTCCAGCGGGTGAGGTTACATTCGCATAAATCATACCTTGATCTTCAGACGGAATGAAACCAGTTGGTATTATTGAACTTATGCCCCATGTGGCACCTATAAAAATTAAAAGCATAGCCCATGTAATTGTTTTGCGCCCTGCCAGCAGCGTTACAAGTGATTGATAGCGCCCAGAAAGTGAATTATATGCTTTATTAAAACTGTTAAAAAACCGATGCAGGATACCGCTCCGTTTATGCCCATGATTATTTTTTAATAAGATAGCGCAAAGAGCTGGTGTTAAGGTTACAGCATTAATTCCTGAAATAACAATTGCTATCGCTAGTGTAAGTGAAAATTGGCGATAGAAGACTCCTACCGGGCCAGTCATAAATGCTACCGGAATAAAAACAGCAGACATAACCAAAGTAATAGCAATAATAGCACTACTGATTTCGCTCATCGCTGCCACGGTAGCCTCTTTTGGTTCAAGCCCTTTTTCCATTTGAACGTGAACTGCCTCTACTACCACAATAGCGTTATCAACAACAATGCCTATGGCAAGAACAAGAGCAAATAGCGTAAGTAGGTTAATAGAAAAGCCCAATAGCTGCATAAAAAAGAATGCTCCTATTAGCGACACAGGCACAGCCAGTGCTGGTATAAGTGTTGACCTCCAGTCTTGCAGAAAAATAAAAACTACCAAAGACACAAGTAGGAAGGCTTCCACCAACGTGCGCAATACTTCATCAATAGAGGCATCTAAAAATCGCGAAACATCATAACCAATATTATAACTCATCCCTGGCGGAAACGATTCTGCCTTCATCTGTTCCATTTTTGCTTTCACATTTTCAATAACTTCTTTCGCATTGCTCCCGGGGCGTTGCTTTAGCATAATGGCTGCCGAAGGACGACCATCCTCTTTTGATAAAATATTATAATTTCGTACACCAAATTCAACTTCAGCAACATCTTTCAGTTTCAGTATAGAGCCTTCTTTATCCGCTCGTAAAACAATCTCTTCATACTGCTTGGGTTCATAAAATTTGCCTGTGTAACGAAGTACATATTGTAACATTTGCGGAGCCTTGTCGGAACTTTCTCCTGATTTGCCAGGCGCAGCCTCTATGTTTTGGCTACGAATAGCTTCAATTATTTCTTGCGTAGAAATACCATAACCCGCCATGCGATCAGGTTTTAACCAAACACGCATGGAATATTCACGTGCACCTACAATAGTAGCGTAGCCAACACCTTCAATACGTTTCAACTCTGCCAAAATATTTATGTCTGCAAAATTGTAAATGAATTTTTCATCGGCAGAAGGGTCACTACTCAACACATTTAAGTACATAAGTATGCTGGTCACTTCTTTCTCAACACTTACACCTGCTTTAATAACTTCTTCAGGTAATTCATCTAATACAGTAGATACCCGGTTTTGAACGTTCACATTAGCAAGATCCGGATCTGTTCCAACCTTAAAATAAACTTGAATGATACTTGCTCCATCATTACCCGAAACAGAAGTCATGTAAGTCATGCCAGGCACACCATTAATAGCACGCTCAAGTGTTGTAACAACAGCCTTTGCGGCAACTTCAGCATTGGCACCTGTGTAATTTGTGGTTACAACTACGGTAGGTGGAACGATATCGGGAAATTGAGTGATGGGAAGATCAACCAACGCCAACAATCCCAGCAAAGCAATAAAAAGTGATATGACAAGCGATAGAATCGGGCGTTCAATAAACTTATTAAACATAAGTAGTTATCTTAAAAGTGTATGATTAAAACTGAATGATTAAGAAGTAGTCTTTGTTTTTTGTTTACCCCTTTCATTTATCTCAATGCTGTCTGAAACAGGAATCGGTTTTATTAACATTCCATCGCGCACATCTTTAATGCCTTCATAAATAATTCTATCGCCTTCGTTTAAACCGGATTGAACAATGTAAAAATGCGCCAATCTTGCACCCGGCAAAAAACTTTGAATGCGAGCTTTGTTATCAGCGCCAACTATAAACACAAAGGTTTTGTCTTGGATCTCAAAGGTTGATTTTTGTGGCACCATCAAGGCAGATTCAACACTGGTAAAAAGGCGAATTTTTCCGGTTGAGCCGTGTTTGAGAATATGGTTGTGATTGGGGAATTTTGCCCGAAAGGCAATCGTACCTGTAGAGGTATCAAATTCACCTTCTAACGTTTCAATGTACCCTGGATATTGATGGGTACTACCATCCGCTTGAATTAACTCAGCAGTATTTGACCTCCGATCATCCAACTTGCTTTTAGCATATTGCAAATAGTCTTTTTCTGAAACCCGAAAATATGCGTTAATGAAATTGGAATCAAAAATTGATGAGAGTAAATGACCTTCATTAATAAGGCTTCCAATTTTAAAAGGTATTCGATCGACTACCCCATCGAAAGGAGCACGAATATCAGTATGAGAATACCGTATATTGGCTTGAGATAAATCGGATTGAGCTTCTTCTACTTTTGCCTTCGCTATATCTACTTTTGCTTTTGCTAAACGCAACTCGGTTTGTGAAATAACATTTTTATTAACCAACATAGCAACGCGTTCTACCTCAAGCTCAATGGCTTGAACATCGGCTTTGGTTGCATTTAATCCGGCTTTTGCTCGCAGCACATCAGCCCGATATTCTTCATCATTTATTTTAAATAGTAATTGACCGGCCTTTACAAACTGACCCTCATCTACATGAATGGCATCCAGATAGCCTTGCACACGGGCACGAATTTCAACGTGACGGATTGCGTGCACGTCAACCACGTATTCGTGAACTAAAACTGTGTCTTTACTTAAAACATAGGTAACTGGAAACTCGTTAGCCGACTCTTCAATTTTATTTTTTTGCGAACACCCGCTTATAATTATGGCCCAAATTAGGGCTGACTTGAGAAAGAAAGATTTCATAGTTTAATGCTTAGTGCTCAAATAGTGTTCTTAAATTGATGTACAAATAAGCTATCCTTGTTATTATTGAAAACAAGCGTATAGAAGGTAACTCAGGAAAATTTTAGTAAAATCGATCTGGATTTACGCCTGCAGATTTTGATTACTTAAGTTTTAGCAAAGGCGCTAAGAACGAATCAAAAGGTGTGCGTATAAATTAGTTTGAATCCCGATCTAATAGATGTACAAGCCTAATGGCGAATAACTTGTAGTTGAATAAAGCGCGGAGTCTTTGTACAAGTTGAAATGTGATAACAAGGCTGGTTTAATTTATCTCCTTGACGCTGAAGAAAATATCGATTGAAACTGTTCCCAAAATTGGGAGAAGTTCGCTTTATAGAATAACGACCGCTTATGTTTATTGCTATCTCTGATTTCGCTATTTCCGAGCCTTGTTCGATCTCGACAAAATTATCAATCATTGCTGCATAGCCATCACCAACGTTTAGAAGAGTGACCATTAAAAAAACAAATGCAAAAGCAGCTCTTTTCATACTGATAGCAAAATAACGCTTATTCGGCCAATAAGTTTCAAGAAACGAAAACAAACTTTTCACATTTCTATAATCCATTGATAGTTTAACTATCGCGTCAAAATAAACGCACCCCAATAGTAAGGGTTAGGATACCCTTTGCGTAGATTTTTTTGTGCTGCACGAAAGGATGCGCGCATGTCATTGGTTTTTAACCAACGGGTATAAAAATCAACCATCAATTTTTGTGTGGCCTCATCATCTACTTTCCATAAACTCATAATCATATTTTGCGCACCAGCCACACGCAAGGCGCGCTGCAAGCCATACACACCTTCACCATGATTTACCTCGCCTTTAGCCGTTTCGCATGCCGATAGTACAACTAACAAAGTAGAATCAAGGTTGAGATTAATTACTTCAAAGGCCGTGAGCAACCCATCATCAGTCACGTGATCCGAATCATTTACTCCTGCCAGTGCAATACCCGATCGGATCATCGTCTCTGCTAAAGAATATTGGTCATTGTTCTCACTGGGGTTAAAAAAACCGTGACTTGCCAAATGGAGCACGGTTGGTTGATTCAATTTTTTTAGATTTTCTTCTGTGGCATCTTGTGCCACAAACAATTGTGTTTGCCACTTAGCTATTGCCAATGCTTTGTTAAGAAGTTCTACTTCTTTTCCCGTTCCTGGCAAGTCAACAAATTTTCCTGTTTCTCCCTCTTTTGAATATTGCGGGTGACCAAAAAGTGCAGCGTGATGATTCTTTCCCTTCTTCGAATTTGCGCGCGGATCCAAAATATCCTTCGTGTTTGTAACAACAATAAGATCAGTTTCGTCCAGCACAAATTTTCCGTTTCTCGGGTTTCGAAGTGTATTCAAATTAAGCTGATTATAGATGCCATCATTCGATAAATAAATCCGTTGTGGCATTTTATGTTTCGGCATGTGACTGCGAATAGAATCGATGATGGGTTGCCAATAAGTTTTGTAAGACAAGGTGTCTTCCAATTGAAGTGTGATAGAATTATAATAGTTCTTATAAAATTGCTTATCCAGATGCTTCGATCTTGTACTCATGACCAATGACATAACAGGTTGCTGCGTTGTTTCAGGTGTGATGATCAAAGCTCCATAAAGTAGTCCATCCACTAGCCGAATAATTTCTACTGCAGCCTCTTTAGGCTTTAAAGATTTTTGTATTTGGCGCCAGCTTACTTTTTCAAACTGAAACCCAGATCGAAAACTGCGCGAATTATCTGTTAGCCATTTTTCATTTTCCTCAATCTTAACTTTTAAATTATTCAACTCATTTGCAGGCATCTTTCCATCAACCAAACCTTGCGCTAAACGATTTTTACGGTCTTCCCACAGATTATAGATTTTAATTAATATCGAGTCACCACTTTGCAAAATATTATTCTTCATGCGCTTGCTGGCATTAAGAATAATTGCCTTGGTGGTTAGCTGCAAGTCGAACAGACGCCCCGGAATTTCTTTGTTGATGTATGGTGTCCCTGAATTTTTTAAAGGAATTAATCCTGAGATGTTCAATGCAAATGATTTATAACTCTCAATAAACTCAAGTTGGCTTTTATAAAAGGCAAGTTTTTCATTATCGCTTAAGTAAGTAAAGTCATGAACAATATCATGCAGCAAATCTTGAATCAGATCAGTATAAATAGAATCGGCTTGAGCATAGTTGCCAGCCCAATGATAACTTTCCGCCAAATTGAATAAAGTAGTTTTATATAGTGCTGGCTGCAAAGCTTCTTTTGACAGCTGAATTCTAAGGGATTCATTCAGTAGCAAGATGGCCGAGTCATACGATTCCAGTGCCAATTTTAATGTTCCCAGATTATTTAAGATTGCCGTATGCAGGTACGTGTTTTTATAATTACTTATAGCTATGTGACCAAGCGCCTTGCTCCAATAATAATTCGCTGAATCATATTGTTCCTTATTATTATAAATACTTCCAAGATTTTGCAAAGCATTAATCTTATTAAGGGCATTGCCCCCATCCTTTATAGTACGATAATAAATCCAGGCATATTTAGTGGCCTGATCCAAATCAAAAATTTCATTGTTATAGGTAAACAAATTATTAATTGTAGCCTGATACGTGGCTTGGGATTTATAATTATCAGGGTAAACTTCTTTCAGCATGATAACCTGCTGCTCCAGTAATTCAATAGCCTGTTGAAGTTGACCTTTCTTGTAGTGGATAGTGGCATCCAAATTATTAATCATTATCTGCGCATCCAGCAGGGCATAAATTGAAGTGTCGTAATGTGCCTTATTTTCTTTGGGAATAGATTGCAAAACGAATCTTGACCAATTCAAATAATATTGAGCACTATCGTAGGTTGCCAAACCCACATACGTTTTAGATAATTCATTTAGCGATTCAACTTGCCCAACATGAGGGTGATTGTACACCATGAAACTAATACTAACAACTTGTTTAAAATTTGAAAGTGATTGTAGATAATCGCCAAGGCCTGCCTGCGCATAGGCCTTGTTCGTCAAACTTGCCATGTATTGGCTTGTATTTTTTCCAAATTGATGAATTGCTAATTCAAGAGCTTGGTTGGCAAGCTCAATAGATTCTGAATAATTTCCTTCATGGTACGATTGGATTGACTTAGTATTTGTGCTTTCCCAATCCTGACAAAACCCAGCAGAATAAATAAATAGAAATAAGATTACAACTATCTGACGCATTTTTAAGCTTTGGCAAGCTAAATCTAAGGGCAGAACAATAGAATTGCAACGTTTCAAAGTACAAGATCCTACACCTATCTTTACGGACATTGCCCCAATTGAATGAAAGCACCCTTTTTTTGTATTCTCTTCCTTTTGCCATTGCTGACTTATGGGCAAAATCAAAATCCAGTTGACAGTATTACACAATTGGTGGAGCAAACCTCTTCACCTGAAGCGAAAATCAAAATTTTAAATGAGGCATCTTCAAGACTTAAGGATTCTGATTTAAAGAAAAGTTTTAGCTATGCGTCACAGGCTTACGAATTAGCGACTGAAACAAATGATGCTCAAGGAATAATTGAGGCGCTGCTAAATCTAGGCAGGTACTATACCCGACTAGGTCAGCATGATACCGCGATGGAAAATTATTTTAAGGCACTTGCTTATAGTGAAGAAATTAAAAACGATCAATTGATAAGCCGAACCTATAACATTATCGGTAGCGGGTATTATTTTCAAAAGGATATCCCCATGGCCTTGCAGTATTACAAGAAGGCATTGAGTGTTAATCAGAAATCATTAAGCGAGGAAACAACGGCCGACCTGCAAAATAATATTGCGCTGGTTTACACCGATCAAGGCAAGCTAGATTCAGCAGAGATTTATTTTGCAAATGCCGCAAGCATGTATGAAAAATTAAACCTACCTAAAAAATTAGCGAACACGTGGTTAAACTCTGGTGAATTAAAAGAGAAAATGCTTGACTACGAGCAAGCTATCACCTTCTACCAAAAAGGATTGAAAATTAATCAGACCCTTGGCGTCAGGCTTCAGGAAGGAGTTGTGCTCAGCCAAATCTGTAGCGCATTCATCAAACTGAAAAAATTAGATGATGCTCAAGCGAGTGGCGAACAAGCCTTAGAAATTGGTCTAGAAGAAAAATTTCATCCGCTAATTATTAATGCCTACGAAAACTTATACACGCTAAGCAAAGCCAGGCGTGATTTTACTAATGCCCTCTTCTATCACGAAAATCTTTTAAGCGCTAAAGAAGAATTATTTAATACCGAGCGCAATAAACAAATGGAAGAACTCCGCACAAAATACGAATCGGAGCAAAAAGAAAAAGAAAATCTGGAATTACTGGCAAAGTCTGTATTGATTGAAAAGCAACTACTTCTTACGCGGTTGTTATTAGGATTAAGTATTGTGTTTATAGTAGCTATAAGCATTCTAGCCTTTAGCTATTATAATGCGCTTAAATCAAATAGAAAGGCAAGAGCTGATTTACTTACCCTTAACCGGCAAATTCAGGAGCAAAAGGAAGTATTATCGGACCAAGCCAAAGAGTTGACAAATGCCAATGACGAAATTAATCGCATGAACAATAATCTTGAAAGATTAGTAGAAGAAAAAACCATGCGCATTTTGCAACAACGTGAGCGCCTTATGAAATATGCCTTTCAAAATGCGCACAACGTCCGTGGACCATTAGCTAGATTGATGGGTTTGGTTAAGCTTTTGCAGATGAAAGGAATTGAGAGTGATGAAATTCCCTTCTTACTTAATGAGATTGAAAGAGCATCAGGAGAATTGGATGCCGTTATCAGAGAAATAAATACATCGTTGGAAGAAATTTAACTACGCATCAACTGCCTTATACTAGCTAGATGCGAAAAGAAAACCAACGGCACCACAAGGGCTGGCAACAACACAAAAGGAAAATAGCTGATTACAATATTTGGTTGATCAAACGCAAACTGCTGGAAAGGAGTCTTTGCTGAGAGAATTGCCGTAACAAGAATATTCAACATCAATCCGAGACAGACAAAATTCCAAATCAATAGCAATCTCTGATTTCGTTTTTCCGCTTTGAAAGCCATAAAATAAATAACGGGTGCGCTGATTCCTGAAAGGATATCAAAATTAGTTCCTTCAAAAGTCATGGATTGTGGAATAAGTTTTTCTGCAAACACCAGGAACAATGTTATCTCAACTGGAATCCGGATAATATGTAAAATTGTGAGCCACTTAATATTCAGTAAATCAATAAACTGTTTAGTTGATTTTACATTAAAGGCAATGATGATAAAGAGCAACCACGGTGCAACCAAAAATATAAACCTTGGTGGAGTTTTATCCCAATTCTGATAAAAGCCGGATATAGCCAAAGCACTTTGAGCAATTGCCCAAGCCAATAGAATTGCCAGTGCTTTTAAGGAGTTATTGGCAGCTCTATAAAAAAACCAAACCGTACCCGTGCACGTGAGCAAAAAAACTATGATAGTGAAAATTGAAATGCTTTCCATGACTGTTGATATTTAATTGCAGTACAAGTTTCGGCAACTTAAAATCCAGTCTACTTGCCAATTGGCAAGAAATTATTTGCCCGCCAATAATTTTCGAATCCGACTTAGGGAGGTATCTGTTATTCCTAAATAGGAAGCAATATGTTTGAGAGATGCATGTTGGAAAATCGTTGGATTAGACTTCAACAATAATTCATACCTCTCTTCAGCAGTTTTATTTATCATAGCTAGTGTTCTCAATTTAAAAGAAATAAATCCCTTCACCAGAATAGCCCTTCCAAAATCCCTGAATTCGGGCAAGGTGTGAAATAGATGATTTAACTTTTCGTACGTGAGTACCCACCCCGTGCAGTCAGTAGTGGCTTCAAAATTTTCTTGTGAAGGCGAGCGTTGAAAGAATGAAGCAACCTCAAATACCATCTCATTTTTGGAATAGAAATTCATGGTGATCTCATTTCCCTCAGTATCAAAAAGGTACGACCGAATAAATCCTTGTTCAAGAAACAAGTATTCATCTGCCACTTTACCGGTCCGCAAAAGCAACTCTCCCTTTGCTAGTGCCTTACGGTGAAATTCTAACTCAATAGCAGCAATGGCAGTATTATTTAATTGTGGCCACTTACTGAGATACTGAGTCAATGCTGTCTTTTCAAAATCATTCATTCAGTTCTTGTTTACTAATCCTTGCACTATTAACCAATCGATTAAACGATCAATCCAGTTATGCGTTGTGTTATCGGGGCTGCCGATACCAAAGCCATGACCGCCTCTCGTAAACAAATGTAATTCAACCGGTCGCTTTGCAGCATACCATTTATTATAAAGACTGATAGCATGGGCAGCAAAACCAAACTCATCATCTTGCGTGCACGCGATGAATGCTGGCGGAGTATCCTTTAACATATCACCTTGAATCGATTCCGGCATATCGGCATAGATGGGTGCAATAAAGTTAGGACGATTAGCAGAAGTATAGTTGAATGCCGAAGCAGCAGCGATCATACCTCCAGCAGAAAACCCCATCATACCAATTCGATCAGGAGCTATTTTATATTTAGCAGCATGAGTTCTAACATAAGCGATTGCCGCGCGACCATCAGCAATGGCAAACGGAATAATAGGAATAGCTTCATCATCCCAGGCTTTTGGATCTTTTGCATTAATCATATCATCAAAAGGATTATCGCTTTCGATATGCACTAATCGATACTTTAAAATAAAAACTGTGAATCCTTTTTTTACCAACCAGTTTGCAATGTTGGTTCCTTCATGATCAATGGCCAAAAAGTGAAAGCCACCACCTGGAGCGATAACTATAGCGGTACCATTAGCAACTGTTGGATCAGGAATAAATGCTGTTAGCGTTGGATGAATAACATTGTAAACAGTCATTACACTCACACTGTTCTTGTTATTCATTACTTCCTGCCAAGTCCAACTTTCAGAACCGGGAGGCAAATCTTTATATAATTGAATTTCGGTTTGTTGATCCATAGCCATCGTTGAAATAAATAGCATTCTTTAAAAAAACCTTCTCTTGAGGCAACTATCTATAGAAGAATAAATATCAATGCTGCTTATTCAAGCTCGATTATCAATGACTCATAAGGTCTTAATGTCTTTGAATCGTTACGATCATTTTTCTCAATTGAATAATTAGACAGAAGTACTCTAGCATTTGACAAATCGTAGGAAATATTCACGTTTGATTCTATTTCAGAAAAATTTAAGAGTATCAATAATTTCCGTCCATCGTCTTCTCGGGTATAGGCATACACCTTTGGATTATCACTATCTAACAACGTATATTTTCCATAGATAAGAGCTGGATTTGCTTTTCGTATACTCGTTAAGCTTCTAAAATAATTCAGCGTACTGTTAGGATCATCCTCCTGACTATTCTGATTAATTAACGTATAATTTGGATTTACATTAAGCCAGGGAGTTCCACTGGTAAATCCCGCATGGGTAGTTGCATTCCATTGAAAGGGAGTACGTCCATTATCGCGTGCTTCAAATTTCAAACGTTCAAGAAACTGCTGCAAGTCACCTCCTCTGTTCTTTACATTCTGATATTCATTAAGCGCGGTTATATCTCGATAGTCTCCTATTTTATCAAAGCGAACGTTGGTCATACCTAGTTCATCACCATTATAATAATAGGGCGTTCCACGCATTGTCATAATAAAAGTCGAAAGCATTTTTGAAGATAATTCTCTAAACTCGGGTTTATCGTTTCCAAACCGACTCACCATCCGGGCCTGATCATGATTCGCAAGAAAAATTGACAACCATCCTTTGGTAGCGAAAGCACTATCCCACCGACTGAAAACTTCTTTGAAATGACCTAAACTATAACCTTCAGGTTTTGCGATATCAGCACCTTCAAATGCATACGCCATATTCAACTCATTCCGATCAGCATCTACCAAATTGTGCGCATCCTCAAATGTATTGCCTGCTCCTTCTGCAACGCTCATTACATCGTATTTACTAAACACCTGCTCATTCATTTCTTTCAAGTAATCGTGCAGACCCGGCACCATGGCATAGTATTTAATAAAATTCTTTTCATACCCTTCTGGAAAAACAGAGAATGTTGTGTCTTTTGCAGCGAATTGAAATGCATCAAGTCTAAATCCATCAATTCCTTTATCGGCCCAGAACTTCATGATATCATATACTTCTTGGCGCAACTTAGGATTCGACCAATTTAAATCAGGTTGTTTTCGTGAAAAGTAATGTAGGTAATAGGCGTTTGTTAATGAATCGTACATCCAGGCATCATGATTTACATCAAACAAACTATACCGAGGTGCCGGCTTCCCTTTCTCCGCATTCCACCAATGGTAGTAGTCGCGATAAGGACTGGTTCGCGAACTGCGACTTTGTTTAAACCATTCGTGTTCATCGCTGCTATGGTTTACCACTACATCCATCACCAGCTTGATGTCACGTTCGTGCAGGCCTTTGAGCAAGGCATCGAAATCTGCCATCGTTCCAAAATCTTTCATGATGTTGCGATAGTCGCTTATGTCATAACCATTGTCTTCGTTAGGCGAACTGTAAATTGGATTGAGCCAAACCGCAGTAACCCCAAGGCTCTTAATATAATCCAGTTTAGAAATAATTCCTTTCAGATCGCCAATACCATCGCCATCGCTGTCTTTAAAACTGCGGGGATAAATCTGATAGACTATGGCCTCCTTCCACCAGGCGCGGTTAATCGATGACTCTTTTTTCTCCTGCTGACAAGTAGTTAATAATAAAATTAAAACTGATGCCGTCAATGGTAGACCTATTCTTTTCATTTTCGTAATAATTTATGTGTTATTAAAGTCTCAGTGCACGCGTTACAAACACGTGCCATGCAGAATAAAAATATCTACTACCGTTTCAGTTCATCAAAAATCTTTTCCCTTTAAAAGCATAATAACCTGCGTGAGTTCATCTTCATTCATAGATGAAATATCCTTTGAAAGAAGGTTATTAATTTCCCGAGATGTGGCTCTAAGATTATCAATCTGATGATGTACCATGTAGGTAAAGCATTTTTCGGGTGAGCTGAATTTCTGAATGGCAAAACCATACTCCAATTCCTGAAGTCTTCCAGGCCAATGAGCATTTGCTAATTCTATATTATTCTTTATTTGGATATCGTAAATCATAACACAAGAGCAATGTGGTAAATTTTCAAGTTGTTTCCTTCTAAAAAGAATCCGACTACCATAACCAACAAATAATTGTTCGGCCATGGATGCATGGATAACATTAGGATACAATTGATCATACCTGCTAATAAAATTTTCGGGTAATGGTTCAGCATTATTAATTTCAGATGATATCCTTAACATTTGCTCCTCTGTTAAAAAAAGAGACCATCTTGAAGAAATAAGCCAGTATCCAATAGCAACTTCAATAAGAATAAGAATGACACTGCTGACTGCAAAGTATTTTACATACCGCAGTATTTTTCTAAAGTAAATAGCTCTTTTATTCACCATTTAATATTCCCTATCCAAAGCAAAATTACCGGAGGAAGAAAGGTAGTCAAAGTTACTGGATGCCAGCTCTTCCTCGATTACTGATTCACCCTCTTCACCACATCCACCACTTTACCCTTCTTGCGTGCATACACACTATTGTCATACATAGCCTCACAACTTACTGCCGGCAAATAATAACTGCCTGCATAACTGGCCGTCAGCAACACTTTAAATGTTTTACGTTGGTTGGCATTCAAATCAAAATAAGTATATACCCGATCATCCCGAATGTCCTGATAGGTTGGCACATCGCCCGTAATGCCGGCTCCTTCATCGCCAGTTAACCGTAAGTTATTAATCTCCCACCCCGATGGAAAAATTTGATTCAACGCCAGATTTTTATAAATGCCGCGCATGCCCGGATTGAATACGGTAACCGTTGCCACAAACTCAGTGCCTTGCTCTAAGGCAGTGGGATCTATCGGCTCACCTTTAGAACTTGCATACGTTACCGTGATGTTAAGATTTTTCTCACCATCTTCTTCTGCTCCGCGTGCTGGTACACCTTGCGTAATCAGGCGCACAAACAAAACTCCTTTGCTGCCGCTTGCTATTTTTAAGTTGCCAACTTTTGCGCCATCAATTGGTAAATTTACCTGTGCTAAGGTAAGATCAGTATTAGCCGTTACTTCTTTGCCATTGTAGGTGTAAGTAAATTTCATATCTCCTTTCTCGCCACCGGCAAACGCTCCAACAGATTTTAAGCACCACGCTAACGTCTGTGTACTCATCCAATAATTTGAATTACTCATCGATTCAGAAATCTCTTTCACCAACTCAAAACTTTTGGCGCGATCATTCAATAATAAAAGCGTTTCCAATATGATTGCCTTATCACGCAAGTCCGAGCCATACGAATACGCCAACTCCTGATACGGCTTTATTTGTACCGGCAATTTTTCAATCAGCTTCTTGGCGGCTTCGGGTTGCCCGGCTTTTACATACGCTGCGGCTAACATCCATGCAGCGGTTGGTTGCATGTTACTTTGCTCGCGCAAGCGATTCATAGCACCGAGTTCAGCATCGCCTGATAGTGCTAATGTATACAAGCGATACGCCTGAATTAATTCGCTGCTACTATACTCCTGATTTTTGCGCCAGCTTTGTGCTTTGCTCTTCTGGAATTTTTTCCAGCGCTTGATCATATCATTGGGTACATAGTAACCTTTCGCTTCGGCTTCCAACATAAAATGACCGGCATACGTAGTGCCCCAACTGTCTGAATCATCATTACCAGGCCAATATGAAAATCCGCCATCGCGATTCACAAAAGTTTTCAAACGCTCGACACCCGCCTTCACATTTCGTTGAATAGTGTTCTTCTCTTCATCCGTTAATACTTTCACTTTATCAAGATACAGTTGTGGAAACACCGCAGAAGTCGTTTGCTCAATGCACCCATACGGATATTGCAGCAAGTAGCGCATACGCTGACCTAAGTTTATCGGTGGCAAGCTCGACACCTCAAGAGTAGATGAGTTAGTGCCCGCAACACCAATAGGGGTTACTGCGCCCGACCATGTTTTGCCTGCCTCCAACACAGCATCTTGCACTTGCGTGATTTCAGGATTTGGATTACGAACTTCAATTTCAATTTCATCTGTTGCTGAATAATTTCCAGATGTAGCCGTTACCTGAATTTTTGCTTTTCCTGTTGCTGCTTTCACTAACAATCCAAAATCAAGGGTGAGATCAGATTCGCTACCCATTGAAACTGTGCGCGAACTTTCATCAACAATGCTCACAGGTCCGCTAACTTTTATCTCTACTTTAACATTGTTAATATTTTTTTCACTCTTAAATAGAGTGATTGGTAGCTTAACATTTTCTTCCGGACCAAGCACGCGTGGTAGTGTTGCCAGCACCATTAACGGCTTACGCACCGGAGTTGCCTTCTCCACATTTCCGTAAGCACCGTCATACCCTGCTATCACCATGGTTCGCACGGAGCCAATGTATTGTGGCATAATAAAACGATGTTCTTTGCTGCCACCCTCTAAGGTGATAGGCCCGAAAAATAAAACAACGGGCTTAAAGCGATTTGCTTTCGAGTCATCTTCCTTAGCAGCTAATTCAGCATCACCACCTAAAGCAAGTAATCTTTCAATACGACTACCAAATGCGCCCATCACCTGATCATATAAATCCCATGTCTTCACGCCAAGCGCCTCGCGCGCATAGAAGCGACTCCAGGCATCGGGTGTTTTAAATCGTGTTATGTCTAGCAAGCCTTCATCTACAATAGCAAGTGTGTAAGTCATCTTGCGTTTTGCTTTTTCCGAAACTTTAATCACCACTTCCTTGCCCGGTTCTAATACTTCAGGCATGGTAATAATTGGTTCGAGGTGTGTGCCCGGGTCTTCCACTTGTATTGGAATAACTCCATACATACGGATTGGTAAATCATTAACCGTTTGTGCGTGTGGTTGCAACAAAGTAACACTCACAAAAACATTGGGAGTCATTTCTTTGGTAACATCGAAACTAAATTGATTATCGCCTTGCTTGGTTTCAAGCCAATACGTTTGCAACACACGACTTCCATTTTCAACACTAATTAAAGCACGACCTTTGTCGCCACCCGGAATAACAAGGTTTGCTTTTTCGCCAATATTATAAATCGGTTTATCGCTAGAGAACGAAAGCATGGTTGCGCCCTCGCCATCATTGCGCGCACGGCCAGCCCAACCTGGCCAATCGATGTAAACAACCTTACCTGTACTATGTCCACTTTGCGGATCATAAGCCTTTACAAAGAAACGACCCCACTCCGGATATTTTACTTTGAAGTTCCACGTTGCTTTGCCATTTACCGTGTGCACTTTTCCAGTAGTAATGGGTTCTGAATAATTACCTGACATAAAATTGACTGCGCCTTCGGAGTTATCCCACCACCAGCGCCAGTTAATTTTATAAAGCGACAATTCAACATTTCGCGAAAGCGGATTGCCCTCCGAATCAACGGTAACAATATCAACGCGATGTGTGGTGTCTGTTAACAACATACCCCGCGCCTTGTCCCCTTGCGGGAGGCGGATTCCCGTAAGGGATTGATAAGGATAAAACGGAATGCTAAACCGATCGATACTAAAGTTGCCACTCTCTTCATACACTTTGCCGCGGAACACGGCATTCAATGTGCCCGGTGCTTCACCACTTACTTCCAGGTTTGCATTTACCTGTGCACGACCATCCGCATCGGTATAGCCATCAAAAATAGATTTCGACTCGCTATAAAAATCTATACTTGGATCATCAAACACATAATCTTTATACTGATCAAACTTTGTAGTTCCCTTTGTAAGCAACACTTCAAACTCAGCGCGCAAGTTTTTGCCGGGTGCGCCATGCAACCAATTTACTTTTAAATTTCCTGATACATTATTATTGCCTGCCGATAATTTATCAACTCCAAAATCCAAATTAATTTTAAGCCGGTTAGGCTTTATCATTTCAATTTTGATTTGCTGCGTAAACTCAGTGCCTCCAACTTTTACTCGCCCCAACCAGTTTCCAGTTGGTGCTTCAGCATCCGTAGCGGTAGCAAATTTGTAGAACCCATTTTCTGAATTTGATCGCACTAATCTTGACGTAACCTGGCCTTGCGGATTTTGCAATTCAAATACAACCGGGTGCGAAGCCGGAAGGCTTTTCATTTTGTCTTCCAAAATAAAACTTAAATACAACGAATCGCCCGGACGCCAAACGCCACGCTCCCCATATAAAAATCCTTTCAACCCTTTTCGCACATACTCACCACTCACATTAAAATTGCTTAGTGAAAGCGACTCGCCATCTTGAAGTTTGAGATAGCCGCGCTGCGCGCCATTTTTGGCAATCAAGGCGAATGGTTTTTCTTTTGAATCGATGATGGTTTTTCCATCGGTGCCAGTAGATCCTGCTCCAATCAACTTCTGCTGATAGTCATACAACTCTACCTGCACATTGGAAATTGGTTGCGTGGTTTTTAAATCATTTACCACAATAACGGTTTTGCCATCGGCTCCGCGTTTAGCTAGCAAGCCAAGGTCGGACGCAAGCACATTGCGTTTGATATTTCTATTGCCTGTGTAGTATGAAGCATGACACGGATTATCGCGCTGCTGCCAATCGTAATCATCACCATAGTAATAGTCTTCATCATACGAATCCCAATAACTATCTTCACCCGATTCTTCATCCCACGATTCTTGTTCAATGGAAGTTTGCGTATTTAAAGTTCCTGCATCTTCACCGCCTTCGCACACATAAGCAAGATATGATTTCTTAAAACCGATACGCACCTGATAAATAGCACCGGGCTCGGCATTGATCAGTGTTGCGAGATCAAGTGTAAACCTGTTCCATTTACCAAGATCGGTTACACCTGAACTTTCCAACGAAATAGTTTTCTTTAGCACGGGCTTGCCTACGCGCCTCATCTCCTGATTACCATCGTAATCATTTACCTGAAGAAATTGTAGCACATTACTTTCGTATACTTTAATGATTTGTACATCTACTGATTTCAGATTCACCGCTTCAAAGGGCATCACTAATCCATCACTCGAAGGCAACACAGTTCCTTTTCCTGTAAAGCGAACGGCTGGCAACACTTGTTCAAACGCTACATCGTAAGTGACAGCCGAACTCATTTTATAGTTTAGAATATTTTTTACACCCGCCTCAATGGTAATATTTCTAGAACCTGTTTGCCGTACTGGAGGATACACGCGGATTTCATTGTCTTTGATTTCGAAGTCAAGACTTTTCAAATCTGTGATGCGCAACATCCCTTCAAGATTTTGACTTTCGTTAAGCGGATCAGAAAACTGAACAACCACATACTGACTGGTTCCTTGTTCCACACGCACGTTGGTAACTTTAAAATCACCCAAGGCCGGAATTTCAACTTCGCGATCCAAGGTTTGATCAATGCCCAATGCCTTTCCTGAAAAAGCTAACTTCACAACACTTGCATTGTCTTTACGCGCAACCTCTTCCACAGAAAATGTGTGCTGCTTGCCTTCAGGCGTATGAACCCAATTTACTTTTAGTGCAGCGCCTTCTTGCTGCGCAGTTAATACTTTTTCAATCGCATCACCTTCGGCAAAGTCGGCCGTGTATAAAACACCATCAATTTTCTGGCGCTTCAAATCTGTTTTTACATAGGGCTTAATGTTATCAACGCTTACTTCAAAATTTTGTGGGATAACTTGTACCGTGTATTCAAAGGTGCTGAGTGCTTTAGGTACTTCCATCAACCGCGACAATTGAAAATTAACTTCATAGATCTGGCCAGATACCAATCGGGCGGCCGGTTTAAACTCAACCGTGCGCCTGTCCAGCCAAACGGTTTCACCTTTTACAGGTGGGCTGAATTCAAAAAGCTTTGCGCTAGTCGGTGCCCCTACGGCCAAACTATCCACCACATCTTGCGACAAGGCTATGCGAATGGGCGAGCCCGAACCAATAACCCCGGCCGTATAGGACGAAATGTATTCGCCAAAAGCTGGATTGATGGTTGAGTTGAAGGTTGATTTAGCACTTTTACTGGGGATAAAGTAGAAAATTGCAAGGCCAGCAATGGCTACAGCAACTACCCCGATAAGTATTTTTTTCATGGTCCGGACTTAGATTATTACGAATGGGAAAGATCGTAAAATGACAAGAGAAATTGCGAACCGGTGTATTAATATTTCGAGGTTTAAATGGGAAGGCTCGGTAGTTGGAGTTTATGTTCTTTGGATGAAATTGTGATAGGAGAAGTTTTAGTAATTGTGGATATTGGGGTGTTGTGGTCAATTATTTTATGACAATATGAGCTATGAATCTGAAAATCTCTTACAGCATAAGAACGAGAAACAGATTATTGAATTCGTTGAACTCCTTGGATATAAATATTCTGGTATTTGGAATACTGACCTCCATGGCAAAGCAAGGGACTTTTACTGGTTTGATTCCACTGACTACAAATCAATAAATGGTGTTGAACTTTCAATTTATCAGAAGAATAAGAAACTCATTGTTACTACAAGGACAAACGAAAGCAGGAGTTACTATGATCTAGTCCATCAGAATAAAACTATTAGACTATTAAAGAAACATTTTGGTGGAGTCTTTACAACCGACTATGGTAAAGGTAGATATTTAAAACCCAAAGGACAACCTCTTGAACCCGCAGCATCGGGATGCTACCTAGCCTTCAATAGTTTTGGCACAAACCTAATTAGAGCACAACTATATTTTAAAAACCGTAAGTCTACAAAAGAACAAGAAACATCCGACATAGATTTTCTTAATCGATTCAACCCTCGGTTAATTTCAAATAATTTACTGCTACCTTTTTTAATTTCAATATTGGAGGACTATTGGAAATCAACATTTGTTGTACTATTAAAATATTCTAACAATAAGGAAGCAGTTCTAAAAAGCAATAAGATATCGGCTGATAGATTAGTTCAAATTTCGAAAGGGGAGCTTTCAGTTGAACAAGGTTTTGCTGATTCAATGTCGTTTGCTAGGATATCTATTGTCTGCAATCATTTCAAAGCTTTGGACAAAAGTATTGCTTTTGCAAGCGTATTGAAAAAGCCTTATCGAAAAAGGAAGAAGAATCTATTTGATTCATTAGAAGAGATGGCTCATACAAGAAATATAATCATTCATGAAGCAAGTTACCCAATAATATTAGATGATGATTATATAAGGGACTCATTAAATATCTTAAATGACTCAATTGAGCGATGTTACAGAGAACTTACCAAATTGAATAATTGGACATTTTATAAATCATGGGGGGGGCCGCGCTTAAAATAACCCCCTCGCCCGCGTTGGAGTTCGCACACTCGCGCCCTTGTTGTGTGTTTACACCAACAAGCGCTCAAAAGCTAAGTAACTCAGGTAGTTTGTTGGTGATTCCTCTCGAATGGCTAACACACAATACCAACAAAGGAAAAAGGAAAAAGAACCTCAACCTTTGTCGTGAGTTAAAAATGACCACTTGCTAACATTCATTTCATAAAACCTTGCGCTCGAATATTTGTAGTCCTCAGGTAGCTGGCAAAGCCCTGCCTTTACAGGGTTGCTATGGATGTATTTTAATTTTTGATTGAATACTTCCTCCGTCCAAAGCGGAATACCCAAAGAGTTTCGTTCCCAAACCTGATGTTTGCGATCCTTTGCATTAACCTCTAACTCTTTAATCAGTGCTGAATTTATTTCGCGTAGAGATTTCAATATCTGATGGCTTGTGTATTTTAAGAAATCTCTTTGCACGTCTTCCCTCTTATTGTCACCCAACATTTGCCAAATCATGTGAAAATGATTGGGCATGATTACAAATCCGTATACACTTATTCTATGATTATCGGCAAGGTAGGTGAGACTGTCTGTTATAATTTCCTTTACGGAATCTTCCTGTAGGATAGGCTTCCATTCTAAGCAGGTGACAGTAATGAATTCAGGATATTCCTTAGCGTAAATCACTAGTACAAGATACTATAAGATTTTTATTTTTTAGATCAGATGTCATTCAAGATTCAGCTCGTTTGCTGGTGAGCCTTCGCACACGCTCACGCACAACACCACCAAAGGCAAGTCCTCTCGTCAATGTTGGAGTTCACACACACCCTGCCTTGTTGCATGTTCTCACCAACAAGAGTTCGATTATCAATCCTTCTTCAACTGATCAAACTTTGATTCAACTATTCTTTTAGGAAAAGTATTGTTTGCAACATCTACATCGGCCAATTCTAAATTTGGATCCAATAACACGTTCACCACTTCTTTGTCTTTTACAAACACCTTGGTAATTTCGGTTTCATTTAAGCGCCAGATCTCTGCCGGAATCCGTTCAATTTCTTTTGAGCCATCTTTAAAAGTCCATTCAATAACCAAGGGCGTAACTAACCCGCCATTGTTTTTAAATTTTACTTCGTAAATATTTTTACCCGCTAGTTTTTTGCGCACGGCATTATCATCGAGGCGATTTTGGAATTCACCATAAAGCTGATCGGATGTGTTGGTGATAGAAAATGGCTGTGGTCCTTTGCTAAAGTCGGTAGCCGGAGTTGAATTGTTTTTCTGCGCTGTTAAATCTCCGACTTTCACGTTTACAGTTTTCTTTTCAGGATCGGTTTGCTCGTTTCTCAGCTTAAACCATTTCACTTCTTCTACAGAAACATCCACATTGTCGGTACCAAAAAACCAACCACGCCAAAACCAATCCAAGTCCACTGCACTGGCATTCTCTAACGTGCGAAAGAAATCAGCTGGTCGCGGATGCTTGTACTTCCAACTGTTGGCATATTCTTTAAAGGCCGCATCAAATAACTCCGGCCCCATAATGGTCTCGCGTAAAATGGTTAGGGCAACCGTTGGCTTTTCATAGTAGTTTGCACCGAAGGCATTTAATTGTTCATTGTCAGAAGTTGTCATTACCGGGCGCATGGTGTTTTTATCACCCTTCATATAGGGCACAATGTCTTTCGGTACAGTATGATGATAGGCAGGGTAGCGCTCCATTTCCGTGCGCGTTTGAAGGAACGTGTTCATCCCTTCGTCCATCCACATCCATTGGCGCTCATCCGAACTTACAATCATAGGAAAGTAATTATGACCCACTTCATGCACAATGGTTCCAATCATTCCAGCTTTTGCCCGATCGCTCATCTTCCCTTCTCTCGGGCGGCCGCCATTGAAACTGATCATTGGAAATTCCATACCAATGTTTGATGTGTTTACGGAAATGGCCACCGGATAGGGATAATCAAACGTATACTTTGAATAAACTTCCACTGCGTTTTTTACTGCCTTGGTAGATTCTTCCGACCAAACGGGTAACCCTTCTTTAGGATAGAAAGACATGGCAAGCACTGTATTGGTTGGCAGCTTAACTGCCTGTGCATCCCAAATGAATTTACGCGAACTGGCAAATGCTACATCGCGCACATTATCGGCTTGAAAGCGCCAGGTTTTCTTTGCCGTAGATTTTGTTTTCTCTTTTAGGCGTGCTTCTTCTTCGGAGATAATAATCAAAGGTTTGTCGAAGGAAGTTTTTGCTTTTTCAAAAAGCACTAACTCTCTTGATGTCAAAACTTCCTTAGGATTTAATAACGTACCGGTCGACCCAACAATATGATCGGCAGGAACGGTGATGTTAATTTTATAAGTTCCAAACTCAAGGGCAAACTCCCCCAGCCGCTGAAACTGTTTGTTCTGCCAACCCTCATAATCATCAAACACACACATGCGCGGAAACCAATGCGCAATCAGATACACATTGTTTTTATCATCCGGAAAATGTTCGTAGCCTTCGCGTGAAAGAAAAAACTGACTACGGTCCGTGATCGGATAAAACCAGACAACAGAAAAACTATACGACTCACCTGATTTAATTGGTGCTGGCAAATCAATACGCATCATGGTATTGTTGACAGTAATGGGAAGTGGCTTACCTGATTTATCCGTTACCGATTCAATCGTATAGCCCGCGTCAAATTCCATTGGGCGGGTAAGGTATTGCATTTGTAAGGTTGGGATGGAATCGCGCAAGCCTCCAAGTAGATCAACATAGGCCTGGCCAAAATCTTCGTTTCCTTTTTTATTTATATTCTGATCGAGTTGTAGCCAAATGTATTTTAATGTTTCAGGTGAATTGTTAAAGTAGGTGATTGTTTCTTTTCCTTTCAACCTATTCGCAGGTTCCTCGATCTCAGCATCGATGATATAGTCAGCGCGATTCTGCCAGTATTTTGATCCGGGTGCTCCTGAAGCGGAACGGTATTCGTTGGGTGTGGGCAGCAACTGATCGAGCTGTTCAAACTTACCTTGCCATTTTGGTTGATCTTGAGCCCAACTAGAAATACTAACTAATAAGGCGGTGGCAGTAAGGAATCGTGCTTTCATATGGTAGAAATTAGTAATTTAAATATCGGGTTATAAAAGCAAAAAGCCATCACAAAGATGGCTCATTTTACTTTTTGATTAAGACACGCAACGCCCTCAACGTACTTCTTAATCACTTGCATCGGTTTGGCTGCTTCACTACCTGCAAAACCTTTTATGTCGGCATAGGTTACTTGCTTTTTATAGGCTTCTAAAAAATCTCCTGATAACGGAAGATACGACCAATGCCACTTTTCTTCTTCATAACCGGAGCGGCCATTCACTTTTGAAGTGTACGGTTGACAAAAGCCATACTTAGCACCCTGAGTAGTTAGCCAAGTATAAATTTTTAATCCTTCACCACTCGCGAAGTAATCATTATCCAAGGAATTCAAATCCATATCGGTGCCCCAATGATGACGCGAAGTTGTAGGCATTGAACTGTATAATAAAATCAGGCGAGCCCGTTCCTTTTTATCAGTAATGGTTGTTATATTTTTTCCTTCTACCATCGTACGACCTTCCCACTTGTTCTCCCAAATTCTTTTTTGCGAATCAAAATTTCTTGTTGCTGAGATAATGATTAGCTCAACGCCATCTTCTTTAGCAGCCGCACTCATCTTTTTAAAAGCCTCATACGTTTCCTTTCTTAGATAAGCTCCACGCGCACTGCCCTGCGTATGCTCATCTTCTAACTTTGAAAACTGCGGGTGTGTGGTCGGATCGAACTTTCCCATCAAGTAATCCTTGTCAATGCTTTGAGCATGGAGATTACTAAACGTAAATACAGCAATGCAAAGCAAGAAAGTTCTCATAGTTATTTTTTATTTCTTATTCGTTCTTGGTTTAATCTTTCGACCAACCAAGAACGAACATCGAATTACACTCTCTCCGCTACTTTATTCATCACCTTAGTTTGCACTTGAATTGATTCGTGGTGAATCAATTTCAAGAGATCACCTGTGAACTCATCATTCAAGCCCATAGCGCGGCACAAAGCAATACGGGTCTGCACGATTTCTTCCCACCGGTTTACTTGTAGAATGGTAACATTATTTTCCTTTTTATACTGACCAATCTTTTCTGAGATTTTCATCCGCGCAGAAAGCTTCTGCATAATTTCATCATCTAACTGATCAATCTGCTCACGCAAAATACTAAGCGTGTCTTTAAATACTTTATTGTCTGTCGACTGCGTTCGCACAACTAACTCGCTAATAATTTTGCTTAATGCTGCAGGAGTTACCTGTTGTTTGGCATCGCTCCATGCAGCATCCGGATTTATGTGACTTTCAATCATTAAGCCTGTCATATCTAAATCAAGCGCTTTCTGTGATACAAAAGAAATCAAATCACGATTACCCGCGATGTGACTCGGATCGCAAATCATATCCAACTCAGGAATTCGAGTTTTTAATTCAATAGCGAGATCCCACATTGGTGCATTGCGGAACGGCCCTTTTTCGAAAGAAGAAAACCCGCGATGAATAGCCGCCATTTTTGTAATGCCTGCTTTGTTCAACCTTTCAAAAGCTCCTAACCAAAGTTCAACATCCGGGTTGATTGGATTTTTTACCATCACCGGAATATCAACACCTTTCAAAGCATCAGCAACTTCCTGCACCGAGAATGGATTCACTGTTGTGCGGGCGCCTACCCAAAGAATATCAACGCCTGCTTTTAAACAAGCTTCAACGTGCGCAGCATTAGCTACTTCTGTAGTAACGGGCAACCCTGTTTCCTGCTTAGCGCTGATCAACCATTTCAAACCTTCTTCACCAGCACCTTCATACTGGCCTGGCCTTGTGCGGGGTTTCCAAATACCAGCGCGTATGGCGTGTACTTTTCCGGTAGCAGCAACTTGTTTTGCGGTAGCCACCATCTGTTCTTCCGTTTCAGCACTGCATGGTCCACTTATAATAACCGGACGATTGACCTTCATCCATGATGAAATCGGTTCAAGCTGTAATCCTTTCTTTGTCATAATGCTATAAAATTAATTTTTACTATTCTTATTTAGTTATCGTTATTGATTCTTTGTTTGATTCTGCTTTCGCTTTTTCAGCTGGGTCAAGTATTCTTCTAATTTCATTTGCGGCCGACATAATTCGATGAATCTCTTTGGTGTCTCGTTTCATTAAGTGATAATGAAATTTTTGCAGATGCATAATGTATTCCAACAATGCCTGACTTAGGTACTCAACATTTTGATCGAAGATGGGAGCCCACATATCAGGAGAACTTTTGGCCAACCGCACCGTTGATTCAAAACCACTACCTGCCAAATCAAAAATATTTTTCTTGTCCTTTTCAATATCCAAAACAGTTTGCCCTAACAAGAAAGAACTTACGTGCGACAAATGTGAAACATAAGCCACATGCCGATCGTGTTCATCGGCCTCCATAAAAATGGTTTTCATCTCCAACGCATCAAAAACTTTCTTAGCCAAGGCCAAAGCTTGCTCCGATGATTTATCGGCTTCACAAATTATATTAGTCTTGCCTTTAAACAATCCATGAAAGGCCGCGGTTGGTCCGGAGTTTTCTGTACCCGCAATGGGATGCGCGGCTACAAATTGATCGCGCTTAATATGATTCACAACTGATTTGCAGATAGAGCTTTTGGTAGAACCGGCATCAATAACAACCGCACCATTCTTTACAGCATCCAAAACGGATGGCAAGAATGCATGCAACGCATTAACTGGAATAGAAAGAATAATTAAATCGGCTTGCGCGATGGCTTTGTCTTCGGTTAGAATCTTGTCAACCAATCCTAACTCAACAGCTTTATTCGCGTGCCCAGCATTCATATCAACCCCAACCAACTCAGTTGCAAGCCCAGCTTTACGCAATCCCAAAGCGATTGATCCGCCTATTAATCCTAATCCAATTATCGTTACTTTCATATCAAGCTGATGTCAGTGAAGGTTTTGACTTCTTAGCAAACGTTACAATTCGTTCGTGGGCTTCGTCTAATTTTTCTTCCGTGGCACATAGCGAAATCCGGATAAATCTTTTTCCAGCATCGCCAAAAATAAATCCTGGAGTAATAAACACCTTAGTGCCATATAGAATTTCATCAATCCATTTTTCAACATCGTCAATGTGATCAGGTGCCTTTGCCCATACAAACAAGCCCGATTGTTTTTCGGAATAGCTGCAACCAAGATCTTCCAGAATTTTTATCGCAGCAGTTTTTCTTTTTTTATAAACAGTATTTAATTCTGTAAACCAGGTAGCACCATTTTTCAATGCTTCCACCGCTGCTTGCTGCAATCCCAAAAACATTCCTGAATCCATATTACTCTTCACTCGCAAAACCGCATCCACATAGTGCTTATTTCCTGCAACCCAACCGATACGCCAGCCCGCCATATTGTGCGATTTACTTAGAGAGTTTAATTCCAAAGCGACATCACTTGCTCCTTCAATAGATAAAATACTCTGTGGCGAATCATTTAAGATTAACGAATAAGGATTGTCATTTACAATCAGAAAATTATTTTCTCGTGCCAGATCAACCAACTCCTTCAATTCCTGTTGAGATGCTATCCTACCCGTAGGCATGTGCGGAAAATTAACCCACATAATTTTTACTTTTGATAAATCTGATTTCCTCAATGCATCAATATCAATGGCCCAATCCAATGACTCCTTCATTTGATAGGTTCGGGTTGTTGCGCCAACAAGTTTTGCAACAGATGAGTAAGTCGGATAGCCTGGATCTGGAATCAACACCTCATCACCTTCATTTACAAACGCCATCGCAATGTGCATGATACCTTCTTTCGATCCCATTAACGGCAAAATTTCCGATTCAATATCTAACTCAACCTGATAGGTTGCTTTATAAAATGTTTGAATTGCTTTGCGCAAAGCAGGGATACCTTTATAATTCTGATAGCCATGACTTCCTGCTTTTTGAGAAGTGACATTCAATGCCTCAATCGTTTCGGCTGAGGGTGCCATATCTGGGCTTCCAATCCCTAAATTAATTATGGGTAACTCAACCGTATCTATACTACGCACCTCAGCTAATTTTTTGCTGAAGTAATACTCCTCTACATCCTTTATCCGCGCTGCTAACTCTATCATTACTCTAAATTTAAATCCTTCATATACTTAACAAATTTACTAAGCGTGATTTACGAATTACGATTTAAAGTCAGGAGGCTCATTCAATTCGTAACTCGTAAATCTAAAATCATACCTCATCTATATTCTATCTTTGCTTTTTTATACTCCCCTAAAATATTCAGATTTCTTACTTGCCGAAGTACCTCTTGAATTGCAAGGTCATAACTCTTTCTTCTTTTCCATTCTACATCAACATGAATGGAGTATTCGCTAGGTTTTCCTATAATTGGAATTGATTGAATCTTGGAAAGATTAATACTATTTGTTTTAAAAGTCATAAGCGCATCGGCAAGACTTCCAACTTCATTAGCAACTTCAAAACTCAATGATGCCTTATTGCTTTCTGCAATCGCTTTGGTCTTTCTTGCTAAGATTAAAAAGCGCGTGAAATTCTTTTTATGGGTTTCTATTCTTTTTTCTAAAATCGCAAGTCCAAATTTCTTAGCCGCATATTCATTTGCAATAGCTGCTGTTGTCTTTAGCTTTTGTTCTTTCACCTTGCGTGCCGACAAAGCTGTATCATCACTCTCCATAATTTGCACACCATTCAACTTGTATAGGTAATCTGTGCACTGACGAATGGCCATCGGGTGCGATTCAATGTTTGTTATTTCACTCAACTTAACCCCAGGCAGCGCCAACAAATGCATGTGAATAGGAAGATACACTTCTCCAATTATTGAGAAGTGATATTCCTGCAACAAAAAGTAGTTCGGTAGTATGCTTCCAGCGATGGAGTTTTCAATTGCCATCACGGCATAGTCGGCTTCGCCTTTCTTAAGCGATTCGCACAAGCGATGAAAGGATAGACATTCAATCGTTTGAATGAGATCTTTAAAATAAGTCATAGCAGCTACTTCGTGAAAGCTGGTCGCTATACCTTGAATTGCAATCTTTAATTTTTTCTTCCCCATAATTTTCAAAAACGAGTTCAAAAAAAAGTCCCCCGAAGGCGGGGGACTTTTTTGAGTTTCTTTGTTTTATTTTTTCAACAAACTGATTCTCTTTCAAGTCCCGCAGGGAATTGATAAAAAAAGTAAAAGTAAAATCGGTTGTTGCTCACAGTCATTTCAAATAATGCACCGAAGAAAAACGAAAAATTCCGCTTCTGCAACGACTGAGCACAAATTTTTGAATTATTTTATAAAAAGAACTAACCCTTGTTAGTAGAGAAGACCAAAAACCATTTGAATGCTCAATGACTTAAACCGTTATCTTTATGTAAAAATACGTTCATGAAAAACTTAAACATCATACTACTTATAGCTGCATTTGCTTTAGTTTCTTGTGGAAAGGGCACTGGGAACACGCATTCCCAAGATGACGAAGCAATGGATGAAAGTCCTAATCACGCACTTTATGATCAGGTGATGGATGTTCATAACGAGGTAATGCCCAAGATGGATGAGATCATGAAACTAAAGCGAGAGCTTCAGGAAAAGATAGCCAGTACCCCCGATTTGGTAGTCGAAAAAAAGGAACAAATGGAAAGAATCATCTCCAACCTGGATTCTGCTAGCACAGCCATGATGACCTGGATGCATGAGTTCAATCCCCCGGCCGATTCTGTCGATCAGGAAAAAGCACGCGCCTACCTGGAGTCTGAGATGGAACGAATTAAAAAGGTAAAAACTCTTACACTGGAAACAATCGAGAAAGCGAAAGAGGAAGCTGGTAAAAACTAAGCCATTCAGCAAATAAAAAATCCCGATTACTGTCGGGATTTTTTTTGTCGTTTTGATGCTTTATGATGTGGTAGTTCTTCCTTTGGTTTTTTTCCGGCCTTCTCTCTATTCTTCTGCTCCAGGCGAATGTTGTAACGAATCGCTCGCCAGTATTCACCTCCATAACCGACTAATATCTCTGAACCAGCCGGAATATCTTTGGAGGCTTCGATATAACAACGTTTCTTCTCGGTCACATATTCAGAGTTGTTTTTCACTCCCTCCACGCGGGCAATCCCTTTTGCATCATTAGCAAAATGAGCAACGCCTTTTTTTGTCTGCCAGGCATCAATGCAATATTGGTTATTGAAGTGAAACACATATCCGTTGCGATCCTCGGCCATGGCTTCCACTTCCTTCCAGGTAACGATCTTTCCTTTGTACTCAACAATGCGTGTGCCTTTGGGGATAAAAACTTTTGTGAACAATCCTCTGCCCGCTCCGGGTAAGATTGATTTCTTAACAACAAGATTCTTTTCAAGTAGTGCCATAATTCGGTCGCGAAGATACCTTAAATACTAATTACCTACGTTACATCATTTAATCCATCGATGAACATCATCAAAAAAAAAGCACCTTAACCAGGTGCTTTCTTTGAAAACAAAACTTTATTATTTCTATACTTTGATCTCCACATCAACACCACTTGGCAATTCAAGCTTCATCAACGCATCAACAGTTTTAGCACTGTTTGAGTAGATGTCTACCAAACGCTTATAGGTGCAAAGTTGAAATTGTTCACGCGCCTTCTTGTTTACGTGTGGCGAACGCAATACTGTAAATTTTTCTTTTTCTGTTGGAAGTGGAATCGGTCCACTTACTACAGCACCTGTCGCCTTTACCGCGCGCACAATTTTTTCGGAAGATTTATCAACCAAATTATGGTCGTAAGACTTCAATTTAATTCTGATTTTCTGGTTCATAATCTAAACGTCTTCTAGATATTTATTTGGCAAGAGCGCCCTTAACTTCATCAATTACTTTTTCGGCTAGGTTCTTAGGAACCGGAGCATAGTGTGAAAACGTCAAGTTTGCCGAAGCACGACCTGACGTGATTGTTCTCAAGTCAGTTACGTATCCAAATAACTCAGACAAGGGAACATCCGCTTTAATAACCTGAGCTCCACCACGAGTATCCATACCTTTCATAACTCCTCTTCTTCTGTTCAAGTCACCGGTTACAGAGCCTGTATATTCATCTGGAGAAATTACTTCAACACCCATGATAGGCTCCAACAATTGCGGACCGCACTTTCTAGCTGCTTCTCTAAAACCAATTCTGGCTGCCAATTCAAATGAAAGTGAATCCGAATCCACATCATGATATGATCCGTGGAACAATCTCACTTTAAGTGAATCGATTGGATAACCTGCCAACGGCCCGTTAACCATCGCTTGCTCAAATCCTTTTTGCACAGATGGAATAAATTCCCGAGGAATTACACCACCCACAATATCGTTAACAAACTCCAATCCTGGCTTATCTTCAGGACCCAATACTCTTGGCCCGATTTCAAATACGATATCGGCAAACTTACCACGACCACCAGTCTGTTTCTTATATTGTTCTTTGTGTTCTATTGTCTTAGTCAATGCCTCTTTATAAGCAACTTGAGGCGCACCTTGATTAATCTCAACCTTGAATTCACGCTTTAAGCGATCAATGATAATCTCTAAGTGCAACTCACCCATACCACGTAAAATAACCTGACCAGTTTCTTGATCTGTATTTACGCGCAAAGTAGGATCTTCTTCAACCAATTTAGAGATTGCCATACCTAACTTATCGGCATCTACTTGCTTCTTAGGCTCAATAGCATAACCAATTACCGGCTCAGGGAATACCATAGATTCTAATACGACCAAGCGTTTCTCATCACAAAGTGTATCTCCTGTTTTAATATCCTTAAATCCTACAACCGCACCAATATCTCCAGCAGGAAGTCTCTCAACCTGATTTTGTTTGTTCGCATGCATTTGGAATACGCGCGAAATCCGTTCCTTCTGTCCAGAGCGAGTATTGTGAATGTATGAACCAGACTCTAATACACCTGAGTAAGCGCGAACGAAACAAAGACGGCCTACAAATGGATCAGTTGCAATCTTAAACGCAAGGCCCACAAAAGGCTCATCAATATTAGGACGTATCTCAATTTCTTCATCGGTATCAGGGTTAGTACCAATGATTACATCTTTATCCATAGGTGACGGAAGTAACTCCATCACATAATCAAGCATCGTTTGAACTCCTTTATTCTTAAAGGAAGAGCCACACACCATCGGAACAATTTTCATGTCGATGGTTGCCTTGCGAAGTGCTGTTAAAATTTCACCTTCCGTGATTGAACTAGGATCTTCAAAGAATTTCTCAATCAAGGTCTCGTCATATTCAGCTACCGCTTCCAATAATTTCTCACGATACTCGGCAGCTTCTTCAACCATATCATCAGGAATCGGAACTTCAGTAAATGTCATTCCTTTATCAGATTCGTTCCAAATGATACCACGGTTGTTAATTAAATCAACAACACCTTTAAAGTTTTCTTCAGCGCCAATAGGTAACTGCAATGCTACAGCCTTGCTGCCTAACTTCTCTTTCACCTGCTTACATACTCCTAAGAAGTCTGCACCAGATCGATCCATTTTATTTACGAAACCAATTCGTGCTACTTTATAATTATCAGCTAAGCGCCAATTGGTTTCAGATTGAGGCTCAACGCCATCCACTGAACTAAACAAGAAAACCAATCCATCCAATACACGAAGTGAACGATTTACTTCAACCGTAAAATCAACGTGACCAGGAGTGTCAATAATGTTAACGTGATATTCGTTCTTACGATAAGTCCAATGCACTGTTGTGGCCGCAGAAGTAATCGTTATACCTCGCTCCTGCTCTTGCGCCATCCAGTCCATGGTAGCTGCACCTTCGTGCACTTCACCAATTTTATGGTTTACACCAGCATAATAAAGAATGCGCTCGGTAGTGGTTGTTTTACCAGCATCAATGTGCGCAGCAATACCAATATTTCTGGTGAATTTTAAATCTCTTGCCATGTAGGTTTAGAATCTGAAATGAGAAAATGCCTTGTTCGCCTCCGCCATCCGGTGTGTATCATCTTTTTTCTTGATAGCAGCACCTTCTCCTTTTGAAGCAGCCATAATTTCAGCTGCTAATTTATCCATCATGGTTTTTTCTCCACGCGCGCGTGAGTAATCAATTAGCCACTTGATCGTAAGATTTACTTTACGCTCAGGGCGGATTTCGATCGGCACTTGAAATGTTGCTCCACCAACTCTGCGGCTTTTTACTTCTACAGATGGCATAACATTGTTCATAGCACGTTTCCACACTTCAAGACCTGGTTCGCCACCAGCTTTCTTTTCAACTTGCGCGATAGCATCATAGAAAATGTTATACGCAACACTTTTCTTACCTTGCTCCATCATGTAGTTCACAAACTTGGTTACGAGTGTATCGCCAAATTTAGGATCAGGAAGTAAGTATCTTTTTTTAGGTTTCGACTTTCTCATAGCTCAACTTATTTTTTTCCTTTGGCAGGAGCACCTTTTGCAGCAGGAGCTGCGGCACCAGCCTTTGGTCTTTTAGCACCATATTTAGAACGACTCTGCAAGCGACCGCTTACACCCGAAGTATCCAACGCACCACGAACAATGTGGTATCGAACACCCGGAAGATCTTTTACCCTACCACCACGAATCAACACAATAGAGTGTTCCTGAAGGTTGTGTCCCTCACCCGGAATATATGCGTTAACTTCCTTTTGGTTTGTTAAACGCACCCGAGCCACTTTACGCATGGCTGAATTAGGCTTTTTTGGAGTAGTTGTGTACACGCGTGTACACACCCCCCTGCGCTGGGGACAAGAATCAAGAGCTGGAGACTTTGACTTAAAAGTCAATTTCTTCCGTCCTTTTCTTACAAGTTGCTGAATGGTAGGCATTTATATTTTATTTATTAACCCTTCAAAATTAAGGACTGCAAAGGTATTTAAACTAAAATAGGATGCAAAACCTTGATTAAAGAAATTTTGTATCCTAGTA